>OBEQ010008162.1_pt1 | contig 43716 bp, 41 predicted proteins | sample 1670901 | NCBI WGS metagenome assembly OBEQ01 (sample SAMEA104232315, study PRJEB22302) | groundwater metagenome | biome: forest; feature: aquifer; material: groundwater | place: USA | collected 2011-08-07 | depth 5.4 m
CTGTCGTTCTCCCACACGCCGGCGGATATCACCCGGACGCTGGAGGCGTACCGCGAAGTGTTTCAGATTCTGCGGGACGCGATCGGGGGCCGGATGGAAGCGCTGTTGGAAGTGGACGTGGTGGAGCCGGTGTTCCGGAAAGCCTGATGCGGGTACTGATCCGGTGCGATGCGTCTGCGGCGATCGGCTTCGGCCATCTCATGCGGTGCATTGCGCTGGCGCAGCGGTTGAAAGCCTCCGGCGATCAGGTCAGTTTCCTGATCCGCAAGGAGCCGGCCGCGGTGCGCATTTTGCGGCAGGCCGGCCTGCCGGCTGTTTGGCTGCCGCGCCGCTGCGCGCTGAACACGGTGCTGGGCCGTCTGAAGAGGCTGGTTGCCTCATCGCGCGCCGCGGGACAGTCCCCATGGGTGGTCGTGGACAGCTATGAGGCGCCGCAGCGCCAGAGCCGCGCGGCGCTGGCCGCCGGTGCGCAGGTGCTTGTCGTCAATGATGCCGGCCATGCTCCGGCGCACGTGCACGCGATCGTGAACCCGAATCTGGACGCATCGCGCGCATGGTATCCGAATGCCAATGGCGCGCGGCTGCTGCTTGGGGCGCCGTACGCGCTGCTGCGTCGCGAGTTTCACACGGTGCGCCGCTCCGCTTCAGCCGCCGCGGCGCGCCGCGTGGCCGCGCGCTCCGCAGCGCGCGGCACTTCCTCGCCAGCGGGGATAGTACCGGCTCGGTCGCTGGCCGGCACTGTAAAACGCATTTTAGTGACGCTCGGCGGCAGCGACGCCGGCAACCGCACCGCGCTGGTGCTGCAAGGGTTCGGGTTGCTCGAGGAGCGGCGGCGGCGCGCATTGGAGATTCATGTGGTGCTGGGGTTCGGCAACGGGCGGGCGGTGGTGATCACGCGGCTGGCTAGGCAGTTGGGATTGCGCTGCCGGGTGCATCGGGGCGTTGACCGGATGGCGCCGATGCTGGCCCGTGCCGATATGGCGATCACCGCGGCCGGCGGCACGCTCTTCGAAGCGGCGCGGTGCGGTGTGCCGCTGGCGATGGTGACTCTGGCGAAGAATCAGCAGCGAAACGCCGCCGCATTCGCGCGCCGCGGTCTCGGGCTTCGGCTCGGTAGCGCCGCAACGCTGACCCCGCGGGCGGTGGCGAATGGAATTACGCGGCTGCTGGATGACGCGCCGCTGCGCGCCTCCATGCGGGCGCGCGGGTGCGCCCTGATCGACGGGCAGGGGCCCCGCCGGATCCGGCAGGCGATGGCCGCGATGGAGCGGGTGTAATGGCGACGCCGGTGATGACGATTGGCACGCGACGAATCGGCGCCGGTGCTCCGGTCTTCATCGTCGCGGAGATCGGCGCTTCGCACGGCGGTAATCCGGACCGGGCCGCGCGGCTGATCGAGGCGGCGGCGCGCTGCGGCGTTGACGCGGTCAAATTGCAGACGATCGATGTGAATGAAAGCTATGTGCCGGGCACGCTATCCTACGCGGTCTTCAAGGATCTGTGGCTGCCGGTCGAATCGCTGCGGCGGCTGATGCGCGTTGCGTCGGAGTGCGGGGTGGCGCTGTTCACGACACCGGGTGATCCGGTCGGGCTGCGCACGCTGCTCGACGTCGGCATGCCGCTGATTAAAATTTCCTCCGGCCTGATGACCAACCTGCCGCTGGTGGAGCAGGCCTCGCGCACCGGGCTGCCGCTGATCATCTCCACCGGCATGAGCACGCTGGAGGAAGTGGCTGAGACCGTGCGGTGCGCCGAAGCGGCGGGCGGACGCCAGCTGGCGCTGATGCACTGCACCGCGCTGTATCCTGCGGCGGCCGGCACGCTGAATTTGTCGGCGATGCGCACCATGGCGGAGACATTCCCGTATCCGGTCGGCTACTCGGATCATTATGACGGCATCACCGCCAGTCTGGCGGCAGCAGCACTCGGAGCCCGGCTGCTGGAAAAACATTTTACGATGGACCGGGCCGGCGGCGGGCCGGATGATCACTTCTCGGCCGATCCGGAACAGCTGACAGCACTGGTGAAGAACGTCCGGGAGATTGAGCGGATGCTCGGCTCTGCGGTCAAAGCTGCGGCCCCGGAAGAGCTGCCCGGACGCGAGCGATACCGCCGCTGCCTGGTCGCCCGCCGGCCGATTGCCAGCGGGGAAATCGTCTCAGAGGACGCGGTGGCCGTGAAGCGGCCGCTGCCGGGCGCGCAAGGCTTGCCGCCTTCCTCTTTATCACAGGTGCTCGGCCGTCGTGCTGCGCGCGACATTTTGATGAATGAGAGTTTGACGCTGGAGATGCTGGGTGCCGCGGAGGCCGTCCGTCATGCCGTCTGAGCCGGTCACCGTGCTCGTGACATGCCTGGGCGGAGCGCTCTCTGTTGAGGTGGTGCAAGCACTGGCCGGCCAGCGCGCGCTGCCCATCCGGGTCATCGGCACCGACCGCGATGAGCGGACCGCAGCGGCGCAATTCGTGGACGCCTGCCACCGGGTGCCGGACGGCGCGGATCCGGACTATATCGCCTCGCTGCTGGAGATCTGTGCTGCGGAGCGGGTGCAGGTCGTGATCGCGCGGGCCGATGAAGAGGTTGAGGCGATTGCGGCATCGCGCGGTGCGTTCGAGCGCGCCGGCATCCGATGCGCCGTGCCGGAGGCGCAGACGGTGCGGCTGCTGCGCCACAAAACGAAGCTGTTGAAGTTCCTCGAGCAGTCGGGCATTCGTGTCGCAGGATTCAAGGAGGCGGCGACGGCGCAGGAATTAACGGACGCGGCTGCGGCGCTGGGCTATCCGGCGCGGCCGGTCGTAGTCAAGCCGTGCACCGCGCGCGGCGGGCGGGGAGCGCTGCTGGTCGACGCGGCCACCGATCCGCTGCGCGAGTGGTTCACCGAGCGCGCGCCGTGGCGCACGACGCTGGAGACGCTGGCCTCGGCTTGGGGCGTCCGCCCGGACCGGCCGGCGCTGCTGGTGATGGAATATCTGCCCGGCGATGCCTATGACATCGATGTGCTCTCGCAGCAGGGAACGGTAATCTGCAGCGGCATCCGGAAACGGTACAACCCGCGGGGCATTCCGTTTACCGGCTGCATGACGGAGACCGATGACGCGATTCAAGGCAAGGTGGAGGCGGCCATCGCCGCGTTGAAATTGGATTTTGGCTCGGACGTGGATCTGGCGATTGCCGAGGACGGCGAGCCGCAGATTTTGGAAATCAATCCCCGCTTCAGCGGCAGCATCGCCGGATCATTGCGCGCCGGGGTGAACTTTCCGCTCGAGTTGGTCCGCATGGCGCTCGGACTGCCGGTTGTCCCCCAGCAGTGCGCGCCCGGAGTGGAAACGACGCCGTATCTGTTGACCACAGGCCGCGCGCTCGGCAGCGCGCGGCACTCCTTCGCCGGCGCGGATGGGGCCGGCTCAGTCGCCGGCAGGAAGGTGACGCATGGCCGCTGACCGCTCCGCTGTGCAGCATGACATGCATCGCCTGCGGCCAGCACTCCCTTCCGACGCCAAGCTGTTATGGGACTGGGCCAATGAAGCGCAAACGCGGCGGGTGGCGTTTCATTCCGAGCCGATCGCATGGGAGTCGCATGTTGCCTGGTACAGCGCGAAGCTCTCGAGCCCGGATGCGCTGATCGCGATTCTCGAATCGCCTGAAGGGATTCCGATCGGGCAGATTCGGTTCGACCGCACGCCGGAAGGGCTGGAGATCGATCTGTCCGTCGTGGCCGCTGCGCGCAGCCGGGGTCTTGGGATCGAGCTGCTGCGCCAGGGGCTGGGGCAGGCGCGCAGCCGGTGGACGGCCGGCACGGTGATCGCCAAGATGCTGATGGAGAATGACCGGTCGAAGCGGCTCTTCGAGCGCTCCGGATTTGTTGCCGCAGGAAGCGGGACGCTGAACGGGAAAACGTATTACCGGTTGGAGCGGCCGCTGTGATGGCCAAGCGCGTGCTGGTCGTGGCGGCCCATCCGGATGATGAAGTGCTCGGGGCTGCGGGCGCCATTGCCCGGCACCGGCGCCAGGGCGATGCCGTCTCGGTGCTGATTCTGGGGGAAGGCATCAGCGCGCGCTATCCAACGCGGCAGGCCGCGCTGGCCTCGCGCAACGGCGGCAACGGCTTTCACCGGCTGCGCCGCGAGATGGCCCAGGCGCACCGGCGGCTCGGGGTCACGCGCACCTTTCATGAGCAGTTTCCGGACAACCGGTTTGACTCGGTGAACCTGCTGGATCTGGTCAAGGCGGTGGAAGCGGTGAAGCGGAAGGTCCGGCCGCAGATCGTCTACACGCATCACAGCGGCGATCTCAACATCGATCACCGCCTGACGTGCGAAGCGGTGCTGACCGCGTGCCGGCCGCTGCCCGGAGATGCCGTCGAGCGCATCCTGTCGTTTGAAGTGCTCTCGTCGACCGAATGGGCGCCGCCGACTCCGCGGCGGGCGTTTGTGCCCAATGTCTTCATCGATATCGGGCCGTTTCTGAACCGGAAGCTGCAGGCGATGGCCTGCTACCGCAGCGAGCTGCGCAAGCCGCCGCATCCGCGCTCATTGCAGGCGATCCGGGACCAGGCGCGGTTGTGGGGCGCGAAGACCGGTGTGGCGGCGGCCGAGGCGTTCATGCTGGTGCGCGAACGGATGGGGCGGTAACGCCATGGCCAAGACGCTGTGCATCGATACGGTGTGCGCCGGCGCGCTATGGCGGGCCGCATGGCGGCGTCCCGCGGTCCTTTGGCATGTCGAGCCGCTTTCAACGAGCGGGGCTCGCTGGCTCGCGGGTTTCCGAGGGTTCGGGCTGCTGCGCGCCGAGGTGCGGCAGGTGCCGGTGCAGATGGGCGAAGTGCGCGATGCGCGCGGCGCGCTGCAATACCGCGCGCTGCTGCAGGATGCCAGGCGGCTGTGCGAGGCGATCCGGCAGGAGCAGCTTGAGCGCCATCCGCTGGTGCTGGGCATGGCGGCAATCTGGGCTCCGCGGCGCACGGCGTTTTATCTCGAAAAACTTTCGGAGCTTGAGCTGCGGCGGGAATGTTTGCGCGTGGGCCTGGCGGCTTGGATGGCATCGCGTGAAGATTCGAATGAGGCAACGCTCTTGATCCGCCGGCCGCGATGGCAGCGCGAGCTGGACGCATATGCCGCAGCGCACGGCGTGCGGCTGCTCACGTATCGTGCCTGGCCGCAGCCTGCGCGCTGGTTTCGGCTGATCCGCCGGGCGGCCGCGGGGGCTGGACGAATCGTGGCGCGCGTCGGGTCCATCCGGCCGAAGCAGGCTGGAATCACAGCGTCTCAGGGCGCGCCGCGCCCGGTGATCGCGCTGCGGTATTGGCATCGTTCGCTGAGCCTTGATCCGCTGGACCGTTCGGAATTTTTCTGGCTCGATCGGAGCATCACCCGGCAAGCGGATGTGCTGTTGTACAGTCCTGATGGGCCAATCTCCGCTGAGGAGCCGGTGCGACGGCAGTTGAAGACTGAGGGGATTACGCTGCTCGACGGCGGGCCGCGCCTCAGCGGGCGCGCGCTTCGCCATGCCGCGCGGCTGGCCGCGCGGATCGCCGGCTTGGTCCTGGCGGAATGGAGAAAGGGAAGCGCGGTTGCGCTCAGCGACGTGACAGCGCTGCTGCGGCTGGCAGTGGCCGACGGGAAATGGCGGGATTTTTTTTCCGCGCACCGCGTCCGAGTGCACGTGTCCGCCTTCAACTATCAGCCAACCGACGTGGCGCTGACGATGGCGCTGGAATCACTTCATGGGGTCAGCATCGGCTACGACTATTCGATCTCCGGGCTGCTGATGTGCCCCATGGCCGCGCGCAGCGCCGGCGAGCATGTGCAGGTGGTCTTTTCCCCCTATTTCGAGCGGCTCTGGCGGCACATCGGCGCGCCGGTGGACCGGTTCGTGCCGGCCGGCTACCTCTATGACGGGGCGTTTGAGCGGCTGCGGCAGTCCGAGCGGGTGACCGGCCTGCGCCGTCAGCTGGGTGATCGCGGTGCCAAGTTCATCCTGTGCTTTTTTGACGAGAATTCCTCCGATGCGTTGTGGGACCGCTATGCTTCGAACGCCGCCGCAGCGCGGGATTACGAGATGCTCCTGCAATGGGTGCTCGATGATCCGGTGCTGGGGCTGATCATCAAAGTGAAGCAGTCGAAGACCTTCTTCGGCCGGTTTTCGAAGCTCAGACCGCTCATCGAGCAGACCGAGCGCACCGGGCGCTGCCGGCTGCTGATGGACTGCGAGGCGGTCGTGGGCCGCATCTTTCCGGCCGAAGCCGCGCTGGCCGCGGATCTGTGCGTCGGAAAGCTCAGCGGCAGCACCGCCGCCTTCGAAGCGCGCCTGGCCGGCATGCCGACGCTGCTCATCGACACCGAAGGATTTACCGATCATCCGCTGCGCGCGTTGGGCCAACGCGCGGTGTTCGATGGGTGGGAGGCGCTGCGCCAGGCCGTCGCCCGCTATCGCGCCGGCGATCGGTCCATCGGCGGCTGGGAGCCGCTATTGGGCGAGATGGAGCCGTTTCAGGACGGTCGCGCCGCGGAACGGATGAGATCGCACATCGCCGGAATTGCAGGGATTCCCATCGCCGCGCCGGAGCCGGCAGCTGTCATGGCAGGATCGTCATGAAAAAGCCGGCTCAGTCGCGCGCCGTGTTCCTGGATCGCGACGGCACGATCGCCCGGTACCGGGTCTATTGCCGCAGCCCGCAGGAGTTCGATCTGCTGCCCGGGGCCGGCACGGCGATCCGCTCGCTCAACCGCGCCGGATTTCTCGTCATCGTCATGACCAATCAATCGGCGATCGGCCGCGGGATGATGACGCGGATGACGCTGGAGGCGATTCACCAGAAAATGCACCGCGAACTGGCCAAATTCGGCGCGCGCGTCGATGGGGTCTATTTCTGCCCGCACCACCCGGATGACGGCTGTGTGTGCCGCAAGCCGCAGATTGGGATGATCACCCAGGCGGCGCAGGAGTGGAACCTCTCATTGAAGCGCTCGTATGCGATCGGCGACCGGCATCTGGACGTGCAGCCCGGCCAGGCAGCCGGCGCCATCACGATTTTGGTGCGGTCCGGCCATCCGCCCGAGCCGGCCAACGGGGTAATGCCGGCGCATGAGGCCGATTCACTGGAACAGGCGGCGGTCTGGATCCTGTCAAGGGAACCCAAATTGCGCCATCGCGCCAAGGCGCCGGTCAAGAAGCGCCGCGTGAAACCGCAGGCCAAACGGCGTCGTGCTAAGTCGCCGGCCAAGAGGCGGCGCCGATGAGCCTTCGACCCTTCGACGCGGGCCCCGGCCAAAGGCCGGTGACCCTTGCTCAGGGTCGTCCCGAGCGAGGCGTAGCCGAGTCGAGGGACGACGGCACGTGGATGTCGCGCTACGCCGCACTCGCCGACCAGATGTACGCGATCCGGCGCCAATATCCGGAGCTGGAGCAGCTCGGTTTGTCGGTCTTGTCGCCCCGGCACGCGCCGCCGCCGGATCATGTGCGGCTGGTGGAGGCATTGAACCGCAACGGCCAGGCTGCCCAACTCCGCGCGCCATCGCCGGCTGCGATCGCGCTGCGCTGGCTGCGCTGCCTGGTCTACGCTGTGTCGGAGACGGTGCGTGTCATCGGGCTGCAGTGGCGATTCGGCCGCGCGCTGATGGCTCAGCCGGCCGACATGATCATCCGAAGCTGGTGCTTTGGTCCGGGCGGGATTCCGGAGACAGGCGACTTCTATTTCGGCACCTTATCGCAGCAGCTTGAAGCGCGCGGCCTGCGATGCATTCTGTTATGTGGAGACACACGCGAGCGCAACGACGCGGCGTTTGCCGAAGGGCTGCTGCGCAGCCCGGGCGTGCGGGCGATGCCGGATCTGCTACTGCTGCCGTGGCAGGCGCCGCTGCAGATCGCGATGAGACAGCTACGCACGGCGCTGAGGCTGCGCCGCGTTGCCGCGCAGGCGGAGTCGTCCGGTGCGCGCGCGATTGCGGCAACGGCCTGCCGCAACAGTGTCGAGCCGATTACCTTGCGCAACACGCTGCAGTTCGACATCGCGAAATCTGCGGTCAGCCGATGGCAGGCGCGTGTTTTCATCACCCTCTATGAAGGACAGCCCTGGGAACAGCAGGCCTGGCGCGGGGCGAAGGCAGGGCATCCGGACTGCATCACGGTGGGCTATCAGCATACGGTGGTGATGCCGCATTCGCTCGGCGTGCTGCAGCCGCCGCGCATCAATGGACACCCGGCAGGGCCGGATCTGGTGCTGTGCCTGGGCGAGATTACACGGGAGATGATGGCCAAAGGGCATGAAGAGCCCCAGCGCCGGCTGATGACGTTTGGCACATTCCGCCGCAGCGGCCCGGCACTCCAGGCGGCTCCGCAGCCTGAGCGCCGCACCGTGCTCGTCGTGCCGGAAACCGGCGTGCTGCGCGAGGCCAAGACCGTCTTCAACTTCGCCCTGCGGGCGGCGGAAGCGCTGCCGGAATACCGGTTTCTGTTCCGGTGCCATCCGGCGATGCCATTTGAGCGGCTGCGGGCGCAGCTGGACCGCGGGCCCGAGGGGCTGCCGAACGTGGAGATCTCCGTCCGGCCGACGATCGCGGAAGATTTCGAGCGCGCCTCGGCCCTGCTGTACCGCGGCTCCTCGACGGTGCTCTACGCGGTGCTGCACGGGCTCAAGCCCATCTATTTGGAAGACCCAGCGTTTCCGGATGTGGACCCGCTCTTCGCCGTCACCGGATGGCGCGAGCGGATTGATTCGGTGGACGGGCTCCGGCGCGCGCTGGAACAGCCGGCAAACGATGCGGCGTGGCGCGCGGCGGTGTCCTATGTTGACGCCTACACCGTGCCGGTCACGGCCGAATCGATCGATCGCTTCATTCAAGCGGCCGGACTGGCGCAGCCGGAGGTTGCGGCATGCCGGTAGGCTGTGTCATTTACGGATTCGGATACATGGGGAAGATCCGGCATCCCCAGTTGAAAAATAACCCGCACGCGGGTCCGATCCACATCGTCGATCCGGAGAGCGCGGATGCGAACGTCCTCCGGTCCGACGCGGAGATCGATTGGGACCAAATCGGCGCGGTACTCGTGTGCACTCCGAACAATGTGACGGCCGATCTATGCGTGAAAGCGCTGCAGCGGAAGAAGCACGTCTTTTGCGAGAAGCCTCCGGGCCGCAATTGGGACGATTTCTGCCGCATCGCCGACGCGGCGGCAGCCTCACCCGAGTCCCGGCTGGTCTTTGGCTTCAACCACCGGCTCCACCCCTCGGTGCAGGCGGCCAAGGCGCTGATCGGCAAAGGCGGCCTGGGAGAGGTGCTTTACATCAAAGGCACTTATGGCAAATCCGGCGGCAGCCGGTTCAAGAACAGCTGGCGCAACAACCGCGAAATTTCCGGCGGCGGCATTCTGCTGGACCAGGGCATCCACATGCTGGACCTGATGCACTTTTTTCTCGGCCCGCTGTCGGTGGTGGATGCGGTGCTCAGCGATGCGTTCTGGAACTGCGGGGTCGAAGACAACGCCTTCGTGCTGATGCGGTCGGAGCAGGGCACGCCGGTGTTCCTGCACTCCTCCTCGACGCTGTGGAAGCACACCTTCCGGCTGGAGATCGGCTGCGCCGACGGCTACATGGTCGCCAGCGGGCTGCTGTCGCAAACCGGCAGCTACGGCCGGGAGCAGCTGGTCATCGGCAAGCGGCAGTTCGAGGATGAGGCGAAGGCGCTGGGCAACCCGCGCGAAGAGATCATTCAGTTTGACCGCGACGATTCATGGCAAAAAGAGGTGGACGAGTTTATGGACGCGATTGTCGAACACCGGCCGGCGACGCATGGGACGCTGGAGGACGCGCGGCGCGCCATGCAGGTGGTGCGCGACGCCTATGCGCTGGCCGACCGCCAACTGAAACGGGTGCCCGGATGAGATCGATCCAGACGAGCGTGACCTTTCCCTTGTCGTCGGTGAAGCCGTTCGACGGCCTGCTGCGCTACCGCGAGTACTGCCTTGAGGCCGCGCGCAAAGCGCTGCAGGGGGCGACCCGGCGGCGGGACCGCTCGCCGGTCACCGGCGCGCGGATGGAGCCATCCGGCGAGGTCGGCGGGATCGCCTACGCGCGCTGCCCGGAGACCGGCGGCCTGTTTCTGGCCGAGATGCCGCAGCCGGCGGCGTGGAGCGCGCTGTTGCAGGATGTCGGCAAGCACCGGTTTGCCCCGGACGGATTCTACTCCGGGCTGGCGCAATCGCGCACCGACAATGTCTACGCGCCCAAACTCGAATGGATCCAGGACACGCTGCGGCTGCAGGGGCTCAAGCAGCCCAGCATCCTCGAAGCGGCCACGCCGCACAGCACCTTCACCCAGCTGCTCGATGACAGCGGGCGGTTTTCGCGGGTGATCACCGTCGATGAGATGGCGCTTACCGATGGCGAGACAGTGCAGGCGGCCGTGCTGCTGGAGTCGCTGGACCGGGTGGATGATCCGGCCGCGCTGGCGAAGGCCGTCGCCGGACGGCTGGCCGCCGGCGGACTGCTGTTTGTCACCGCACTCGTCAGCTCCGGATTCGACATCGCGGTGCTCGGACTCAACAACTTATATGTCTATCCGCCGGACCGGGCCAACTGCTTCAGCCTGAGCGGGCTCTCCCGGCTGCTGACGGACGCAGGCTTCAGCCTGGTGGAAGTCAGCACGCCCGGCGTGCTGGATGTGGAGATCGTGCGCGCCCACCTGCGGCACGATCCTACGATCCGCCTGTCGGCCTTTGAGCAGCAGTTGATCGACGCGGACAGCCAGACCTTGGAGCGGCTGCAGGCGTTTTTACAGCAGCAGCGGCTCAGCTCATTCGCGCGCATCGTCGCCAAGAAAACGGCATGAAGTTTTCGCAACCGCACAGAGGAGGTGAGTGACAGGATGATCGAGCCACACCGGTTCCGGGTGCTGATCGCGTACCCCAACCTCAGCATGATGCTGACCCCGTCGTATGCCGTGGGGCTGTTCACCTCGATCCTGAAGGCCCAGGGCTACGAGATCGAGCTGTTCGACTGCACCCCATATCTGGCCTCCTATGAGTTCATGGGCGAGCCGCTGCCGGTGACCCGGGCCAACAAGCTGCTCAACAGCCGCAAGTTCGACGCGCTGTCGCTCTGGGGCGAGCCCAAGAAAAACCTTATCCACGACTTCACCAAATGCCTCGAGGCGTTCAAGCCGCACGCCGTGATCTTCTCGACGCTGGTCGAGGATACCTGGCCGCAGGCCAAGGACATGCTGAACGTGCTGGCCGAGTATCCGGAGATCAAGCATGTGATCGGCGGCGTGTTCACCACCATGGCGCCCGAGATGGTCATGGAGAGCCCGCTCGTGCAGTGCATCGGCACCGGCGAAGGCGAGGAGATCGTGCTGGAATTCTGCGAGGCGGTCCGCCACGGCGTCCCGGCCACGAACATCGCCGGCACCTGGGCCAGGGATGAGTCCGGCCAGGTGATCTATAACAAGCCGCGCCAGCTGGTCGACATCAACCGGCTGGTGCCGGACTTTTCGCTCTTCGATGAGCGGCGGTTCCTGCGGCCGCTGGGGGCGCGCATCTGGAAGGCGATTCCGCTGGAAACCTACCGCGGCTGCCCGTACACCTGCACCTTCTGCAACTCGCCCAAGCAGGTGACGCTGGCCAAGGAGCGCCAGCAGGGGCTCTATCTGCGGCGCAAGAGCATGCCGGTGCTGCGCAATGAAATGGAAATCATGATCAAGCGGTACTCGCCGGAGTTTTTCTACATCAACGACGACGCCTTCATGGCGCGCCCGAAGCAGGAGATCGCCGAGTTCATCGAGATGTACCGGGAGTTCAAGATCCCGTTCTGGTTCCAGACCCGGTTCGAGGACGTGGACGCCGAAAAGCTGGAGTGGGCCAAGGAGGTCGGCTGCTACCGGATCTCCTTCGGCCTGGAGCACGGCAACGAGCAGTACCGGCGGGAGAAGCTGCGCCGGAACATGTCGAATGAGTTCATTCTCCAGCAGGCGAAGGTCGTCGCCGAGTCCGGCATTCCGTTCACCCTCAATATCCTGGTGGGCATGCCGTATGAAACCCGGCCGCTGCTGTTCGACAGCATCAAGCTCATCCGCGAGATCGACAAGTTCGACGCCCTCAGCGTCAACGTCTTCGTGCCGTACCACGGCACGCCGCTGCGGGAGATGGCGATCCAGGAAGGCTGGCTCGACCCGGAGATCCAGACCACCTCGGTGATCTCCAAATCGATCCTGAAGATGCCGGAGCCGTTCCTGCAGTCGGATGAGATTTTGGGCCTGCAGCGGGTCTTTCCGCTGTATGCGCGCCTGCCGGACACCCGATATCAGGAGATCCAGGCGGCGGAGCGGTTCGATGAGCAGGGCAACAGGATCTTCGATTCGCTGGCCAAGGAGTTCTACCGCCTGGTCTACGGCGTGGAAGAAGCCGAGCGCATGCTCACCTATCAAGGATAAGGAGAAGCCCATGCCGTCGTTTCTGGAACGCCATTTTGAAGAGGCCGCGACGATCGCGCGGACGCTGGACATCGCCGTCATCAACCGCATGGTGGAGCGGCTGGTGCGCCTGCGGCAGGAGGGCGGCCGGCTGTTCTTCTGCGGCGTGGGCGGGAGTGCTGCCAACTGCAGCCACGCGGTCAACGACTTCCGCAAGCTGGCCGGCATCGACGCCTCCACCCCGGCGGACAACGTGGCCGAGATCACCGCGCGCACCAACGATGAAGGCTGGGAGACCGTCTTTGCCGCATGGCTGAAGGTCAGCCGCGCCTCCGCGAAGGACGCGCTCATGATCTTCTCGGTCGGCGGCGGCAGCCGCGAGCGCAACATCAGCGCCAACCTGGTCGCCGCGGTGGATGAGGCCAAGGCGCGCGGGATGGACGTGCTGGGCATCGTGGGGCGCGACGGCGGCTACACCAAGCAGCAGGGCGACATCGTCCTGGTGATCCCGACGGTCAATGAGCAGTCGGTGACCCCGCACGCGGAGGCGTTCCAGGCCGTCGTGTGGCACGCGATCGTCTGCGACCCGCGGCTGAGCGTGCAGGGCAACAAATGGGAAACCACGGCCACACTGCAGGAGGTTCGGCGATGAGCGCGTTGACCGGCATCTTTCTCGACTCGGGCAATCCGGAGGAGATCGAGAAGTACCATGCGCTTGGCGTCATCCGCGGCGTGACCACCAACCCGACCATCCTGGTGAAAGACGGCGTCACCGGCGGCTGGGAAGGGATCGAGCGCCGCTGCCGCCAGATCGCGGAGCTGATCCACCCGCTGCCGCTGTCGGTGGAGGTGATTTCGAACGAGCCCTCGGAGCAGCTGGACCAGGCGCGGCGGTTCGCCCGCTGGGCGGACAACATCAACGTCAAGATCACCATCCACGGGCCGGAGGGCGGCACCGAGAATCTGAAGCTGATCCACGAGCTGGAGACGCGAGAGAACATCCGCGTCAACGTGACCGCCATGATGAGCGCGCAGCAGTGTTTGCTGGCCGCGATGGCCGGGGCAAGCTACGTGTCGCTCTTCGGCGGCCGGGTCAACAACATGGGCTACAACGCCTGCGGGGAGATCCGCCGGCTGCGCGGGCTGCTGGATGCCTTCAGCTCGAAGGCGAAGATCATCGTCGGCTCGACCCGGGAGGCGCTCAACATCATCGAGTGGTTCGAGGCCGGTGCTGACATCGTGACGGCGGTGCCCTCGCTGCTGCAGACGATGCTCGAGCATCCCTTCAGCAAGGAAACCGTCCGGCAGTTCCTGGCCGACGGGGCGATGCTGCAGCAGATCGGCCGCGCGGCCAGGCCGCAGAAGGTGGCGGCGTAATGCAGCAGGAGGCATGGTACCGCGAGTGGCAGAGCCCGGAGCATGCCGTCTCGTTCGATATCCGGGCCGGGCTCGATCTGCGGAACCTGATCCGCAACTTCGAGAGCTTCAACGATGTCCGGCTGCTGAACGAGCGGCTGCAGGCCCGCCGTTCCACGACGCTGCTGGAGATCGGCTGCGCCACCGGGGAGTTTTCCCGCTACATGCATGCCCGCCATCCGCTGGTGCGCTACGTCGGAGCCGATATCTCCCGGCCGGCGATCGAGCGCGCCCGCGAGAAATATCCGAACGACAAGTTCGTCGTCACCAAGCCGGAGATGACGTTGCCGGAGACCGTCGAGAAGGTGGGCATGCTGGCGCAGCCGGACCTCATCTATTCCAAGGATGTGGTCCATCACCAGGTGCATCCGTATGAGTTGCTGGAGGAGATGATCGCCGCGGCGACCGAGATGGTCGTGATCCGGACGCGCACCCGCGATCACGGGACCACGGAGCTGGATGTCGAGCGCTCCTGCCAGTATCACTACGGCGGCTGGATGCCGTTTCTCGTCTTCAATATCGATGAGCTGATCGCGCGCATCCGGAAGGTCTCGCCGGAGAGCGAGGTGGTGGCCTATCGCCATCACATGACCCTCGGCGGAAAGCACAACCGGTTCGTTCCGAAAGAGCTGTATCTGAAGGAGACCGGCTGCGCGGAAACCGCCGTGGGCATCTTCAAGCGGAGCAGCCAGCCCGGACGCGTGGTGATCGAGGACCGGCCGGATGAGCGGCCGGTGTATACGCTGCAGTACCGGCTGCGGCATGCGCTGAGGCAGTCGCTGGACGCGCTGACGCCGCAGTCTCCGAGCAACGGACACGGATGAGCCAGGGCAACGGACGGACAGGCGGGTGGCTCCGGAGCTTCCGCGCATTGCAGGCGGAAGGGCTGGGCGTGCTCGATGTGGGCGCGCGGGCCGGGATTACGCCGGCGCTGCGCTCCGCCGCTCCGCTGCTCGATGTCGTCGGGCTGGAACCGGACGCCGAGGAGGCGCGTCGGCTGAGCCGGCAGGGAAACGGCGCCTCATCGTTTCGGTCGCTGCGCTACCTGTCGGTGGCGCTGGGCCGCGAGGATGGGCAGCGGTCGCTGAATGTGTGCCGTTCGCCCGGAGGCAGCTCGTTTCTGCAGCCGAACCGGCCGTTTCTCGACCGGTTTCCCGACGCCGGACGTTCCGACGTCGTGGGGACGGTCTCGGTGGCGGTGCGGTCGCTGGACAGCCTGCGCCGGGAACAGGGCGGCGGATTGCCGGCCCATATCGACTTCATCAAATTGGATACCCAGGGCAGCGAAGCGGACATTCTTGACGGCGCGGCCGAGACGCTGAAGGCGGACGTGGTGGCGGTGGAGATCGAAGTCCTGTTCGCGCCGCTCTACGAGCGCCAGCCGGTCTTCCGGGATGTGGACGCCCGCCTGGCCGCGGCAGGATTCACCCTGTTCAAGCTGCGCCGGCAGGAGCTGGTGCGACGGGCCTTCGCGCAGCAGGCGCACTTAAGTGCCGGGCAGCTAATCTTCGGCGATGCGCTCTATCTGCGCGATCCGCTGGGCGGACCGTGGGCTCCGCGCGATGCGCGGCAGCTGGAAGCGCTGCTGCTGACGGCCTCGCTGTATGATCTGCACGATTTCGCGCTCGAGATCCTGTCACATGAGCGGCTGGCGCGGCTGGCCGCGGAGCAGGGACAGGAGTTGCGGCGGACGATTGAGCGGCGCAGCCGGCGGCTCGGCTCGCTGGTGGAGCAGCTGCGGGTGATCCGGGGACGCTGGCTGTCGGCGGATGGCATGAAACGGTACGCGGGGCGATGGGCCCGAGGCGATGATAACTTCTACTCTCCCCTCTGAACTCAATGAGTATCTGCGCTGCACGCTGGCGCATATCCCCGGCACGCTGGGACGGAAACTGCGCTGCGCGTATTATGCCCGGGCGCTGGAGCATCTGGGCCAGCGGGCCGTCATCGGCGAAGGCATTGAGATCATCGCGCCGGAGCGGATCCGCATCGGCGATGATTTCATCGCGCTGCGGGGCGCCTTTTTGTGCGCGGCCGGCGGCGGGCGCATCACCCTCGGCAACCGGGTCAGTCTGACGACCAACGCGATGCTCAACGCCGGCGAGCAGGGCGTCATTGAAATCGGCGACGACTCCGGCATCGGCAACAACTGCGTTCTGCGGGCCTCGGCCCATTCGTACCGGGATCCGAACCGCCCGTTTAAATCGCAGGAGATCGTGCCGGGCAAAATCGTCGTCGAGGATGATGTCTGGGTCGCGGCCAACTGCACGCTGCTGCCGGGCACGCATCTGGAGCGCGGCTGCGTGGTTAGCTCCGGCAGCGTGGTGGGCGGGCGAGTCAAAGCGTTTTCGGTGATCGCCGGCAATCCGGCCCGGGTCATCGCCCGGCGGGGAGGGTGAGCTGATGCTGCTGAGGGAAGCGCTGCAGAAGATTGCATCCGCGCGATTGAGCTCAACTCGGCGGGTCGCACTGCTCTGTTCGTTTGAGCCGCTGCACCTGGAGAGCTATCTGCAGGCGGCACTGGTCCAACGGCAGCCTGATGAGACGCCGCAGGTAGTCCGGTTCGGCTATGACCAGCTGCGCGAAGGATTGGCGCGCACCGCGGAAGAGCTGCGGGCCTCGCCGGCATTATTGATCCTTTCCTGGGACAATCTGCATCCGGCACTCTCGTGGCGCTCCCGGGCGCCGCTGAAGAGCGTCTCCGAAGGAGATTTGCTGGACCGCGGCCGGGTGTTGGAAGATGAATTGGTGGAATGGCTGGAGGCGCGCCGCGGGGCGGAGAGCTATGTGGTCCTGCCGCCGCTTGAATGGCTGCCGCTGCATGATGCGTGCCCGCCTGCGGCGATCGGGCCGATCCAATTGACCGCGACCGCATTGCTGCAAGAGATCGTCCGGCAGCTGGACCGGCACGGGGCCAGAATGCTTCGCGTGTCGGCGATGGCGCTAAACTATCGCGAGCTGATGCAGGCCGGCTGTCCGCTGACGCTTGAGGATTGCGAAACGGTTTCCCGCCGGTTCATCGAGGCGGCCTATCCGTCCGGACGCAAAAAGGCGGTCGTCGCCGATCTGGACGGCACGTTGTGGTCCGGCGTGATGGGCGAAGACGGTGCCGAGGGCATTCGCTGCCGGCCTGAAGGGCAGGGCGCATTCCACTGGGCGCTGCAGCAGATGCTGGCCAAACTCAAGGCCGAGGGCATCTGGGTGGCCTTCTGCTCGAAGAACAATCTGGATGATGTGCTGCCGGTGTTTGATGCGCTGGAGATGCCGCTGAAGCTGGCCGATTTCGCCGCATTCCGGTGCAACTGGGAGTCCAAGGCCGACAATCTGCTGGCCATTGCGCGGGAGCTGAACATCGGCTGGGAGGACGTGGTGGTCATCGACGACAATCCGGCCGAACTCTCCGAGCTGCGCGCGCGGCTGCCCGCGGTGACGGCGCTGCAGGTGCCCCGGGAAGGCGCCGACTGGCCGCGGTTCTTCGAGGCGCTGCAGGCGCTGTGCGGCACCTGGCGCGTGAGCGAGGAGGATCAGCTGCGCGCCTTTGATGCGCCGGCTGCGAAGCGGGCGATGGAGCCGCCCGCAGCGTCCGACGGCACGCTGCGCCATCTGCGGGAGCTGGAGCTTCGCGTGACGATCAACCGCGCCGCTCTCGCCGAGGCCCGGTCGCTGGAGCTGATCAATAAAACAAATCAGTTTAATCTGACCGGCGAGCGGATCGACAGCGAGGAGTGGCTGCGGTGGACCGGCACCTCCGAGGTGGTGGGCTGCTCGGCGAAGCTTCGCGACCGGTTCGGCGATTTCGGCACGATCGGCGTGGTCACAGGCCGCGCGGTCGATGAGACGACGTTTCTGGTCAGACAGTTCGTCTTGAGCTGCCGCGCGTTCGGGCGCGGGGCGGAGGTCCTGCTGCTCGGGGATCTGCTGCAGCAGGGCGGCTGGACCCGGCTGCGCGGACCGTTCCGCTCGACCGGCAAGAATGAGCCGGTGCGGCAGTTCTTGGCGCGCTTCGGCTGCGCGCTCGACGGCACGGGGGAGTGGGAGATCAGCCGCGAGGCGCTCGAAGCGGCCGTCCGCCGGATCCTGGAGGAGACGGCGGCTCACGTATCCATTGTCGACACAGCAAAGGTGGTGATCTAGATGGCGACGCGTGTCGCGATTGTGGCGCACCTGGTGACGACCCCGACGACGCTGGAGATGCCGGCGGCTCCGAAGGCGCGGGCGTCGATGCTGCAGCTCTACAACTATACCCGGGTGGTCAACGACGAGGGGCATCTGGTGGACCACGTCGCCCATCTCAAGCAGACGCTCAGGCGGCCGCAGGCCGAGCCGTTTTCAGTCTGGGAGATGTATCTGTGCTCCGGGCTGCTGCTGAAGTCCCATTTGGAGCGCCATGGCATCGAAGCGCTGCTGGTCAACTACATGGACTCGGAGAACACCGAGGAGCAGCTGCAGACGCTGGAGCAATTCGACCCGCACATCGTCGTGCTGAGCACCACCTTCGTGCTGACGATGCGGCATTTGGTCGAGGCGGGCCGGCTGATTCGCCGCGCGCTGCCCAAGGCCTTCATCGTGGCCGGCGGCCACCACGTCTTCACCACCTTGATGTACCTGGATGAGGCGCAGCAGCGCCAATATCTGCTCAACTCCCAGCTGGACGCCTTCGTCAACGACGTGCAGGGGGAAGGCACGCTGCTCGATTTGGCGCGCGCCTGGCCGGCCGATCTGTCGAAGATCCCGAATCTGATTTGGAAGGATGTCGACGGGGTCCGCATCAACGACCGGTCGGTGGAGCAAAACGACGTCAATAGCACGCCGATTGAGTTCCGCGACCTGAAGGCCGGATCGATCATCCACATGCGGACCGCGCGCAGCTGCTCCTTTAAGTGCGCCTTCTGCTCCTATCCCACGATCGCGGGCAAGCTGGCGCTCATGGAGCTGGATAATGCGCTGCTGACGATCCGCCGGGCGAAGGATGCCGAAGTCGGCGCCGTCTTTTTCGTGGATGACACCTTCAACGTCCCGCGCGAGCGGTTTGAAACGCTGCTGGACCGGATGATCGCCGAGGGGCTGGAGGTGCCGTGGTACTCCTTCCTCCGCTGCCAGTTCGTGGACGGCCCGCTCGTGGAGAAGATGCGCCGCAGCGGCTGCCAGGGGGTGTTCCTGGGCATCGAATCCGGCTCGGACCGCGTCCTGGCCCACATGAACAAGGGCAGCGCGACCAAATATTACGGGCCGGGGATCCAGTGGCTGAAGGACCAGGGGATTCAAACGGTCGGGGCGTTTGTGATCGGCTTTCCCGGAGAGACGCGTGAGACGGTGGCGGAAACCGAGGCATTCATCCGCTCCTCCGGCCTGGACTATTACTTCCTCCAGCCGTTCTACTATCTGCACCACACGCCGATTTATAAGAAGGCGGAGCAGTACCAGCTGCGCGGCCGGGGATTGAACTGGTCGCATGCGACGATGAACTCAGGCGAGGCGTGCCGGCTGCTCGATGAGATGTTCCTGCGCATCGACGAGCCGGTGGCGGTCAACCCGGACTACACGCTTTGGGAAGTGGCCTACCTGCGCCATAAGGGGATGGATTTGGCCGGCATCCGCGACTACCGGACGCAGATCAACCGGATGACGGTGGCCCAGATGCGCCAATTCGGCAGCCCGGGCGCCAACGTCACGTCACAGGGATTGGAATCGGCGGACGATGCGGTGGGGGTGGGATGAGCGCTGACGCAGCCGCGATGCTGGAGCGGATGTTTGAGGAGATGATGATCGGTGAAACGGTGCCGGTGCGCGAGCGCACAAAGCTGATGTGCCTGACCTGGGACAGTTTGATGCAGCTGCGCCTGATCTCGGCCATCGAGCAGGAGTTTCAGGTCACCGTTTCCGATGAGGAGGCGGTGGATCTGAACTCCTTTGCCGCCGCGCTGGCCCTCGTGCAGGAGAAGCTTCAGGCCAAGAAAGGGCAGGATGGATCGCGCGTGTGATTTCGAGCTCGACGTCACCGAGCAGGACGTCACCGATTTTTCGCGGCTGAGCGGCGACCGCAACCCGCTGCATCTGGACCCGGTCTATGCCGGCACGACGGAGTTCGGCCGCCCGATCGCCCACGGCGCGCTGCTCGTGGGGCTGGTCTCGCGGGTGCTCGGGATGCACCTGCCGGGGGAGCGGAGCCTGCTGTTGGGCATGACGGTGCGGTTTCCGAAGCCGCTGTTTTATCCGGGCAGGGTGAAGGTGGCCGGCCGGCTGCAGCGCTTTGATGACGCGCGCAAGATCGGCACGGTAAATGTGGTCATCACCGATGTCGCCAAGCTCTGGCCGGTGCTCGAGGCGGATGTTACCTTCTCGCTGCATGAAGTCACGTCTGATGGCAACAGCCGTTCCAAGCCCGACCACGGGACCGTTCCATCCGTCACATCGCGGCCGAAGACAGCGTGTCGGCGCCTGCTGATCACCGGCGGCACCGGAGGGCTTGGCGCACGGCTGACACCGGTGCTGGCGGGTGCCTACGATCTTCAGTGTCTGACGCGCCAGGCGCCGAAGGCCAACGGCGCCGAGCATCTCTCGTTTGACGAGGTGGATGTGGAAACGGCGGGTGAGTTGGAGGCGTATCTTCAAGGGCTCCCGCCGGAGGAGTTCTACGGTATCATTCATCTGAGCGTGCCGCCGGTCCCCCGAGGATTCGTCAGCGACGATCTGGATGCGGTGCGGCGCCATTTGCGCCACGGCGTCGAGGTGCCGTTGCTGCTGGCCCAATGGGCGCGGCGCAGCGGCTCGTCGGTCAAACGGCTGGTGTTATGCGGCTCGACCTTCGGATCCAAATTTCCGAAGCCGCAGCTGGGCGCCTATGCGCTGGGCAAGGCGGCGATGGAATATCTGCCGCGGCTGCTGACCGCGGATCTGGCGGCCCAGGGCGCTACCGTCAATATCGTCATTCCGACGGTGCTGCCGGTGGGGCTGAACGAGGGGATGCCGGAGCGCGCGAAAGCCAGCCTCGAAGCCAAGATGCCGACGCGGCGGCTGGTCTCTCCTGAAGATGTGGCGCGGGTGGTGGAGTTTTTGCTCTCCGACGCCGCCGCCCAGGTCAACGGAGCCACCATTGCCGTCGATGGCGGGGTGAGCGAATGAGCGCAGTGCAGCCGGTATTGAAGACGCGCGATCTGGCTTTCGGCGGATGGACCTCGCTGGGGCATCCGTCCATCACCGAGATGCTCGCCGGCGCCGGCGTCGGATTTATCGGGATCGATTTGGAGCACAGCACGATCAGCCAGGAGCAGGCGCAGCGGATCATTGCCGCAGCACAGTCGCACGGCGTGGCCTGTCTGCCGCGCGTCTCCTCCCATAACGGGGAGCAGATCAAGCGGCTGCTGGACTCCGGCGCTGACGGCATCATCGTGCCGAGCGTCTCCACCCGCGCGGAAGCGGAGCAGCTCATCGCCTGGTGCAAATATCCGCCGGTGGGCCGGCGCAGCTACGGCGTCTCCAGAGCGCAGGGTTACGGCGCGGGATTCAGCCGGTACGTGCAGGCATGGAATGAGCGTTCGACGCTGATCGTGCAGATTGAATCCACCGAAGGCGTGACGGCGGTCGACGAGGTGCTGGCGCATGAAGCAGTGGATGGCGCGATGGTGGGCCCGTATGACATCTCCGGGTCGCTCGGCATTCCGGGACAATTGGAGCATCCCAAAGTGACGGCCGCCTGCCGTCGCGTGGTAGAAGCGTGCCGCAAACGCGGCAAGGCGTGCGGCACCCAGGTCGTCGATCCGACCCCGGAGCGCGTGGCGGAGGCGATCGCCCAGGGCTATACCTTTATCATTTTAGCCTCGGATGTCTTTATTCTGTGGAAGTGGGCGGAGCGGATGCAGGCGCTGGTGGCGCAGCAGCGGTCCGGCGGCTCATCCCGCGCGCCGGTGCGCTCGCGGGCGGCGGCAGGGAAGCGCAGATGAGTAACGCGCGGCGGTTCTGGAACGCCTTCCGGCTGCCGGTGCTGCTGGCGCTTGGGCAGGCCGCCTTCGATCAGCATCCGGATTGGTGGCAGCGGCTGATCATCTGGCAGAGCCGCGTGAATCCGTTTCACGATTTCTTTTGCGCGAGGCCGTCGACCCATGACTGCTTTTTCTTTCTGCCGACAACGCTGCTGGAGGCGTCCAACACGGCCTCGCTGCTGACCTATCTATTCGCCGTGACGGTGGTTCTGCTGGCTGCGGAATGGCTGCTGCCCCGGCGGCGCACCCCGCGGCATGACCGGCTGGTGATGATCGCGGCGGCCCTGCTGGCCGCAGCACCCTGGACGCTGCTGGATCTGCAGGGCCCGAACGTGCGGCTGCTGCCGGTGATCGGCGCGCTGGCGCTGCTGCTGTGGGCGTTTCTTGCGCTCAACAGCGGACTGCCGGCTGTTGAACGGCTGGCGGAGCATCCGGCGGCGTGCCGGCTGCTGGAATGGACCTTTCCGGTTTCTGACTGGTTCGCCTTCAAGCTGCATCAACGACGGTGCGGGGCTTCGGCCGGATGGCTGCGGTATGTGCCGGTCGGCTCCTGCCTGGCGGCGCTCGGCCTGGCGGTGGGGCTGCAACAGGCGGCCCTCTGGAAGAGCGCGCCGATGGCCAGGTTGCCGGCCAGCCCGGTGCATCCGGCTGCGCTGGTGCCGGACGGGACGCGGATCTGGTATGCCGATTTGGGACGGTATGACGCCGGGGTGTGGCGCTACGACGAGGGGGCAGCGGAAGCGGTTTCCTCGGTGCGCGCCGCCGAGGCTGCCTCCTTCGCGCTGCAGAATGGATATCTGTATCTCTATGACGGCTTTCACAGCGAAGTGATCAAGGCGCATCCCGACACCCAGGAGATCGCCTGGCGCGTGCCGGTGCCGCGCAAATTCGGCCCGGTGGAAGTGGCCGCATCGGGCGGACGGATCTTTGCGGTGGCGCGCGGCGGCTATGTCGCCGTGCTCGATGAGGAAGGACACCGGCTGGCTGAGCGGATCATCGCCGATGCGCTCTGGAATCCGGTGCCGCTGTCGGACGGTTCGATCGCCGTGGTCTCGCCGTTTCGTGCCACGGTCCGGCTGCTGACACCGTCGCTGGAGGAGCGGGTTCTGCCGCTGCCGGTCTCGCCAAAGGTGCGTGAGCTGCTGGAGCAAGACGGAGCCGGCAAGTTTCCTTTGGTGACCGGGCCGGCCGTGACCGAGCCGATGAAGACATTGTGGATCGCCGCACTGTGGGGCGAGATCTATCGCTATGACCTGCAGCAGGGAAGCTGGCTGCCGCCGTTTCCATCGCGGCCGGGCAGCCGGGCCATTGCGATGGACAGCGCCGGCAACCGGTTGTTTGTCTACAGCCACGCGCGGGGGCTGATGGACGTCATCGATACCGCCTCCGGCCGGCGGCTGGCCTCGGCGCGCGGGCCGGTATTCGGCAGCCGGCTGGCCTTCGATGCCGGACGCCGCGCGGTCTTGTTGAGCGCGTATGGGCCCGGCTATACTTCGATTCCAAAATTCGGCGGCGTCTATCGGTATGAGACCGCAGCATCCGCTGCGCGGGTTCAGGCGGCGGGGGGCGGCTGATGGCCAGGCAGCAGCGCGCCATCTGGCAGGCGGTTCGCGCCCCGGTCCTCTGGGCCGTCGTCGGGGGAGCGCTCGTGTGCTCGAAGGCCTGGTGGATTCCCAACCTGTTCATCACGGCCAACTACTTTGTGAAATCCGGCCACCAGGTCTACAGCATCTCCGGCATGCGGCCGGACTACTGGCTCTATCTGCCCAATCTCGTCATCTGGCTGGCCTATCTGCCGGTTGCCATGGCGATCATCGAACTGAAAGCGCGCTGGCATCCGCGCAACCGCACCGCGCGCGAAGACGCGTGGACCGTTGCGCTGACGCTCGGATTCGCCGCCTCTTCGCAGCTGTTCATGCGCAACATCAAGCCCGGTCTGCTGCAGATCGCACTCAGTGCTATGCAAGTCGGGCTCGTGTGGCTGTTCCTGCTGGGCAATATCGGATTGCGGACCGTGGACCGGTTCTTGAGCGGCGCGCGCGCCGTGCGATGGCTGGAGCGGACCTTTCCGGTCTCCGACTTCATCTGGTATAGGCCGCACCGGCTGCGGGCCTCCGGCGCCGGATGGGCGCGATGGCTCCCGACCGTCTGCCTCGCCGCGCTCACACTGGCGCTGTTCGCGCAGCAGGCCCGCATTCTGCGCCAGGCGATCCCCGCCGAGCGGATCGCCGCCCCGCTGCAGGACATCAACTCCGCGCTGCCGGCCGATGAGGGCGTGTGGTTTGCTAACAGCGACATGTGGGACCCGATGGTGGGCATCTGGTATTACGACGCGCGCACGCGCCAATCCTCGCCGGTGCTGCCCGCTTTCGACGCCCGGCGCTTCCTGGTCGAGGACGGCTCTATGTACTACCACGACCGGTACGACCACATGGTGCACAAGGTCGACATGAAGAGCTGGCGCTCCGTGTGGCGGGTGCCGGCCGCGCTCTCCGGCACCTTCGAGCTGATCGCCAACGGCGACCGGATTTTCGCGGTGGGAGAGGGCGGCTACATCCTGGCCCTGGACCGCAACGGCCGCCGGCTGGCGGAACGCGATTTTCCGGTGCTGACCTTTGAAGCGCAGCCGATCGCGGGCGGCGGGCTGGCGTTTGTCTCCGGCGATCAGCGCATCCGCCTGATCAAGGCCGATCTGAGCGATGACGAGACGGTGGAGCTGCCGCTGAAGGACACGGTGCAGTTTCCGTACAATCCGAACAATCATGCCGGGCTGCAGATCGTCACCAACATGACCGCCTATGCGCCCGAGGCCGGCATCTTTTATTCCGGCACCTTTTGGGGGGAGATTTTCCGCTACGACGTCAGGAACCGGCGGTGGCTGCCGTCGCTGAAGACGCACATGGGCCTGCGCTCCATCACGCCGGATGAGCGCAACGGGCTGCTGTTCACCGCGAACTATTTCCAAGGGATGCTGCACGTGATGCAGCTCGACACCGGCCGGACGGTCGGCTATCTGCTGGCCAACGGCCGCAGCCGGTACATCGAGCTGGATCCGGTGCGGATGCAGGGGGGCTTCAGCACCCACGGGTATGGACTCTACCGGTTTGACTACGCGCAGTTGGCGCGGCGAATGCGGCTGGCGCGGCGATGATCCTCAACCGGACGCGGCTGAAACCCTGGTACTTCATGGCGCTGCGCGCTTCCGGTGCTGAGGGACGGCGGCTGCGGCGGCTGCGCCACGAGCGCGGACTGGTCACGGTGCTCAACCTGCACCGCGTCTCGCCGGATTCAAACCCGTTTTGGAGCCCGCTGCATCCCGACCTGTTCGGGGAGCTGCTGGAATTTTTGAGCCGGCATTTTCATGTGACGACCTTCGCCGGATTGGCCCAGGCTCCCACGGACCGGCCGGCCGCCATCCTCTCCTTCGACGACGGCTATCACGATTTTGTGGAGCATGCCATGCCGCTGCTGCGCCGCCATCGCCTCGCGGCGAATCAGAACATCGTGCCGGCATGCGTGGAAAGCGGGCTGCCGCCCTGGACCGTGCGGATTTCCGATTTTTTGCGCGCCGCACCGCGCACGCTGATCAACGAGCTGCAACTGGACGGCTTCTCCCGCCGGCTGGCGTCCGAGGAGGCCGACGAGAAGCTGCGCTACGGCCTGGCGCTGAACCGGTTTCTAAAACAGCAGCCGCGCCGACAGCGCGAGCCGCACTGGCGCGCGCTAACCGCAGCGATGGCGCGTTTGAATGGGACATCCGGGCACACGCGGATGATGACGCTTGAAGAGGTGCGGACGGCCGCCGCCGAGCATGAGATCGGCGCGCACTCGTTTTCGCACGAATCGATGGGGATGGAGAGCGAGGCGTTCTTCGAGGAGGATCTGAACCGCTGCGAGGCGTTCTTCGCGCAGCGCCTGGGGCTGCCGATGGAGATTTACGCCTTTCCGAACGGCAGCTGCCGGCCGGAGCAGATCGACCTGCTGAGGCGCCGCGGCATCCGGCACATCTTGCTGGTCAACGACCGGTTTGCGCGGCGGGGCGCCGGGGTCTATCCGCGATTCACGATTTACGGCTCCTCGAGAGCCGAGGTGCGGCTGCAGGCGCTGGGCTATCGGGCCGGGAGCCTGGGATGAAGATCGCCATCCTGACGGTGGAAGCGCCCAACCAGGCGGCGCTGTGCTGGAAGCTGAGTGCCCACTGCGAGCTCTCCGGCCTGGTTTTCTCGCGCAACCGTGTGCGCCGGCCGTGGGCGCTCCGGCTGCGGCTGCTCATCAACCGCCTGCAGGGCCGCCTGGCGGCCAGCCCGTTTATCCGCGCCTGGCAGCAGCTGCAGCAGCGCTACCGGCAGCGGTACCCGTTTTTTCCCGACATTCCGACGCTGCGCGTCGACAACATCAACGATCCGCAGACGAGCAGCTTTCTGGAGGCCGCCGCCCCGGAGATCATTCTGGTGTCCGGCACCAACCTGGTGGGGCAGGCGCTGATCCAATGGGCCTCCGCCCGGAGCATTCCGCTGGTCAACCTGCACACCGGGCTTTCGCCGTATATGAAGGGCGGGCCGGACTGCACGAACTGGTGCCTGGCCGAAGGCGCTTTCCTCTATATCGGCTCCACGGTGCTGTGGCTGGATGCGGGCATCGACAGCGGGCCGATTCTGACGAGCGAGCGCGCGCCGCTGACCGGGCGCGAATCGCTGCTGCAGCTGCATGAGCAGGTGATGGAGCATGCGCACGATCTGTGCGTGCGGGCGGTGCGCGCCCTGGCGGCCGGGCAGGCGGTGCCCCGCATTCCGCAGGAGCGGATCGCCTCCGGGCGGACGTTCCGGGCGGCGCAATGGGACGCGCGCGCGATCCGGCGGGCGCGGCACGCGTTGACGCACGACTTCTCACCGTCCCATCCGGCGTTTCAGGGGCAGACCGCTGAGATCGCGCTGGTGCCGCTGTCTGATGCGGCGCTGGACGTGGCGAAAGCCTGACGGATGGCGGAGATGACGCTGACCCATGAGACCGCGCACCCGCACCTGGCGGCATCGCCGTCGGTCTATGCGTTCAAAGACGACCCGTATTCAAGCCACCATCAGCTGCTGCGGCTGGCCGGGCCGGGAAACGGCCGCCGGCTGCTGGACGTCGGCGCGGCCGATGGATTTCTGGCCAGACGATTTGCCCTGCAGGGCTGGCGCGTGACGGCGATCGAGCAGGATTCCGGGCTGGCCGCGCAGGCGAAAGCGCACTGCGAGGCGGTGGCGGTGTGCGACCTCAACGGGCCGCTGCCAGAATTAGAGGGCCGGTTTGACGCCATTGTCTACGCGGATGTGCTGGAGCATCTGGTGCAGCCCGGAGCGGTGTTCCGGCAGCTGAACCGGCTGCTCACACCGGAAGGCCGGCTGTTTGTTTCGATGCCGAACGTGGCGCATCTGTGGATCCGGCTGATGCTGCTGAGCGGCCGGTTTGACTACGCCGACCGCGGCATCATGGACCGCACGCATATGCGATTTTTCACCCGGAAAACGTTTCGAACGTTCTTGGAGGAATGCGGCATGGAGATTACCTCATTGGTCCCGGTGCCGGCCCCCCTGTTTCTGGCGGTGCCGGAGCGGTTTCACGGGGCGTGGCTGCGTGGGCTGCACCGGCTGAATGCGGCCGGGGCCCGCTGCTGGCCGGCGGGACTGGCATATCAATTTGTCGCCGAAGGGCGCAGGAGGGCATGAGGATGGAGCAGACAGCGGTGCAACCCCGGCCGGCGAAGATCGCCCCGCCCAAAGTGGTGGTGGTCATGCCGGCTTTCAATGCCGCCCGGACCCTGCAGCGGACGTATGAGGCCCTGCCGCAGGATCACGGCAGCCAGATCATCGTGGTGGATGACGCCTCCACGGATGAAACGGTCAAGGTGGCCCGGTCGCTCGGCCTGCAGCTGTTCCTGCACGACAAGAACTACGGCTACGGCGCCAATCAGAAAACCTGCTACATCGAAGCGCTGCGCGCCGGAGCGGAGATTATCGTGATGATCCACCCGGACTACCAGTACGACCCGACGCTGCTGCCCGAGATGATCGGGCCGATCATCCGCGGCGAGGCGGAGGTGGTGCTGGGCTCGCGGTTGAAAGGCAAGCGCGGCTTCCAGGCGGTCCGCGATGGGATGCCGTGGTGGAAATGGATCTCCAACCGCGCGCTCACCGCGCTGGAAAACGCCGTCTTCGGCCTGCAGCTGTCCGAATTCCACACCGGCTACCGGGCCTACAGCCGCGCGGTGCTGGACACCTGCCAGTTTCAGATGAACTCCGACGGTTTTGTCTTTGACCAGGAGATCATTGCCCAGGTGGTGGCGGCCGGGTTCCGCATCACCGAAACCGGCGTGCCGGTGCGCTATTTCCCGGAGGCTTCCTCGGCGAAGTTCTTCGCCTCGTGCCGCTACGGCCTCGAGATTCTGTTCGTCGTGCTGCGGTTCGCCATTCACCGCACCGGCATTGTGAGATCCCGGCGCTTGATGGTCCTGCATCGCCGCTACCGGCAGGTGGAATGACGCTCGAGAAGCGCTTCAACCTCCGCGGCAAAGTCGCGGCGATCGCCGGCGGCGCCGGCCATCTGGGCTCGGCCTTGGCCGAGGCGATGGCCGCCTGCGGGATGCAGGTGTTCATTCTCGATGCCAAGGCCTCCAAGGGCTCTGGGGCCATCCGCGGCTTGCGCTGCGACGTCACGGCCAAGCGCGACCTGGCGAAATGCCGGGATCAGATCATGAAAACGCACCAGCGCGTGGATGTGCTGCTCAACGCGGCCGGCACCAACGCCCCGGTGCCGTTTGCCGCCATCTCCCCGGAGGAGTTTGACCGGATCATGCATGTCAATTTGCTGGGCACGCTGCACGGATGCCAGGTCTTCGGCGAGGCGATGCTGCGCCGGCGTGTCGGCAGCATCATCAACTTTGCCTCGGTGTCGATCGGGCCGCCGCTGTCGAAGGCCTTCCTCTATTCGGCCGCCAAAGCCGGTGTCTATAATCTGACGCAAAATTTGGCCAGGGAATGGGCGGGCTTCGGCGTGCGGGTCAACGCGCTGCGGCCGGGATTTTTTCCCACCGAGTGGAGCATGAAGCATTTCATCGACGCGAAGCGGAAGGCGGACATCCTGCGCCACACCCCGATGGGCCGGTTCGGGAAACCGGACGAGCTGGCCGGGGCGGTGCTGTGGCTGGCCTCGGATGCGGCCAGTTTCGTCACCGGTTCGCTGGTCACCGTCGATGGCGGGTTCACCGCGATGACGATATGAGCCGCCGGCGGGTGGTGGCCATCACCGGCGGGACGCGGGGCATCGGCCGCGCGACGGCCGAGCTGTTCCAGCGCCGCGGAGACCGGGTGGCGGTCTGCTCGCGGTCGGCGGAGAAACGCCGGCCCGGCATCTGGCATGCCAGCGTTGATGTGCGCGACCGGGACGGGGTGCAGGCCTTCGCCCAGGCGGTGCGCCGGAAGTTCGGCGCGCTGGATGTCTTCGTCAATTGCGCCGGCTTCTCGCGCTGGCGGCCGGTGCGGCAGATCGACGAAGCCTTCGCCGGGGAGATGCTCGAGACCAATGTGCTCGGCACGCTGTGGGGCTGTGCGGCCGCGGCCGCATCGCTGCCGCGGGGCGGCAGCATCGTCAACGTCTCGAGCCTTGCGGGCAAGCGGGGCAGCGCCAACAACAGCGCGTACTGCGCCGCGAAGTTCGCCGTCAACGGCATCACCCAGGCGCTGGCCAAGGAGCTGGGACCGCGCGGCATCCGCGTCAACGCGGTCTGCCCGGTCTACGTGAAAACCGAGAGGATTCTCTCCACCCTGGCCGAGCCGGCCTCGCCGCCGGCAGGCCGCAGCGTGGCCGCCTACCTGAAACGCGTTGCGGCCGAGCAGACAGCACTCGGGCGGCTGCCCACCGCACAGGAAGTTGCCGAAGTCATCTATTTTCTCGCCAGCCCGGCCGCCTCGGCGGTCACCGGCCAATGCCTGAACGTCGACTGCGGGACGCTGCCGCAATGACGGTCAAAGTGGCGGCGGTGATTCCGGCCCGCATGAGCTCCAGCCGGTTTCCGGGCAAGCCGCTGCTGCAGGTGCAGGGATTGCCCATGATCGAGCATGTGCGCCGCCGGACGCTGCGGTGCGGGCGGTTTGCCGACGTCGTCGTGGCCACCTGCGACCGCGAGATTGCCGAGGCGGTGCAGCGGCTCGGCGGCCGGGCGCTGATGACCTCGCCCTCGCACCCGGGCGCCAGCGACCGCGTGGCCGAGGCGATGCGGCAGTTGGACTGCACGCACGTGGTGAACGTGCAGGGCGATGAGATTCTGGTGCTGCCGGAAGATTTGCAGCGGCTGGTGTCGGCGATCGAAGCTGAGCCCGGCCTGCCGGCATGGAACGCGGTGGCGCGGATCGAAGAGGAGGCCGAGCTGACCGACCGCTCGATCGTCAAAGGGGTCGTATCGGCCTCGGGGCGCGTGCTGTATTGCGCGCGCGACCTCTCGCATGTCGGGGCGGGGCGCGAGAGCGGCTTTGAGCCGGCGCGAAAAATCCTGGGCATCCTCGCCTACCGGCGAGAGTTTCTCGAGCGGTATCTGACCCTGCCGCGCACGCCGCTGGAAATCGCCGGCTCCATCGATCAGCTGCGGATCATCGAGCACGATGTGGCGCTGCAGGGGGTGGAATTCAGCAGGGGCTATCTGGGGATCAATGAGCCGCATGAAGTGCCGCTGGTGCAGCGGTATTTGCGGGAAGATGCCAGGCAGCAGACGGTGCTGCAGGAGATTCTGGCGCAATGAGCCATCCGGTGGTGTATGTGGCGCTGCAGCAGTTTTGCGAGGAGAGCGACCAGCCGCGCAAGATGCTGCTCGAGGCGGGCTGCGAGATCCGGCAGAACGCGCTGGGCCGCCGCCTGAAGGCCGAGGAGATGCGGGCCGAGCTCGACGGGGCCGACGCGGTCATCGCCGGCATCGAGCCGTATGATGCGGCCCTGCTGGCCTCGCTGCCGCGGCTGCGGTGCATCAGCCGCTGCGGGGTCGGGACCGACTCGATTGATCTGGAGGCGGCCCGTCAGCGCGGGATTACGGTCTATACGACGCCGGAAGAGGTGGTGGCTCCGGTGGCCGAGCTGACGGTGGCCATGCTCTTCTCGCTGGCGCGGAACCTGCATCTGCACGCCGCCGATTTGCATGGCGGGGCGTGGAGGAAGCGGAGCGGCTTTTTGCTTTCGGAATGGACGATCGGGCTCATCGGCCTTGGGCGCATCGGCCGCGCAGTCGCCGAGCGGCTGCGGCCGTTCGGGCCGCGCCTGCTCGCCGCCGATCCCAACCTGACAGCGCAGCAGCTGCCCCCCGGCATCAGTTTGGTCGAGCTGCCGACGCTGCTGGGCGCCTCGGATGCGGTGTCGCTCCACGCGGTCCGTCCGCAACAGGCCGGGCCGCTGCTGGGCGCGCGCGAGCTGGGCATGATGAAGCCGGGCAGCCGGCTGGTCAACACCTCAAGAGGCCATCTGGTCGACGAGCACGCGCTGCTGGAGGCGCTGCAGTCCGGCCGGCTTTCCGCCGCGGCGCTGGATGTCTTCGGCGCGGAGCCGTATGCCGGACCGCTGGCAGCACTCCCCCAGGTGCTGTGCACGCCGCATGTTGCCTCACTGACCCGCGCTTCGCGCGCCGCGATGGAGCTGCGGTGCGCGCGGCAGGCGGCGGACCATTTTGCCGCGCGCCGCCACGCCGAAGCGAAGGTGGCATGAGCCCGCGCGTCACCGTCCTGATGACCGTCTACAACGGCCTGCCGTATCTGCGGGAGGCGGCCGCGAGCGTGCTGGCCCAGACCTTCGCCGATTTCGAATTTCTCATCATCGAGGATGCGAGCACGGACGGCTCCGCGGCGTATCTGCAGGGGCTGCGGGATCCGCGGATTCGCCTGATTCGCAATGAGCGCAATCTCGGCCAGGCCGCTTCGCTGCAGCACGGCATGGAGCTGGCGCAAGGTCCGCTCATCGCGCGGCTGGACCAGGACGATATCTGCCTGCCGGACCGCCTGGCGCAGCAGGTCGCGCTGTTCGATGCGCGGCCGGACGTGGCGGTGGCCGGCACCTGGCTCTATGACATCGATGCGCATGGGCGGCGCCGGAGTCTTGTGGGGATGCGCGTGGAGGAGTATGGCGCATTTCTCGGCGCGCTGCTTACGTGCGCCACACCGGTGGTGCATCCGACGGTGATGTTCCGACGGGATGCGGTCGCACAGGCCGGCGGCTATCAGGCCGCCTATGCGCCCTGTGAGGATTACGCGCTCTGGTGCCAACTGGCGCTGCAGCGGCGCACCGGGGTGACGATTCCCCGGCCGTTGATGATGGTCCGCTCGCATGCGCAGCAGCAGAGCCGCACGCGGGCCGCGCTGCAGCAGGCCAAAGCCCGCCAGGCGCATGACGCGCTGGTGGCCGCAGTCGCAAACCACGACACCTCGGCGCTGGCGGGCGCGGTGCTGCGGTTGGATGAGGATTTTTGGGCCGCGCACGGCTCAGCCCGCGGCGTGCAGGCCGCGGTGCAGGCGCTGGATGAGCTGCTGCAGCGCAGCCGCCTGCAGTTTGCGCTGGCTCCGTCGGAAGCCGCGCAGCTGGAGCGGCGGATCAGCTGGTGGCTGGCGCGAGGTGCTGTGCTGGCGCTGCTGCAGGGACGCCGGCATACCGCGCCCCTCTACCGCCGGGCGCTGCGCGGCGGCATCCGGATGGCGCGGTATCCGGCGATGTGGGTCTATCCGGCCGGATGGCTGCTGTCGCCGCTGTGGCGCATGGGTCTGGGCCGGCGGGGGGCCGATGCGATTCTTTCATTAAGCTCGTTGAAATATGCGGTCCGGCTGCTCATCAGCCGGCTGCAGACCCGTAAACCGGAGCCCTCGGCGGCCGGGCCGGCGAAGATTCTGTATCTTTCGTATGACGGCATGATGGAACCGCTGGGCGAGTCACAGGTGCTTGGCTATTTGGAGCCGCTGGCGGACCGGTATGCCATCACCATCGTGTCGTATGAAAAGCCTTCCGACCTGCTGGATCACGCCCGGCGCCATGCGATGGCGCAGCGTCTGCGGGTGCGCGGGATCCGGTGGATTCCGCTGCGCTATCACCGGTGGCCGTCGATTCCGGCGACCGGCTGGGACGTGCTGTGCGGGCTGGCGGTGGCCGGCTGGCTCTGCCGTGGACGGCGCATCGATCTGATCCATGCGCGCGGCTATGTCGCTTCGGTGATCGCTGCGGTGCTGCAGCGGCTCGCCGGGCCGGCGTTCCTGTTCGACATGCGGGGCTTCTGGCCTGAGGAAAAGGTGGAGGCTGGCCACTGGCGGCGCACCGGCCTGGCCTACCGGATGGCCAAGCGGTGGGAGCGGCGGTTCTTCGAGCGCGCGGAGGCGATCGTGTCGCTGACCGAAGCCGGCGCGCGGCTCTTCGAGCGGCTGGGCTACCGGATTCCGTCCGCCACGGCGGTGCGGGTGATTCCCACCTGCGCTGATCTGGCGCGGTTTGTCCCCGGGCCGAAAGATCCGGCCATGCTGCGCTGGCTGGGCCTGGAGGACTCGACGGTCATCGGCTGCGTGGGCACGCTGAGCAACTGGTATCTCCGGGAACCGACATTGGCGTGCCTGGCACGGCTGGCCCGGCGCCTGCCGCGCGCCAAAGTGCTGTTCATCAGCCGGGAGAGCCATGCCGCGCTGCGGCAGGATGCGCTGGCCGCAGGATTGACCGAGGACCAGCTGGTCTGCGCGCGCGCCGAGTTTTCCGAGATGCCCGAATATCTGCGGCTGCTGGACCTGGCCGTCTTTTTTATCAGCCCGACCTTCTCGAAGCAGGGATCGGCCGCCACGAAGCTGGGCGAGCTGCTGGCCAGCGGCATTCCCGTCGTCATCAACGACGGCGTCGGCGATTCGGGCCGGATCGTCCGCGCCTCGGGTGCCGGGACGGTGCTGCCGGATGTCGGGCCGGAGCATCTCGAGGAAGCGATGGCGCAAATCCAGGGCCTGTTGGGAAATCCGGAGGTCATCCGGCGCTGCCGTGAAGCGGCGGAACGCCACTTTGATTTGCGGCAAGGAGTGATGCGATATGAAGCGCTCTATGAGCTGCTCTGCGGCCGGGCGGATGCGCCGTCGGTGGAGCGCGAAGCCGTGGCCCCGGTGACCGGATGAAGATTCTGGTCACCGGAGCGGATGGCATGCTGGGCGGCAGCCTGTGCGCCGTGCTGCGCCGGCGCGGGCACGAGGTCATCGCGACCGACCGGCAGCCGCTGTTGCCGGAGACCCGGCTGCTGGATATCTGCGACCGTCCCGCGGTGCTGGAATTGATGACCGCAGCCGCCCCCGCGCTGGTGATGCATCTGGCCGCGGAAACGGATGTGGACCGGTGCGAGCAGGAGCCGGCCCATGCCTACCGGGTCAATGCGGCCGGGACCGAGCATCTGGTCGCCGCGTGCGAAGCCGCCGGGGCCAGGCTGCTGTACACGAGCACGGCCGCGGTGTTTGACGGCGAGCAGGCCGCGCCCTATGCGGAGACCGATGCGCCGAATCCGGTGAACGTTTATGCGCGCACGAAACTCGCCGGCGAAGTCGCCGTGCGCCGCTGCCGCACCGGTTCGGTCATCGTGCGCGCCGGCTGGATGGTGGGAGGGTTCGAGCGGGACAAGAAGTTCGTGGGCAAGCTGCTGCGGCTGATGGAAACCCAGCGCGAGCTTTCCGTCGTGCAGGACAAGCGGGGCAGCCTGACCTTTACCGAGGATCTGGCCCAGGGCATCGCCGGGCTGATCGCCACCCCCCACACCGGACTGTTTCACATGGTTAACCAGGGCGTCTGCACGCGCTACGACATTGCGCGCAAACTGGTGGAGTATGTGGGCCGGCCGGAGATCACCATCCGTCCGGTCAGCTCGGCGGCCTTTCCGCTGCCCGCGCCCCGCGGCGCCTCGGAGGCGATCCGCAACGTCCGGCTGCAGGCGCTGGGGCTGGACACCATGCCGCCGTGGGAAGCGTCGCTGCGCCGCTATGTCGAGCAATACCTCGCCGCCTCGCGAACGGTGCCGGCGCGATGAACGTCCTCGTCTTCACCCCCTACCTCTATGACACCGTGCCGGGGCAGCGGTTCCGGATCGAGCAATGGGCCCGCCATCTCGAGCGGCAGGGCATCCATTGCACCTTCCTGCCCTTTGAAACCGCCGCCCTTAAAGACGTGCTGTACGAGACCCGGCATTTCGAAACCAAGCTGAAGGAGCTCGGCTACAGCCTTGCGCGGCGCCTCGGCCAGATGACGCGGCGATGGGCGAAGTGGGATCTGATCTATCTGTACCGCGAGCTGCTGCCGGTCGGCCCGACGCTGCTGGAGCGGTGGGTGGCGGCCCAGGGCATCCCGGTGATCTATGATTTCGACGACGCCATCTTTTTGCCGGCGGCCAGCCCGGCCAACCAGCGGTTCCAATGGCTCAAGCAGCCGCAGAAGACCGGCGAGATCTGCCGCCTGAGCACGCACGTCATCGTCGGCAACAGTTATCTGGCCGGCTATGCCCGGCGATGGACGCCGAAGGTCACCGTGATCCCGACGACGATCGACACCGACGTGTATCAGCCGAAGGGCCATGTCGAGATCCGCGGCGTGCCGATCATCGGATGGAGCGGCAGCCTTACGACGGTGGAGCATCTGCAGACGGCGGCTCCGGTGCTGCAGCAGCTGGCCCGGCGCTGCCAATTCCGCCTGCGAGTGATCGGCAGCCAAACCGTGCGAATCGACGGTGTGGAGGTGGAGGCGGGCCCGTGGCGCGCCGGCACCGAAGTTCAGGACCTGACCGCCTTTGATGTCGGCATCATGCCGCTGCCGGATGATCCCTGGGCGAGAGGGAAGTGCGGGCTGAAAGCGCTGCAATACATGGCCCTGGGCATTCCGACCGTCGCCTCCCCGGTGGGGGTCAACGAAGAGATCATCACCGACGGCGTCAACGGCTTCCTGGCCGGCAGCCCGGAGGAGTGGATCGACAAGCTTTCCCGGCTGCTGGAGGACGCGCCGCTGCGCGCGCGGTGTGCGCAGGAAGCCCGGCGCACGGTGGAGCAGCGCTACGCCGCGAAGATTCAGGTGCCCCGCGTCATCGAGGTCTTCGAGCAGGCGAGCGGACGGCGGAGCTTTCAGGAGAGCCAGCGGACGGCCGTGCCGGCTTCGCCCGAGGTGATCGCGACATGATCGACGTCGCACCGCTGCCCTGGCTGACCGCGGTGTGGGCGGGGGCGGGTTTTGGATTGCTCTGGTGGCTCACCCGCCGGTTCACCGAGGGCCGGATCGTGCGGAATGTGCTGCTGGTCTCCTACCTTCTCCGGGTGGTACTCGCCGTGAGCCTCTTTTGCATTTCGCACTGGCGGCTGCCGATCCTCTCCTCATTTCAGACCTGGCCCGGCTTCTGGGTCTTCAGCTACGACGCGCCCCTGTATCACCGGATGGCGGTGGGGATCGTGGATTCGTGGGCCAAGGGCATCGAGCTGCCGTATTTCGAAGTAGGCGTGGAATATTTCGCGCTCGTGGCCGCCGTCTATAAATTTTTCGGCGCGCATCCGGTGTTTCCCATGCTGCTCAACTGCGTGTTCGCGACGCTCAACGGCATCCTGGCCTACCGGATCATCCTGCGGCTGGCCGACCGGCGGGCGGCGCAAGTTGGCGCGATCCTGGTGAGCTGCTGGCCCTCCTCGTTTCTCTGGTCGGCGCAGCTGCTCAAGGACGCGCCGTCCTGGTCCCTGATCTTTTGCGTGCTGTGGCTGCTGCTGCGGCTGGTGCCGAAGGCCCCCGGCGCGCCTCGTTTGCAGCCGGGCCGCCGGTGGGCGCTGCTGGCCGGCGCGCTCGGGCTGTTGATGGTGGTGCTGACCCGGTTCCGGTTTTACGTCGCGACCGCCTATTCCATCGCGGCAGCCCTGGTGCTGTGGCGGGCCGCCGTGCTGGCGCTGCGGCGCCGGCAGTTCTCCGACGCGGCCGCTCATGTGGTGCTGGTGGCGGTGCTCGGGCTCTCGACGCTCTTTGCCAGAACGTTGGACGTCAAACGGCTGGTGAGCCCGAGCCATCCGGAACGGGCGCATCACCGGATGGCGGTGGAGGCGCTGGAGCGCGGGGATCGCCTTGAGGCCAAAAATCAGTTTTCGCTGGCGATCACCGCCGATCGTTTCTATAAAGAAGGCTATCCGGGTCTGGCGACCTTGTATATCCAGGACGGCAATACCTGGGAAGGGCTCCAGCTCTACCTGACCTATTTCGCGCTGGAAACCGGCCCTGAAAAGCGGGAGTCGGTGAAGCCGTTGATCGCCCAGTTGTGGTTCAACGAGGGCAACCGGTATTTGCAGGAGGGCGACTATGGCGCGGCGAGCCGGGCCTATGAATCGTCGCTGCAGTTTGTGCCGAGCCAAGTTGAGGTCTACCTCAACTTGAGCGTCACCCAGACGTATCGGGGGTTGCATGACATCGCGCTGGCGGTTCTGGAGCGGGCGCGGCCCCATCTCTCCTCCGCGAAAGAGCGTCGTCAGTTCGACGAGGAGCGGACGCGCGTCCTGACGCAGCGGGACCGGTACCATGAGGCGATGCAGGAGCAGTTCCGGCACGCCCAGCAGCAGCCGGGGTTTGAGGCGCTCAGCGACATCCAAGTGGAAGCGCTCAGAGATGGATGGCGATTGGAGGCTGAACGAGAGGCGGCTAAATTGAACCGGCCGATGGAGGCGGTTCCCGTGGTGGCGCCGGAAGAGATCGTGTCACACGCGACCCAGGCGTTTACCCGACGGGATGACCAAAAAGTCGCGGAGACTGTGCCGGAACCGGGGGCGATGGTCGGCGAGCTGGTGCAGCATGCGTTGAGCATCGACAAAGCGGTTGTGCATAAGACCTATGGCGCCACGCCGGAAACGCTCGACGCGGTCCGCCAGGCGTTCATCAACGAAGGCGGCCATTCGACCGTCGACCCCAAGGTATTCATCTCCAACCCCGAGGCGCTGGTCACCTATCTTCCGCGGGCGCTGGCGATCGCTTTTTTGGCGCCGTTTCCCTGGGATTGGGCCCGCACGGGCGGCAGCATGGGCCGGCTGCAGACGGCGGCCAGCGTCGAAGCATTGCTGATCTATCTGATGCTGATTCCGACGGTGGCTGCCTGCTGGACCTTCATGAAGCGCCGCCAGCTGGACGGGCTGCTGCTGGCGGCGTGTGTGCTGATGACGGCGATTCCGATCTCGCTCGTGATCGCCAATTTCGGCACGCTGTTTCGCGTTCGTCTGCTGTTTCTCATGCCGCTGCTGCTGATCGCCCCGGCCGGGTTGGACTGCTGTCAGCAGTGGTTCCGCCTGGCGATGGCGCGGATCCGTCCGGCGGAGGATGCTCCGGAAAGAGCGCAGACCTGATGTGCGGCATCGCGGGAATGTTTGCCGCGGACGGCCGGCCGCTTGAACCCGGCGTGCTGGAGCGGATGACGCAAGCCCTCGCCCACCGCGGCCCGGAAGGGCACGGGGTTGAGCGGATCGATGCCGGCGCCGGCGTGGCGATTGGTTTGGGGCACACCCGGCTGAAGGTCGTCGATCTTTCCGACGCGGCCGGACAGCCGATGAGCAATGAGGACGGTTCGGTGTGGGTCGTCTTCAACGGAGAAATCTATAATTTCCGCGCGCTGCGCGAGCAGCTGCAGCGGCAAGGGCGGCGGTTCAGGACCTCCTCGGATACCGAAGTGCTGCTGCGCTGCTATGAAGCGCGCGGGGCGGCCTGCCTCGAAGAGCTCGACGGGATGTTCGCCTTCGCGATCTGGGACGGCCGGCGCCGCGAACTGCTGCTGGCCAGGGACCGGGTCGGAAAAAAACCGCTGTTCTACCACCGCAGCGGCGGCCGGCTGCTGTTTGCCTCGGAGATCAAGGCGCTGCTGCAGCATCCGGCGGTCCCGCCGGAGGTGGCCGAGGAGGCGCTGCCGGACTTTTTCCTCTACGGCTACGTGCCCACGCCGCGCACCCTCTACCGCGGTATTGAGAAGCTGCCGCCCGGACATCTGCTGCGCGCGGATGCCCGCGGCGCCATCCGCATCGAGCGGTATTGGGATGTGCCGCTGCCGTCTCCCCGGGCGGTCTCCGAGGCGGACGCCGCCGTGCGGGTGCGCGAGCTGGTGACCGCCGCGGTCCGCCGGCGGCTGATCGCCGATGTGCCGCTGGGTGCGTTTCTCAGCGGCGGCATCGACTCCTCCGTCATCGTCGGCATCATGAGCGGCCTGCGGCAGGAGCCGGTGAAAACCTTCAGCATCGGCTTTGCCGGAGACGCGGCCTTCAATGAAACCTCCTACGCGCGGCTGGCCGCGCAGCGGTACAACACGGCGCACACCGAGTTCATCGTGGAGCCGAAAGCGGTGGAGCTGGTGGAGCGGCTGGTCTGGCACCATGATGAGCCCTTCGCCGACTCCTCGTCGATCCCGACCTATCTGCTCTCGCAATTGACCCGCCGGCATGTCACGGTCGCGCTCAACGGCGACGGGGGCGATGAGCTCTTCGCCGGCTACCTGCGGTTTCCGGCCACGCTGTGGTCCGAGCGGGTGCCGCTGTGGGCGCGGCGCGCCGCGGCCGCCTCGCTGCGGGGCGTGCCGGCGTGGGGCAACCACCGCAACGCGCTGCGCCGCCTGCAGAAGTTCGCCGGGAGCGCTGCGCTGCCGTTTATCGAGCGGTTTACCCGGTGGAATGCCGTTTTTTACGAAGACCTGCCGCGGCTGCTGGGGCCGGCGTTTGCTCCCGAGGAGATGCCGCAGCCGCTCGACGCGCTGCAGCCGCATCTGGCGGCCTCCGGGAAGCGCTCGGCGCTGACGCAGTTGCTCTACCTGAATCTGAAGACGTATCTGCTGGACGATCTACTGGTGAAGATGGACCGGTGCTCGATGGCGCACGCCCTCGAGGCGCGCTCGCCGTTTTTGGACCGGGAGCTGATGGAGTATGCTTTCAGCCTGCCGGATGCGCTCAAGCTGCGGGGCGGCCGGACGAAAGTCATCCTGCGGACGGCGTTCAGCGATCTGCTGCCGCCGGCGATTCTCCGGCGGGGAAAGATGGGCTTCGGCGTGCCGCTGCGGACCTGGTTCATGCGGGATCTGCGAAGCCTGCTCGAGGATGCGCTGCTGGCGCCGGACGCCCGCCTGCGGCGGTATGTGGACCAGGGCTATGTGCGCCGGCTGTGGCAGGAGCACGGGTCAGGGCATTCGGACCATGCCGACCGGCTGTGGACCCTGCTGACCTTCGAGCTGTGGCTGCGCAATCTTTCGCTGCGGGCCGCCCCGGCCGCGGCGATCCAGGCCATGGCGCCTGCTGCGCTATGAAGATGAAGAAGTGCTTGCAGAGGCGGAAGATTCTCTTTATCATGGGTGCACTGTTCAATAATTGAACACAGGAATAGATGGACCTCGAAGCCTATCGTGAGCTCCAGCTCCTAACCGAAATCTCCACCGACCAGTCGGTTACGCAGCGCAGCCTTGCCAAGCGGCAGGGGCTGGCGCTGGGGCTGATCAACTTTCTGATCCGCCGGCTGGTCAAAAAAGGGTACGTCAAGGTGGTCAATCTGGAGCGCAAGCGGCTCCGCTACCTGATTACCCACCAGGGTCTGACCGAAAAGGCCCGGCTCACCTACGAATACCTCGAATACTCCCTCTATTTCTACCGCCAGGTGCGGACCTTTCTGGCGGCGGCCCTCTCGGTCATCCTCGAATCCGGCGCCAAGAATGCGGTGCTCTGCGGCATCGGTGAAGTCGCCGAAGTGCTGCACCTGACGCTGCAGCAGGAGGGCATCAACGTCACGGCGGTGGTGGACGAGGTGCCGGAAGGCACCGTCTTCATGAACCGCCCGGTGCAGCCCTTCACCGCGCTCTCCGGCCTGCCGTACGACTGGGTGATCGTCACCTCGCTTAAGGACGTTGAGCCCGTCCTCCAACGACTCTCCGCCGCCGGCGTGCCGGCTTCGAAGATTATTACGGTCTCGCGCCAGGGCCGCTTGTCCTCAAGCGCCCGGGCCGCCGGCTTGGACCATCCGGCCGATCCGGTCGAGGTGTCGCTTCCATGAAGCGAACGCCGCCCCGGATCGCGCAAGGACCCCTGCTTGTCTGTTTCGTGATCGGCCTCGGCGTGGCGGCCTTGAGCTTGCCGGCCACGACCCGCCAGGGCGTCAATTTCGAGGTCTCCACCCACCGGCTGCCCCTGTACGTCAAACTGACCGATTTCTTTCATCGGCACTACCACTATCAGCTGCTGGCCCGCGATATCACGCGCGGACGGCACACCGACCGGGAACGGGTGGAGGCCGTGTATCAATGGACCCGGCAGCATATCCAGCCGCCGCCGCGGGGCTGGACGATCGTGGATGATCACGTGCTGAACATCATCATCCGGGGCTACGGCACCGGGGATCAGGCGGCCGATGTGTTTACGACGCTGTGCGCCTACGCCGGCGTGCCGGCCTTCTGGCGCGCGCTGCATATCGACCAAGGCAGCCGTTGGCTGATTCTCTCCTTCGCGCAGGTGGACGAGCAGTGGGTGATGTTCGATGTGTACTACGGCATCATTTTTACCGACGCCGACGGGCAGTGGGCCGATGCGGAGGCGTTGATCGAGGAGCCGGAGCGGCTCCGGGCCGCAGGGGATCCGACAACCCCCCAACGAATCGCGTACCGCCGGTATCTGGACCGGCTGCGGCCGTTTCGCGCTCCAGCGACGCTCAGGGCGGAAAAACAGATGCCCTGGCCCCGGGTGAAGTTTGAAATCGCGAGCCGGCTGGGTTTGGAGCGGCGGGAACCGTAAGGAGACTGCATGGAGACGGTGATCACGGCGGCGCGGACGCGGCAGCAAACGGACGCCTTTCAGTTCGCGACCGATTTGATTCAGTCCGACCCCTGGCCGCTGGCGCGGCACGTCTTCGTCATCGCGGAAATCGGCATCAATCACAACGGTGATTTGAGCGTCGCCAAGCAGCTCATTGATATGGCCAGGGCGGCCGGTTGCGACGCGGTCAAGTTCCAGAAGCGTACCGTCGATCTGGTCTACACGCCCGAATTTCTGGCCTCCACGCGCGAAAGCCCCTGGGGGCAGACGCAGCGGGCGCAGAAAGAGGCGCTGGAGTTCGGGAAGGCGGCCTACGACGAGATCGACGCCTACTGCCGGAAGATCAGCCTCCACTGGTTCGCCTCGGCCTGGGACGTGCCGAGCCAGCTGTTCCTGCGAGAGTACCGCCTGGCCTACAACAAGATCGCCTCGCCGATGATCCGGCATGAGCAGCTGTTGGAAACGGTGGCGGAGGAGCGCAAGCCGACCTTTCTTTCGACCGGGATGAGCCGGGAAGAGGATATCGAGCGGGCCGTGGCGGTCTTCCGCCGACATGACTGCCCGTTTGTGCTGATGCATTGCGTCTCCGAGTACCCGGCCGCCGATCCAGTCCTCAACCTGCGCTGCCTCACCGAGCTGCGCCGCCGCTACGGCTGCCCGGTCGGCTACAGCGGCCATGAGGCGACCATGGTGCCGGCGTTGCTGGCCGCCATGATGGGTGCGGTGGCGATCGAGCGCCACATCACCCTGGACCGCGCGATGTACGGCAGCGACCAGGCCGCCTCGCTGGAGAAGCGCGGGTTGGAGATGCTGGTGGGTTATACACGGACCATTCCCCTCGTGATGGGCGATGGGATCAAGCGGATCACGTCGGCGGAGCGGGCCAACGCGGAAAAGCTGCGGTACTGGCTCGGGACGGGTGTTCGCGCATGAGCCAGTCCGGCCGGGTGGCCCTGATCCTTCAGGCCCGGATGGGATCGACCCGGCTGCCGGGCAAGTCGTTGCTGCCGCTGGCCGGATCACCACTGCTCGCGCGGATCATCGAGCGGGTCAAGCGCTGCGCCACGGTGGACCGTATCGTCCTGGCTACGACCAGGAAGCTTGAGGATGACGCGCTGGAAACGCTCGCCCGCGGAGAAGGGATCGGGGTGTTCAGAGGATCGGAGCATGATCTGCTGGACCGGTACGTGCAGGCCGCCCGGGCGTTTGACGCGGAGGTCGTCGTGCGGCTGCCGGCGGATAACCCGGTGCCGGAGCCGGAGGAGATCGACCGGATCATCGGCTACCACCTGACCGGGCAGAGCGACTTTTCTTCCAACCTCGCGCAGGTGCTGGACAACGGCTATCCGGACGGCATCGGTGCTGAGGTGATGGACCGGCGAATTCTTGAAGAGGTGTCAAGCGCGTGTCACAACGCGGAGCAGCGGGAACACGTGCACCTGAGCTTCTTCAATTACCGCACGCAGCAGCCGGCCAGCCCGCGCTACCGCGTGGGCACGGTGCCGTGCCCGCCGGCGTTCCGGCGGCCTGACCTGGTGCTGGATGTGAACACGCCGGAACAGTACGAATTCATGGCCGCGCTCTACGGCGCGCTCTATCCCCGGAATCCGCGCTTCCACATCACCGATATTCTGCGCTGGCATGACGCGGTCTACGCCCCCGCCAAGGCCGGAGCCGCCCGATGACCTATTGCTTTGACATCGACGGCACGCTGTGCACCAATACCGAGGGCGACTATCTCAATGCGCGGCCCTTTCCCGAGGTGATCGCCGACGTGAACCGGCTCTACGACGCGGGGCACCGCATCGTGCTCTATACCGGGCGGGGCAGCGGCACCGGCATCGATTGGCGCGAGGTGACGGAGCGGCAGCTGCGCGAGTGGCAGGTGCGCCATCACGCGCTTTTCTTCGGCAAACCAGCCGCGGATGTGTACATCGATGACAAGGCGGTCAGCGCCCAGGAATGGAAGCGGACCCGGCTCTCCCAGGCGGTGCCCAATGGCTGATCGGGTGGTGTGGTGGAACGGGGAGCTCGTGCCCGAGGCGGACGCGCGGCTGTCGATCTATGATTCGGCGCTGATGTTCGGCGATATGGTTTTCGAGATGACGCGGTCGTTCGGCAAGGCGCAGTTCAAGC
>OBEQ011380255.1_pt1 | contig 43697 bp, 28 predicted proteins | sample 1670901 | NCBI WGS metagenome assembly OBEQ01 (sample SAMEA104232315, study PRJEB22302) | groundwater metagenome | biome: forest; feature: aquifer; material: groundwater | place: USA | collected 2011-08-07 | depth 5.4 m
ATTTTTTGGGTAATATCATGCTGCTTTAAGCTCCTTTTGACAGCGCGGGCAATACGAACTTGTGCGCCCGGCAATTTTATCACTTTTAATCGTAGTTTCACAGCGATCACAATTCCGGCCCGCTTTTTGATACACATGATGAAAATCCTGGAACGAACCCGGCTCACCGTCGGTATGGACATAATCCCGCATGGATGAGCCGCCCAAACGGATGGCCTCCCCTAAAATGCGCCGCGTAGAGTTAAAAAGCTGCCCCAATCCGGCCTGGGTAAGCCTGGCCGCTTCCGTGCGGGGATGAATACGAGCGTCAAATAAAATCTCATCGACATAAATATTTCCCAGCCCGGCCATATTTTGTTGATCCAGAAGAACGGCTTTAATCTGGGCTTTTTTCTTTTCTATACGTGTCGCAAACTCTTCTTTGGAAAGCGAGAGTACATCCGGGCCGAATTTTCGGACGATAAGCGATTGATTCAATTCTTTCTTTCCAGCCACATCAATCCTTCCAAATTTCCGCACATCGCGATATACAAGCGATTCGTTTCCGTTCCGGTTTTCGGAAAACGAGAAAATCAAATGCGTGTAAGCATCCGGGATAACCGCTTCCTTTTTCCACAGGAGCCTTCCGGTCATGCGCAAATGAATCAGAATTGCATCGCCGCCGGTCAATTCCATAATTAAGCACTTACCCCACCGGCTGACTTCGCAAACTTGTTTGCCGATTTGTTGGTAAATTTCGGTTTTTGCACGCGCCGTAAGAATGAAGGGTTCGAGCACGGTCACGCCGGAAATGGTTTTTCCGCATGCATGCTCGCTTAAGGTCCTACGAATCACTTCGACTTCGGGCAGTTCGGGCATCAGAGCTTTTTCCTATTCTCAAAATCGCCGTCGATATCGTGCCAAAATTTAATTTGTTCCTCGCCATACCGCCAGCAAAGGTAAACCAATTCATCCCGCCGAACATGGAAAAAATCGATGAGGCCGCGCTCGATGTCTTTTAGAACGCAACCTAAGCGATTAATTTTAATGATATCTTCCTGAAACGATTGAATGAGCTCTTCCAATTGGTGCGCGCGCTTTACATACTCTTTGCCTTCCTCCGAATCGTAATTGATTTCTTCTTCGCCGCGAAGCAAATCCACAATCAGAACCTGATCGTGCTCGGACTGAACACGCCTTTGCTTTTCTTTTAATCCGAGAAGAAGAGGGCTTATGACCGTGATCATTTTGTTGGCTTCTTCGACTTCGAAAATTTTAGGGTTGCTCATACACCGTTTGGGAATAGGCGGCGGGCGTTTAGATCGAAAATATAGCGAAGCTCGCTTTTCCGGCATACCAACTCAAATTTCTTTTTTTCTAAGACCATATGTGAATACGGAGCATCAGAGGCGAATAAAACTCGTTTGGCTCCCAAAAGATTCACAATCGATTTGGTGCGGTTAAAAGAAAGCGTGGAGGTTTCCAAATAAACGTTTGGGCAACGCTTGGCCACAGCGACGGCTTCGAGAAAACTATCCTTTCCGCCGTGCCCGAAAATAAATGGGGTTTTGCCGTATTTCTTGAACGTTTTTTCCCATCCGAGCGGGCGGCAATTTTCTTCGTGGGAAGTGTGAATCAAAACCGGCCAGCCGTAACTGCTAACTTCTTCCAGTAAAAAATCGACGGAATTGCATGCAATTTTCTCGGCGCGGGGATGAAGTTTAAGGCCCTTAAAGCCGAGGCGGTAGCAACTACGAAGCTCGGTAAGCGCGGCATTGCGGTTGTTTGGATTTAGACGGCAGAACGGGATGAGATCTTTATAGCGGCTTGCGATTTTTAGAATATTCTTATTTTGCGGTTCGTACGAAAGCCCAATATCGGGCTCGTCGATCGGAAAAACAACGACTCGCGTCACACCGCTTAGCCGCATTTGCTTGCGGAGTTCGGCCGCGTTCAGCGAAGCGCCGTCACGACTTTTGCCTAAATGAACATGAAAATCAAAAACGTTCATCGCTGATGCACTTCTTCCGCCGCCAAGGTAGGAATCAATCCTCCGCCGTGAGTTACGTTGATTATGGATTCGTCGCTGAGTCTCGAAAGACTCCCGCCGTAGCGGCCGGCCATAGCAAACGGATTGAGATTAACTTTTTTCAATAAAAATTCGAGCTTGTTGTTAACCAAAGCGGGAACGCTCATGGTGGGAATCCGAACGTATTCCTGAACCACCCAATCACCTTTAAGCGCTTTATCGATGGCTTTGTTCCATTCGTCGTTTGTGGATTCGCAGCCCAAAATGACATCCGTGCCGCCGTATCCTTCGGAAGGTTTTAGAACAAGCGTTTCCTTTTCGTCTTTGAGGAAATCGAGAAGGTAAATTTTCCGGCCGCCGTAAAATTTCTCGGCATCGACAATACGCCTCGTCCAGGGAATATGCTTCTCTTTGATTTCGTTTTCTTCGCTGGTAAACAAATGATCGTAGCTCGGATTTGTCAGAATGGACATAACTGCCTTGGTAGCGGCTAAACGCGAACGCAATGGATTGACCATGCAAATAGCGCGGGATTTGTAGGCGTTGACTAGATCCTGGCATTCGTCAAGTTTATCGAGAAGCTCGTTAAAAATGACGCGCCGGTACACCAAATCGATTTTAAAATCGCCGTCGTAAAGCTTTCCGTTTTTAAATTCCACATCGCGCGGATCGACAATCGTTGTCGGATAGCCTTTTTCTTCAAAAAAAAGTTTAAGCGCTTCGAATTCCGGACGCGTACGAACGGTGCGCCAATCCACGATGGCAATTTTCGGTTTGGAATTTCCTCCACCGAATTCGCTGTATTGGGCAAGAAGCATATCCAAAACCTGCTGCCTGCGTGAAACGCGCTTTATGGCGTGGCTCTGTAAAAATTCCTTAAAGAGTACGGACTCGAAAAGCATTTGTTCGAGCAAATCGGCATACGCCATACCGGCCGGTGAATCGCAATTGAATTCGACAATCTTTAACGTATCCCCATCTAGGAAAGAATCAAGTCGCGCAAGACAAACCGTACGCGCGTAACCGGGGTCGTATTGAATGAGCTGTTTGGCGGCATCGCTTAAATGAAACATGGGCGCCAAGAGAGGATCGGTGAAATAAAGATTCACCACTTTATCGAGCATGCCAGTTACGACTTGCGTAACACGCTTGAGTTGTTTTTCCTGCTCCGGAGTAATGAAATGGGGTTTATAGAAGGAAGGAATGGTGAACCGGCCGAATTTCACGAGGCTCTCATGGACTTTTTGCTCGTATTCGGCAATCGCCTTCGGAACCTTGTCCGAACGGCTGCTCAAAAAATCATCGTACGCATTGTCCATATTCATCATGTTTCACCTACTCAATCATAACAGAATCAGATTATCTTGTTCCGAGTATTTGTTACGGCGGCAACGCTCGGAAATTACCTTCCAGGTAATTTCCTCACTCGACACGTCGCTGCTACGTCCATCCGTGGACTACGCGACGCGCCGTGACGTGCCTCTGCAACAAATACTCGGAACAAGCTGTATCACAAAAATGACAACGGACAAACTTTTGCTTGCTTTAGGCAGTTGCCGACGGCGCGTTGAATGAAACGAGCGTAACACATGGATGTGCGGAGCCGTTTCATTCACGCCCCTCTGATTTATTCGTCCACCGTACCAACGGCGAAGAGGGACTCACCGTTCAAGGCCGTTGGTGCGAACGGAGTAAGTGCCATTGACAGCATTTACGTAGTGGCGACGGAGGTAATTGCCTAAAGCAAGCAAAGAACGACTAAACTGCTACGTTTTTAGAGCTTTTTCGAGAACGCGTTTCATGGTTTCGCCCATGGTGGCCGGTGAATCGGCGACGGTAACGCCGGCGCGGCGAAACGCTTCGATTTTATCTTTCGCTGTTCCGAGTCCGCCGGCAATAATAGCGCCCGCATGCCCCATTCGTTTTCCGGCCGGTGCGGTTTGCCCGGCGATAAATGCCACAACCGGCTTGCTCATTTTTGTGCGAATAAACTCTGCCGCTTTTTCTTCGGCCGTTCCGCCGATTTCGCCGATCAAAATAACAGCCTCGGTCTGAGGGTCGGCTTGGAAAAGTTCGAGCATATCAATGAACGAGCTTCCCGCCACCGGATCGCCGCCAATTCCAACGCACGTAGATTGGCCAAGTCCGAGTGAGGTTAGTTGCCAGACCACTTCATAGGTAAGCGTTCCGCTTCGTGAAATAACGCCAACCGTTCCCGGTTTATGAATGTATCCGGGCATAATTCCGATCTTACATTCACCGGGCGTGATAATTCCCGGGCAATTTGGGCCGATTAAACGCGTCTTTTTACCCTTAAGATAATTTCTCACGCGAATCATATCGAGCGTCGGAATCCCTTCGGTAATAAGAACGGCAAGCTGGACACCGGCATCCGCCGCTTCCTTTACCGCAGCTGCTGCAAATTTGGCGGGAACGTAAATGACCGAAGCCGTAGCGCCGGTCTTCTCCATAGCTTCTTTAACCGAATTAAAAACCGGTACTCCTGCAGCGGTTTGGCCGCCCTTACCGGGCGTTACGCCGCCGACCAGCTTTGTACCGTATTCGATCATTTTCTCCGAATGAAAAAGCCCCTGCGTGCCCGTGATACCCTGGCAAATGACTTTGGTGTTTTTATTGACGAGAATCGACATTAGCGCACCGCTTTCACGACTTTTACCGCCGCTTCCGCCAAGGAAGATGCCGCAATTACATTCACGCCGCTTTTTTCGAGAATGGCTTTTCCCTCTGCAGCATTCGTACCTTCGAGACGTACAACCAAAGGAACCGTCAGCTTCACATTTTTGAGCGCCGCTAAAATTCCTTCGGCAATTAAATTACAGCGGACGATGCCGCCGAAAATATTAACGAGAATAGCTTTCACATTTTTATCCGCTATTAAAATCTTAAACGCCGCCGTAATCTTCTCCGTCGTAGCGCCTCCGCCGACATCGAGAAAATTAGCCGGCTCTTCACCGTTCAGTTTAATAATATCCATCGTCGCCATCGCGAGGCCCGCGCCGTTTACCATGCAACCGATATTTCCGTTAAGACCGACGTAGCTTAAATCGTATTTCTTGGCTTCCTGCTCGCGCGGATCTTCTTCGAGCGGATCGCGAAGCGCTTCCATATCGGGATGGCGGAATAAAGCGTTATCATCGAAATTGATTTTGGCATCCACCGCCCGGATATCACCATCCGGCATAAAGCAAAGCGGATTGATCTCGACAAGCGAAGCATCCACGACAATAAAAAGCTTTGCCGTGCTTTCGATAACCTTGGCCAGCTTTCCCTGCTGATTTGTATCGGAGACAGCCTTGGCCACAAACGACTGGATGGTCTTTACATCGGGAAGTTTATCGGGATCAAAGTGAAGGTGGAAGATTTGCTCCGGGTTCTTAACGGCGACTTCCTCAATCGACATGCCGCCCGCCGGAGAGAATATAATAATAGGAAGGCCGACTTCCCTGTCAATCGTAACGCCTAAATAAAATTCCTTGGCGATATCGGTAAGCCGCTCAATCCAAACCTTATGAACGGTTTTTTCAAGACCGCCGGTCTGAAATGTTTTGAGCTTTAATCCAATAATCTGACCCGCAACCTTTTCCGCTTCGTCGGCCGTTTTAGCGAATTTAATACCACCCGCCTTGCCCCTGCCGCCGGCATGCACTTGCGCCTTTACGACGACTTGTACATTCCCGAGCGCGGAAAACGCTTCGCGCGCTTCTTTCGGAATCGTAACGAGACGGCCTTCCGAAACCGGAATTCCGAATTTACGAAAAATTTCTTTGGCCTGGTATTCGTGAATGTTCAATTATTCCTCCGCAAATTCCCAATGCTTATAGTGTTTTGCGAGCACCGCATACTCTTCGGTATTGGTTCGAATTTTCTTTTTATCTTCATCCGTAATAGGCCGGACTTTCTTCGCGGGAGATCCGAAATAAACAAAACCGTCTTCGAGAACTTTTCCTTCCGGAACAAGCGCGTTTGCGCCGACGATCACATTCGATCCGACCACGGCATGCGAAAGCACGATCGCGCCGATTCCAATCAAACTTCCGTTTCCCACCGTACAGCCGTGAAGCGTCACTTGATGCCCGCAAACCACGTAATCGCCTATGATGCAAGGGGCGTCCTTATCTACGTGGACGAGCGTAAGATCCTGGATATTGGTATATCGACCGATCTTGATGGAATTTATATCTCCGCGTAAAACTGTACCCGGCCAAATACTGGCATGCTCTCCGATGGTGATATCGCCGATGATTACGGCGGAAGCGTGAACAAAAACGCTGGAATGAATAGAGGGAGATTTCAATTTAGCCTACGAAACCAGGTCGCGAAACATTTTTGAGGTTAACTCCCGATTTATTTTGGCAATGGAAGTAGTGAGCGGAATACCCTTAGGACAAACCTGCACACAATTCTGGGAATTTCCGCAATCTTCCGCGCCGCCCTTACCCATAAGCATCTCAAGACGCGCATCCGCATCTTTTTCACCCGACGGATGTGAATTCATAAGCTCGACTTGATTTAAAATCGCGGCTCCGACAAACCCGTTAGGGCCGGTTACCTGTGGGCAAGCATCCAGACAACATCCACACGTAATACAGCGCGACATTTCGTAGCGTTCGGCGGCGAGCTCCGGGCTATGGGCCGGACCGGCCGGACCGTCAAATTTTGCTTCTGCGGGAATCCAAGCACCCACACGCTTCATATTTTTAAACATGGAAGAACGGTCGACCACCAAATCGCGCACCACCGGAAACTTCTGCATCGGCTCGATCACGATGGGCTGCTTAACATTTTTCACAAGCGTCGAGCAGGCCTGCCGAACGCGCCCGTTAATCACCATCGTGCACGCGCCGCAGACTTCTTCAAGGCAGCTTGCTTCCCACATCACGGGATTGGTCTTCCGGCCGTCAAAAGTCCTCGGCTCCCGCCCGATTTCCATAAGGCAGCTTATGACATTCATGGCAGGCTTCATGGGAATTTCAAACTCCTCCCAATAAGGCTCTTGATTCGGTCTATTCTGCCTTTTAATTTTTAATCGCACCGTTTCCGGCATCGTCCACCCTACACTACATTACTTTCCAACTCTTCAATGCGTTTCTGGAGCTTCTTCATGACACAACTGGCTGTCTTGTGTTCGGATCGCCATACCCACATGGTAATTGCGTAACACCACGTTACAAGTGCGCCCGAAGCTGAGATAATTGTCTCCCTGGAAATAAAACCCCTTCGGGTAGCAAAACAAAAGCCGAATGCTCCTCCAATTCCCGCGAGTAGCGCTGAGCTGAAAACTACCATGTTTCTCACTTTAGTAGGCGCACTCCCTTTAAGCCGAGCTAAATATTTCTTTTCTTTCTCTGTAAACTCCATCATGTACCTCCATTCGTGCTGTGCGCTTCGTATGGACCCGATCGCGATCATTGGCTCGTACGCTCAATCATATTTCCTCTCCCTAGGCTTAATATGGGATATATCGACCTGTTCGTAGGAAATTTCAGGGCCGTTCGGTGTATATTTTGCCACGGTAGTCTTTAAAAATTTTGCGTCGTCACGTTTCGGAAAATCAGGCTTGTAATGCGCGCCGCGGCTTTCGTCACGAAGCAGCGCACCGCGAATAATGGCGCGTGAAAGAACAAGCATATTCCAAAGCTGGCGGGCAAAAATCATCGGTTGATTCACCCAGGGCGTCTGGTCGCCCAGATTGATTTTGGAGAACCGCTCCATAAATTCGACTACTTTTTGATCGGTCTGCTTAAGCCGGTCGTTGTAACGGACGATCGTAACATTTTTCCGCATGATATCGCCGAGCTCTTCCCAAAGCTTCAGCACATTTTCATTTCCGGTGGAATTAAAGAGCTGCTTGTTTCTTTCCCGTTCTATACGAATCGCACTTTCGACGGCATGCGTGGGCATTTCGAGCAAACCTCCGTTAAGGTTACTCAAATACTTTTCTACCGTATCGGAAGCCCGGGCACCGCCGAAAATACAGCTTAAAAGCGAGTTGGCACCGAGACGGTTTGCGCCATGATATTGATATTCGCATTCGCCGGCCGCGAAAAGGCCGGGAATATTGGTGGCCTGTTTTTGATCGATATAAATGCCGCCCATCGAATAGTGAACCGCGGGGAAAACGCGCATGGGAACTTTCCGCGGATCGTCGCCGACAAATTTTTCGTAAATTTCAAGCACGCCGCCGAGCTTTGCATTTAAAACTTTGGGATCGATATGCGTCACATCTAAATAGACCATCTCCTTGCCGTCGACACCAAGGTTCTTTTCGTAAACGATATCAAAAACTTCGCGCGACGCGATATCGCGCGGAACCAGATTGCCGTATTTAGGATATTTTTCTTCGAGAAAATACCAGGGCTTACCGTCTTTATACGTCCACAGGCGCCCGCCTTCGCCGCGCACCGATTCAGAAATAAGGCGGAGCTTGTCTTCGCCCGGCACGGCAGTCGGGTGGACCTGAATAAATTCGGGGTTAGCGTAATAACATCCCTGTTGGTAAACGGCGCTTGCGGCACTGCCGGTATTAATCATGGAATTGGTGGTTTTTCCGTAAATTAATCCGGGCCCGCCCGTCGCCAAAATCACGGCACGCGATTTAAAAGCCTGAACTTCGAGCGAATGCAGGTGAATGGCCAGAATGCCGCGGCAGTTTCCGCTACCGTCTTTTAGAATGCTTAGAAATTCGTGGCCTTCGTATTTCGTAATAAGCCCCTGACTTTCGTATCGGCGAACTTGCTCATCAAGGGCGTACATTAATTGCTGGCCGGTCGTCGCGCCGGCGTAAGCGGTGCGGTGAAATTTGGTTCCGCCGAACCGGCGGAAATCAAGCGTGCCGTCTTCTTTGCGGTTAAACGCAACGCCCATCCGGTCCATCATGAAAATAATGCCCGGCGCGGCATCGCACATTTCCTTGACCATCGTTTGGTTCGCGAGAAAATCGCCGCCGTAAACCGTTTCATCAAAATGAGTCGCGGTGCTGTCGCCTTCGCCCATCGTATTCACAGCCGCGTTGATACCGCCCTGCGCGCAAACCGAGTGCGAACGGCGAACGGGAACCACAGAGAAAAGGAGAGTTTTTAAACCGAGTTCAGAAGCGCGAATCGCGGCCATCAGGCCTGCCAGCCCGCCGCCTACGATAACGATGGGTTCGTTTGAATTCATCAAAAAGTCCGGTTGAAAGAAAAAAGTCCGGCAAGACCGGCGACGCAGAGAATAAAACCGATTACGTAGAAAATAATCCCGGACAGAAATTGCTGTTTAGGGGTAACGGTTATGCCCCAACTGATACAAAAACTCCAAAGTCCGTTGGCGAAATGAAAAAGCGCCGAGCAAACGCCGAGGACATAAAAGGCCTTAAACCAAGGGTTGCTTAATTGTTCCTGCATGTGCTCAAAACCGATGAACTCGTGTTCCATCATGCCGTGAATGCGCGTATTCCAGACGTGAAAAAAAATATAGAAAACGAGAATTACGCCGCTCACACGCTGAAGGGTATACAGTAAATTTCTGGGATAAGAATAGTGACGGGGATTATCTTTGGCCGTACATACGATGTAGACGCCTAAAACAAGGTGCAGAAGAATCGGAAGACCGATGAATCCGATTTCTATGAACGGAAGAAAGGGAACGCTCGTTAAAAAGCGGACATGTTCGTCGTAACGCTCAGGACCGAAAACGGCCAGAAAATTACTCAACATGTGTTCGACGAGAAAAAGGCCGACCGGAATAGCCCCGAGCGCGGAATGGATCCGGCGGAGATAGAAGATATTGGTGAAATATTTTTTAAGAACGGATGTGTTTAGTTTCACTAGTTCTCCCTGAAATATTTACCGGAATTGTCCAATATTGCCGAATCTACGGTATTTCCAGGCACTTAAAACAAATTTTTAAAACAGTATTGACTGATATATTTCAAAATTGATCAACAACAACCGCTATTTTACCCGCACTTTCGCTCGCGATGGCCATAAAAGTTTAGCGATGCTCTTAAACTTGCTAACCGAAAGCGCTCCTCTTTCATTTCTAGCCTTCGAGCCGGGCCGCAAAAGCTCTCGTTTGATGTGTCGGCGTTCTGCTTCGTAAATTGATTTAGGCTCGAACATTTCGTCCAGCAAGACCAAGATAACAGAATCCCATTCGTAATGTAGAGGAATACGTCCCAATCGTTGCCCGCGTTTTGATGTATCTAAAACGCGACGCCCTTTAATGCTAATTCTTTGAAGACCTCGGCTATGAACTCTTATAGCATCGTATCCGTCTTGTCTTGCCTTACAAAGCTTAAGCCCTAATATCCTCGCGGCTTCCCACTCAGCTACTTCTCCTGTAACGCCAAGAGGCTTGCCTGTTTCGCGGTAATATTTGACAGCAAGCTGTTTAACACTCCTCATAATTGCCGCTACTCGGCGTTCATTAACAATAGGACAACTAGCCAATAATGATGCTTTATTTCGTTTTGATTGATTATTGTTTGCCATCTGCTGTTGGGGAATGTGCCCACAATATCCACAATTGCCATCATTCAATTACTGTAAAACATGTGGCCGGAAGAAGTTGACCCTACAACCTTCTGATCCGTAGTCCTCGGGCTTTCGTTAACCGATGTTATCCAATCTTACCAAACTGGCTGGATTCAGAGGTGAACAAACCATTTGTCAAACTTTACGGACTGACCAAGCTAAACCAGATTGGGCCGATGTTGACCGATATTTCGCCCGCGATTCAGCCCTCGGTTTTAGAACTTGCCTCCGTAGCCGTTTGAGGGGCTGCCAAGCTTGCTTCTGCGCTTTGTGTAATTTTGCTCTGTAAATTGATATTTGTCTTGGTGCAATCGCAACGCAATGATTCCGGAGTCTCACGGTCTGGCGACACTCGGAGATACTCGGCACAATCTATGCAGGCAAAACCATTGATGAGTTCCTGAAACGCTTTTACAACTGGTTGAAAGTCATTCCTAGTTAGACTATCCCATGAATTGAAATGCACAGCTACATTTACTTGCCACTGTTCAACTTTCGATGTGTCAACCAGTGAAGTAAAAGTCTTTTCGCGCTCTTCAAGCTGTTTGACCACATCCCGATGGTTCCAAGAATTTGCTGCCTTTTTGCCGTGACGATATAAGTCTTTAAGACGACTCACCGCTGCGGGCAAAAGTTCCCCCAGCTGATATTGCGCTTCTCCATGAAAGGGCACGAGGGCACGCAGTCGATGACACAATTCCCACGACTCGTATTCAAGATAATGTCGTAAAAGCCCAGCTGCGGCACGTACATCGTTGTCGTTAAGATAATCGGATATCTTCGTCCAAACATCCGCCTCATCCCAGCGGGTTGGCCCTTGATCGACGTTCCAATTTCTGAATTGAACAGCGGATGTTCCTTTGATAAGCCCTTCCGTCCTCATGTGACGTAACCAAATCGGATCATGCGTGGTCATGATGAACTGCGTGTTCGGAAATTCTTTTTTTAGAAGAGCGCAAACTTCGCGCCGATGACTTGCATCCACCGACATAAGAACATCATCCAGAACTGTGAAAGTAAACCTATCACCCTGAATATGTCTCATCAAAGAAAGATACAGGCACAAACCCATACTATCTTGATGCCCCTCGCTGTGATATGCGCCTGGAGGAAAGAAGCCACGACCGTAGAATTCTACATCAAAGCCAAGTTTCCCCATGGAAGGAATGAGCTTTGCTTCAAACTTTTCCTCATCGTCCCGATTGACGAAACTATACAAAGCAGAGAAGTCCTTTTCGACAGCCGCGTAAATTCCGGTTAGGAATTTGTCGCTGGTAGTTGAGTAAATATCCAACACCTGCCGTGCGCGCTGAGCTATCTCTTTAACGGTGTTTCTCTTTCTTACCACGTCACGCTCCACTTCTAGACGCTCCTGAGCAATCGTAAGCCAATCACGCGACGCGTCTTGCTTACTCGGTTCCGGGAGTTGCTTTGCTGTTTTTTCGAGTTCATCGATTGCGTCAGAAAGCGTCTTCGGCACCGCAGACACTTCCGACAACGCTGTAATACAGGCGGCGAAGGGTAGAATGTTAGCCAACCTTTCAGATATAGACTTGCATGTTGTTCTAAAATCTGTCGCGGGTTTTACAAATTCAGCGTTCTCCATAAGAGCAGCATATCTAATCAGGGCAATAATCGCGATATCCGCTTTCTCAAGACTCGCACTTAACGGAATAATTTTAGTTTCCGCTTTCTCACGCTTTTTTGCGATTTCCTGCAACTTGGTAATTTTTGTCTGTAGATGCTTCTTTAGTTTTTCTAAATTCCATCCAAGATCGCAAAATGGACAAATTTCATCTTCAATAAGCTCAAATCCAGTAGCGTAAAACTTTTCTCTTTTTACATTTTCCGAAACCGTGGGATCCGCGGCAAGCTCTTCCAAGGTTTTCTTAGCGTCGGCAACACGCGCCACGGTAGATTCGCCACTAAGGTCAGCAAGAGCTTCGTGCGCTACTCGAATGTCCGCTAGAATCTGGGCCTTTGGAATAAGCTGCGGCTGAGTTGCCCGAGGAGTGGCCATTCCATCTTTGACTGATGTTATTTCAGTGAAATCAGTAAGCGTGGGTAAACCAAGGGCGGCGCGTTGAGCATTTACCGCAGTAAGAACCTTATCACGCGTGAGTTCTGTGACTCCAAGCGCCTGCATTAAATTTGCCCGAGCCTGAGCGACGGTAGAATCTAGAGGTATAAGTTGCTTCTCATAACTATTTGCAATTTTCTGAAAGCCAGTTCGAACTTGCTCGACCTGATCCAGATGAAGAAGCGCTTGTACTTCTTCGGCCCGTTTACCAGGCGTGGCTAGCACATACCTAATCAACTCCCGCCGAGAAAGCACGAACTCGGGATGCTGTTCAATCTGTCGAAGAACGTTCATCACGGCCGGTTCGCTTGGAGTTACAAGTAGAACTGTTGGCGTTTTTAAATTTCTTTCGACCGTTACAGTTTTATTTAGGCTTGGGATTGTAATTTTAACCAGTACGCGCGCTTTCTCAGGATTGTTACGCTTATCGACGTGAGGCCCATGTTGTTTCAAAGACACATCGCCTCTCCCTTCTCCCGAGAGGCGGGATACATTGCCGGTTAGAGCAAATTCCAAAGCATCTACTATGCCGCTTTTTCCTGTGCCGTTCGGACCACATATAGCAAAATTTTTTCCTTTAAAATCCAAGGTCAGGTCTCGAATGCCACGAAATTCATGGATTGTGATGGACTCGACTTTTACCATATAATCGTCTCCTCGCCGAGCACCGCATCTTTCAACGCGCGATCAGAGAAAACCTTATTTTTCAAAAGAGTTGTGCGAAGACGGTCGACAAGTTCAGGTGCAGCACCGCTTTCACTTAAGGATTGAAGAAAGCTAGTGAAAACCTGCGCGGGAATGTCAAGCAAAGCTGGAGGAGAACCAGCCGCATTATTATTTGTGATTTTTTCTTCCATTGCCCATTCCTTAAAACGTGCGCCCGGCAGGAGTTGAACCTGCAACCTTCTGATCCGTAGACGTTAGGCCGTTTGCTTTAACAAGGAATCAAGCTCTTGACAGCTTTTCTTTACGGCAGCCGCAGAAGCATGAAGCGCCTGCTTTTCTTTATCGTTCAGTGCGAGCTCTACGATATTCATCACGCCCGCTTTACCCAAGATGGCGGGAACACCGCAGTAAACGTCTCTCAGCCCGTATTCGCCGTTTAGGTAAGCGCAAATAGGAAGTGTTGTTTTCTTGCCGGATAAAATGGCCTCGAGCATTTTGACTACGGATGAAGAGGGCGCGTAATAAGCGCTTCCTGTTTTGAGCAGCTTCACAATCTCAGCGCCACCGTCACGCGTGCGTTGATTGATGGCCTCGAGGCGCTCGGGCGAAATCAATTCGGTAATCGGTTTTCCGCGAACGGTACAAAACCGCGGCACGGGCACCATCGAATCGCCGTGCCCTCCGAGCACAACGGCGTTTACTTCGCTCGGTTTTACTTTCAGTTCTTCAGAAATAAAATAAGCCATGCGCGCCGAATCCAGAACGCCCGCCATTCCAAAAACTTTTTTTTGCGGAAACCCGGAACGCTTCTGCGCCAGATACGTCATCACATCAAGCGGATTGGAAACGATAATGAGTATAGCTTGAGGAGAATGTTTGGCAACGTGATCGACTACTTCGCCTACGATAGCGGCGTTTTTCGTGATTAAATCTTCACGCGTCATGCCCGGCTTACGCGGAAGGCCCGCAGTAATCACAATTACGTCGGAATTAACGGTGTCTTTGTAGTCGTTTGTTCCGGTGATTTTCGCATCAAAACCTTCAACCGGCGCCGACTCCATGATATCAAGAGCTTTCCCTTGCGGCATGCCTTCGACAATATCGGTGAGCACTACATCGGCTAAATTTTTTTCTACAATACGCTGGGCCGTTGTAGAACCCACGAACCCCGCGCCCACTACCGTAACTTTTGTTCGCGCCATCTGACTGCCTACTTTGCTACCGGAATGGATTTTAATTTTTGAATAATAGCATCGCCCATCTCGCGCGTTCCAACAGCGCTTTTATCGCCGCGTTTTTCTTTCATATCGTAGGTGACGCTTTTACCTTCCTTGATAACCTCGGCCGTAGCCTGCTCCAATCGATCTGCCGCGCTTTTTTCTCCGATATGGCGAAGCATGAGAACGCCGGAGAGAATAAGTGCCGTCGGATTGACTTTATTCATACCTTTGTATTTTGGCGCCGAGCCATGCGTGGCTTCAAACAGCGCACCTTTTTCGCCGATATTGGCGCCGGGGGCAACACCGAGTCCGCCAACCAGCCCCGCGCAAAGATCGGAAATAATGTCGCCGTAGAGATTCGGTAGTACCAGTACGTCGTAGCCTTCGGGTACTTGGACAAGCTGCATGCACATGTTGTCTACAATGCGTTCGTCGAATGCGATATCGGCATAATCCTTTGCTACATCGCGCGCCACTTCGAGAAAGAGACCGTCGGTGTATTTCATAATATTGGCTTTATGCACAACGGTGACGCGTTTCCGCCGGTTGGCGAGGGCGTATTCAAACGCAAACCGAACGATCCGCTCGGTACCTGTAACGGAAATGGGTTTTATGCTAATGCCTGAATCCGCGCGTATTTTCGTAGCTTTCGGGTCGAGTGCGGCAATGTCTTCGATTAATTTAAGCGCTTCCTTGGTTCCCTTTTGGAATTCAATGCCGGCATAAAGGTCCTCGGTATTTTCACGGACAATGACGATATCGATGTGTTCATAACGGGAGCGGACGCCCTGATAGGTTTTACACGGCCGGACGCAGGCGTAAAGATCGAGTTCTTTGCGGAGAGCAACATTTACGGAACGAAAACCAGTACCGACCGGCGTTGTGATGGGGGCTTTGATGGCTACTTTATTTTTTCGGATGGATTCAACGACACGCTTCGGAAGGGGCGTGCCTTCTTTTTCAAGAACGTCCATACCGGCGGTTTGTAAGTCCCATGCGACATCGATGCCGGTTGCTTCGATACATTTCCGCGTGACTTCAGCAATCTCAGGACCGATCCCGTCACCGGTAATAAAAGTAATCGTATGCTTTGCCACCCGAGAATCACCTTTACATTTAAAATAAGTAGTAATAATATTACGGCCGATTACAAAACGAGCGTAAATATTATCACAGTCACTATTTTGAAGCAATTGGCATGAAAATCACTCCTGCTCAAGTTCTAAGAGCTTGCTTAAAAGAAGCCGGCGCATTAATCCTGGAAGCTCATGGTAAAGAAAAACGGATTAAGCACAAAGGCCGCTTCAATCTCGTCACCGAGACGGACAAGAAGTCCGAGCAATTAATCGTAAAGAAAATCCGGAAGGCCTTTCCCGATCACAATATTCTTGCCGAGGAATCGGGTACAAGCAATTCCGGCCGTTCACATTCCCCTTACAGGTGGATCATCGATCCGCTCGACGGTACGACCAATTTCGCACATGGCTTTCCGATGTTTTGCGTCACGATCGGCTATGAGGTGAACGGAAAAATGATGGCCGGTGGTGTTTACGATCCGACGCGGGACGAACTTTTCTTCGCCGAACGGGGCAAGGGAGCGACGCTAAACGGAAAGCCGATTCACGTTTCGAAAACACCCAAGCTCGCCGCCTCCCTGCTTTGCACGGGCTTCCCCTACGACCGCTACAATACGCGGCGCGCAAAATATTACATCGGATTTAAAGAAGCCTTTATTTCACTCTGCCACGATATTCGCAGGACCGGCACGGCGGCGCTTGATCTTTGCTACGTTGCCTGCGGGAGATTTGACGGATTTTGGGAATATTACCTTCATCCCTGGGATGTCGCAGCGGCGTATCTGATTATTGAAGAAGCGGGCGGGAAAGTAACGGGATATTTTGGCGAGCCGTATCAAATTGACGGCAAGCAAACACTGGCAAGCAACGGAAAAATACACGGCGAGATGGTTCGTGTAATTAAAAATTACATGAAAAATCACAAGGAGCCGGATCACTATGAAGAAGATTAAGAAAAAATCACCCGCGGGGCCAAAGCCGCGTCATACCTGGAAAATCAATCCTAAAACGCGGGTGAAGGAAGACGAGGGCGATGCCTACGAACGCGCTAAGCAAAAACTCCAAGAGAAGCGTGAAATCGACGGACTTCTCGACTTCTTCGGCGATAAGTAATTATTTTAAATCGTAAGAAAATGTTCGTTTTCTTTTAGCCAAGCTGTCTGCTTTTTATATTCAGGAAGAATACTTTCGACCCTGCCCCAAAACATTCTGGCGTGATTTTTCTCCTTCACATGAACCAATTCATGCACCACGACATAATCGATTACTTCTAAAGGCGCCATAATTAAACGCCAACTGAATCTAAGCCTTCCTTTCGGACTGCACGAACCCCAGCGTTTTTCCGCCCGCGATATTTTAACATCGTGATAACGATACCCCGCGCCTGCCGCTTGCGCAAACCACCGCACCCGCTCCGGAATGATCTTCAAAGCTTCTTTCTTATACCAATCGATCAATGCTTCCTTTGAATTGATCTCGATGCTAAGTTTGTAATTTTTCCCCAAATACAGAAACTCTTCCCCCTCCTGAAATTTTTTAGGCGTGAACTTTTCTAACCTTTCCCTGACTTTCTTTTGCGTACGTTCGATCCAAGATCTTTTCCTGGAGATAAATTCTTCGATCAACCGCATCGGCGCTTTCAGCGGCACCCGCAAAACAAGCCGGGCGTCCCGTGTTATTTCCATAGCCACGGTTCTTCTCTTAGAGCGAATAATTTGATCGGGTTTTATCATGAGGTTTAGTTACACGGAAAATTTTTCGAGGAATTTGGCTTCGAGATCAGCCGGAGAGGCCAAGACACCTTTGTACGCTGCCGAGAAAGCCGGCTCAAAACCTGTGCCTTCGCGCAAATTACGACAGAACTCGACAAACCGGCTGTCTCCGTACTCCCTGATCAGAAAATCGGTGAGGAGCGCTGCTTCCGCGTACGAGAGATTCGTAAAATCATAGGTATGCGCGCCCTTAAATCCTTCGTCACTTAGTAAGTAAATGGGAATGAAATAGTGCTGGTGAATCGCTTTCCCGACATTTTGATGAAACTGCTCGCGGTCACCTTGCTCCTGCGAAAGCGCGACGCCTTCTAAAAACCATTTCGGAATTCCCGAAGTCCGGCCGACATAGTCATTAAAAATTAAGTGGGTAATTTCATGCGGAAGAACGGTTGAAAGAAATTTATCCGCACCTTGGTAGCCTGAGATCGTACGCGTCGAATAATCCGCGTAACCGGCCGACCACGACGGTACGCCCGGTCGTGCGTTGAGGTAGCTTTCCTTATCGGCGTGAACGTAAATGGTACAGCGATCGTTGAACGTCCAGTATTTATCGTGCCGGGCATAGCCAAGGTTTTTCGTAATTCGTTCGTACTCGGCTTCGGCCTTATTCAACACCTTCTGAGCGAATTTCTGTGTCGTATTGTATTTCACGACGAAATGCTTGCTGCGAAGTTCGCCCGTTCCGGCAAAACCATTTTGGGATAAGAGAAAACAAAACATTAGAACCGCAAGTAAACGGCTGTTCGGCTTATTCATTTAAACTGTCCCGATAAATCACGCAGGAATGCTCCTTCCAGCTGCTCGACCGACTTAAGGCGTCCGTTGTAACCGCGCGAAAGCGCCTGATCTACTTCAAGCCCATCACGCAAGGCCCGGCAAAATTCCACAAACTCGTTTTTCCTCGAGCGCTTCATTAAGAAATCGATCAAAAGCGCTGCCTGAGCATAATAAAGTTCGACCTCGGAATGATGCTTGGCGAGCGCCACGCGCATATTCGTTAGCTTATCTATCGGAATAAACGTACGATTCTGAAACGATTTCCATACCATTTCTTCAAGCGCCGGGCGGCGAAGCGTTTCCTGACTAAGCGCAACACCCTCATCAAGCCACATAGGAACGTTACCGCTTGTGCCGCGGGAATCCAAATAATCGCGAAGGATCAAATGCGCGATTTCGTGAGGGAGCGCCGTTTTGACAAAATCGGGGCCATCAATAAAGCCGATGATTTTCTTTTCTTCGTACTCGGCAAATCCGCCCGACCAGGCGGGCGCTTGGGGTTGAAATTGATGAAAGAGCTCACGGGAAGGATAAACATAAATACGGCAACGGCCGTCAAAGAGCCAAAAATTATGGAGCCGTTCGTAGCCAAGGTTTTTGGCGATTTTCTTATAATAATGCTCAGCCGAGCGCATTATTTTGGCAGCGTCCGGTTTTTCGCCACCGTAATAAACAATAAAATGGGTACCTTTGAGTTCAAGCCAATCGCTTTGGAATTCCTGCGCCTGAGCGAGCGGCGGTGAGCTCAAAATAAGGAATAGAAACGCTAACGCAAAACGTAAAGGGGGCGTTTGCATAGCGTAAATAGTAGCCTCTTTACCCCGCCCTGGCAAGACGATCTATTGCCTATAGGACGTAGGTAAAAACCTGGATTTTAGAGCTCCAAATCGCTAAACTATAAGGGTTTATGTCAGAGGAAGAAATGATAAATATGTTTTCCAAAAGAATGATTATTGTTTTCGCTCTCCCATTTATCTTGCTTTCATCCTGCGGGCAAAAGCCGGCGGACGTTACCGTCAAAGAAGAGGCGGGCGAAGTCAAAACGATCGATCCGAGTACGATTCAGGGAACCAATATTTCCGGCACGGTGAATTTTTCCGGCACGCCTCCGGAATCGAAGAAGATAAAGATGGGCGGCAATCCCGAATGCGCTTTTCATAACGTTACCGATGCGGGCGATGTTCTGATCAATAACGGAAAAGTACAGAATGCTTTTGTATATATTAAAGAAGGTTTAAGAATCGAAGAGTCTTATGCCATCCCTTCAGAACCTGTCGTCATGGAAAACAAACGCTGCCTCTACGAACCGCGTGTTATTGGCGTGCAAGCCGGGCAACCGATTCAGCTTCTCAACAGCGACCCTACACTTCACAATATTCACGCCATGACCAAAATAAATAAAGCTTTTAACATCGGACTTCCCGTGGCGGGATCGAAAGCGGTGAAAAAATTTGACCGGCAAGAAGTTATGGTATCGATGAAGTGCGACCTACATTCATGGATGCAGGGCTGGATAGGCGTTGTGGCACATCCCTACTTTGCCGTCACGGATGTGGAAGGCCATTTTGAATTGAAAAATGTTCCGAAGGGAAATTACACTCTTGAAATCTGGCACGAACGGCTCGGCACATTCACCCAAACGGTAGAAGTCACCGATTCTCCCACCGATCTTACTTTAAATTTTCCCGCTCCTTCGGCTTCCTAAAAACACTACGGGCGGCCTGATTCAGGCCGCCCGTATCATACTCAGTAATACTCAATAAAAATTTAAATCGATGTGCCGACTTTTGTGGAAACTTTAATGGCCGTCCACGCTACGGCAAATCCCACTGCGATAACCAAAATAAACTGCATAAATCCAAAGCTCGGGAAATGACTTGCGCCTCCCATAAAGAAAAGGAGAGGTACGGAAAGATAAACATTAGTCCGTGAAGCCAGAAGCGCACGTTTCGCTAACTCCGGCGGTGCGGCCTGGCCTGTTTTGACACCGGTGATGATTTTCTTCTGTGCCGGCCAAATAATGAACCATACGTTAAACCACATGATTGTTCCGAAGGTCGCGCCGCTCATGATCCACTGGCCCCAGCTAGTTCCCATAAGCCCATGCATTCCTGCATTTCCAGCAACCCAGTTCTTCCAATAAATATAAACCCACCCGGTAATCCAGGTCACCATGGCTGCCCAGCGAAACCACCAAAGTGCGCGCGGCATGAGTTCCGGCACTACAATTTTTTTGGTGTTTGGGTCTAATTTCCCCATAAAGGGAACGTTTACGAAATTAAAGAAGTAGAGATGTCCGATCCATGTAATTGCGGCAAAAAAATGGAGCCAACGTAAAAGTTGAAGCACCCATGTATTCAGGTCTATTGTTACTCCGACATCCGGCATACGATTCCTCCTTGGTTACGTAGCGGTTATTTTTCCGCATGGCCCCACCTAAGTCAAGCGTTAATTAAGCCTTGGAACTTCAGTTGAAAATAGACGGATCGTTTTTGCACCTCTGTTTATTTTGAAGTACTTGCCAGAATCTTCTTTAAAAGCTATAAATATAGGCATTTTTTAGTCTGATTTTCTCTGCTAAACGGTCAACGCAAAGGAAAACACATGAAACTTGGAAACGCAAAATTCTTATTGATTGCTCTCGTTATGACAATAGCCCTCAGCTCTGCAGCATATGCTAAGGAAAGAGCACGGTCGGGTAATTTTAGTACCGGCCGTGGAAACAGCGGCACCTTTCAGCAAAATGTAAACCGCCAAAAAGGCTCGATGGAAAAAAATACCACATGGCAGAATCAGCGCGGCGAACAAGGTTCGCGCAATGTAGAACGCAAATGGGATAAAGAAACAGGAACCGGCACATACTCAGCATCCGCTACCGGCGCACAAGGCCGCACGTTTGCGCGTGAAGGCACGCTTACTAAGACCGAGAACGGCATGACGCAGCAAGGTACGATTACACGTCCCAACGGAAACGTCGTTCAAGTGGATCGTAACGTTGTAAAAAATCCCGACGGCACACTTTCGGCTCAAACTACTTATACCGGTGAAAATGGCCAGACACGTACCAAAGACGCTTCGATCACCAAAACCGAGGACGGCCGGACAGTAACCGGCAGTTATTCCACAAGCGCCGGCAAGAGCGGAACATTTCAAGCTGATGTGGAACACACCGAGGACGGAACTACCGTGAGCCGTTCGGTTACCAATCAAGACGGCGAAACCGCTACGCAAAACGTCGCTCGCAAGCACGAAGACGGTACCTGGACCCGCACCGCGACCAATACCGGATTCAAAGGAAAGACCAACACCAATACTCAAACGGCTACGATAGATACATCGTCTACAAAACCCGTCTAGCCTGTTTTATTCCCAATTTGAGAGGAGCTTGACCGATGAACAGCCGGAGTCCCTTTTCGTTTTCTCTTTTCCCTCTAATTTTAATCTTTTTTACAGCATTGAATTTACTCATCACCTTCGCAGAGTTTGCTTTCGCTATCAATACCCCTCCGGCTTTTATTCCGCTTAGCCAAAAGAAAGTTATCGAGAACCAGCTTTTACTATTTACCGTAACCGCCACCGATCCCGATGCGAACGACACGCTGACCTTAAGAGCCTCGCGTCTACCGAGAGGCGCCACCTTTGTTGACAACGGAAACCGTACCGGAACGTTCAGCTGGAGGCCCGATTACGATCAGGCCGGTGTTTACAAAAACACTTTTTTTACGGTAAGCGACGGAACGACGAGCGCTACGGAATTTGCCTACATGATCGTAACCAATGTAAACCGCCCGCCGGTTCTGAATTTAATAGGCCCGAAACAAGTAAACGAAGAAGCGCGGCTCACCTTTCAAGTAAGCGCTACCGATCCGGATTCGCGCGATACCATCCTTTTATCCGTAACCTATCTTCCAACGGGAGCATCGTTTGTTGATAACGGAAATGGAACGGGCATTTTCGACTGGACACCGGCAAGAGGCAGCGCTGCGACCTATAGCCTCACTTTCGTTGCCGCCAATCCCAGCGCAAAATTATCTACCGCGAGTTCGGATAGCGAAACAGTTCCCATCATCGTCCGCGACATTACCCCGCCGGTCATTACCGATATTCACATTAGCCTCTGGGGGCCAAGTTATGTGCTTGTAGCTTGGACAACGGATGAGCCTTCTACATCACAAGTGGATTACGGAACGACAAGTGGATACGGTCAAATGACACAACTCGACATGAACCGGGTTAGGAGCCATTTTGTATTGCTTCCTGAACTCGGTTGGTCTACGACATATCATTATCGGGTGCGTTCGCATAACACCACTTTTCTGGTTTCCGAATCAACCGATCAACAATTTTCTACGGTTGCCCGATCACGAAGCGCAGTAACGATAAGCGGCCGGCAGCTTATTGTTCAGAAAAGAAATCTTAACGGCACGCTCGGCACGGCCGCGCCTTATGTAATGCGCGGTGTGGGCTGGTCCCCTGCAAGCATCGCTACCGTAGGCGACAATACAGTGCGCCGCGGGGAGTTCCAGAAATGGTACCCGACCGACATTCCCTTGATGAAATCGATGAACGTAAATACGGTTCGTACCTTCATAGACCTCGGTTTTGACGCCCAACTTGGCCCGGCCGGCATGACTATTCTCGATGAGCTTTACAAACGAGGCATTATGGTAGTAATGACCGTCGATGACGGCAGTAATATTTTGACGCGCATTGACGGTGCCGTTAATTACTACAAGAATCATCCGGCTATTCTTTTATGGTCGCTCGGAAGCGAGTGGAGTATCAATCATTATTTTGGCGCCTCCTATTCTTCGTTGGATTCGGCCAACCGTACGCAAACCGCGGCTCAGCGCGTTAAATTACGCGATACACAGCATCCCGTTGTTTCTAGTTATGGCAATATGCTCGGTAATACTTATTCCGACGGCACCGAACCCGATTTTGAAATGCTTGATTATTTCGTAAACACCGTTTGCCCGGCAGTCGACGTTTGGAGTTTTAACGAGTACCGCGGGCGCGGATTCAGTTATCTTTTCGACCGCTGGAAATTTATAAGCGGAAAGCCCATATTCCTCGGCGAATTCGGCATTGACGCGTACGACTCTCGAACTCCCGCAGGAGTAAATCAAGCCACGCATGCTCAGTGGGATTTGGATCTATGGAATGAAATCGCTAGAAATCTTTCGGCCAACGACCCAAACAATACTTCTTTAGGCGGATTTGTTTTTGAATGGAACGACGAATGGTGGAAGGTTTCACCGGCGGGATCGCAGCAAACCACCGGCTGGAATCCGGAAGGCTTTCCCGATGCTTACGCCAGCGAAGAATATTGGGGCATTGTCGATATCAACCGGAACCCACGGCAAGTTTACTCTACGCTCACCGACGCTTTCAGAAATTCCTTTGTTCCCACGCCCGCACCCAATACACGTATTCTTACCGCCTTTTCAGCCGGCTCGAATGCCGGGTTCAATCTTGCGCAATTTCGCGAAAACGGGATTACGTTTTATAGCGATCTAGGGTTTTCGTATAATGGAGGAAGAGGTATTAATGTAGCCGCGATTGATCCCGCTACGGGGCATCTCTTAACCCAAGTCAAAAATTTTGACACTTGGCTTTACGGAGATACCGGACAAGCCCATTATGCGATGATCAGCTACTTGGACAGCCTTCCGAATGGGAGCATCATCCTTTTTGCGGTAGCCGACACGGGAGGTATCTGCACAACTTGCACCGCCGATTGGTATGTACGCTCCTTGGCCAAACTACATGAGCTCGGAAGCACGTTAATTGATCAATATGCATTTCGCGGTTCGTGGGCCATGATTACCGTTAAAGGAGAAGGCGCGGCGAGAAGCGAAACGGTCAATGCCAACACAACGGCCACGGCCGAAACGACCATCCAGTTTCCTTAAATATTACGCCGCGGCGGCGAGCTGCTTATACCACTTGGCGACTTTGCCGAGCATAACGAGCCGCGAAGAATAATCGATACTGCTCTGATGCATGGACTCGGCAATACCGGGCGGCAGATTCGAAATCCCTTCCTCATCTCCCAAATAAACAAACCCTTCCCTTTTCAGAAGTCCGGCCAGAATTTCTTCGTTAAGCAGTGCCCAATTACCGGCGTGAACATTTTCAACCGGCGTTTTTAATTCCCGCGCTAATTTTTTTGAAAAAGTTTCGGCAAACACAGGGTCTTCTTCCGACACTACCACGATTCTCCAAGGCGCCGCGGCAAATTCCGGAAAGGCCTCAAGTCCCTTCTTCGATTTCTTCGCCGCCGTAAAACCGTTATACACTTCTTTTAATTTATCCGGCGACCCGGCAATAAGAAACGTAAGCCCTGTTTGCGTTTCCACGGGCGCAATTTCAGAGATAAATGTTCGATTCACAATAACAGACTTATCGTACTTTTCCGCATTTTCACGAACAAACACTCCGTTTCGTAGCCATTCCCTATCTGCCGCACCAAAACCAGATCGATTGGCCAAGCTGGCTTTCATGGCAAAGTGATGAATCATGCTTGCCCATGTAATAGGTCCATGGCCCGTAGCGCCGAGTTTTTCACCGTTAGGATGCGAAAAAACAAGGTCTCTGATTTCTTGATGCTTAAGAATCCAAAACTCATCCTCGATAAGATTTTCTAGAAGCCTTCGTTCTCCGTCCGGATCTATTTTATTTAACGCCAGAACAGAATCTTTGATCGTAAGATGCCGCGCTCTCCATCCCCAACGCGAAGCGTTCGGAATTAATGCGAGCTCTGTTTCGCTGGCTTTTCGCATTTTATCTGCGATTTGGCGCAGGGTAACTCCATACTCTTCACGCAAAAGCGCTTTAAACGCTTGTTTTCGCTGCGTACTCCATTGATCTTCAATATATGGAATATCGGCACGCCATCGGGGATCTTTCCAAAAAGATTTGAGAGAAGCGCCTTCGCTTCGTTTCACGAGCGTTTCGAGAACAGACCACAACTTGCCGCCCAAATTTTTCTTTTCTGCGCGTAACATGAGTGAAATAATTTCATGTGCAGCAGAAAAGTAGGCATCCCTATTTTGTTTTGCTTGAGTAAAGCGCTGCTTTACTTTTTCTAGTGTTGCAAGGATGTCGGGTATTAATTCTTTCTTAGGAAGATCCGAACCTCGTTGCGTCAGCACGAAAGCCCGGTCAAGAAATTTAGAAATCTCATCGGCATCAATTCTCGCCCCGCCAAATCCGGCCGAGGCGTAGTAAATCAGCATGGAATCGCCATGTTTGAGCTCGATTCCGGCCAGTGCCTCCAAAACGGAATCTTGAATGCCGCGGATCGGAGCGCCTTTGGCAAAAACGGTGAGGGTTTTCTCTTCCGTAGCGGCTGCCGCCAATGCTGCCGAACGAGAAAGCACATCATAGAAGTGAGCGTCTGCCGTCGCATCGTAATCGGCCTTATATTCGAACATGGACTGGCCAATTACATCTGAGAATTTGCCGAGCGTTGCTTTCCACTCGTTTGCAAGCGTGAACCAATGCTCGATAATACGATCGCGGGTTTTGTCGCCCATTTTCTGTGCGGAAAAAGTCCCCGGCCTGCCCTTCAAATGTGCATCAGAAACCGACAGACCTTCATCGTACCGCGCTGAGAAGAACTGCTGCGAAAGTGCAGGATCGGACAAAGATGAAAGAAAATGATCCCTGTTTTTTTGAATTAATAGATAGGAAACAGCCATCGGCAAATTGGCGCCTCTCGCAGGCGGGCCATGCTTCATAAAATCATCCACCAAAAGATCCGGCCGCTTCCATTCAACATGCCGCCGGAGCTCCTCAATCGCTTTTCCCTCCGCCACGCCAAAACCGGCTTGCGCTGCTTTCGAACCGTTCGAGGATTGGTAATCCAAGGAAACGCCTGTGTCGTTAACGCGGATCGAGAAATTCGAGAAGCCTTCTCCGTCCGGAATTTGCACATAAAACATTTTAGTTAAACTTTCCGCAAGCCAACCGCTTGAGAACGCCTCATCAAGCCCGGGAATATCTTTTCCTTCGGCTTTAAGCCGCTTACGTACTCCTCTCAAAAGCTCTTCCCATGTCACCAAAGCTGAAATGTGCTGAAGTGAAGTTGCTCCAGCCGCTTCGGAAATGGCGTTTTGAATGGCTGCCGCTAAAACTTTTTTTGCGGCAACCGAAATATCGTAAGCATCGTCGTCATTTTCCAATTTAGGCTTTGGCGGAGCCCAAGATTTACCATTGGATAAAATGCCAAAGACTTCGTAAATAGCATCCATCGAGGGAAGTGTGAAAGCGCCGTCTCCGAGACCTTTTCTTCCGTGATGCAGCATAATGCGATAATAGAGAACAGCGTACTCAAGCGCCTTAAAGTCGGTGCGCTGTGCTTGGGCGATGGGAACGCCGTTGAGCAGCGCCGGGACCATTTCCAATATTTCATCGGCTTCGGTTTTGTATTCATCTATACTTTTTTTCTCTTCTTTTAAAAGCTTGTCCCTGCCGCCGCGAACCGTTATCAGCGCTACCTCATAAGCACGGATCAGTTTCAAATATTTATCCGCAAGCCGAAGCCGCCTAAAGGCCGAATGGTCGTCCATTTTTTCATTCAATTCCCAAAGAGCTACTTTAACCGTGCCTATTTGATGCTCAAGATTTTTTATAAAAGATCTGAAACGAGCAGAATTAAGTACCTCCTCTATCAATTTTCTATTTCCAACAGCATGCTCATGCCTTTCTTTGACTCCCTCTACCAATGCCGATATAAGATAAGGAGGAATTCCCTTAGTCCGATAGAAGCCATTTTGAATGACTATACCGGCTTCTTCGTACCACCGCTTAAGACGCTGGTTTGCATCCACACCGAGGGATTGAGCTTTAGAAAAAACTCCGGCTTTATAGAAAGCTGCCCGCACGGTTTCCATAGAAGCCAGCGACAGAACAGCTTCGGTTTCGTAAAGATCCGCTTCGGTAAAACGAAAAACCGCTTTATGCAAGGCTCCGCCAAAGGGGTTAAGCGTAAGGCGGGTGACCGGAAGCGTTCCTTCTCTAGCAAGATCACGAATGGTATATATTTTTTTATGGCCGCTTCTCTCACTCATCTCTTCAACGGTCGGAAAATCTGAATTCTCATGAATAGTCTTTTGAATCTGATAAAGCCGGGCCAGCAAATTAAAATCCATCAAATCGATTCGAGAGGTGGCAATAACGATATTAAAATCGAGGCTTTTCTTTCGTCCAAAGATACGTTTTGCCTGCGTATCGCCGAAACGAGCAGCCGGATCGCGGATGGTGTCGTAGAAAACATTTTCTTCGATATCAAATCCCTCGGTCCGGAGCAACCTCAACGCTTCGATAACGGGAATGCTGGTTTTCGCTTTCTTACGGAAAGCATTAATGACGTCGATCGAAACCATCCAAGGCGGGTTCGGCTTTCCCTTTATTGGTTCTGATATTCTCGTCGCTTTCCATGCCCGGCGGATTTTAGGATCGCTATCAAGACGAGTCCGAAATGGATTTATATCAAACGCACCTATGATCTGCGCGGCCCTATTGGCACTTCTGAGCCCGGCAAATCTTTCAAGTGAAGCTTTTGGAATCAATCGTTTTCTTTTTCCCTTTATTTTGACCAGCTCGAGAACGCCTTTTTCCACCAACGGGCTAATATCTTTGGCCGCCATAACGCCCAGAAAAGCGGCGGCCCCTTCCATCGAATAATATTCTTTATCCAATTCGGCTGTTAAAGGTTCCGGTATTAACTTCTGATACTGATCTTTCGTTAACCAGCCTTTGGCTGCCAACTTTGCCGCTTCTTCATGAGCAACTCCAAAACCAGATGATGCTACGCCAATGCCTTTTAAGCTTTCAAAAAATTTGGTGATGCGCGCGGCTTCGGCATCGTCTTCAACAATGTGAAGATTAGCCGGATTGTTAATTCCCAAACGAATCAGCCCCTCCGTTATTTTTAAATAAAGAATCGCATCCGGGCTTTCAAGGTGCTCCGAATCAATCTTGGTTACATCCGCAATGCTCCATTGACGAATAAACTGATCTTGTCGTTCAATAGCCCGCTTTCCTTCTTTTTTTACTTTTTCTCTAAACTGCATGAGTATACGATCGCCCCCGCCCCCACCGTGCCGGGCAACCAGCCACAGAAGCCAATCGTTAATATTTTCTTGGTGAACTTGGGGATAAACTTTTGCTACGGGTTTAAATTTGCTAATTAATCGATCGATTTCGGCCGGCTCTTCCGGCATATCCAAATCTTCGATAAAGAATCGTGCGATTGCTTCGAACGCCGGTCTAAGTCTGTCGGGAATTCGGGTGCTAATCGTAATTTCATCAAACGCCTTCATCCACTCCTGAATCCCTTCGTCCGTTGCTGTCGCTTGTCCAAATCCGGAAGGTGCGATGCTTACCCGCTCAAGTTCCTCAATATGTATGCTCTTCGCCGGATCTTTGGGGCTTTGAGATGGTAATTTGAAATAGATGACTCCTTTAAATACTTCTGTAATCTCGACCGTTACGATACGCTTGAGAGAGAGCGGCTCGGACGGTACGCGAAACGCGGGCTTTAATGCTTGAAGTACAAAGGTCGTGACCCCCTTTAATTTATGGGCTTCTACAAATTCGCCAAGGCTTACTTTTTGGGGTTCTCTGAGTCTTCTGGCATCACTCGCGTCCCACCAAACAATATTATTTACAATACTTTTCTGGCGCGGATTGAGTAATTTTTTTACCGAAGACGGACTGGTGATCCCCGTGAAAAGATTTCCCTGTTGATAAGCTTTAAGTGCAAGCTCTTCACCGCGCGGAGCTTTCCATAGCGGCGCTGCGTTATTAACCACGTAACGGATGAAATATTGCTGCTCGGCAAGATCGATCGGCGGTTCACCCTTAACCATGTAAATTACTTCGGATGATGGCGAAATAGCGATTTGAACGGAGGTTTGAGGATCCATTGCTTTCCAGAGATTTGGCGAACCTCCAAAATTTCCCCTATGCGTATTCAAATATCGCTCAATTTGATTGCGATAACCGCCGTGCTGATTCTGCGCTTCGACAAAGGCTTCGTGGTGTAAGTTCTGCAGTTTAGAAATACCGTTTGATACTGCCGCAATTTTCTCCATCAAATCAAGAAAATCATACCCGCTCATTACCCCGAAGCCGGCGGCGGAATTGGCGACAAGCTCATTCAAGGCGCTTGCGATTTGGGTGGCAATTCCTCCCGGCAAATTGAGGCCGCCTTTACTTTGAAAACTGCTCGTGACAACTTGGGCATCAAACTCGCTCGTGCGCCGTGCTAGATCTTGAGCAACCAACCCCAGCTTTTTTGCAGATTGCTTGGCCGATTTCACACTGTCAGGCACGATTCCTTTTAAGACATCAACGATAGCTTCTTTGGATAACCCAGGCTTTTGTAAAGGCAATGCACCGGCCGTTTCCTGCTGGATCTCATGAGAATCGTTGGCGGGAACAAGAGCAGCGGCAGAAGAAAAAACTTCATCCCATAATTGCATGTGCACGCCGACTTTTTCTACTTCCATAACTCTGCGAGGATCATGCTCCGTTTTCGGCATGACCGCCCGAATGTGCGTCTCTCTTTCTTTGAAATTGAGGCGGGCAAAACCTTCCTTCGTAACAACCATCGACCCACCGGCCGTTCTCGGCGGTAGTATGACGCTCGGAATTCCCATGGCCGACAATTGTTCGACGAAATGATGGAGCGCTTCGCGCTGATGCGGCGCGTCCTGATATCCGATAGCCATACCTTTTATCTGAACGCCTTTTTCGCGGATGAGGGATTGCAGGTATTTCAGGAAATCATCGTAGCGGTTCCAAATGGGATTGAAATATTGAGTGGCCCCTATGATCGGTTCGCCGTTTTGCGTTCCAAAAAAAGCAATCTCGGCAGCGTTTTGAGCGGGTTCGGGAAGCGCCGTTCCCAGAATTTCGTCATCGGTTGGATTTTTAACAATAATAGCCAGACCTTGAACCGTATCGTAAACAGTGATTCCGTCATCCACATACTGAATCGCGCCGGTATACTGCGAATCTTTTGTTCGGGGAGATCCGGTGACTTCCGGCGTATATGCGTGAGCAATATGCCTTGGCCCCTCTTCGGGCAAACTCGTTGGACTTAGCCGCTTAAATTTTGTAATCAGAAACTCATCCCAAAGATGAATATACTTCTGCACTTTATTCTTAAGAGCGGCGTTATCCGAAATTCCGGATTCCGATGTGGGCCGGGAAATACTTTCCAAATCCTTTCGCGGTTCGCGGCGTGGGGATAAAACGGAACTCACGATTTGCTCGCTCTTAGCCCTTCCTTCGGGCGCTATTTCGGGAGGAGGATTATTCCAAAACCATTGCGCCTGCAAATCGATGTCTTTTCTAAAAAGTGCTTCCAATTTTTCAAACGCATCCGGAGAAACATCATGCCTCGGATCAGAGACAGGTACGCTTGAACCTCCGGGCTCTCTCTTGATGCTCGTCTCAAATAAGGTTTCGGAAAAATAAACCTTTCCTTTGGGTAATGCCCAGGCCTGGAGATTTTCAACATGGCGGACTGAAATTCGTGAATTCAAATTCTCTCGGAAAGCGTCGAAAAATTCTTGATCACCGGCAAGAGTTGGATCATTAAAACGAAATTTTTCCTGCATTTTTTTAATGGCATATTGTTGAGCGCTAGATGTTAATTGCGTCATCGTCGAAGAAGAAATAACATACGAAGCCTTTAGACCTTTCAACGGCGGCTTACCGAACTGAATCGTATTTGCCAGTTCGGCAATACGCCGCATTGCCACATTCTTATCCGATTCCTCCGACACGGCACGATCGACTCCGTGAGAAAATTCGGCCAACATGCTCGTAAGATCTTCGGCTCTTATTTCAAACTTTCTCCTGAGCGCCGGATCCAATTTTGAAATGGTTTGTTTCGCTGTCTCGACATCCAGATCAACAACGACAACGCGGTCAAACTGTTCGGCCAACTGCCTCAGCGGATAATCAATTCCGTTACCAATCCCTAGAATAAGTGCGGTTCCGGAAAGACCACGCGCGCCTTTTAAGATTTCTCCATGAACTTTCTCGACGTGCGAACGGTAATATTCGCCGAATTGTCTACGATACCCGCGCGTTTCTGCATTTAGACTTGCATAAACCTTCGGCAAATCGGGGGAAATCTCCGTGAATTCATCTCCGTAAAATACGGATGGATTTCCGTCTTCTAAAATAACGTAATGACCGAGCGGCGGCTGAATTTCTCCCGATTTAATCCTGGAATCATCGATTAAATTATAAAGCGGCATCGGCGGGCTTTCTTCAATGCCAAGAGCTCGCTGCGATGTCAGCCATTTATCAAATCCCTTAAGCGGATGTTTTTCATGGTAATTGGATCGATCCGAAATTCTCGAAGGAAATATAACCGTGCGCCCATCCGGTTTTGCGATCCTGAGCAACTCCGCCATGGCGCGCTGATAGCCGTCAACGGTAGTTATGCCATTCTGCATACCAAAAAGAAACGGAACGATAACGAGATCCGCGCTGCTATCCTCGAGCAGAAGTTTTTTCGTGAGATCTCCCACTTCGAAGCGCATTCCTGCCAACGGCCCGATGGCAGGTGCTTTGCTTGTGATCAATTCAAACAAACGCCGGGCGGAAGGTCCCGGATCTTTGGCTTCATCGCGGATTAAAGAACCCACGGCAGGATCGGATGCGTAAACCATTTTGGCTCTCTGCCATGCGATTACGGCGGGATCTAAATCAATGACCGTTACACTCCGGGCTCCCCGCTCCTTCAATAGGAAAGGAAGATTCCCCTGCCCGGATACTACAATTACATCTTTATCCACATACCACTGCGGCGGAATTTCTGGAAATTTTAGATCGGCCGGAATATCCTGATACGGTAGCCTCTTGCCAAAAATATGCGTGAGATCCGATTCGCCAACAAGCGTAATATGCCCGCCATCGGCTCGCCGGATTTCAGCCTTTCCATCATTCATCACAATACTATTCTGAATAATTTCTATGTCGCCGGAAGAAAGTTCCGTAACGTCTGTATCCGCTTCCTCTGCCAGGCTATTTTCATCGCCTCTCACCAATACCGTACCGCTGGTAATCTGGTCGTACCGGGAGCCTGCCATCATCGTAAGTTTTTCGCGGGGAGGTAGATTTACGATCCGGTGAACCGGATGGCGCTTGAAACCGGGAAGTGCTGTTTCGTTGAAAGAAATAATGGTGTTGGGAAGCACTTTACTTTTAATACCGCTGAGCGATCCTTTGTCGATCAGTACAGTGTCATGATCGGGATCCACGGCTTCGTCGTAATCTTTTTGTTTGAGAAATCGCCATTCGCGGTATTCGATAACGCGTTCGCGAGGCGCTTCGCCTTCGTCGTACGCCCACGTAAAATAGATCCGGTAGGTGTTCACATCTTCGTCATCGGATTCGATTCTGATATCTTTCGCGCCGAGCGCTTCGAGTTCCCAAAGAAGCGGTGTTTTGGCATGACCGATGGCTCCGGTAACGGTATCCATAATGTACCCGGTGGTCACTTTCTGCGAAATGTAGCTGATTTTCCAAGGTTCGTAATCCCTCGATACTTTATCCAATCCAAAAGGAAGCTGATCGTACATGCGGATAACATCGGCGTCGGTCAGAAGAAGCGCGGTCGTTATGTCCGCTCCTGAAAATGGATAATTGACATGTGAGGTGTCCACATTTTGTTTTTGAAGCCACTCTCGAATACCTCGGTAAACCTTTACCAATTCCGCCGAATGAAACCGGTTTTGCACGATTTTTTTCGAGTTTTTTAATTTTGTGGTATCAAAGAATCGTAACGCGACGGCGTCAAGCAATCTCCAGGCGTCAAGCACCCTTTCGTTGGCGACGTTTTCACGCTGAATGCGGTCGTAGAGCCAGAAACCCGTTCGAGCCAGCGTACGAATACGGTCAGGCGTAATTTCGGGGAAAAAATACCAGAGAATAGCTTCGTAAACGCCTTCGTTCAGAATATTGATAGGCGGATTATCGGGCACCTGCCGGATACGACCGGATCCCACACGCGCATAAAGGGCGCCGTTTTCAATAACCCCTTCCTTTGCCAAATGAGTTTCGAGTAATTTGAGATCTTCCCGGTCCCATTCTTGTCCCACAATTTCCGCCATGGCCGTTGTTTGAGATAGGGCATACGCAAGCAGAAGCGCTTCGTCGTCACCGTCTTCCCATTCCTCGGAACGTACGCTTTCGATGAGTTCCTTCGCCCGTTTTACATTATGCGTTCTAAGGCTTATGCCGTATTTTAGATCGTACATGGAGGGCCTTTTCGAAGCTTGCACGGAAAAAACTTTAATCACCGATTGAGCCACCTTCACGACTTCCACAATCTGTTCTTGAGTAGTATTTTGCGGCGGTGTTTTTTTGATGCCCTCACGTATCGCTATTAATTTATCTACCCGCACTCTGACCGGATCTCTTCCTCCGTAGCGACGCTGAAGTTCTGGATCGCCTTCTAAATTTATTTTCAAGTTTTGATATACGCCTTCGGCCGCGTGAAGAAAACCCAAAACCATTCTTCGATCGTCGGGGGTCCTGATTAATTTCTCGTGATCGGCTTTGCGGATAATCTCATCGGCCAAATTCACTACTCTTGGAATTTGCAGGTCCTTTTCTCCCCCGTCTTCGTGAAACAAATGCTGAACGGCGGGAACGGGTATGCCGAGCGTCTGACCGAAAGAAATAAATTCTTCAAGGAGGCGACTTCCGCTGATTTCCCTGCCGGATTTATCTTCGATTAAAATGAGCTCACCCGAAGCATCCAGGGAACGGAGAAAATCGCCGAGGCCTACGTTTCCGAATTGACCTTTATATCCGACGAAAAATTTAAAACGTTCATTGTTCATGCGACGAACATCGGTAAAGTACCGGATAAAAGCTTGAACCACTTCGTGCATAAGTTGGTGCCGTTTAGCGATGGTAATACTCTTCATCTCTTCTTTTTTCTGCGCCAGAAAAACAGACATTCGTTTGAAGGCCGGATAAGGTTCGCCTGTCTTTTTAAATAACTTCGCAAATTCACTTAATGTATCCTCAAGCGTAGTAGCTTGCACATCCGCCGTCACCACGGTGTCGATGGCCATTACGCCGGCATCCAAATCGTGAATTCCGTGTAGTTCGGCCTGGCGTTTGATCGTACGCGTGACACGAGTAAGAAATGTGTCGTAGTCGAAGGCCGTCGCCCGGGCCGTAGGCCGAACGTGGCTAAGTAAATCTTCCGCCGGTCTTTCACCTTCTTCCGTATCTACGCCCTCTTCGTCTTCCGTCTGGTCATCAAATTCCGTAGTGCGAATGAGTGACGCTACGCGCGCTTCGTCGTCCGGCCCATATTCCAGAAGTTTGTAATAGCGGACGATGGTTTGCCAAATTTCGGGGTCCTCGGCAATTTGGGGATAAAGTTCGGCAATCTTGGCGCGAACTTGCGGATAGGTAGTTTTCTGATAAATGTAGGAGAGGAATGTGATCAAGCGAAGGTGATACGACCATTCCCAGTAGGGCGAATGGTTTAGCTTAAGAGCGTCAAGCGCTCTCATGGTCACGTCCGGCCCGGCGCGTATAAAATGCGTCATGAGATACCCCTGCCATTCCGCTTCTTCGTAAAGTCTCAAACCTTTCTTATACCGCCTCTCCGGCGCGTCGGCTTCGCCGCGCAATTCCTCATACATTTTGGTGAGCCCGTCTTCGTCGCTTTTGAGTTCAAGGCGTCGGGCATCTTTTAATTTCTCAAGCATTGGTTTCCCGCGCTCACCGCTCGGATCCAACTTTTTCACGAGTTCGCTCACCGGAATAATTTCGTATTGGAGCCCTTCGATTTCGGTAGTGCGAAGAGCAGCGCTGGCTTCGTTTATTTTTCCGGCATCAAAAACGATCAGCCGCACAGGTTCGGTCCTGCCCTTCATTTTTCTAAACCGCGTGAGTTTTAATACGGATTGAACGACCGCGCGTCCGTCTCGTCCGGACTTTACGGCACCGATAAATTTTCCGTCCACTAAAAATAAGGGGTAGCGGTATTCCTGACTCAGTTCGTTTAGATAGAATTCGTGTTCGAATTCAATATTGTCATCGTAATGCGCAAGGAACCGGTACAGCAGCTCTTCAAATATCCGGCCGTTCAGTACATGGGATCTGAAATCTCTATCACTCCAATGAAGCTCATCGGTCGGAAAGGAGAAACCGATGCCGTCCCAAGAAATACCGGCGGGTTTCTCGCGAGGTAGTTTTTCTCGTTTTGTTTTAAAATAAAAATCGATGCGGAACTGTTCGTCGGCTGTTTTGACCACGGTGGCGGAAATATATTCCAGGTCCTGCGAAGCGCCGATGCCGCGCCGGCCTTCTTCCTGATTGCTGCCGCCGATGTTTTTGCCGTCCGGCGTAGGAAAAGCAACTTGCATCTGCCCCGAAGGCAAGTGAAAAAGTTCTCTCACATCATTAATTTCTATTTCGGCGCCGATGGCCGTTTCTGTTTTTAAGAGTTCCGCGTAGGCCGAGCGGAGTTGTTCGATTTGTTTGTCCTTGCGGCGAATGTAGCCTTTGTACAATTCTCCTTCTCTGTCTTTCCGATCCGCTTCCCAGAGAACAACCGCCACGCCTTCCTTCTTTGCCGTAACCACCTTGGCGCCTTCTTCTACCGCTTCGTTGTACGTGTAAGCGAATTCTAAACGGTAGCGCTCACCGGATTCTTTAACGATGACAAGCGACATGCTTGTGAGATCGCCTCCGGCGCCTGTAAAGAAATATTTTCCAACTTTTCCTCCGTCCGGTGTCGGAAAAGCTTGGACGGTCGTGCCGTTGGAAAGCATTACAATCCTGCTAATGTCACCGATATCTTCTTTTATTTCAGCGCCGTCTTCTTGAGCAGCATTACGCAACCTTTCAAAAGCATCTTCAACCTTTTTCAATTGCAATTTTCGCTCGAGCCGATTGTCCATATCACCCGCTGCGCCGAAGCCGGCGTTTGAAATCAGCGCATTCCGGCTCCAGCCGGGTAAACCGTTAAAGTAATAAGAATGAAAATGGACGCCCACACCGCGAAGCAGTGAACCGATGCTGTACACTCTTGTGTCGGGCTGTGCCCAAAGAACTCTGCTAAAAATATCTACCCGGATTCCTTCATCCACAGCACGGCCAATGTCATCCAGTGTCGGATGGGATTCCATAAGAGCATCTTGCATAATGCGGGACGCAAACAATCCGGGATATTCTTTCGTTGCTAAAATTACGAGATCCCGCCCTGAAATCCGCCGGCGCGATCCAGCCATCATTCGTTCAAAGAAAAGCTTCATTCCGAGTGCAGACCTAACAAACTGGGCTGAGGCTTGGGATGAATCTATACTTCTAAGTTCATCGAGTTCGACATCAAAATTTTCTTTAGAAATAGCGTAGTGGCGGGCAAGTTTTATCTTCGCTCTCTTAGAAAGCAACGCAACGGCTTCGGTTAAATAAGATCTGACGATGGCCGAATCTGAGGAAGGGCCGCGCGTTTTTGATACCTGCTCATAATACTGAAGAAGTGTTTTAAATTCAGGTCGTTTTTCTTTATGCGTTTGAAGATATTCCAAAAGTACTTCGTGAATATTTTTATTGATGAGCGCCAAATGACTGCCGTATCCGTAAAGAAGCAAAGCATACCGTTTTTTGCCCGTTCGATCTCTTTCGGCACGAAGTCGTTTCAAAGCATCGGCAATGACATCGCGATGCATTCCCGGAAAAGAAATGACGACCTCTTGCCCGTTGATGATAAGTTCGTGTCCGCGGGAATAATCGTTCGTGTAGTACCAAACTCCTCCGTCCCACACCTCCTCCCTTTGTGGCCTATCGACTTCGCCCGAGTAATCCCGAGCGAGTTCGGCCTCTAAGTTTTCATAGGAAATTCCTTGCCTGAGCAGCCAACTTAATTTGGTGCGCGATTTGGCCGGCGTCAATGTTTCGGGAAGTGAGAAAGGTTTAAAACTTTCATTTTCAAGCGCTTTTCTAGATTTAGAATCCGTAACAAGAATGGGAATTTTAGCGTTATGCAATCCCCTCATTAAATCGCGGATCTTCTCAATTTCCGGATGTTTTTCGAAATTTCCCTCGATAAGCATGCCCACGCGTTGCTGGACGCTTGCTAACCGCAAAATTCTATCGCGCGCGTCTTCAAGGACTTTCAGTGGCGTGGGCGTACGGAACGAATGATGCTCAACATACCCAAATTCTTCTTTCTTCGTCGTCGCCGGAACGGATGGATGGTTATTAACCCAATGTAGAAATTCAGCATCGAGTTCGATCACGCCATCTTTTTTAATCTGCCCAACCGCACCGCCGTAACTGACGATATATTTACCGCTGATCTCGCGTCGCACCGGCCAATAGGCCGACATACCCGCCGCAGCCTGATGCAGTTTTTTAAAGAAAGTATTTTGGTTATCAAATTGAATTTTTTCGATACGGCTGGCCAAATGCAGGTCACCACCGATAAGCACGTAAACCTGATTGGGTAAATCTTTGTTCCGAGCCGCTTTTATAGCGTTTTTAAGATTGACCTGCGCATCGGAACCTTCCTGATCGGCGGGCGCCCCCGCCGCCGTAAGAATAATTTTTTTCGCTATATCGCCGGAAAATTCCAATGAAAGAGCCAGCGCCAGCTCCGTCAGACGATCGGTTCCGGCCGTTATGACAATCCCGGGATCGGTATCTTTTAACGTAGCGAGCTTCGCACGAATATGAGAAATAATCGTTTCCCAATCATCCGGCTCGAGATTACTGCTGTCCGGCGCACGCTCGAAAACTTTCTCATAGTGAACCGATTCCCCGCTTCCCGAAAGAATCGCGGTAACCGCATCGGCGGCTTGCCGCCCCCTTTCCCCCGCCATATCAATCGTGCCGCCTGCGCCAAGCACAGTCACCGCTTGCGAGACGGGCAAACGTACCGTAAAAGTGGTGCCGACATTTGTCCGCGAATCAACGTCGATGCGGCCGCCGTACGATTCAATAATGCGTTTTGAATTCGCAAGACCCAACCCCTCCCCGGGTGGCGTACCGGCGGGCTTCTGAGAAAAACCTTCTTCCCAAATACGTGGCAGATTTTCACGAAGAATGCCAGGCCCCGTATCCGACACTGTAATTACAATTTCACCTTTGGGTGCATCGTAAAATGTGGATATGGAAACCTCTACTTTATCCGTAGCCGCTTGCATCGCATTCCACAAAAGATTCGAAATAACCCGATTTACTTCGGCGCGGTTAGCCAGCACACCGGGAAGCTCCGGGGAGAGATTTAATCGTATCGCTTCAACATGAGCATAGTTCATCAACATAACAGTATTGTAGTAAGCCAGTCTTTCCACCTCCGCGATAACGCGATTAACGTCGACCATCTCCACAGCACGTTTTTGCCCAAAGAACTCTTCGAGCATGTTCCGCGCACGATCAATGATACTGGGTAGTAACGTATCAAAGTAATCATCGAAATACGTTTCAAGTTTCCTGGCTTGCCCCGATTCGTCTCTTACGTTCTGCGGAGCGTTAGCTCTCACGAGAGGCGCCATTCTTTCAATTTCGTTTACATACATCCTGCCCTGCCTCACCCATCGATGTATGAGTTCCAACTGTTTCGATTGCGAAAGCTTTCCTAATTTGGTCGCATTCAGAGGATGATATTTTGGACGCTTAAGCCCATTTTTTTCTTTTACCTCTGACGGAATCTTTTCAAGATAACTAAAAAATGGGGCAAAACCAGAAAAAATTGCACTTTCAAAATCATGCTTAAAACCCCGAAATTCTTTTGCGATGAGATGGCCTTCCCGTTTTGATTTTCCTTCATCCCCGCGTTTCGCCCCAAAGCCGGTGGGTGAAACAATGGACTTGGCTTCGTCAAAGAGACGGCCAAGAGGTGTATCGCTGGAAGGAAATGCGGGAGCACGGCGTTCAACAAATGCATTCAGCCCTTCGGCAAGATCGCCCGAGCCGATCATTTGTTCGGCAGCCCTAATGTCGATATCAAAAATTTTCCTTCGATCGGTTTCGCGGAGACCTTCTTCGATGACTTGATTCGTTACTGAAATGGCCAGCGGAGAACGACCGATGATCATTTGCAAAGTTTCTCGCGCGAAATCCCTCTCGCGCTCGCTCACCGACATAATACGTTTAACTTTTAAAAACCATTCGAACGTTCCTTGGGGAGGTTCTTCTCCCCAATCCGCATTGGGGTCATCTAAACTAGGTCGTCTTGCCGTAGCAATCAGCGCACTCAAAATTTCTTCTGCCGTATCGAAATTAAAATATTTGTACATATAATCCATTTCCAACTTGGAAGGATGGATGGCATTCCAATAAGAACTCCAGTAGCGCCTTTTTGAAAACGTCTTTTTTAATTCATCCAGAATCTCATCCTTACCCGAAACTGTGCGATCTACGATTTCCTTTAATGCCGCTTCGACTTCATCCAGATCAAGCACAGCATCGTAAAAAAGCCCGTGTACCAACGCATCAACCGTTCTGATGGGCTTTCCGGTAAAGGCATAATATTTGGCAAACGATCTCGCGAGCTTGGGATGGCTCATTCCGTAATGTTTGGAATAACGTTCGGCTATAAATCGGGGATTGGCGGCATCGGCAAAATAACCAACGTGAGTTTCGGGTAACAATGCAATGGCGCTAAGATCGGTGAACGCGAGATCGCTCGCAAGTGCAATGCCAAGGCCGCCTCCGACGGCCATGGTGTCAACCAAGGTAATCACCGGCTTACGCATGTGGTAAATGGCATCGAGCATGATATATTTTTCACGCACAAAACTAAGCAGGGCGTCACGTGAAGGTGTGTCCGCTTTCTGAACGAGACCATGCCTTTCCTTCAAATCGCCGCCGCCCGTAAGAACGCGCTTCATTTTGCCCTGCGGATCCGGCGCACCCCGGAAAACAACGGCTTGCACTTTCGGATCAAAATCAAGCTGTTGGGCAAGTGCAGCGATGGAGCGCACCATCGTAGAATCCAAAGCGTTTCGCGCTTGAGGGACATTTGGAAGAACCGTAACAACGCCGCGATCTAAAGTAGCGAGAATTTTATCGTTGCCCGTCGGATAAGGAACGGGAGAAGAAACTACTTTTAAAGCCGTTGGTTTTGTTCTGGGATGATCTTTGGAGATTTGCGCAAGGCGGCTTGCGAGCTTTGCCGCCAGATAGAGATGAAGCCCTCCGTTATCGAAAGCATGTTGAATGGTCTCAAGAATACGGGCTTCATGAATTCCTTCCACGCCGAGTTCCATGGCTTCAAGCGCAAGTTCGCCGGAAGTATTCCCTAACCCATAATACGTCGGGTCGGAATCGGAAATATCGATGAGTTCGCTGATAAGCGGGTGAGGAATTTTTTTGCCTTGTTTAAGCGCGCCTAAAGCAAAATTTGCTGCCCAGTTTTGCGCCTCTTCTTCTTTTCTTAAGCGAGCTATTATTTCCAGCGCTTTTTTTGTGGTTACCCAGTCCCCACGGATTCGAATGGCTTCGGAAGCAAATTGGCCTGCGTAAGGAGGCCCCTTCCGAAAAAGTTTCTCAATACGTGCGATAATTCTTCTTGAATCAATTCCCGTAAGGCCGAACTCATCCGCTGAGTACGGGAAAGGAATACCCGCCTCGGTCATGCCATCAAAATTATTACGAATCCATTGCAAGGCTCTTCGGCGATCCATTCCTGCGATTCCAAGATTGTCGGCTTGAATAATCAATTCGCCGGCGTAAGCCCACAAAGATTTAGTTCCCTTAGCTTGCGCCTCATGAGTGAGTTCTCGCACGCTTCGGCGAACATATTCATGGTTGATCGGCTCTCCGGCTTTGATGGCTTCGAGCGCCACAAGACCGGCGATCCAAGGTTGACCTCGCTCGAACAATTGCAGAACAACGCCTTCAATCCTCTTGGTTTCTATTACCCTCGCTTGCCGCGCAGCGACCAAAAGTTCACCGATACGTTTCAGAGGAACGATTCCCTGCGTAACGATTCGATCGATAAAAGCATTGAATTTAATTGGATCAAACGATCCTAATTTGTTTTGCAATACATCCATGGCAAAACGAGCATACTCGGGAAGAGAACCTTGATGCCCTTCAAATCCTTTTTCAATTCGAGAAACAAGATCTTTTAAATCAACATAGGCATCCCCGGATTTAATAGCGGCAAGCTGCGCCTCAATGGCACGAGCCGGGAAAGTTCCGCTCGGATCCGGTTCGCCTGCCAGCCGGCCGATGGCATATCGAGCGATCGCTATATTGGGCGCGAAACCTTGGTCAATGTACTCCCGAAGCGCCGGACCCCCTTCGTCTCGAATCCCAAATCCAAAAGCTAAGCCAACAAAGCCGGATTGGGCAAAGTGAACGGCGAGTTGATTTGAATCGATCCAATTCTGCGCATGCGCACGAAATTGGTCTATTTGAGATCGAAGATGGGAGATGAGAGCCGTATGCGGAACAACCGTTTTTTTGGGTTGAATTTTTTGTTCACGCGCAGGAAACGAAAGTTTTTCGTGCTTGTCTAAACGAAGTTCCGTATAGAGCTGCATGGCACGATCGTTAAAACTGTCTTGGCCCTGTAAACGGTGAGCGAGGGCTTCTTGGATGGGAATTTGTTCTTTCTCGAAATCGGAATAAACAACGCCGCGATTAGAGGCCAGAATATCCGTGGACGGAAGGATTACCGCCAGGATTAAAGCGAGGATTCGAAACCAAATTTTTTTAGGCAGTTTTGTCATCTTTGTAAATCTCTATCCGAAAGCGGGCACCGCTTGACCGAGCGCCGGTCGGGCGCCGCTTGTTCGAGCGGCGGTTGGCCGCTTGGTCCAGCGGTGCCCGGGCCGACCGCCCGGGCGCTTTGATAAAGCAGTGCCGTGCGGTCGGCACGGCATAAAAAAAGCGTTATCCGTCTTGCCTTGGAATTAGGCAAACACGTATAACGCCCTTTTAGTTTACTTGTTATCTCGAATAGAAGTGTATATAGTAACAGCGCATTAAGATTTAATCAATTGAGCAGTTATAGGACTTATCATTTACATAACCACTCCCCTGTGAATGACTTAGATTACAATGACTTGCTTAGAATGAAGTCGCGCTTGGATTCATCCCAAACGAAAAGTGCGGCGCCATCCGAGCGGCCGTTACGGTTGGAAATAACGATATAAAACACACCCGGGAAAAGCGGTTCGCCATCAATCGTAGCTACCCGCTTGTCTTCCTCGGAAAAGTAGGCACCCACATCAATGTGGGAATGGTAAATGACTTTTAGTTCCGAATTTAGACTCCGCGATTCCTTTTGAAGCTTCAAAATTTCGATCGGCTCAATAAGATAGGCGGTTTTGCTCGTGCGCGGATAGCTTTTGGGATCTTTGGCATGATATTCATCGTAAACGTTTTTTAACGGGCGGATGGCGTTGATTTCGTTTTTACCCTTCTCTCCGAGTAAAAATCCGCAGCATTCGCCCGGATAGGTTCCCTCGGCATGCTTGTACATTTCATCCAAAATTTCTTTGGGAATGCCGGGTACGCTTTGCTCAACCATTTCGATCAAGCTCCAAATCCGTACACATTCCAAAATGATCCGATATCCAAGTGTTTTCTATTTGTTCATCGAAAACAACGGCGGAATGAGTAATCTTGGCTTTATCTGCCATTCTCCCCCCGATCAAAACATAATCGATACGGCGCTCGGCCAAACCGGGTTCGCGGAGCGCATACGTATTTTTGTGACTCCAGGTAAACCCCCGGTCGAGCGGCTTAAACGTTCGGAACGTATCTTTGAAATGAGTGAGCAATCTCTGAATCGACGGAGCGCTTTCCACCGCGTTCAGATCTCCGGTAAGAATATCCAAATCCGCGCTTTTCTGAGAACGGATAAAACCGAGCGCCGCATCGGCTTGGACTTCGCGCGTTTTTTCGTCTTCCGTCTTCCAGGAAAGATGCGTATTAAAAAAATTAACCGCGAGGCCTTTGAAACGAGCTCGAACAAAAATAATATGCCTTCGATAATCTTCAAGCGGAGAAAACGGAAGCAGAAAAAAATTCTTCTCCTCAATAATTCCGTGGGTAAGCAGTCCGAGGCCCGTTTTGTGGGGAGTGATAAATGCGTTGGAAAAAGAACCGGCCGATTTTACCAGCTCTAAATGATCTTTTTGAAAAACTTCCTGAAAGCCCGCAAAATCAGGCTTCAGCCCGCTTACAGCTTTGGCCAAAAGCGGCCAGCGTACAGACGCATCCTGGCCTTCGCCCCAAACGTTCAGCGAGAGAATCCGCATCGCAATCTTGTTTTGAATCATTTTATTTTTCCCGTCCGGCAAATACCGGCGTAATACTCCGCGCTTGGCCGGATTTTTCGCGCTTGAGTCTTGTAATCTACTTCGACCAAACCGAAGCGGGGCTCAAATCCATCCAGCCACTCAAAATTATCCATAAGCGACCAATAAAAATACCCGCGAACGTCCACGCCTTTGGCCATAGCCCTTTGCATAGCTTGGATATGCTTTTCCAAGAAAACAATTCTCCGCGGGTCCTCTTGCGTGCAAATGCCATTTTC
>OBEQ010485793.1_pt1 | contig 43604 bp, 53 predicted proteins | sample 1670901 | NCBI WGS metagenome assembly OBEQ01 (sample SAMEA104232315, study PRJEB22302) | groundwater metagenome | biome: forest; feature: aquifer; material: groundwater | place: USA | collected 2011-08-07 | depth 5.4 m
AAGTACCCAGTTGTTGTCCGTTTGTGTGGGAAGTCACGGAGCCGGATTACTCTGATTTTCTAACGCAGTTAGTTGACAAAAAGAATCGCGAAACTAAAGTCGGAGTTTCAGTTGCAGAGGCAGTTGCTGTGCTTTCTAGTTTTCAAGGAGAAACTGTAACTAAACGCGAGCAGATTGAACTGATGAAAATAGCTCTAGTTGTAAAGAATGGCTCCAAAGGTATAACTGATCTAAGCGTCGCTGAGAAGATAAAGAAACATACGGCTGAATTCCGTTGGCTTATGTATGGTTATGGCGGACCAGCGTGGACAGAAAAAGAATTTCAGCAGAGCTTAGGCGGTTTAATGAAGGAAAACGTTTCAGAAAGGCTTGCTGCCCTGGAACGCGGAGATGCGCAGTTAGAAGAGAAACGCGCCTTTTATGAAAAGAAGTTGAAGTTAGATGAAAAAGAAAAATTATACTTTAAAATTGCCCGCGATTTCATGAAAGGCAAAGCTATGCGCAAAGAAGCCATGTCATTTACAACTTTTGCTTCTGAACCACTGCACAGGGAAATGGCGAAGCGCTTAAATTTATCTCTATCACAGCTCCGGCTTATGACTGTTGCAGAGATTAAGGGTGCTTTGGAAGATAAAAAATTTGATGAAACTGTTCTGAGCCAACGTACAAAATGCCTCATTTATGGGTTTATCAATAATAGCGAACCTGCAATTTTGGCAGTTGGAAAAGAGACTGGGCAATATTCTTCTTTAATTGCAGAAAAAGAGCTAGGTGACGTGCATGAACTTCGCGGCACTTGTGCTTGTTCTGGAAATGCTGTTGGCTTTGTTAAAATAATCCAACGGCCCGACGACATGCAAAAAATGCGCAAAGGAGATATTCTTGTTTCTTATGCTACTACGCCGGATATTGTCCCTGCTATGCGTCTTGCAGCAGCAATTATAACTGACATGGGCGGTTTAACTTCGCATGCAGCTATTGTCAGCCGCGAGATGAATATCCCTTGTGTAATTGGCACTAAAATAGCTACGAAAGTATTGAAGGACGGCGATAAAGTAGTAGTAGACGCAGCGAATGGAGTGGTAAGAAGAGTAGACGCCGCAGCAGGTGTTGTTAAAAAACTCTAGTTAGTTTTGACGTTTAGTGCTCTTTTTAGGCTTATTTTGTCTTTTTGACTTAATTTCTGCACGTGGGGTATATACTTTACTAAATCTATAAGAAGTGGTAGGTAAAATAACCGCATAGATGTGGGATGGGTAGATATGGCAGAGTTTGAATTGTTAACAGTGGCTGCTGGAGTTGTCCTTCTTCTCTATGCTTTTAACAAAGTGTTGCCTTTCAAAGGGCCGCTGGATGTTAGGGGTGTAGATATTGAAGATGAGAAGGAATGGCGACCAATTAGCACCGTATAAATGTTGAAAAAAGGGTTTGATTCCGCTTCGCAACGGGGTCAAATTAAAATACTACTTCTAGCAGAATCTATTTATAAAATGCCCTGCATTTTGGCTTGCATTTTGTAAAGTCATTTGCAGGGGCAAATGCGATTTACTTATTGCAGCTGAATTGTAATTTATTGTTTTGGCCACTATAGCTGGACGTTCAGCACAGAGTTTGTCTGATAAAGAACAAGAAGCTTGAAATTTGACAAAGTGTGTTTTTGTATGACTAAGTATGTTCGACATTTTTCCGCGCTTTCTAAGAAAGACGTTGGAATTGCAGGTGGAAAGGGAGCGGCGCTTGGTGAAATGTTCAATGCTGGCATAGCTGTGCCTCATGGTTTTGTTGTTATTACGCCTGCGTTTGACGCTTTTATTGAGCATAACGAGCTTGATGAACGAATCAAATCCGCGCTTTTTGCAGTTGAGCATAAAAATGACCCCGCTAGTGTTGAAGAAGCGTCAAAGAAAATCCGCGCGATGATTGACGAAGGCGATATTCCAAAAGATGTTGAAGATGCGATTATTGCAGAGTATCAGAAAATGGCAACTGAATTTGTAGCTGTGAGGAGTTCGGCAACTGCTGAAGATGGAGCAAATGCAAGTTGGGCGGGCGAGTTAGAGAGTTACACTGATATTACTGAAGAGGATTTAGTTAACCGCGTTAAACGATGCTGGTCTTCGCTGTTTACGCCGCGCGCTATTTTTTATAGGTTTGAAAAGAAAATGGAACACCAACGCGTCAGCGTTGGCGTAGTAGTGCAGAAGATGGTTGACTCAGCGGTTAGCGGCGTTGCTTTTAGCGTTAATCCCGTTACGAAGAACTATAACCAAACTATTATCGAGGCTGGGCTGGGGTTGGGTGAAAGCGTCGTTGCAGGAATTATTACTCCTGACAATTATTTAGTGAACAAGCAAGAGGATTTCATTGAGGATATTACTGTCAATAGCCAGGAAACAATGATTACGCGGGTGAACGGGCAGAGTACGAGCATTGCTGTGCCTGAAGAAATGCGCGAAGCGCAGAAGTTGAAAGGCAGCCAGATTATTGAACTTGCCAAGATGGTGAAACATATAGAAAACCATTACAAACATCCGGTAGATATAGAGTGGGCTTGGGACAAAGGCGACGGTAAGCTCTACATAGTCCAATGCAGGCCGATTACGACGCTCTAAATAAAAGTTTTATACCACTTTTCGTATTCTTTGTGGGTTGCAAAGCAGCGGATTATTCTAAGGTTTTCATCATCTTCATTATAGACTAGCCTGGCTTGTTTTGTAACTTCTTCAACATGCCACGGTAAGCCTAAGCGCATATGCCTGCGTGGTGGCATATTTGCAATTTTTTCCACGTGCTTTACAAAAAACTTTTTCAAGCTATTGTCCATTTGCTCTAAATCTTTCAGGGCAAGCTCAGAAGTATCTATTCGCCTCACTTATTTCACCTTGAGCTTTTTCTTAACTTCTTCCCAACTATAAGTTTTCAATTCCCCTGACCGAATCCTTTGCATCTCATGCTCAACAGCGCGATGCACTAGCACAGCTTCCTCTTCTTCAATATCTCTTTCGTAGGTCATAAGCGCCTGCCGGATAACTTCCGTCTGGTTTCCTGCATAGCCGCGCTGAATTAATTTCTGCATAATAGCCTCGTAAGGCGTACCTAAATTTACGTTCATATAATGCTCACCTAACGCTTATTTAATATAGCATTAGATGTACATTCTAGTATATATTGGTTGCGCCAGCGGTTTAAGCCGCTGTAAACCGAACATGTTCGGGTAAATTCTCTTCACTTTACTAGAAGCTAGTCTATTCATGGCTAGCGAAGCTAAGTGCATTGACCTTCTGCTGGTAAATCCTCCAATGTGTTCTGATCGGAGTGGGAGGCCTACTGCGCCTGAAAAAATTGGAATAAACTGTGGAGTTATGCCTCCAACCCAGCTGCTTAAACTAGCGACTGTTCTTCAAAAGCACGGCATAACTGCAAAAGTTATAGACTTGGCTTTATTTGCAGCGCGTAACGATGTGTTGTTACTTTTTGATGAATTGTTATCTAAATCAAAAGTTCAGAAAGTTGGTTTTTCCAATCACACTGTAATCAACTTGGATGTTATTGCTAAGTTGGCTAGACTTGCAAAACGGCATGGTGCAGAAGTTATAGTGGGTGGCATAAATGCAACTCACATGCAGGGAGAGATCTTTCAATATGTGCCTGACGCCGATGTAGTTTTTGTAGGCTTTGCTGAGAAAACTTTGCTCGACTACATTGTTGGAGGAAAAATTAGTAAAGGAGTTCTAACAAAAGAAAACGCGCTTATTCCGCGATCTCCCGCAGATTTGGCTAAAAATAATTCTGATGCTCGTGAAAGCTTAGAGCTTGTAAATGAAGCTGTAAAACCTGACTTGAATCTTCTACTCTTCTTGGAAGAGTACGTAAAAGCTGGTTGTATTTATCCAATTGAAACACAGCGTGGGTGCGAGTTTAGCTGTAATTTCTGCGTCTCTAAAATGCTTTTAGGTGGTTCCCCATTACGCAGGGAAATTGAAGGAGTAATTAAAGAGATGAAAACCGCGCTTCAAGCTGGTTTTACGGAGTTTTTCTTTACAGACAACACCCTAACCGGCGACAAATCGTATATATCGCAATTGTGCCACCGCATGATAGAAGAAGATATTTGCTATAAAACCAAAAACGTGCTTGCCATGACGCGCGTTGATGCCGTTGATCCAAGTCTGTTAGCGTTATTGGCAGAGTCTGGCTTCACTGGCCTTGGATTTGGTGTTGAAACCGCTGGAAAAGTGCAAGAACTTGGAAAAGGAATTGCTCAGCAACAGCATATAAGCGCTACAAAAGCTGCATTTTCAGCTGCGCGGCAGTACGGTATAGAGCCAACTGCTTTTCTCATGGTTGGTTCGCCAATTGACACCGAAGAAACCTTATCAGCAACTTTAGAATTTTGCAAAGAAGGTATTTCACAAGGTTGGCTTGCAAAGGGGTTTGCTACAATTAGCAAGTTCATTCCAGTTCCTGGCAGCATTTACTACTATTGGCCAGAGAAGTTTGGAATAAGGAAACTTACAAGGGAAAATTTTGCCAACGCTTGGTTCTTTTGTGGCTCGCCAGTTACTGCAACTAGGTACCTGTCGGTTGAAAGAATAGCCTGGTGGCACGATAAGTTGCGACAAGAATTGCAATGCGAAACTATTCCACAGTTTGAATTAATGGGTTGAAAATAGAACTAAAGGAGGTGAAAAATATATGGAAAACATCGCAGCAAGGCGCATAATTCAACCAGATGGCGCTCTGGGTTCAAATCAATTTAACTTGTCAACGTCAGCTGATGCGCTTATGCATTTGCTAGCTAGCAAGTCTTAAAATCTCGAAATGGCCGAATTATTACCATGTGGCAAATGAAAGTAAAAGCAAAGCATAATGACTGTCCAATTGGAGGCAGGTCGGAACAGTTTGGCGTTACGGTTTACTCTTATCCAACTACTTGGTACTGGCATGGAAAAGAAAAGCGTGTTACTCACATCTGCTTTATGCAAGGGACGCCGGAACAAAAAACTGCTTTTCTGCGCGATTTGGAGCAAGATCCAGATTTAATGCGCTTGGAAGTTGAAGGCAACGTCTTTACTTATGAGTATCGCCTTAGAAAGGGCGGTCAGCATGTTCAACTTTATTATAATAATAAAATGGTATTTGTAGAGCCAGTTCTAAACTCTCCAGATGGCTTTGAATACTGGCACGTTGCAAGTTGGGATCGTGAAGTTCTATCTAAGTTTTACCGCGACTTAGTCAACAATATGGACTTCTGTGAGGTGCTATCATTAAAAGAAAGCAAGTTGAAAAATGTGTACTTTCCAAACGTAATGCCTAAACTATCTATAGAACAAGAAAAGGCAATTACTCTGGCCTACAAACACGCGTATTACCACTACCCGCGAAAAATAACTTTGCGGCAATTGGCCAAAATAGCCGACGTAGCTCTATCAACTTTTCAAGAGAATTTACGCAGGGCAGAGCTTATTATTTTGCCACACTTAATCGAACAGCGTATAACTCACAATAAAGATAATGAGCTCGAACTCGTGGTTAAAACACGGCTGCAAAAAGAAGTTAAAAAGAAGCGCTAGGCGCACTTTAAGCTAATCCGCCGTATAGCTACTCAACCTTTAAAATTACGAGCTACTTTATCCTCTTATGGCTGAAATTGAATTTATTATACGTAGGCACGGCGAGAAGTCTAAAGGCGGGGAATTGATTGATGGAAGGCGCTTAACTGGGCCAAATTGGCTTTCTCCGCGTGGTTGGCAGCAAGCTGAAGCTGCTGGAAGGTTGTACGAAAGATTTTTACCTACGGCCGATCCCGCAACTCTCAAAAAGCATGGTTTGAAGCCAGAGCCGGGTAAAAAAGTTATTTTATTTCGAAGAACGTCGCCTTTTCTACGTACAAAGCAAACCGCGCTGGGAATTCGAAGGGGCGCAGGTTCTGCAGTAATACATACTCCGCCACAACAAGATGAAGCGTTTGGTTTTGTTAAAATGAGTGACCGGAAAAAATGGGAAGCGTCGGGAGCAAAACATGGAGAAGAAGGGCATACGCGTTTGTATTTGGAAGGTGCTACTGATTTAGGAGCCGAGGAAAACTGGCAGCAAGTGGGCCAACGTTATTTCAATGGCGTGCGTGGAATTTACCGCGAGTTATCTGAACAATTAAAGCAGCCCAATGTGCCTAAGGCGGACAAGTATGTTGTAGATATTACGACGCATGGTCCTGGAGTCGGTGCACTTGCATCTCTTTTGCTAGGCGAAAAAACCAGAAAAACAGTGCGGCATCACCCTGAGAAGTTCACTGAAGGGGTTCGAATTGTAATTAAAGACGGCAAAGCGAAGGCAATCTTCCGCAACAGGTCAAGAGACATTACTAAACTGCTTTGAAAAGTGGGGTCGCATAGCGGCCTGCGAAAAGTTATAAAGGATTGAAGAGCTGAATTAATCTATGCACCAACAAATGGTTACGATTCCAAAAAAGGAGTATGAAGAGCTTAAAGTAAAAGCAAATATAGACTTGGGCATATTGAAGGATTTTGTAACTGCTTTTCTAGACGTCAAGCAGGGCCGTGTACGAAGGGTAAAGTAATATGCTATTGACTAGTTAGTCTTTCTATTTCGTCCTTAAATTGATCGAGTAAAAACCAAAGTGTGCTAATTACTTGCTGTTGGTCTTTCTTTTCGCTTATTCCAACCATGTAAACTGCTTTTTGTTCTTCGTAAATAACGTAGTATATGCGATACTTTTCAAGCTTCTTTTCACGAAACCATTTAACCCTAATAGGGTCGCCTACGTATGGATTCTGCACAAGCTGATCTTCAATTTTGTCAACCCACTTTTTGAAATCGCCTGAAAAATTATCTAGCTTCTTGTCAAAAATTTTAGCATGAAACACTTTAAATGCCATGAAAATAACAGCGGTTGAAACCTATTTAACCTTCTTCTATCAATAAATTATGAAATGCGGGGGTCGCATAGTGGCTATTGCGGTAGCCTGCTAACCTTTAGTCTTTACATACCTCAATAGTTTTTCTTTTGGGGTGAACGGTGAGACCTTTTCTTTTTCTAAAAGAAAAGGGATACCGAAAGAAAAGGGATAGTCGGATGGTCAGCTATTGAGATGTAAATCTCGCGTGGGTTCGAATGAGCCTTTCTCTTTCAGAAAGAGAAAGCCTCCGGGAAAGAGAAACTCCCGGCCGGGAAAAGAAAATCCGGAACTCGAAAATCCCACTCCCCGCGTGGCACATTTGTGCCACATTGAACACAATAATGTCCAATGCGGCACGATTACTTTTTAACCAGCTAGCCAGGCAAAAGTTAGTTGAAACATGAATTTGCATGCTTTTTATTTGCTTGGTTGACTTAAGCAAAGCAGTTTAAACTTTGTTGTTGAAATGCCTTTATGGTTTTAGAATCTAAATTACTACCTGAAGCAAAAGAAGCACCAATCCTCGCAGTAGGCCACGTAAGGGCAATTATAAAAAAACTGCCTCAGAAACCGTTGCATGAAATCCCCTTAAGAGATATAGCGGAGACATTGTTTGATCATCTGAAAGTACCTTCTAACACTTTTTTAAGACAAGAAACAGCTCGACAGCTATACTGCGCCAGATTGGCTTCTCGATTGAAAGCAGAAGGCCTCATACAACAAAGGCATGTTAGATTATTGAAAGATACGCTAGGAACCACTCCATATGATACTATACAAGAGAAAAAAAGACAGTTAACGGCCTTTGAACAACTGCGGAGACGACTAGGAGATAAACAACTTGGATACCTGAGAGTCAGAGCTAAGCAGCTGCTGAATACAATGTGGGATGAATATAAGCGCACAAATGATGAACTTTCTGGAGATAGGGATCTAGGTTTAAAGTTTCCCCATACATTTGGCAATGGCCTAGAAGATTTTGGGCATGGAAGTGTCCTGTTGAGCTATAAGTAGATTAGCGACAGATAAGCGCAAGAACTATGCTTTCAAAGCTGGATAAAAAGGCCATCTTCCACGAAAGCTCCGGATGGGTGTCGTATTTCAGATAGTGTAATATCTCGTACATTTTCATGCCCAATTTTACCATTTTGCTTCTTTCTTTGGCGATGAGCGAAAAGGTCCGCGTATTTAATTAGTAGATATAGCAATGCTGTAAAGTAATCCGAATATTTTGCAGCATTGCTAGTTGCAAGACGCGTAGGAATTGTCTGAAAACTTTAGCATCTTGCTATAATAACGTGTGAAGTTATTATGAACAAGCAAAATGTAATGCTGGCCCGTTTTTGGCAGGTATTTATAGGTTTCCAGTGTAATCGCAACCTTTATATACTGCCTTACTTGTATGTTTTACATGGATGACGCTACAATTGTTGAGATCTTAAAAAAATGGAACCCATGGGAAAAAGAACTTTCACTTGGGGTTAAGCGGTCGGAATACGTGCAGAAAATTTATCCATTCCTAGAGCGTAAAGAAGTAGTAGTACTTAAAGGCATCCGCAGATCTGGCAAATCTACCCTAATAAAGCAATTGATAGCTGAATTGATAAAAAACGGCGTTGACAAGAAACAAATACTATATTTAAACCTAGACGAGTATAACTTCGCAAATGATTTGAAAATAGAACTATTTGAAAATGTTCTCAACGCTTATAAGAACTACTCAAAAAATAGAGAAAAAACTTATTTTTTCATTGACGAGATACAAGAAATCAAAGGATGGGAAAAGTGGGTACGAACTAAGTACGACTTGAATGAAAATATAAAATTCGTAGTTTCAGGGTCATCTGCCACACTACTCTCCAAAGAGTTGTCAACTCTGCTAACCGGCAGAAACCTCTCATTCAAAATTATGCCGTTATCCTTCAAGGAGTTTCTTCAATTTAGAAAAGGCGGCACTTTGGAAGAGTATCTTAAATTCGGCGGGTTTCCTGAAGTTGTGCTTGAAAAATCAGAAGATAAGAAGCTCTTTTTATTACGCCAATATTTTGATGACATAATCCACAAGGACATAGTGGACAGATACAATATAAGGAATGCCAAGCAGCTTACTGAACTTGCTAAATACCTGGTTAGCGTAGCTGGTTCTAAAATAAGTTTGAACAAATTATCAAAAGTTTTTGGCTTATCTAAAGATACTCTTGCACTTTATGTAAGTTATATGATTAACGCTTATTTGTTATTTGAAGTGACTTACTTCTCTTACTCTGCCAAAATAAAGCACGACGTAACCAAACTGCCTAAACTCTATGTGCTGGACAATGGGTTAATCAACGTAGTTAGTATAAAGTATTCTAAAAATCGCGGGCAGATGTTTGAAAATACTGTACTTATAAAGTTGCTTGAAAAATACGATGAAGTGAGCTACTGGTCGGAATTAAAGTCAGAAGTTGACTTTATTGTAGATGTAAAGGCTATAAACGTTACGGCATCCAGCAAAATAGCCGAGAGAGAAATAAAAGGGCTAGAAGATTTTCAAAAGAAGCACAAAAACTTTTCCACTTTGCTCATCGCGGAATCCACGGCAAACCAAAACACTGGTTCACTATTAGACTTCCTCCAAAACAGTCTAGACTAGCCATTGCAGTTTGAATAACATTTCCCATTACGGCATATTCGTGCCACATTCGGTACGCCTGTGCCTAATTTTACCGTTTTTCTTTGTCTTTGTAGATCAACGAGATTAGTTTTTTAGCTGTTGTTTGAGTTGCTTTATTGTTTCGGCAAGGGCTGCTCTTATCGCTTGGCCAGAGAGGTTAAAATGGCGGCCAATTTCAAGCCCATCGTGTCCCATTAAAGTTAGTGCAACAATTACAACGTTAGAAGCTGGAATTTGTTTCTTTCTGTGCATTTTAACCAGTGTTTCAAGTGCCTCCTTAGCATTTTGCCCTTCGCGGGAAATTTGAGGAGCAATTAATTTACCGTGCAGTGTTAACTTTTCATGGTGGGGTAATATTGCATCAAGCGATTCAGTTTTTTTCCATCCGTTTGCAACTTTGGTAACTTCTCTACTTACTCTTCCGGCCATACATTTCATTGCGTAGTTGCTGAACTTGATGCCTCTACGTTTGTCAAAGTTTTGTACCGCATGTACGAGGCCAGCAATTGCAAATCTCTCTGCGTGTTCTTTATGTAAATACCTGTCCCAATCGCGGCGTAAATTTGGGTGCCCCCTTTTGAAAAGCGTTCCAATTAACCCGCGGTTTTCTTGCATTTGCTTAAGTTGCTCGAGCGGTAAGTGGTTTATTTTTCTCACGTCAGCTACGGGCGCGCCATTTTTTATGCTGGTGGGCTTAACTGGTTCTCCGCTTATTTCTTGTGAAATTGCTTCAGCGTGTCTCCAAAAGTCTTTTACTTCAAGCTTGCCGCGGCCTTCGAGCGTCTCTCCAATTTTCCAAACGCTGCCCTTTTGCCGGCCTTTTAAAATTAACTTTGCACTAGTGCAAATTCCGCGAATGCTTCGTTTGTTAAGCCCTAAGTGTTCAGCAATTTGCTTTTCACTGTAGCCGCTTGCTTTTAGTGCATATATCGGTGCGTGGTGCGGTTCAACAGATCTGCTTTTAGTTAACCGCGATATTATTTCAGGTAACTGTGCGGAGGTCACCTTGGTTCTTCCAAGCTTTTTTCCCAATTTCTGTGAAACTTCCGCGGTATACTCTAGAACTCTTTCAGGCGTTGAAAGATGTAGCGCTGCGAAGTGCTCACGAATTTCCCCCTGCTTCATGAAAAATACTAAGTAAATGGAGTTTTAATAGTGTTTATAGGGGGGTAACACTTGTTTTTTAAATTCAAATAGCATTATATATTTCATGCAAAAGTTTTGGTTTTTGATTGTTGGGGTTATACTGCTTGCAGGTTGTCTAGGTTCAAGTGGTTCAAATTCAAGTTCAGTTAATTCAACTAATTCGGGTGATGGAATTTTGAAAGCTAAATCAGGAGATTTTGTTCGCGTTGACTATGTTCTCACTGTAAATGGAACTGTGTTTGACACTAGTTTGAGAGACGTTGCTTTGAGGAATAACCTTTCCCTCGGCCATAGTTTTGAGCCGCTTGGCTTTACAATTGGCTCTGGCCAGGTGATTCCGGGGTTTGACGTTGCTGCTACTGGCATGCACATTGGCGAAGAGAAAAACTTTTCTATTCCGCCCGTAGATGCTTATGGTGAAGTTGATTCAAGTAAAAAGATTTTAATGGCAATAGGTGCGGTTCCAGTTGGAACAAGGCTTGGAGACAATGTTAGGCTTGCAAATGGTCAGACTGGTAAAGTAATTTTGATAAATGAACGAGATGTTTTGGTTGACTTTAATCACCCGCTGGCTGGAAAGACGCTTAACTTTAGGATAATAATGAGGGAAATAAACCACGCATGAGTTTTAATCAGCTTAGCAACTGTGACAGCGCTTCTTCTATGTTTTGCAGCCGGATTATTTCAATTTCACTTATCTGCGTTTGATTGGGAATCAATTGGCCTTGAGCTACGATGAATTTCTTTCTTCCAGCTTGCTTTGCAGCTAGTATTTTTTCTTCAATTCCTTCAACTGGAAACAAACTGCCATCGGAATTTAGTCCGGCGCTTATTGCCACGTCGCGTTTAATTGCTTTTCCAGTGTAAGCTGAAACTATTCCTGCTGCAAATAATGCGCCTGCACTTTCGCCGCCTACATCTGCGCCTGCAGCGTTGATGTCAAGGATAACGTCATAGTAAGTTAATTTTAGTCCAAGGATTTTTTCAGCGTTTAACTTTGCTTTTAACAACGCGCTTTCAGAATCCTCTTGGTACAAAGCATTTTGTACATTTACCAGCGTTCGCCCGTTTCCTGTTTTTAAAGAAATTGTAAATTTAACAAGCGCGCCTGCGCCATTTGCAGTGATTGCAGGTGCATAGAAACTGGACGTTGGATAAGGGGAAGGTGCTACGGTATAGCCGAGGTAAGCTGCGCTTGCCACTAGTAAAAGTGCGGTTATTGCGAATATTCCAGCTACTATTTCAAATCCAGCTAAATTACGTTTCATTGTGCAACCATCAACCGGTAAGCTTGATACGCATCGTTAACTTCAATTACTGTAATTCCAACTTCTTGGCTTATGTTAACTGGAGTTGACTCTACATTGCGAGATGTTCTACATTCTTGAACTATTCCGTTGCCTATGTCTCTTGTGTTGCACGTTTCATTTTGAAACACTTCTTGCCTCGTTGTGATGCTTTCTCCAACTGGCACGAGGAAAGTAGTTATCCCCGCGTTTTTCAATGCCTTAGCTTTTTCGAGCACTCCGCCAATTTCTCCAATTGAGCCGTTTTCACTGATTGAGCCAGTGATTGCAATATTAGGCTTTAACTTTTTGCCATTTAGCAAAGCAATTGTTGCAACTGACATTGCCGCGCCTGCACTTTCGCCGCCAACTGAGCCCATTGTACCGGAGAAAGTGAACAACAAATCGCTGTTTCTCAAATTTTGCCTGGTTTTTTCACTGTAACCCTGCGCTGTAATTAAAGCTAGTTTAATTGAATCTTGAGTGTTTTGGTCAACAACCGGGTTTGTCCCGTCAACGCGGAGGAAACTCCTTCCACTGCCGTTTTTAATTTCAACATCAAGCTGTGCAACTGCACCTTGGCCATTTTGCTTGATTGCTGGAAGAAGGAGAGAAATTTTCGTATTTTGTGCGGCTAGTGTCCGTTCCGCGTTTGCCAAAATTGCAGGCTGGTTGGATTGGCTGTCAACGTAAACGGACTGCGTTGGCGAATAATATCTTCCCATTTCGAGCCCAACGATAAACGCGGCTGCAATTCCCACGAGGAGAATTACCATTAAAAGTTTATCTCTATTATTGTGAGCGCGGCGGCTATGCTGATTGTGTTCGCCGTGTTGGCTATGTTGTGTTTGCGCGTGTTTCATTTTGTTTTTCAACCTTTGCCCTGATTAGTTTTTGCCTAGTTCTTTAAATATAACTTTATTGTAAGCATTGCAGGTGGTTTAATCTTACTATGAATAAATCTATTCTAATATTTACGCTTCTCGCTTTTTCTCTTTTACTGTTTGGCTGTGTAAACCGGCCAGATTACAGCAGCGCGGCAAACACTAGCACTAATTCACAAGTTACTACTAATATGCCGGTTCCTTCTGACGTTGACACTTCAACCAACGAAGCCACTTCAACAGCTCAGGATTTAAACGATTTAGTTTTTAACGAGTCAGAGCTAAACTCTACTTAGGCTAATTGCCATGGATTTCTAATTATAATCAAGTATAAGTGTGGCTCTAAGCCGGGATCCCTTTTTCTTTTCTAAAGAAAATCACAAATGCTCGCGCATTTGACTTCACATTTGCAAAATGCTGAACGCATTTTGGCTTGCATTCGCAAATGCTCTGAGCATTTGGCTCTGCATTTGCGAAGTCATTTGCTTTCAGCAAATGCAGATTTTGCAAGTCATTTTGCGCAGCAAAATGCAATTGTGATGTCATTTGCCTTTGGCAAATGTGAAAGGTCTACCGATTGAGCACAAACGCATAGCGTTTGTGGCTCAGTCACAAGGGTTGTTGAAACCCTTGTGCTGATACCCCAAAAAGAAAAACTGCGTCTTAAAACTACGTTCTTAATTACGAATTATAAAAGTGGCTCTGAGCTGGCAGTCATGGACTTGGGCAAATTGCAGGTATTTCACACGTTGCCTCGGCCTTGTTACTTGCGAGCACGCTTTTCACCGTGTAGAGTTGTTCCCTTCCGGGCCTGGCTCGGTTGAACGATAAACCACGTAACGCAAGGCAAAGCGTCTACGGCTATTTGTAAAGCCACGCTCAACTTGTGTCAAGCCGCTGAACTGCCTTTCGCTCTGCTCAAAGGGATTGCAGCTTCCAAGGGACCCTTAACCCCCCAACTAGCTCAAAGCCATTAAAAAGAAGAACAAAAGAAGGATAAAAATTAGCCGTTTCTACTTTTTGCTGTAACGTTTGTGGTTTAACAACGCTACGGCTGCAACTATGTGGTTCATTTTAGCTTCATTCAAGTTGTCTCTTGCGTAAATTGCTTTTATGAAACTCGGAGCGCCTTTTCTCATCTCTGCGATTTCTGGATGTTGAACATGAAAAGTTACGTCAGGTCCTTCATAATTGGTAAATCTTACGATTTTTCCGGTTCTATCTACTACGGTATTTACTGCTTGGGACAATCGACCAGCGTTTCCCCCCATACTTTCCTGGGCTAATGCCTTTAGGAATTGTGGGCCGCATAGCATTCGTAAATTATGCTGCACTACTTCTTCATCTGTTTTTAGCGACTGCCTTGGATGGCTTTCGATTGGCGCGCGGCTTCCATCTGCTAGTATAAACTCACTGCCCTCTTGATAAATGGGGTATTTTTTCCACGTCACATTTTTCACTTTATTTGTATCTTTAAATCAGTTTAACTTTATACTATTTATAATATTGCGGATTAATGAACCTAGTCAACGCATAAGCGACTGTTTTTTCAAAAGCAGAAGTGCGCGTGACAATGTCATTTGTCAAAATTCCAACTGCGCCGTTTTTCTGTTTAGTATTGTCCTCGCCGATAAATTCATCCATCACTGGCCCGAGTTCGCGTCCCTTTTGGATTTCAGCTGCAACTTTTTCCGGCAAAAGAATTCCACCGCCGCCTCCAACTCCTTTTTCGCCAGCGCGGTTAACTACAACCACCCAATGGTTTGTAAAAGTTCCCTCTAGTCGGTCAATTGCCGCTGCTTCTAGCCCAACGCCATAATCCGCATTCATTGCTTCAAGCGCAGCGCGCGCCCGGTTAGTTGCTCCAAGAATAGCTTCATCATCCGACCGCGGTTGTACACTTACGCCGGAGTCAACTTCAACTCCAGTTACCTCGCAGTTTGGCCAAACTTTTCTCGCTACGTTTTCAACAGCTGCTACTTTTACTGGATTTTTTGAGCCAACTGCGATTTTCATGTGGTGATTTGGTCCGCGCGTATATAAAAAGCCTTTTAAATTTACTCTAAGTAATGAATGCAACGTTTAGATTCTATTTGCATTTAGCAAATGTTGAAAATTTTAAAAAAGGTGGTAATTGTGGAAGATTTAATTTCAGAAGCTTTAAGGAGCACAAAGTCAAGTGGCGGAATGCAGGGGTCCAGCTTGTCTAAAAGTAAGATGGGTTCCGACGAAGGCTTTCAAACTCCGCGCATTATGGTAATCGGCGCAGGTGGAGCCGGGTGCAACTCGGTAAATAGACTAGCAAGAGCCGGTATCCACGGCGCGGAATTAGTTGCTATAAACACTGATAAATTGCATTTAACTACGATTTCTGAACACGTGAAAAAAGTGTTAATTGGCGCAAGCATTACCCGCGGCTTAGGAGCTGGCGGTTATCCTGAAATTGGAATGAAAGCTGCCGACGTATCGAGAGACGCTCTTGAAAAGTTGTTAAGCGGAACTGACCTCCTCTTCCTTACATGTGGAATGGGCGGTGGAACTGGAACCGGAAGCGCTCCAGTATTGGCAGAAGTTGCCAAAAAGCAAGGGGCAATTGTAATTGCCATTGTAACCTATCCATTTGCACTTGAAAGAGCGCGGTTAGAAAAAGCCGACCAAGGGTTAGAAGCTTTGACAAAACAAGCAGACACGATAATTGTTATTGACAATAACCGCTTAGTTCAAATTGTTCCAAACTTGCCAATTGACCAGGCGTTTAACGTTGCAGATGAAATCATCGCTCGAGCCGTAAGGGGAATTACTGAAACAATTACAACTCCTTCACTTGTCAACTTAGACTTTGCCGACGTTCGCGCAGTTATGAGCAACGGTGGCGTTTCCATGATCGCAGTTGGCGAGGCAAAAGGGCCAAACCGGGCAAAAGACGTTGTTGTAAACACTTTGCACCACGCTTTGCTTGACGTTGACTTCACTGGAGCAACTGGCGTGTTGCTGCATATTACCGGCGGCCCCGACATGACTCTTGGAGAGTGCAATTCAATTGGAGAAGCGCTTACGGAAAAAGTGGATCCAAACGCTACTGTAATTTGGGGCGCGAGAGTCACTCCAGATTTCGACGGCAAAATTGAAGCAATTGCAATATTTACTGGAATCAAGAGCCCGTACGTACTTGGCAAGTCAATGCGCCAGTCAGGTGCAGATTCGTTCAGCTCCAAGTCCAACATAGGCGGAATTTCGGACATTTCGTTCCTGTAAAAGGCCCTCAAGGCCATGGGTCTTTTAAACCTCGGCCAAGGCTTTTGCTGGAAAACCAACAGCCTTTAATTGCTTAGTTTGTCTAGTTTTACTTGCTCATAAAAGCTCGTGAACTAGTGATAATTACTTTATGCCTAAATTTAAAATTAAGTCGGACAACTTATCTCTAGACGTGGAAAAGGGCAAGTTACTGAAAGACTTGTGCGATGAAAACGGCTCTTCAATTCCTTTTGGCTGCCGCAACGGCGTATGCGGAACCTGCCTATCAACAGTATTGGAAGGTGCAGATAATTTAGAGCCAGCTGCAGAAGATGAAAAGCTAACTTTAGAAAGTTTTGGCGTGCAACCTCCAAACAAGAGACTAGTATGCCAGTGTAAATTCAAAGGGCCCGGCGACGTTGAAATTGAGAATCCGTAACCAAAGAAAGTCTGTATTAGTTAAAGTGTTTTAGCTAGATTAAAAACATCCGCTGTATTGAATCTCTTTCCTTTTTTCTTCAACTGGAAAAACGCCGTTTTGGTTTTTTCCGCGCTAACTTCTTTCAACGCAGCGGCAATTTCTTGCAACGAATAACCGTAACTATCCTTGATTAGCATCCTACATAGTAGCAACTCTTCGTTTGTGCAATTTTTCACCGCTTGCCACGCTTCTTCAAAGTTGAAGGGTTCGAGCGTGCAGATTTTTTTAAAAGCTTCAACGCCATATTTTTCAATAAACTTGCGCGCTTTTTGCTGCGCTTCTGGTGCAACTACTTCTATAAGTTTGTCAAGTGTTTCTGGTTCATTCATCATCGCGTCACTTTTTCTCTTCTTGCCTGTGCCGCAACCGCTTTGGCAATTGCCTTTACAACGCGTTTGTCGAAAGGCGATGGGATTACAATTCCTTTGTTCAATTCTTTTTCACTTACGAGGCTAGCGAGTGCATAAGCTGCGGATTTTTTCATTCCCGCGGTTATCTTCTTTGCCCTTGCGTCGAGTGCACCGCGGAAAATTCCGGGAAATGCCAGCACGTTGTTAACTTGGTTTGCATAGTCGCTTCGGCCAGTGCAGACTATTTTTGCCCCGCCTGCGCGTGCTTCGCGCGGTTCAATTTCTGGAAATGGGTTAGAAAGCGCAATAACCACGCTATCTCCAGCCATTTTTCCAACCATCGCGCGGTTAAGCAAATTAGGCTTAGAAGTGCCAACGAACACATCGGCTCCGTCAAGCGCGGATTGCAAATTTCCATTAAAATTCTTTACAAATGGGAGCAAATCTTTTTTGTAGGAATTTTTAATGTCGCTGCGGTTTGAAGAAAGAGCAGAAGATGAGTCAAATGCAATTATGTTCCGCGCTCCGGCATTGTGCAATGCTTTTACAATTGCGCTTCCAGCTGCGCCAACTCCATTGCAAACTATCCTTGCGTTTTTTATTTCGCGGTTAGTTGCATTAAGGGAATTAAGCAGCGCTGCGAGCGTTACAATTGCAGTTCCATGCTGGTCGTCATGAAAAACTGGAATGTCTAATGCCTTGACTAGTTGATCTTCAATTTCAAAACATTCCGGCACTGAAATATCCTCTAAATTTATCCCACCAAAAGTTGGAGCAATTGCTTTTCCAATTGCAACCATTTCCTCAACACTATTAGCATTAACGCATAGCGGCACTGCGTCGATGTTTGCAAATTTCTTGAACAGAATCGCCTTGCCTTCCATCACTGGAAGCCCTGCCAACGCGCCTATGTTACCTAATCCTAAAACGCGCGTGCCATTTGAAAGTACAGCGACGCTATTCCACTTCCAAGTGTAATTGTAAGCCAATGCTGGATTCTTTTTTATTTTAAGGCAGGGTTCTGCAACGCCTGGCGTATATGCCGTGCTTAAGTCTGCCCTTGTAAGTAGGGGAGCTTTGCTTTGCACCGCTAGTTTGCCGCGCCACTTCGCGTGTAATTTTACAGATAGTTTGCCCCAGTTAGTTGAATTTGCCATTTAAACTTTTCACAGTTGTAAGAAAAATTGTTTTAGTTGGAGAAGTATTTATACGCGCGTTTCGCGTGGTTTTTTGAACCAAAGGCGAGTGCTTTTTCTGCTATTTTCAACTAAAAACTGCGAATGACTTGTACTTATATTTGCAGGAGCTTCTTTGAACAGCTTCAACCCGGCAGCTTCTATTTCGCGCTTAAGCCGTTCAGGATCTGCAGCAGATGGCCTGCTTTCTTGCCTGTTGTAAGTTGTAACGTGCAAACTTCCACGCGGAGGCAAGAGTTGAGCAATGTGGGCAAATAGTTCCTTCCTCTTGTCGGTGCCAGGGTGGTGTACACCGTAGTCAATGTTTACCTGATGTACTGTTCCGGCTTGCTTTATGCTGCGGAGGAATTCAAGCACGTCCTGCTGGACAAAGTGGAGGTTAGGCGGAGGTTCGATTCCCCCTGTTTTAAAGTGGTCCACGCCTACAAAGTTGCGCTTGGGGTGCCGCCTCGCAAGCATCTTCAACCGCATGCCGCTGCCGCAGAATAGGTCAAGCACGTGGATTTCAGTTGGAAGCTTGCGCTTAAGCATGAATAATTTTACGGCGGGGATGTTTTAAATCTTTTTCAGGCAGTTAAATGATTACGCTTTCTGCATATCTGGATATAGCTTTAGCATGGCAAAAGCTTAAATTGGCAGCCTTGCTTTTGTTTCATTGAAATGACGCATTTAATTGGCAGTGACCTTGCAGTGATGCTTTCCATTATAGCTAGTGTCCTAGTTTTATTCTACGTTTTAGGCTACGTTCTTATTTCTTACGTGCAGAAAAAGCAAGGTGCACTGCGGCCAGATTTTAGCATTTCTATGATATTTTACTTGGGCATTGCAATTCTAGCACTTGGTTATTTGTTTGAAGTGTTTGACTTCCGCAGCGTGTTCGACATATCTTACTTGATTTCGATAATTCTCTTTGTGTATGGCTTTGAAAAACGTTCAGGCTACGCTGCACAATTGCAGGCACAGGTGCGCGGCAAAACGCAGAAGAAAAAGAAGTAGCGCCGAGGATGGGATTTTTGGGCGAGCCAAAACCGCTTACCAGTTTCTTCTTTTCCCCTCGAGGGCTTTTCTTCTTTTGCAAAGAAGAAAAGGGCTCGGAACCCATACGGACTGTGAAGCCCACTAGATTCCGCGCGCTAAATGGTTTTTATTTCACAACGCGTAGTGTTGTGCTTATTTAGGATCTCGAGTCTAGCGCGATACCGGATTCCGCCACCTCGGCACTTATAGTTAGTTTGGCGTTTGCACAGTTTTAAACATTGGGTTTAAAATAATCGTTTTAACTTACTACTCTTGGTATTTGGCTTATTCTATTATTATGAATAGTTTAACGCCATTCGGATCAAAGGTGATAGAATGGAACCAGGACAGACTTTTAACTTTAAGCAGCTAAGCGAAGCAATTTGGGAATTGCCGCAAGAAGGGGCAATGAAAGTGCCTGTGAAGGTATTTGCAACTGCAACGATTTTAGAGAGAATGAAAAAAGACAGGACGTTAGTGCAGGCAAAAAACGTGGCAAGTTTGCCTGGTTTGGTAAGCGCGGCTATGGTAATGCCAGATGGCCATGAAGGTTACGGTTTCCCAATTGGCGGCGTTGCTGCGTTTGATTTGGAAGAGGGAGTTGTTTCGCCAGGCGGTGTTGGGTACGACATAAATTGTCTTGCAGCTGGCTCGCTTGTAAGGCACCCATTGGGGTTTACACTTCCTATAGAGAAGTTTGAAACAATGTTTTCCAATTTTAATCAAATCAAAGAATTTAGCTTAAGTACAACTGCCCCCGATGTGGAAGTCTCTTCACTTGCTGGCGCTTCCGGAATTAGGTCAAAGAAGCTACTTGCCTTTATGAAAAAGCCAGCAGATAAGCGAATGCTTTCAATTGTTACAAAATCAAGGCTTAACCTATGCTGCAGTGAAGATCACCCAATTTTGACTCAGCGGGGGATGGTTAAAGCTGGTGAATTGACTAAGGACGATCAAATAGCCGTTTCTATGTTTGAAGGTGCTGTATTTGAACCTATTGAACACTTTGAGCAAGTTGGCATTTTTGCAAGGTTATTAGGTTATGTTCTTGGTGATGGCACTATTTATTCATCCAATGGTAAACTCAGAACAGTATTTTACGGTTCAAGAGGAGATCTTGAAAAAATACGTGATGATGTCAACAAACTAGGTTTTCACTGTCACCTTTTGGAACGGACGCGGAAGCACAAGATTTCAACTCAATATGGCGATAAAGAATTTACGGGGAGCTGTGCTGAACTTCACGTGTATTCGCAGGGATTTGCGAAGCAGCTATTGCTAAAAGGCGCCTCGCTTGGACGAAAAACTGATTCAGCTTACGCTGTTCCGGCTTGGATTAAAGCTTCGCCTGCATGGGTTAAACGCTTGTTCTTAGCTGGCTTCTTTGGTGCTGAGCTGTCCTCGCCTTCAACCCATTCAAAAACTGGCTTTTATGCACCCATACTAGCGCAGAACAAGAGTGAAACTCTCAAAGAGAGCGGTAGGCAATTTTTAATTGACATACTGCAGCTTCTAGAAGAGTTTGGAATTAAATGTACAAAAATTTCTGAGGCGCAAGTGCATCCAAATAAGCAAGGCAACGTTGTGAGGCTTAGGCTTGAAATTTCAGCCGAAGAGGAAAACCTGCTTAAACTCTGGCGCGTAATTGGATTTGAATATAATTTAAAGCGTTCAAAACTTGCTGAAATAGCGGCTAAATTTATACTTGAAAAGAAGCAGCTGACCAAGAAGCGTGCAGAAATAGCTGCCAAAGTAAAAGACCTTAAGGCTAAAGGGCTTTCGTTAAAAGAAGTTACAAAATTCTTTGTGTCTAAAGAAGCTAACGCACGATTCATTGAACGGGCGTACTATGAAAAAGCAGGCCAGCGTATCACGCTAGATTTTCCATCTTTCAAGGAATTCTCCTTTAAAGGTATGGCGCAGTTTTCTATTTTTGGCGTTTTGCTCGATGGAATTGAGCAAATAACTGATGAAAAGTATGGCGGTTTAGTTTATGACTTCACAGTTGAAGATACGCATAATTTCATAGCCAATGGAATAGTTGTTTCAAATTGCGGCGTCCGACTCATTCGCACTAATCTAACTGAAAAAGATGTTCGCCCTAAATTGAAGGAATTAACTTCCAAAATGTACGACAATATTCCAAGTGGAGTTGGAAGCAAAAGCAAATTGCGTTTAAATGACGGGGAATTTGAAGATGCTGTTACCCGCGGTGCGCGGTATTTTGTTGAAGAAAAAAATATTGGCGTTGAAGCTGATTTAGAACACTGTGAAGAAAATGGCCAAATGAATGGCGCCCAATTTTCCAAGCTAAGCCAAATGGCTATCAAGAGGGGCAAACCTCAATTTGGAACGCTTGGCAGTGGCAATCACTTTGCAGAAATTCAAAAAGTGGACAAGATTTACGATCCAGTTACTGCCAAGGCTTTTGGCATTAACCACGAAGGGCAAGTTATGGTGATGTTGCACACCGGCTCGCGGGGTTTTGGCCACCAGGTTTGCGACGATACAATTAGGGTTATGCTAGGTGCTGCGGCAAAGTATGGAATTAGTTTGCCTGACCGTGAATTATGCTGCGCTCCAATTAACAGCCCAGAAGCTCAAGACTACTTTGGTACAATGAACTGTGCAATTAACTTTGCGTTTGGCAACCGCCATTGCATGGGCCAGTGGATTCGCGATACTTTTGAACAAGTAATGGGCCGGGATTGGGAGTCAATGGAAATGAACACCGTTTACGATGTTTGCCACAACATTGCCAAAATTGAAGAGCATGAAGTTGACGGTCACAACCAAAAAGTTTGCATTCACCGCAAAGGCGCCACGCGCGCGTTGTGGGCTGGACGAAAAGAAGTTCCAGCTGCTTATCGTAAAGTTGGCCAGCCTGTTTTAATTCCAGGCAGCATGCAAACCGCTTCTTACGTATTGGTAGGCGCGCCTAGCGGCAAAGTTACTTTTGGTAGTTCGTGCCATGGCGCTGGGAGAATTATGAGCCGACACCAAGCGTTGAGGGATTTTGACGGCCGCGCTCTTGAAACCGACATGGAACAAAAAGGCATTGCAATCCGCGCTCCAACTCCAAGAAGTTTAGCAGAGGAAGCAGGCGGCGCTTACAAGGATATTGACGCCGTTGTGGAAAGCGTGAAACTCGCAGGCATTTCTAATTTGGTTTGCAGGTTAACTCCGCTCGGAGTGATTAAAGGTTGAAGTTCAAATGGTTGTAGAAAAATTTCGCAGGCCAAGACAAGTTAAGCCTAGTCGGCAATTATTACGTAAGGCAGAAAAAGAAGATACTCTTGCAATTGAACGCGCTAAGGAGTATGTTGAACGTATTGGAGGATATGCCGCGCTTGAAGCAAGACATGCGGCACTTAACGCTAAGTATGGCGGAGGCAATAACCCGTCCAGAATTCCTAAAGGAAAAATTTTCAACTCTGGAACTTATCATGAAGACGAAGTTCCACTACGCCAACTTGAAGCCGTTTCCTCTACAGTAAGAACCGCTGAAGGTTTTCTACTTCTTCCAGGTGGATTTGCTAAAGCAATTGTACCTATTCCCAAACAATTCAGAAAAGCATGGACAATTAGCGCGCATTCCACTTCAACATTTGCCCGTTGTGGAGTAAACATTATTTCTCATACCGGAGATCGAGATCGTCAGTTGACTAGGAGAATTTTACCTTCAACTATGGCGGTAATGCTTCATAACTGGTCTAAAACACCTGTATTAGTCAGAGAAAGAGATCCCGTTAGGTTGCTTAACTCTGATGAATTAATGGGTTCAATTGCTGGCGCTGCAGCGTTAAAAACTAGTCCACGTACAAGCGCCATTGGAAAATTGATCAAGCTACATGCTGGCAATGAAGTTATTTTGGTAAATGATGCAGCACTGCATAGCGCTACGGTGGACGGCGAGCAAATTAAGTACGTTGATCCGCATGCTTCTAATTTTTCTGAGCAATTCACTACCGCGCGTTTTATACAATTGTCAGTAAAGCCTGGAGATTTCGTGGTTATTTCAACAAGAGAAAGGAAAGTAGTACCGGCGGGGCACGTGGCGCTTGTCCACGATGCAACTGATCATTTACGCCACACTACTGCTAGGTTGTTGCATTCAGGTTCCAAAGGGATAACTGCGCTTGAGTTTCGAGCAGTGCATGAAGGCACTATAAAACCTGGTGATCACGTTGCTTTTCTAACCGCTCATGCAGTAAACACTGGCAAAGCACCTTACGCCGGTCGGTACCATGGGGAAGAAAGTGCTGTGCCCAAAGGAAAAAGCTGATAATTCTAATCCGTAAACTTTTTAAACTTGTAAACATGTAAACATTTAGTACAAAGGTGAGTTTATGGGTGTTAATGTTAGTTTCAGGGATGTTGATGAAACTAGGTTTAGGCATTTTCAAGCAATTATGGGCCAAAAAGGTATGAACGCAGGGGAAGCTTTGAATAGTGCAATTGATCTTTTCATAGATAAGTTTAGCTCTAAGCCTAAAAAAAAGTATAATTTAACGTCTTTTAAACCAGTTTCTTTAGGCGCGGGAAGTGAAAAGTCTAGTAGCGAAGTTGACGAAGTTGTTTATGGGTGGAAGAAATGACTATTGCTATTGATTCCAGTGTCCTGATAGCGTATGTCAATAAAGATGATGGTAATCACCATAGTGCATTGCAGTTATTTAAAGAAATTGAAAAAAGTGAATATGGACAACCAGTTATTTTAGATTACGTTTTTGACGAAGTCGTAACCTATTTTTCATCTAAGCATGGTAAAAAGTTAGCTTTGTCTACCGGTCAATGGATGTTTTCAAGCGACTTTGAGCTGCACTATATCTCCCATTCAGTTTTTCAAGAGGCTTGGAACATTTTCCAAAAGTCTTCTGACCTAAGTTTTACTGACTGTGTTATTGCTGTCTTTGCGAGGGAAAGCAATTCCTCCATAGCTACTTTTGACGGGCATTTTTCCCAATTCAAAGACCTGAGGATTATAAGTTAGCATGGCTAAAGAAGATATGGCTAAACTGCAGCAAGGCGATGTGCTGGTAAGCGTGGCTACTAATCCGGCGTTGTTGCCCGCGATGAAAAAAGCTTCTGCAATAGTTACTAATATGGGTGGCCTCACGTGCCACGCTGCAATTGTTTCCAGGGAACTAGGCATTCCCTGCGTTATCGGCACAAAGATAGCTACAAAGTGGCTCAAAGATGGCGATAAAATAGAAGTTGATGCTAACACGGGAATAGTGAGAAAAGTTTAAGCCGTAGTTCTACTCTAGTGCCAAGCTTACTTTAAGCGCTTCGTTTACTTTTTTCATTGTTTCCGGTCTAAGTGCTCCTAATTTTCTAATTGTTCTGTCTGTTACTGAAATAGTTCTTACCTGGCTGCAGAGAATTGCACTTTCTTTTGGCAGCTGAGACTCAACGCTGCTGACCACAACTACGGTTGGGTAAAATTTGTCCGGGATGTGCGAAGTGAATGGTACAATTATTGTATTTGGGCTAAATTTATTAGCAGTGTCATTTTGCACGACTAAGCAAGGTCTGATTTTTCCCTGTTCTGAACCCATAACTGGTTCCAGATTGGCCAGCAAAATATCGCCACGCTTAATAATCATCTAGCATCGCATCCGCTTCTTTGCTTACATATTTCCAATCTTCAGTGACTTGTTCTTCAAGTTTCCTGTACTTCGTGAAATATTCTTTGATAAGCCGCTCCTTCTCTTTTTTACTAAGCGATTTTTCCACTACTATCTTACTATCTTCGATTTTAACCACTACTTTATTTCCGGGCTTCAACCCTTCAAGGTCACGAATAACCTTAGGAATAGTTATCTGCCCGCGCTCGCCAATAACTGTGATATTTTCATACATTTACAAACCACCAATACCTACTTAATACGTACTAATTCATACTTTAAGCATATTTAAATGCTGCGTTTGGTAACTTGGGTTTATCTACAGTGTATCTTTGAGAATTAGCCTAGTGTAACTACGTACGCATTTGCAATTGCTATTGTTATTGCAATCCAGAGCCAGCGGGTTATGGGCCTTTCGAAAACGTAATGCTTTAGCAGCATTGCAGCTAGTGCGGTTATGATAAATGGGCTTAGCAACAGGATTAGCACTTTGTAGAGTAGCGAAGCGTTTCTCCATGATTGCTTATATTTGCGTATAGCGATTAACAGATCCGGCGCACTTGGGTGTGCAGATAGTGAAATTGAAACTCCTAGCCACAATGCGAAGATAAAGTATGGGAAGTTGTACGAATTGTAAGCGCGGATCGCATCAGCTAATAAGATGAATGCTAGAGTATTGCTTAGGAGAAAAGGCATTAGCGCTATAATGAAACTTTTAAGTGGAGTGGCTATCATGTGCACTACTCCGCCGCCGTGCTTGTCTAGCAAAGTAACGTGAACTACTTTAGATTCCGTTACCAGCGCTCCAAAGTAATGTCCAAGTTCGTGTACAACTACGCCCACGTCGAATATTCGCGTCCACCATGGCCGCGCTGAATAGTTTTCAGTGCAAACTTCACTTTCTTTGTTTGCTTCTTTTTTATTTTCACTCATATGAATAAAAACGCCGCTTTGTTCAGTTTGCTATTTTTCAGCTTTGAGAGATTTTTGAAGCGCTTGTAAAATTACCCGCGATTTTTTATCCCATTCGGTTAACTGTGCCGCGGTCATTTTAACTCCACGCAGCCCTTCGCGAACTGGATAGTAAGATTCACGCCAGAACGAGCTCGTTCCCCAAGGCTGAACATCTCTCCTTCCTTTCATTGCCTCAGTTGGAGAAGCTGGTTTCACAACAGTTGCGCGAGGGATAAAGTTCATTTTCACCTTTCCAGCTGGTGTAATTTCGATCATTAAATTTGCCCCAACTTCGTTGCTACGAACTAATTCTTTCGCAACATTTTCGGGCAATTCAGCTCCTTCGCTTTGAGCTTGCTGTTTTAGTCTTCCAACGCGAGAAGGTAAATCTCCTTTTAGTAGTCGAACGTCGCTTTGCCACTTTGCCTCTGCTGCGTCGCCATATTTTTTCAACCTAAATGCAGACCGTGGGTCGCGTAGCAAACTTTTGTAAACTTCTTCAGTTGTAGAAAATAATTCACGCAGTAAATTTCCAGCTCGTTTAAACTCGTCAACATTTTGAAAAGTGAAAGTTATAGGCGCTCCGCGTTTAGGGGAAAATTTAGCTTTTTCTTTCAACTCGCCTCCATGCGTTTCTATTTTTTGTTTTATTTTTTCAATAACCTGTTCAGCTAAAGGATCAAAAAAACGAAATTGTGAATGTTCCGTGAAAGCTGGAAGTTGTTTTCCAGTTACTGGCAAAATATGCGTGTGCGTATGCGCTAAGCTTTGCCCTGCAATTTTGCGCCAGTTCATTCCAAACCAAACTGGCTTGCGAGCTCTTTTCATTCCACTATGTATTCTAAGCATTATGTCTCCAAATTCTTTCATTTCATTATCGCTGAATTCATTAATTGCCTCTCGATGTTCAAGTGGAACTATTAACGCGTGGCCTGGCACTGGTGGTGCTTTGCCTGGAATTATCATGAAAGATTTTTCAACTGCAATTGGTGGTAAGTGTTGTGAATGGTCGCAAAATGGACAGTTTGCTTTTCTGGTTTCCCTTTCGCCAGTTATTTCGTCTACTCTGTCAAGCCGGCCGATCATGTGGCCAGCTCTTTCTTCGTTCCACGCTGGTGCAATTGCTAATCTTACTTTGTTTGGGCCATACTTACTTCTAGTTGGCTTTGTTCGCGTTTCTGCCATATTAGTTATTTCAGCGTATTTGTTTTTATTACTGTTCTTGCTTAAGATTGTGTATGGAATTAAGTGAAGGTAAGTTGCTTGAAGTTGCTAGGCGAGCTGCTTTGCTTGGCGGTAAAGAATTATTAAAATGGCATAGCCGCCGAAATAGATTGCAGCTTGAACAAAAGACTGTTCCATCCGATTTTGTAACTGCTGCGGATAAAGCTTCTGAAAAAGCTATTCTAGCACACTTGCGTGCAAATCTTCCACACGTTGAAATAAACGCCGAGGAATCAGGAGTAAGTGGAAGTAGCGGAACTGAAAAAAGAAAATTAACCGTAGACGTTGACGCGCTTGACGGTTCAATGGCTTTTGTACATGGCCAACATCATTATAGCGTTTCAATTGGAGTGAGAAAAGGAAATAAGCTAATTGCAGGTGTGGTTTACAACCCTGGCTTGAAGCAAATGCTCTTCGCTAGGCGTGGTAGTGGCGCTTGGCTTGTAACTGGAAAGAAAAAGGTTAGGATACGTGTAAGAAGTGGGAATAACTTGCAAGGAGCTTTTATTGGCACTGATTTTAATTACGATCCAGGAGCGCGGAAAGTTGAACACCGCGAAGTGTATGGGCCTCTTCTTGTTAATGCCAGGTATGCTCCAGTTATGGGTAGTTCAGCTTATGGGTTGGGTCAAGTGGCGTGTGGTAACTTTTCAGCTTATGTGCACCGCGGTTTGAAGCCGCATGACTCTGCAGCCGGGTTACTCATTGCTTCTGAAGCTGGTGCGAAGGCAACTACTTTTGAAGGCGGAAAGATAGACCTAGCCTCTAGACGAAATTCAAGTTTAATAGTGGCTCATCCTAGGCTACATAGAGAGATAATGCACTTGCTGCGAGCAAAACGATAAAGCGGTATCTAAACTTCAACACAGTTTAAAAACTCTTTTTCCCAAATAATTTAATCATGCTTGAACACATCCGTAAATTTGACCCGCAGCTAGCAAGCTTGGTTGATGCTGAACTCGAGCGCCAGCGCGATGGGCTGGTAATGATTCCATCTGAAAACTTCGCTTCGCCTGCAGTGCTGGAAGCCGCTGGCACTGTTTTGACAAACAAATATGCCGAGGGTTATCCTGGCCGTCGCTACTATTCTGGAAATCAATATATTGACCAGGTTGAACAGCTTGCAATTGACCGCGCGAAGCTTCTATTTCAAGCAGAACATGCAAATGTCCAACCCAATGCTGGAAGCACGGCGAACATGGCTTGCTTTATGGCTTTGCTTAACCGCGGTGACAAAGTGCTTGGCATGGATCTAGCGCATGGTGGTCACCTTACGCATGGTTCTCCTGTTAACTTTTCAGGCCAAACGTACAACTTTGTTGCTTACGGCGTTGAAAGAGAAACTGAAATGCTAGACATGGATAAAATCAGAAAAATTGCCCTGGCTGAAAAACCAAAACTAGTGTTGTCAGGCCACACTGCTTATCCGCGGAAGTTAAATTTTACTCAATTTTTTGAAATCGCACAAGAAGTTGGCGCATATGCAATGGCGGATATTTCTCACATTGTCGGCCTCTGCCTAGCGGGGGAGCATGAAAATCCCGTTCCAAGCCACGACGTTGTAATGACTACGACACACAAAACGTTGCGCGGTACCAGAAGTGCATTAATTCTCTGCAAAAAGGAAGATAGGTTAAAAGAAAAATTCCACGCTGAAGATAAGTGGGATTTAGCCCAACGTGTAGACCGCGCTGTTTTTCCGGGTTTACAAGGGGGGCCGCTTGAACATCTCATTGCTGCAAAGGCAGTTATGTTGAAAGAGGCAATGCTCCCAGAGTTTGCAATTTACCAAAAGCAAATTGTAAAAAATGCAAAAGCATTGGCCGAAGCCTTGATGAGCAGCGGCTTGCGCCTTGTAAGCGGCGGAACTGACAACCACTTAATGATAATTGACTGCACAAAACTAGCTGTTGCCAATGGCAAAAAAGGCTCAACATTGCTAGAAGCTGCCCAAATTTACACTAACATGAGTATGATTCCCTTTGACACAGGCACACCTCTAAAACCGTCTGGAATTAGGTTGGGCACGCCTGCACTAACTACGCGGGGAATGAAAGAAAGCGAAATGAAAGAAATCGGTGCACTCATTGCAACACTATTGCAAAATCCAACTGAAGAAAAAGTTGCAGCTACACAGGGAAAAGTAAGGGATTTAACCAGCCGCTTCCCACTTTATCCAGAATTGAAATAATGCGGCTGTGGTCCAGTGGTATGATACGACCTTCCCAAACGACCTTTTTTCTTTTGTAAAAGAAAAAAGCTCGACCAAAAAAGAAAACTAGAATTGGAGAAAGGTCGTGATCCGGGAAAACCCTTTTTCTTTTCGCAAAAGAAAAAGTCTTTTAGTCCAAAAAGAAAAGGTTTCGGAAATTCGATTCCCGGCAGCCGCATTGGTCATCCTTTTTTCTTTTAAAAAAAGAAAAAAGTCTGCCCTAACCCAAAAAAGAAAATGTAAAATGCTTTTCTTTTGGGGTAAACGGTAGACCTTTCTTTTAGGAAAAGAAAGGGATCCCGAGAGACTCCCGGCAGCCGCATGTCAATATCTTTTTATACCACCAAACGTCTATTTTTCATACTTAGTATGAATTAACGTAGTATTGTAATAATAGTGGTCTAGTTGTTGTGTTTAGAGGTTGAATTGCATGAAAGTCAGAAAAGCTGTTATTCCCGCTGCGGGGTTTGGTACTAGGTTTTTGCCGGCAACGAAGGCGATGCCTAAAGAAATGCTTCCCATAATTGACAAGCCTACAATTCAATACGTTGTGGAAGAAGCAATTGCCGCAGGGATTGATGATATTTTGATTGTAACTGGCCGCGGGAAATATGCAATTGAAGACCATTTTGACAAGAGTATTGAATTAGAGCATTTGCTTGAAAAAAATAAAGATTTTGAAAAATTGGAAAAGATTTCAGAAATTGCAGATATGGTTGACATTCACTACGTTCGGCAAAAAACTCCGTTGGGGTTGCCCGATGCGATTAACGTTGCCCGCAAGCACGTTGGAGACGAACCATTTGCAGTGCTGTATGGCGACGATGTTCATGTTCCTTTTCCTGGCGCCAAGCCTGCGATTAAACAAGTGATTGACTGCGCTGAAAAGTACAGTTCAAGTTGCTTTGGCGTTACTGCTACTGAAGAAGTTGAAAAGTACGGCGTTGTAAAAGGAAAGCAAGTTGAACGCGGCGTGCTGCAAATTGAAGATTTTATAGAAAAGCCCACGAGGGCAAACGCGCCAACTGACTTAGTTAATTCTGGCCGCAACGTGTTTACGCCTGAATTCTTCGACGCTTGCAGCCGCACCGCTGTTGGGAAGAAAGGGGAGAAGCACATTGACGCAGTTACAAAAGAGATTATGAAAAAGGAAAAAGTCTACGCAAAGAAGCTTGACGCACGTTGGTATCCAGTTGGAGATAAGTTCGCCTTCGTTAAGACGACAATTGACTTCGCCCTGGCGCACAAGGAAATGCGCGGCGAAATCCTGGACTACATTAAACAAATCGCTGAAAATAATTCACAGTGATGGTGGGAAAAAGATGCAGAAATTAAAGAGGGATTGCTTCTTATGTGGGAAAAAGGTGAAGAAGCTCTAGAACAGGAAGTTTCTTTTTGGCCACGCCTGGCCTTTTTCTTTACTAAAGAAAAAGGCATGGCTGCTAATACTGCGTAACCGCGTAGAACGTGAGGGTTAAAACTGCAATTACCACTTCCAGTCCAATAAGCGTAATTGCGACTTGCTTTTCAGTGAACCCGCGCTTCATTCCTAGCCAATATGGTAAACGCATTGCTACATGTGTTAGTGAATAAATTTTTGGATACGGTGCACGGATTGTGCCATCAGCTTGCAAGTTGCCGAACGACCGCACTTTAAACCTTCCTCTCAATTTTAAGATCGCTTCAATGATCCATGGGGTGAAAAGTAGTATCCCGAGTTTTTCAACGTTGCCAATTACAACTGCTGAAACAATTGCCGCTCCTGCAAAATAGGTGAGCGAGTCGCCTGGGAACATTTGCGCCGGAACCCAGTTGAATTTCAAAAATGCTATTAGCGCAGCTGCGGCGCAAAATGCAATTATCGCCCCTTCGTAAGCTCCCCGGTGATAAAGGAAAATTCCCAGTGTGGTTAGCATTACTGCGCTCATTCCGCTTTCAATTCCATTTACTCCAGCTAACATATTCGTAGCATTAGAAACGCACACCACTGCCAGCGGCACTAACAGCAACGGATAGATTATCCCGAGGTTAACTGTTCCAATTAACGGCAGTACAACTGAACTTACTCCGGCTTGTACGGCAATTAACGGAATCGAAGCTAGTAAAGTTAGCAATGGTTTTTGCCACTGTTTTAACCCAACGCGGAAATCCACAGCGTCTGAAGAAATTGAAACTTTCTGCGTCCTGATGTTCAAATCGTCGAAAAACCCAGTCATTGCAATTACTGAAGTTGAAAGCAAAGCTGCGAATATAGTAACCAAATTTAAGTCAGATCCATTGGTAAAACTATTGAGTCCAACGAACACTAGTACGCCGAGCATGAAGCCAAAGAAAACTGGAATTCCCCCCGCTTGCGGAATTATTGGCTTGCCGCGCTTCTGCTGGTCAGTGCCAACAATTCCAATCCTGTTGAAAAAGCGAATAAAATAAGGGACGGCAAAGAAAGTCGAAAGTAGAGCAACAAGTACAGCAATTGCAAAGTCAACAAGGAAAGCCATGTAAAAGTTAAGAAAAAGGAGTAATTTAAGCGTGTTGTGCTGAGATGGGGCTGGCTGTTGGCCTATGGTTTAAATTGATTTTAGTATTCTGTTTCAAAACCTTTTAATTTCAGGATTTTTTCCACGAATTGTTTTGGAGTGTAATATTCTGCAAACGGCTCAAAGTCGCGGTCAAAAGCGACTATAAATTTTATTCCAAGCGCTTTGGCAGTTGCTAAATGGGCTAAGTCTTTTTCTTTTATTTTACCCTGCCATTTATCGATCTCTTTTATAATTTTATTTAGAGGTATGATCTCAAAGTTTTGGCGCAAAGTTTTTTCTAATACGTATAAAAACTTTTCATTTTTTTTAGCCGAAAACATTCCCTTTATTTCTACAACCGCCTTTTCCGAAATAGTTCCTTGGAGTTTTTTTGCAAGAATCAAATCAAAAATAATCCTAGAATTAGAGTGCGGGTGTTCAAAGCTGAAAATGACCGTTGAGCTATCTAGTAATAGTTTCATTCTTAACACGTTCCAATTGTGCCAAAATTTCTTCAGGCGAGCGCGGCGACTTGGATAGCTCTTTCCTTAGATAATCTACCACGACTTTATCATCTACCAAATGCATATCCTGTGCAAAGCTAAGCAAAGCCATACGTATAGCCTCTGATTTAGATTCGGCAACTCCAGAACTTACAAGCCGCTCGAGAATCTGCTCCTGCAAGCCATTAAAACGAATTGTTAATGTCGTCATACAATCACCATCTTCATAGCGTTAAGCTATAAACAATTAGCTATTGTAACGCTATGACTATTTAAAGCTTTTGAGCTTCATTTGGAAATTGTGTTACGGAAAATATGAACTTAAGTACTTGTGAATATGCTTGTTATTTTTTGTTCAATTTCCTTTACTTTATTTTGATTGAGGGTTCCAATTTTGTAGGAGATTATTGTTTTGTCTGCTGTGAATAGACGGTTTGGCCTGATAGTGCTATTAGCGTTTAAATTGCCCAGCTTAAAATCTTGTTCTAAAAGTGAAATAGAGTATTTATCAGAATGTGGTTGGCTAGTAATCTGGCAAAGAACCACATCGTCACCTTCTAAAGTTGCAGCTACAAACGCAGGCCGCTTTTTTGAAGCGCTTAAATCAGAAAATGGAAATGGTAGTACAACTACATCTCCCTTTACAAGTTTTTCCAAGCTTTTTCATCCTCTTTACTTAGCCAATCTTTTGCCAAGCTTTTTTCGCTTGCAAATGCAGTTGCAAGTTTTTTGTTAAATTGTTTCAATGGCCTAAGTTCTATGTGGTTTGAAAAGGCCAATATAGCTATTTTTTTACCTTCTTCGAATCCTTCTATTTTTCGTATATCTCTAGGAATTGCAATTTGCCCCTTTCTTGTTATGGTTGCACTTTTCACTTGAACTAACTCCTCCATAAACATCACCTTATTTCTTAATTGTAAGAAAAGTAAGAATATATAAAGGTGTATTGCTGAGGTCTTAACTGTACCCGCGTTTTAGGCTTTTCCCATTGTTTTCCTTTAGCTTTACGTCAATAAGCCGCTCTTGAACAGACTTGCTAATGTCAATGTTCAAGTTATTCGCAACCAAGAGGCAAGTGTACAAAACGTTTCCAAACTCTTCCCTAATGCGGTGCATTAGCTTAACGTTTTTCTTGATGTTTTTAGGCTCAGGTGAAAAAATGCCCAGGTTGTTCATCGTCTCGTGGAGTTGCGTAACTTGGTCTGACAAAGCAATAGCAAGTTCTTTATTATACTGGGGCGCTGGTTTCGAACCTTGCATGCTGTACAACGCCGCTTCCCGTCGAAGCGCTCTAACCGTCTTATAGTCATCTAACCTACCACCACAACTCAACCTCAACATTTCAAACACACCCGCAATCGAAACAAGCAACAGCTTGTTTTGAGTCATCGAACTTTGTTCGATGCAGAGTTTCAAACTTGGCAGTAGTAATAAACCTTAAGTGAACAGAGTTCTACTTTTTAGTAGAGTTTTTAAATTTACTCCTCTCAAAGCTGTTCTATGCTATTTCCTCTTGGCGGCACAACTAAAGACTCGATAATCAGAGTGCTAAGCGTTTCGTGGCCACTTTCAGCAATAAAAATCTGGAACGCCCTAGTGAAACAAAACCACGACATAAGCTATAAAGCGGTTTACAAATCTTTGCAAGAAATGCAAGAAGAAAAAATCATAGAAAAAATTGAAAATGAATATCAGCTTAATACGCAGTGGTTAAAGTCAACAGCAAATACAGCTTTGGAAATCTTTAAGGGATATCAGGGTAAAAATAAAATTGCTAAGCATGAAATGCTTGTTAATTTTACGGTATATCGGTATTCAGATGAATTTTATAGAATTCTAAATCTAATGCTTTTGAGTTCTGGTGAAATTAGACTAGCAAGCAAGAGTCCTGCTCTTTTGCTTCGAAATGAGGCTAAAAAGTCTTTTCTTAGAGAACGTTATGTTAATGCCTTATTAAATAAAATAAGGGCTGGCGAACTAGTTTACTATTTATTCCCTACGGAAGTAGCGGTTGAATTACTAAACGGTAAGAAACGTAAAATAGTTTTAGAAGAGCTTAAAGAGCTAGAGCAGTATCCAAATTTTCAGATTCGACATGCTCCAATACATTCAGTAGTAAAAATGGCAATAATAAAAAATGAAGCTCTAATTGGTTTAGCCGCGCCTCCTCACACTGATCTAACTGCATTTTTGAAGATAGAGGGTACTGAGCTTAGCGAGCTTTCTGAACTCTATAATTCAATTTTCGCAAATGCACAGTCATTGAAAACGCTTATAAGGTAATTTCTATTGAAAAAACTTCTACTTTTTGACGTTGACGGCGTTTTAAGGGATTCTGAACAGGCTGCACATCGGGGTTATCGAGCTGCTTTAGGCGAAATTGGGCATGGACTTAATTCAACATCGCGGAGGTCATGGCGGCTTAGAGGACATATTGAGTTCAGCTCTAGAACAGTTTTACTTCTTGCCTTGCATGCATTAGAAAAAGAAGGAATTAGCTTAAGGAAATTGCAAAGACGGCTGGATTGGAAAGTTAGACTTTTGAAATTAGTCAATAAGAGCCGGCTTTCTGAGCAACAGATAAAAAAGATGAATGAAGCGTTTTCAAAAAGCTTTGCAAGCGAGAGTATTGCTACGGTTCATGATGCAATAGCTGCATTGCATACATTTAAACGTAAGGGATTTCGCATGGCTATTCTAAGTGATGGACACTCTGGTCCTATTGAAAAGTGGTTGCGTGAGAATAGAGTTAGGAAGCTCTTTGAAGTAGTATTAGGAAGTGATCAAGTTAATCGGGTTAAACCGGCTCCTGATGGAATTTTAAAAGCTTCCAAATTGCTAGGAGTTAGACCCGCAGATATTGTTTACATTGGAGATACGCCTGCAGATGTATTGGCAGCTAAGGCAGCTGGAAGTTATAGTGTAGCAGTAACTACTGGCATGTCTACTAAACGAATACTAGCTTCTGCAAAGCCACATATACTCATTAACTCGCTAGGAGAGCTAGTCATGGCTCTAGAGCAAGGTAGTTTCGCCGCCAGCTAGAAATTTCTTTGAGACCTTAGTTAGGACTGCAAAAAAGAAAGTATAAATTTTATGGAATTTGATTACATTGACCGAGCGTACAATTTTTGTACAGAAACCGAGTGAAACACGCGTCATTTCATTTAAATACTCGACTAAAAATACTAGCGGAGGCACGGCCGCGCAAAAGGTGCGTCAAAGGGTTAAAATTGAGTGAAAACAAACCAGTTTTTAAAGATGGAAAAGTCTATTGACTTATGAGTGCTCCAAAAAACGTTGAGTCAGTCTTGAAATTTCTTTCCGCTGAGAAGAATCTAGCAGTCCAATGCTCAAACTGTGATGAAACGTTTAAGCTTAGTGAAGCTGGCTTATTTTATGGAGAAGACTTTACCCCTGATGCCTTTGAATTTCTTAAAGCCAAGCAACAAGCGATAAAGGATGCCCAAGAACAACTTAACAAGATGAAGGCATTAGCAACAGTAGGCGCAGCTAAAAAATCTACTGAAGTGAACTTTGGTAAAGTGCTTGAGAAGGTCGCTCCAGCGCTCCATGGCTTTCCGTTCAGCCATACTGATTGCAGACCTATTTTTGAGCCTATAGACTACTTGGTTTTCAAGGGTTGGAGCAATTCCGGTCGAGTTGACGAGCTATGCTTCATAGACATAAAAACTGGTAATGCTAGGCTTAACGAGCACCAGAAGCAAATAAAAGAAGCCGTTGAGAAGGGGAAAGTTGAACTCCAGCTATATTGATGCCATATGACCCAAATATTGCTTGACTTTTTGAAAGAGCAGCGACACATGTTTGGGTCATGCCCACATTGTCAAGATATATTCAGATTGAGCGAAGTGCGCTTGTTCTACACTACCTATCGGCGAGATTGGATGGATAAGGTCGAAGAGCAAGAAGAGAAAGAAACGGAAAAATTGCAAGAATTTGAAGAAAAAAGGAAGGAACTTAGAGATAAAGCCATTGAAAGAGAACGCAAGAAAAATTTGCCATTAATTCTAAACAGGGCAGTACCAATGTTTGCTCGCCAAAATATTTTTCCACAAGACGTAAAGACGCTTTTTGACCCAATTGATTTCGTTGTTTTCGACGGAATGAACCATAAGAATTTAGTAAAAAGAATCCTCCTTATGGACAAGGCACATTCTAATCCTCGTGAACAAGCACTGCAAGAAAGCATCCAACAAACAATCGACGCTGGCGCTCTAACTTGGAAAACTATCCAGATAAGTCGGGAAGGTCAAGTTCAGCTTGATGAGTAAAATGGGTTGAATTGAAAATGTCATTTAAAGATATAAAATTAAACGCTGCCTATGACTCGGACCAAGACGATATAGTGGAAGAATTCTACATTCCGACCCTTTCCGAAGCAAAAAGCTATGACCGGCTGGCCGGCTTTTTCTCATCGAGCGCGTTATATGTTGCTGCCAGAGGTATCGCACAATTCATTAAAAATGGTGGAAAAATGCGCCTTATTGCTGGTGCGAAGCTTAGAAAAAACGATGTTGAAGCAATTATAAGAGCAAAGGAGAAACCTGAGGAAATAATTTCCAATCTCATTTTGCAGGACTTAAATTCGATTGAAAATGAACTAGTTTTGAACCACGTTAAAGCTTTTGCTTGGATGATTGCAAATGGTTTTCTTGATATAAAAGTAGGCATACTTACCGACGAAAATGGACGACCCTTGGCGGATGAAGAAGCGGCAAAAACTGGCTTATTTCATCAAAAAGTTGGCATATTAACGGATGAGGAGGAAAATATCTTGTCGTTTAGTGGATCAGTAAATGAGTCTGCAACCGCCTGGGTTGAAAACGTTGAAGAGTTTAAAGTATTCCGAAGCTGGGTTGAAGGAGAATCAGATCACTTAGGTGCAGATAGAGAAAAATTTGAACGGTATTGGAGCGGAAAATCAGAGCGTTTGCAAGTAATGGAAGTTCCGCGTGCGGTTAGAGAAAAACTAGTGAGCATTGCTCCAGCAGATTTTGAACCTCTGTCATTAAGATATGTGCCATCAAAATCGAAGCGAAAGCTCAGGGCGTATCAGAGCACTGCAATTTCTAAATGGCTAAATAACAATAGGCGCGGAATCTTTGAAATGGCTACTGGAACTGGCAAAACAATAACAGCACTATCTTGCTTAGATGCGCGCATCAAATCGCGCGACCGTTTTATTACGGTTATCGCTGTGCCTTACACTCATTTAGTAGAACAATGGTCTCAGCAACTTCCTGATTTCGGGCTTAAAGGAATCGAAACTTTTGGCAGTGCGACAAGCTGGAAAACTCGGGTTACCGGAACCATTTTGGATTTTAATAACGGGCATATCAACAACCCAATATTCATAACTACGCATGCAACTTTTTCAGGCGAAACATTTATGACTGAGATGAAAAAAGTTGAAGGTAAATTGTTGTTAATAGCTGATGAAGTGCATGGTCTTGGCGCCCCAGAAAGGCAAGTTGGGCTTATGGAGATTTATACAGAGCGATTGGGTCTTAGCGCAACTCCAAAGCGCTATTTCGATGATATTGGGACGGCAAGACTGGACTCTTTTTTTGACAAGACAGTATTTGAATTCAGCCTCCAGGATGCTATCCGCACTATTGATCCAAGCACAGGAAAAACTTATCTTACCCCTTATGAATTTAGACCCTATTTCGTAGGATTAGATTACGCCGAAATGGAAGAATACAATAAACAAACAAGAAAAATAGCTAGAGCATATTCCGGTGCGCGTGGAAACGCAGAGAAACAGAATTTAGCAAATTTGTTTTCTATTATTAGGCAACGTATTATTTTAAATGCCTCTGAAAAATATGCTACAGTAGAAAAAATATTATCTGAATTAGGTAATATTTCGCATTGCCTAATTTACTGCTCTCCTCAACAGATTAAGGAAGTCCAAGATATTTTGAACAAACGCCACATTTTGCAACATAAGTTCACAGCTCAAGAAAATCCAGAACAGCGACGCCAGCTATTGTTAGACTTTGAAAGCGGAAAATATAGTGCACTAGTGGCCATGCGATGCCTAGATGAAGGCGTAGATGTGAAACCAGCGAGAATTGCAATAATGATGGCAAACTCCGGCAATCCCAAAGAGTTTATTCAGCGAAGAGGCAGAGTTTTACGAAGGTCTCCAGATAAGGAAAAAGCGATAATATACGATATTATAGTTGTCCCGTCCCTATTAACTGAGATAGCTCCAGGATATAAGGAGCTAGAATCCAAAATAATGCGAAGCGAAATCAAAAGATATGTCGAATTTGCGCAGTCGGCACTAAATTCCGGAGAGGCTATATTAAAAATAGTCCCTTATGCAACAAAATATGGTATTGTCTTAGGTGGCGATCATGAAAAAATCTGAACTCAGTAAGCTGATTGATATTAAGGTCGAAGAAGCAAAAGCCGAACCTGCTCTAAAAGAGTTAGTACGAAAACTGCTAGAAATCGAACTGGATAATTGGCGCGGGGGAGATTCATCAAAGTCACGATTTAGAGACTTATACGAACAGGAAATTGAACGCCAAATAAAAAAGTGATACAATGCGAATAAGCTCCATAGAACTTACAAATTATCGTCAGTACCGTGATAAGCAAGAAGTCAGGTTTAGCCTTGACGAGAAAAAGAATATTACGGTAATTGAAGGCGCAAATGGCGCGGGAAAAACTAATTTGCTTAATGCCCTAACTTGGTGTCTTTACGGCACTGAAGAACACTTAAAAACTGAGAAAGGAAAATATCAAGGAATCATTAACGATCAGGTTATAGCTGAGCTAAAGGCAGGTCAGCAGGTGCGTGGCGGAGTTAAAATTTTTGGAATTGAGACCGACGGCAATGCCATAAGATTTGAACGGGCTATGACGGTTTACAAAGAATCAGATGGGCGCATACATTTTGGTCAGCAAACATTTGATGTCTACAAACAGATTGGCAAAGACATGCAAAATTTGCCTAGCTCAGCGTTTATTGTGAACCGGAATTTACCGCCAGGCGTTAAAAACTTTTTCTTCTTTGATGGCGAGCGCCTTGACGAGTTCTTCAGACAAGAAAGTTCTGAGAGGGTAAAACAGGCAATTTCAGATATTTCTCAGCTAAACCTCTTAGACGGTGCCATAGACCATCTAGAAAAGACCATAGCGGTCATACGAAGCGAGGTTAAAGGCGAAACACCTAAACTGCAACAGTTGCAAGATGAAATTAACTCATTGGAAAAAAGTAAAACCTCGCTACTCGATGATAAGAAAAAGGAAGAAGAAAAAGTTGATGGAATCAGAAAAGAGCTGCGCAATATAGAAGAGAAACTTCGTGGCACTAACGTTGGAGTCATCAAGGAACTTCAGCATGAGCGCGATACATTGGACGCGCGAGTTGAAAGTTTTGAAAATGATCATGATGAACTGTCGAATAAAACTTGCGACCTTGTAGTTCAGGCGATTCCGCTTTCATTCTGTCATAGCGCTTTAGACTACGCACTTAGGAAAATCGGGGAAGCTAAAACCGAAGGAAAACTTCCACCTGCAATTGAAAAAACATTCGTAAAGGATCTCTTAAAGAGGGGGCAATGTATATGCGGATCAGATCTTAAGACTAGCCCGGATCGGAGTAAAAAACTACAACAGCTTTTAGAAGCACAAACAATCTCCGAGATTTCGAGTTATTTACTAGATGGAAAATACGAAATAAGCAAAAATTTAGAAAGCTGCCAAAGGATTCTTAGGGAACTAAGTGATTATGGAAAAAAACGGGCAAAAATCGAGGCAGAAATACATAAAACTAAAGATCGTTTAAAGGAAATAGGAACTCGAATTAAAGGGGTTGACGCAATCGAATTGCGCAATCTGGAAATTGCTCGGGACGCGCTTTCAGATAATATGGTTCGTTCAAGCCAGGATATTGGAGAATTATCTGCGAAATATAAACAAGCAGAACAATTGATTACATTGCGCAACAAAGACTACCAAACTGAGCTATCAAAATCTGCAAAACATGACTATATTAAAAGAAAACTAATTTTGGGCGGAGAAGCTTTAGAGCTTCTTCAAACGGTTAGGAAAAATTTGATAACTGAAACCCTAAAAACAATTGAGAAAAAAACGAAGGAATACTTCTTATCACTTATCTGGAAAAAAACCACTTATAGTGATGTAAAAATTGACGAAAATTATAACATATCCGTCTTGAATAGCATAGGCAGCGAATGTTTACCGACGCTATCTGCAGGTGAACGCGAGGTGCTTGCTTTATCATTCATGGCTGCTCTTCGTGAAGTTTCTGGATTCGAAGCGCCAATTATAATAGATACGCCTCTTGGCAGAATTTCAGGCGAACCAAAACAAAATATTGCAGAATTACTACCGCGTTACTTAAAAAACGCCCAACTTGTACTTCTAGTCACTGATCAAGAATACACAACGATTGTGAGAGAGAAACTTGCCCCGCACATAGGGCAGCAATACAAGCTTGATTATAATGACGCCGAATCAAAAACACTGGTGAAAATATATGAATGAAATTTGGACGCCGCGTGAGTTAGGATTTCAACTGGATAAGAAGTCTAAATATGATGAACTGGAGCAAATCAAACTGTCGCCATTCTATGGAAAAACTCATAAGGACGTATTCCTTGCCGCTCTTGCATTGGGGTATCGAAAGGGGCACAAAGCAGCTCTTAAGAAACGTTTTGGGTTTCGATTTTTCGAGTCGGTCACCCCTGCTGAACAATGGGTGCTCGTTTCTATTGCGATAAAGGAAATGGGAAACCTAGAAGCCCTTGCTGGAGAAGCAAACCAGCGCAAAATTTGGGAGCTGGCTGAAGAGTATGCTAATGTTGGAATAGATGAGCTCTATAGTAATATTATGGAAACTGGCAACAAAGGTCTTGTTTTGAAGGAGATGGAAAAGGACATTAGAAAGGCATTTGAAAAGGCTGGCATCAAAGATAAACCTTCAGCTTAGAAACTTTCTGCTAATATCTTCGCTAGGCGGGGTGGTACGGCATTTCCAATCTGTTCATATTTTGAACCTATTGCGCCTGAAAAAGAGAAACCTCTTGGAAAAGATTGAATAACGGCGCACTCTTTGTAAGATAAACGCCGGTTTGGTCCGTTACCAAATTTGTATTTGTCTTTTTCAACTAAAACCATTTTACTGCCAGATGGGTGTAGTGGCACGTGGCGACCACTTGCCTGAATCGTGAAGCTAACTTCATCCCAACTGCGCTTCCTATTTCGAGAAAGGTAATGTGAAGAGAAAGTGGTATCAACTATTTCCTCGGGCTTTGCATGGGGCATGTCTCCAATGGCATCCCGTAATGTTTTGTATGGTCGAGTTTCTGAACCGTGAGTAGGCTCAGGAAATTCAAAGATACGATTAAGATCTTTCCTGACTCCAACAATAAAAACGCGTTCTCTGTCTTGTGGTACGCCGTACCATTTTGCATTTATGAGCTTATAGCAGACATTATACCCGCGTTTCTTGAACGTAGTCAACATTTCTTTTAGAAATTCTTGACCATAGCCATAAAGAAGTCCCTTGACATTTTCAGCAACAAAGTACTTTGGTCGCACTTGGCTTAATGCCCTGGCAAATTCTCTGAATAAGAAGTTTCGAGGGTCATCCTTTTTTCGCTTGCCATAAAAACTGAATCCTTGGCAGGGATAGCACCCTAACAGAAGTTCGGCCTTAGGAAATTTATTAACCGTGCGGATATCGCCCACAATAGGCTGCAAGCCAAAATTTGTCTCGTAAGTACTGCAAGCATTAAGGTTAGAGTCGTTGGCCCAAATAACTTGGTGACCTGCTTTTTCAAAGCCTAAGTCAGTGCCCCCACAACCACTAAAAAGTGACACTACGTCCATAGTCGACTTTCACCAATTCCATTCATATCTAAAGACCTAAATCTTTTGATATTAAAAAGGGTTGGCAATGCCAGACTGTTTTTCCTTGAATCCAAAAGCAAGATAATGCCAAGAATTCTGGCAAATACTAAAACCGAGCTAGAGTGAACCAAATATTCAAAGTTAGTGGAAATACTTATTACGGTGCATTCTGTTTGTCTTCCCCTAGTCATAATTGTAGAGGTGGGTTGTTATGCAAGAGTCTGATGGAATTATGCCAACAAATGGATTTGCCTTGAGCGTAGGCAAGTTTGAAGCGAGTATTGCAGTAGGCAAAAAAACTTATCAAAAAAGGAAACCTGAAGATGTAGTTTGTGTTACCCTTTCAATACCTGGGCTGTACAAGCCTAGGTTCTATCGCGATGGCAAACGCAAAGTAAAAATTGAAAAATGTCTTAGTATAAATGTGCCAGTTTCCAAAGCTTACAAGAAACAGTTCATGAAATGCTTTAAAGCTCTAGAACAAAAGCTACCAAAAGAAAAACCAAAAATTAAAATAATAGCTAGTTAAATTTAACCAGTTCTGAAAAACTAGGTCTTATTACGAAATACTTCGGTAATACTTAGGTGCAACTCTAATGACTGATGTACAAAATTTCCTGTTAGAGCCAATCCGTTAGCGTTACTCTGCCTTTCTGTTCTTCGTACTGTTTGATAAGCTTTAAGCATTGATTTTTAAAACTAACCAGTCCGCTAGGTTTTATTTTATATTTATTATTTTGGAAGGATATGACTGAAAATAATTCAGGTATTGCTTTTAACTTGTTGATCAATTTTCCCAGTCTACCTTTTAGTTCATCCTTCCCTTCACGTGAGTAGTTATAAATTAAGTGTGAAAACAAGTCTTCTAAAAGTTCATCTAAGGTAAATTCATGCTCTGTTTTAGACATAAAGTGCTGGAGCAGGACTATTGTAATTGTTTCGTTATCATCATCAACGGTAAATGGGATAAAGCTTGTTGGAACTGGGGTTTCAAATTGAATTTCGCCAAACACAGCATTTAGCGATTCATTTCTGAATGTCTGAGATGAAATGTTTTTTGATATTTGTTTCGCGTTAGAATCAAGAATAATGATTGGAAACCTATTTCCATCTTTTTCGATACTGGCAATTAATTTGTCTTCTTTTTCTTTTGTTCCAAAATATGCCAAATCAAAAGATAGGTTAGCAGAAGACAATGCAGTTATTTTTGCACGTTTAACGTCATCGATGGTCATTCGCTTATATCGCGCTAGTTGATCTGAATCTACATGGCCATCTTTGCATTCAAAAAATACAAGTTGATCTTCATTTCTTTTGAATTGAATATCTGGGTTTACCTGAGTGCCATCTGAAAGGAGAAAACGAGGCTCGATATTTTCTAATTGAAAGCCTTGATCCCATAATGGGTGGGGAAAATCGGGCGTTTTAGTCGAAAGTGCTACTAGGCAATTCAATAGCTCTGTGCTCTTAGATA
>OBEQ010418379.1_pt1 | contig 43492 bp, 34 predicted proteins | sample 1670901 | NCBI WGS metagenome assembly OBEQ01 (sample SAMEA104232315, study PRJEB22302) | groundwater metagenome | biome: forest; feature: aquifer; material: groundwater | place: USA | collected 2011-08-07 | depth 5.4 m
GCCCGAGCCGCCGCCGCCCGTCGAGCCCGCCCATGTGGTGGTCGACTTCGTGGTCACCGCGCCCGGCGCCGTGGTCAGCGTCGACGGCAAGCCGCTCGCCAGCACCCGCTTCGAGGCGCCGCCGTCGAGCGCGCCGGCCAAGATCCGCGTCGAGGCGCCCGGCTTCGACGCCTTCGAGACCACCATGACCTTCGACCGCTCGATGGTGGTCCCGGTGCAGATGGCGCGCGCGGCCGCGCCGCCGACCACACCGCCGCCGGTCGCCGGCCGCCACCGTCGCGATCGCACGCCCACGCCGCCGCCACCGGCCGCGGTCACGGTCGCGCCGCCGCCGGTGACACCACCGCCGGTCGAGACGCCCACGACACCAGCGGAGAAGAAGCCCAAGGGCAGTCACATCGTCAACGACAGTCCATACTCGACGCCGAAGCACTGAGGGGGATCCGTGCTCCAACATCGTTCAACCATCCTGGCGCTGGCACTGGTCTGCGCGGGCGCCGTGCTTGCCGTACCGCGCGTCGCCCGGGCCGCCGACACCGCCGAGGCCAACCGACACTTCCAGCTGGGCGTCGAGCTCTACGACGAGGGCAAGTTCGAGGAGGCGCTGGTCGAGTTCGAGCGCGCCTACGAGATCGCGCCCCATCCGCTCGTGCTCTACAACATGGCCGGCACGCACCGCGAGCTGTCGCACTACGACGAGGCCATCCAGTACTACGAGCGCTTCCTCGCCGAGGGCGAGGGCCAGGTCGGCGCCGACGTGCTCGAGCGCGGCAAGAGCGAGCTGGCGGCGCTGCGCGCGCGCGTGGGCACCATCGCGGTCAACGTCGATCGCGAGGGCGCCGCCGTCCTGGTCGACGGCAAGAAGGCGGGCGACACGCCGCTTGCGCGCCCGCTCGTGCTCGCCCCCGGCCGGCACACCATCACGGTGGGCATGCCGGGCGGCCGCGTCGAGACGCGCATCGTCACCCTGGCCTCGGGCGACCAGGCCAAGGTCGACGTCACGCTCGGCCCCGATCACGTCGTGGGCGGTGGCGGCGACGGCGACGGTGACGCGGGCGGCGTCCACAAGCGGATCGAGCGCGGCCGGGGCGGACGGGTGGCGGTGTCGGCCTCGCTGGGCACCAACGCGCTGCAGCTGGGCGACACGGGCGCGGCGGTGGTCGGCCTGGGCGTGCGGCTCGGCTCGCGCGTCACCCTGGGCGTCGACGTGGTCACCGTGGCCTGGTCGGTGGTTCCGTCGCTGCGCTTGCGCCTCTTCGGCCAGGCCCTGGCGCTGCACGCGATCGTCGCGCTGCCGCTTTCGTTCAGCGACGCGGGCGAGAGCGGCACCTTCGTGGCCGGCGCCTTCGGCCTGGGCGTGCGCTACTTCGCGGCGCCGCGTCTGGCCCTGCGTATCGAAGGACTGGTCAGCATCGCGGGTGGCGATCACGGCACCACGGTGCCGGCGTTCGCGGGGGTAGAGCTATGGTTCTAGCCAATCGACTATCGGTTTCGCTGCTCTTGCTCGGTCTGGGCGCCTGCAACGAGTCGCTCTTCGACGCCCACCTGGGCGGCAAGGACGCCTCGGTCGGGCCGCCCGGCCCCGACGGTGCGCCGCTCTGCCCCGAGCCCTGCAAGGGCGACGCGGTGGGCGAGTTCAGCGGTGACATGCAGGGCGGCTCGAACATGCACTGGACCTACCGCTCCGACAGTCGCGCCGCCAGCGGCGCTGACTATGCCGACATGGTCAAGGGCTCGCTCGGCAGTGATCTGACCGGCTGGATCGCCAACGGCACGCCTGCCGCGGGCATCGCCAGCTGCAACGACTCGCCCGGCGCCATCGCCTGCAAGGGCCTCCAGGATCACCTGCTGTTCAGGACGACCACACAGGGCGGCGACGCGCGCGACCCGGTGCTGTCCTTCACCGTGCCCGAGAGCGGCGTCTACCGGCTCACCGGCCAGTACCGTCTGCCCGACGGTGGCACCGCCGGCGTCGAGCAGCGTCTGCTGGTCTCGCGCAACGCCCGCCACGACTTCCTCTTCGTCGACTCCTTCAAGCCGTCCTTGACGCCCGGCTCGTTCGATCTGGAAGTCGAGGCCGCCCTCGGCGACCACCTGCTGGTCGAGACCTCGCCCCTCGACTCGGGCGCCACGTCGCCGGTGGGCATGCGCTTCTTCGCGTCGCGCGCCGACCCGGCCTTCCCCGGCAAGTGCCAGACGGCCGCGACCTTCGACGGCGCCGACGAGGCGACCGCGCTCAAGGACCGCTGCAAGGGCTTCCAGTGGATCAACAGCGGCACGCTCCCCGTGCCCTCGGTCTCACCCGAGCTGGGCTCGGCGCGTCAGCTCAAGTACGGGACCTACCTGCAGGGCTCCGCCGTCATCGACCGCAGCGGCGACTTCACCGTGCAGTTCTGGTTCAAGGACGCACCCTCCGAATCGGTGCGCTTCAAGTCCATCTACGCCGACGAGGAATGCAGCGTGGGCGGCGGCATGTGGCTCACCGTCTATGACAATGACGGGGTCATGAAATGGGACTTTGCCTGGATGTACCACTCCTCGATCGACTGGTGTAATGCCTCGCTCGAGAGTCTCAACTGGACCATGCCGATCGACTTCGACAACTGGCATTTCTACCGCGTGTCGCGCAGCAAGGCCGACGAGATGATGCGCGTGTGCGTCGACGGCAAGGAGGTCGCGGCCACGAACCTGCCCGCCGATCTGAACCTGACCGGCGTCGACGTGCCCTTCCTGGGCAAGAACTCCAGCTTCGGCGCCGCCGAGGGCACGGGATTCATCGACGACTTCCGCGCCTTCAAGCGCGCGCTGCCGTGCTCCGCGCCGTAACCGAGGAGTGGCGGAATATGAGTGAACGGATGATCGAGACCGACGCCAATCTCGTGGAGAATGCCAGCGCGCTCGAAGTAGCTGCCTAGTCTGGCCTACCTTGAGGACATCGCGATGAGCCACACTTACGATGTCCTCTGTCGTGAATGTCTCCGGTACGTCGACCTGGGCAAGATCTGCAACATGGACGAATCTGGGCGCCCCGTTCCCTGGTTGTTCGGGGGCTGGCGCGACCAGGAGACCGGCAAGCGAATCGAAGGGGCTCATCTCTGGACACTGGTGGAGCGATTCTTGATCGTGCATCGGAACCATCCCCTGCAGATGGTTTCCGAGAGCTATCTCGAAAAGACGGATCGCGACGACGTGTGGCAGCCGTTCGAGTCCGCGACGGAAGTCCTGGCCGTCGAGCCAGTTCCAGCGCCTGACGACCACGAAGACTCAGCGGAGGTCCAGCGTCGCGACCGTGCTCGAGGCCGTGGCTCGCAAGAGTGACTCGGTACGTGAGCAATCCAGGATCTTCCCCCGCCCTCGCGCGTATGACCCCGGATGGACCCTGTCACCGAGTACCTCCGTCGCCGGCGCGAGCGGCGCCTCGGCTTCTTCCTCGTCGGCGCTGCTGGCGCTGTCCTCGGCGCCGTGACCTGCCTCACGCTCGTCCGCCTCGCGCCGCGCGCGCCGCTGCGCGTACCCGTGGTCATCCCGCTGCCGGTGACCGCCTTGGTGCCCGTTCCGGTGACGCCTGCCGTCGCCACGAAGGCCCCAGGCGCGCCGGCCGTCCGGTATGACTGGCCGTGCCTGCCCGGGCACGAGACCGGGGGCGGCCCGTACTCGAAGGTCCCCGGACCGCACCACGACTCGGGCGGCAAGTGGATCGCCGTGGCCGGCCATGCCGCCGCCGATCCGGCTCGCCTGCTGGCCGTGGTCAGCGGCGACGGTGGACGCAGCTTCCGCGATTACGATCTGGGCCTGGCCGCGGGCGAGATCGTGAACCTGGATGTGAGCATGAAGGGCGAGCTGAACTGGACCCTCGCTGCGAGTCGGACGCTGGGCGCCGGGGGCATTCGCCGCACCGGCGCGCTCATGCTCGTCGACGCCACGCCCTAGGCTCTACTCCAGATCCTCGCGGTACTCGCCCACGTCCGCACGGTCCTCCAGCTCCTCCAGGCTGTCCGCCGCGCCTTTCGAGCACATCAAGGTCTCCTCCAGCTGCGCGGTGACGGCCGTGAGGATCACGCCGTGGGCCTGCTGGAAGGGCACCTCGGCGTCGGCGCAGCCCTTTTCGGCCAGCTTGAGCAGGAAGCCGGAGAAGGGCACGCCGTACGCGACCGCGGCGCCGTACCAGCCGCCGAACTCGGGCGAGACGTTGCAGTGATCGGCGAACTGCATGTGGCCCGCGCCCTTGACGCCGACCAGGCGCTTGGGCGGCGCGCTGGTCTCGTAACCGCGCGCCTGGTAGGCAAAAGGCGCGAAGCCGTCGGCGGTGCCGCCCATGACCAGCTTGGGCACGCGCCGGCGCGAGATGAGCCCGGCGCCGCCCATGACCACCGCCACCTCGCCGTGCGCGTCGATGAGCTTCTGCACGATGTAGGCGCCCAGGGAATGTCCGACCAGGCCCACCTTGCCGTCCAGCCGCCCGGTCAGGAAGCCGAGCTCGCCGCTCGGTGTCGCGACCGCGCCGACCAGGTCCTCGATGGGCGCGGCGCGATCCGGGACGACCTCGCCCTCGAAGTAGTCAGCCAGGTGCACGCCGGGCAGGTCGGGCGAGACGACCACGAAGCCGCGGCTGGCCAGGTGCGCGCAGAGCGTGGGAAACTCGGCGCGCGTGAGGCCACGGCCGTGGAAGAAGAACACCACCGGGAAGGGGCCGTGCTTGTCGTCGATGCGAAGATCGCGCGAGCACGCGCATGACAGCGTGGGCAGCTTGGCGCTCTTGATCTTCTCGGCCAGCGCGGGCGGCAGGTGGTCGCGCAGGTCGAAGCGGGCCAGCTCGGCGCCCTTGTCGCTGCCGAGCGCGGCCGGGTAGTACACGTCTGCCGTCACGCCGACGGCATGCACAGTGCGCAGGCCGACCGGCCAGGGCCCACGCATGGCCGCGTCGGCGGGCACGCGCAGCAGCTTGGCGCCCGGGCAGCCGGTCGGCATGGTCGCATTGCCGGCCAGCTTGCGGTGGTGGCGGCGTTTCTTCTTCTTGGCCAGCGCCTCGGTGCCGCCCGCGCAAGACAGGATCGAGATCGCCGTGAAGAGCAGGATCAGGATTGCAGACGCGCGTCGCATGGCCTGGGACTTCATAACCTCTCAGCGCGCCGCGTGTGGAGCAAGTTTCGTTGTGGCACGTCCGCACGCGCGAGCGCCGGCGCACACCCGGATCGCGTCAGAAGGCCTCGGATCGCGCCCGGAGACGCGAACTTGCTGGCGCACCGTTTGCACCAAGTCACGGAACGAAAAGGGGTCAGCCGATGAACAGCAACCAGCAGCAAGGACCGTTTCTCACCGACGTGAAGGAGCTGCGCCGTCGCGCCCGTGAGCATATCGAACAGGGCGCCGTCACTCCCGACTACAAGGCCGACCGCGAGACGGTGATCAAGCTGCTCAACGAGGCGCTGGCCACCGAGATCGTCTGTGTGATGCGCTACAAGCGGCATTACTTCATGGCCCAGGGCATCGACTCGAAGCCGGTCGCCGACGAGTTCCTCGAGCACGCCAACGAGGAGCAGGGGCACGCCGACGAGATCGCGCGTCGCATCACCCAGCTCAACGGCGCGCCCAACCTGAACCCCGAGGGCATGCTGATGCGCGCGCACTCCGAGTACGTCGAGGGCGATACGTTGATCGACATGATCCGTGAGGATCTGGTCGCCGAGCGCGTCGCCATCGAGTCGTACAACGAGATGATCCGCTTCATCGGCGACGGCGATCCGACCACGCGCCGGCTCCTGGAGGGCATCCTGGCCAAGGAAGAGGAGCACGCCGAGGACATGTCCAACCTGCTCGCGGCATTCGATCCCAAGCAGAAGCCCAAGAAGTAGCCGAGCTTCTCCGTCCGCGGTCCGCCTGCTTCTGGCCCGTGCGACTCGAGTGGATGTGGATCACCTGCGAAGTTCAGAGCGCGCCCTGAAGTCCACGCCTTCGAGGCAAAACGTACATAGGGCACGCGAGCGTCGCCTCAGGATCGTTCCATGTACAGGACGCGCTGGCTGGTCGCCCTTCTCCTCGTCAGCACGGTCGCGTGTGGCGCCGGCTCGCCCGGTGGCGGCGACGGCGACGATGACGACGGTGGCAACGTCGACGCGGGCGACCCCGGCAGCGTCGACGCGGGCGGGCCGGATGTCAGCGCCGACGCGCACCAGCCTGGCGCCTGCGGCGACGATCCGGATCCGGCCCGGCCGGCGCTGCCCGACTTCAGCCAGGCTGGCTACCGCGGCGGCCTGCCGTTGCCCGACGCATCGAAGATCCTGACCACCCTCGACGTGGCGGCCGACTTCGGTGTCGTCGCCGACGACGGCATGGACGACAGCGCCGCGCTGCAGGCGGCCATCGATCACGTGGGCAGCATCGCCGGGCGCGACTTCGATCATCTGGTCGTGCTCGCGCTGCCCGCCGGACGCATCGATCTCAGCGAGGAGATCCACGTCGACCAGAGCTTCGTCATCCTGCGCGGGCACGGCTCCGACCCGGCGACGGCCACGTCGACGCGCATCGTGGTGCGTCCGGGCGTGAACATGCGCTGGGACGTGCTCGCGCCCGATGGCTCGCAGCCCGGCTTCGACGACATCACGCAGGGATCGGCCCAGGGCGGCTGGCTGTGGCCGGGCCGCGGCGCCTTCCGCGTGCAGACGCGCGCGGTGCACGCTGCCTACGCGTCGGAGTACGCGAGCGCGCCCGCCAACCGCAAGGACCTGTTCGAGGGCACGGTCAACGTGCACTGGAAGGCCGGCCTCAAGGTCGCGCAGGACGTGGCCTACCCGGCGCGCGCCGGCGACAGCAAGATCCGCCTCGCCGCGGTCACCGGGCTCACCGTCGGGCGCGAGCTGTGGGTCGGGGCCGCCAACAGCGTCAAGTTCTACCAGGACACCGGCGTGGCCAACGTCGATTACTACCTGAACGGTCACATGCGCGCGCAGGTGTTCACCATCGTGGCCGTCGACGCCGCGGCGCGGACGGTCACGATCGACAAGCCGCTCGAGTTCGACCTGCCCGCGACCAGCGCCTCCGACGGCTCGGCACCCATCGCCGGCAGCGACTACTTCTCCAAGGTCGTGCCGCTCACCGTCGTGGCCGGCGTCGGCTTCGAGGACTTCGAGCTCAGCTACGATCTGAACGGCTTGCCCAGGCTGGGCGGCGGCACGTACCAGCTGACCCGCGCCATGGCCAAGGATCAGTACGGCAACCTGGCGCCCGAGTATGCCCTCCACGGCATCGTCTTCAAGTGGGCGACCGATTCGTGGGTGCGCCACGTGCGCCTCGACATGGTCGGCTCGCACCCCATCGTCACCGAGGTCGCGCGCCACCTGCAGATCGAGGACAACCTGCTGTCGGGCTCGTGGAACAAGGGCAAGGGCGGCAACGGCTACCTGCGCGGCAGCCGGGTGTGGGACTCGCTCTACCGCGGTAATGTGCTGCGCGAGCTGCGCCACTTCACCTTCCAGTGGTCGTCGTCGGGCAATGTGGCCACTGGCAACGATCTCGACTGCGACTTCAACTTCCACGGCGGCTGGGAGCGCAACAACCTGGTCGAGAACAACGTCATCCGCGTCTCGTACGAGCACCGCCCGGGCAACTGCACGGTCAACTGCGGCGCCGAGGGTGGCGGCACCGACTCGGGCGACTGGTGGCCGATCTGGTGGGGCGCAGGTGCCAAGGCGGGCAAGTGGTCGGGCGCGAGCGGCCCGCGCAACGTGCTCTTCGCCAACGCCATGAGCAAGCAGCTGACGCCGGGCGGACCATTCGTGTCCTACGCGCCCTACGACGCGAGCGCGGCCAGCTGCCCGTTCCGCGTCTTCCAGCTGGCCTGGAGCCGCGACGGTGGCGGCTACCAGGCGCTGGCGACGGCGGCGGGCATGATCAGCGACTGGGCAGGCAACGAGGCGGTGGACTTCTCGACCGCGCCCAACCTGGGCGTGGATGGCGAAGCGACCTACGCGGGGGCGACGCTCTTCCGCTAGCCCGACGGGCTCTGGGCTGACGGCCTCTGGCCTCTCGGCTGGATCAGTCGCTCGCGGATGCGCTCACGGTGGTGGGGCGCGCTCCGGGTGGGTCGTGGCCGGAGCCTCGAGTGGCACGCGCACGAGGCGCTGGCAGCGCCGGCACTTGATCTCCACGGCGCCGGCCACCAGCCGCGCGACCAGGCTGCCGCAGCTGCATCGGCAGTCGCAGGATTCGTCGGGGCGGGTGGCTCTCGGGACCGTGCTCGTCATGAACTTGATTCTCATTTTCAATAATAACGCGCGCCCGTCAAGCCCGAAGATCGGCGCGCTGGCGCTGCCCCGGCGCTGCCGGCGCTGCGCGACCCGACTAGAAGCGGGTGCCCACGCCCAGGCCGACGTGCAGGTAGTTGAAGCCGAAGTCGGCGTCGCGTGCCATGGAGCGGATCGACTGGAAGCCGAGCTGGTAGCCGATCTCGGCGGACACGAACATGCTGGACGAGGCGTCGTAGTTGAAGCCGCCACCGAAGGCGAGCACGGGCCCGGTGGGCGTGTCGACCCCCGTCGGCCAGTCCCTCTCGTCGACGAAGTAGTACGAGTAACCCGGCTCGGCGAAGGCGAAGAACTGGAACACCGGCGACACGTCCGAGGCCGTGTGCAGGGTGGCGCGGGCGCGCAGGTCGAATTCCTTGGCCGCGGCGTTGTCGCCGTCGGCCTTCACGTTGAAGACCAGGCGCGGGGCTGCGCCCAGGCTGAAGTGGGTCGAGACCGCGTAGTTGAGCTGGATGCCCACGCCGTAGGCCGTGGTCAGATCCAGGCTGTCCGTGGGCCTGCCATTGAGCGTGGTTTCCTTGAAGCTGACGTGGCCGAGGGGCAGGAGGTCGAACTGGATCGCGACGTTGCCAGCCTTGCCGTTGAGTGGCGGCGTCTCGGGGGCCTCCTCGAACTGGTCGGCACGAGCGAGCGCAGGTGCGGCGACGACGGTGCCGAGGAGTGTGGCGGAGAGAACCAGAGCGGACTTCATTGCGAGAGATCCTTTCGTGACGATGTGATTCGAGTGCAGGCCAGCCGGCGCTGGCTAGAAGCGGGCGCCCGCGCCCAGGCCGACGTGCAGGTAGTCGAAGCCGAAGTCGGCGTCACGCGCCCTGGCGGTGACGGTCTGGAAGCCGAGCTGATAGCCGACCTCACCGGTCACGAAGATGCTCGGCAGGACGTCGTAGGTGGCGCCGCCGCCCAGGGCCAGCACCGGGCCGGCAGGCGTGTCGAGGCCCGCCGGCCAGACCTTCTGGTCGATGAAGGAGATCGAGTAGCCCGGCTCGGCGAAGGCGAAGAGCTGCAGCACCGGCGACAGCGACGAGCCGGTATGCAAGGTGATGCGCGCGCGCAGGTCGAGCTGCTTGGCCGCTGCCGAGTCCTCGTCGCTCTTCACGTTGAAGACCAGGCGCGGGGCCAGGCCCAGGCTGAAGTGAGGCCGGGCCAGGTAGTTGAGCTGGATGCCCACGCCGTAGGCGGTCGAGAGATCGACGCTCTCGGTGGCTCCGGCGCCGATGCCGTCCTTCGCGATGCGCACGTGGCCCGCGGGCAGGACGTCGAGCTGCACCACGACGTTGCCCGCCTTGCCGTTGCGCGCCGGCGCGCTGAGTGAAGCGGCCGGCTCGTCCGCATGAGCGAACCCAGGCGTGGCAGCGACGGTGCCGAGGAGTGCGGCGAGTGCGAGAGCGGACTTCATCTGCGAGGGATCCTTTCGTGATGATGTGATTCGAGTGCAGGTCAGAAGCGGGTCCCAGCGCCCAGGCCCAGGGCCAGGTAGTCGGTGCTGAGCTCGAGGTCCTGCTGCGGCAGCGCGATCGACTGGAAGCCCAGCTGGTAACCGACCTCGGCGATGAGGAAGGCATTCTGTGGCAGGTCGACGCTCGCGCCGCCGCCGAAGGCGACGACGAACCCGCTGGGGTCGTCGCCCTCGTTGCCGGGCACGAAGATGAACGAGTAGCCGGGCTCGAGGAAGCCGTACAGCTGGAGAGCGCGCGAGATCGGCGCGTGCAGCGCCACGCGCGCGCGCAGGTCGAGCTGCTTGCCCAGCGCGGTGGCGTGCTCGCCCGCGACGCCGAGCAGCATGCGCGGCGCGACGCCGATGCTGAGGTTGGGCGTGACGTCGTGAGCGAGCGTGACGCCGACGCCGTAAGCGGTCGCGGTAGCGGTGCTGGCCCTGTCGTCGCCGACTCCGAAGGTCAACTTGCCGCGCGGCAGCAGCTCGAGCTGCGTGACGAAGCTGCCCCGCTTGGCAGGTGGCGCGGCAGCGGAGATCGACGCGGCGGGCGCGCCTTCCTGCGCGAAGGCGGGCGCGGCGACCAGGGTCGCGAGGAGCGCGGCGGCGAGTGGAAGGATTGGCTTCATGACGGGATACCTTCGTGCCTAGAAGCGCAGGCCGCCGCCCAGGCCGATGTGGAGGAGGTTCGAGCTCAGGTCGACCTTGGCGCCGTCGAAGCGGGCGGTCTGGAAGCCGAGCTGGTAGCCGAGCTCGGCGGTCAGGAAGCTATCGGCCGACAGGTCCAGGCTGAAGCCGCCGGCGAGCGCCAGCACGAAGCCGCGCGGATTCTCCAGGCGCGCGTCGTCAGGAATCAACATCACCGAGTAGCCGGGCGCGAGCGAGGCGTAGGCCTGCAGCGCGGGCAGCAGGTGCACGTGCGCCGTGGCGCGCGCGCGCACATCGAGCTGCTTGGCCTCCTTGAAGCCGTCCTCGCCCCTGAGGCCCATGACCAGGCGGGGGGCGGCGCCCACGCTCAGGTAGGGCAGGACGTCGTAGTCCATGGTCAGGCCGATGGCGAAAGCCTTGGCGGTGTCGACGCTCAGGCCGTCTTCGCGGCCGAGGTCGAGGGTGCCGACGGGAAGCATCTCGATCTGGAAGCAGAAGGCCTTGCTGGGGGTCGCGGCCGCAGCTTCGACCGCAGCGGCGGCGACGGGGGTTGCGCCTTCCTGCGCGAAGGCCGGGGCAGCGGCGAGGGTACCGAAGAGAGCAGCGGCGAGTGCGAGAGCGGACTTCATGACGATGGATCCTTTCGTTGCGAGCGATGGCAATTGAGGCGGCAGACTAGAAGCGAGTGCCGCCGCCGATGCCGATGTGGAGGAGGTCCGAGGAGAAGTCGATGTCGCGGCCCTGGAAGGTGCTGCCCTGGAAGCCGAACTGGTAACCGATCTCGGCGGCCAGGAAGACATCGGGTGAGACGTCGAAGCTGGCGCCGGCGCCGAGCGCGAGCACGAAGCCGCTCGGGTTGTCGATCTTCGCGCCGGTGGGCAGGAAGATCATCGAGTAGCCGGGTTCGAGGAATGCGTAGCCCTGCGCGGTCGGCGAGATGGCCGTGTGCAGGGCGGCGCGCGCGCGCAGATCCAGCTCGTTGGCGGAATCCTTCGCTGCATCGGGCTTGACGCCCAGGACCAGGCGCGGCGCCACACCGAGGCTGAAGTTGGGCGTGACGTCGAAGTCGAGGACCGCGCTGACGCCGAACGTGGTGGCGGCGTCGGCGCTGTCGGTGCGGCTGCCGTCCCTGGCGGTCAGCTTGCCGGTCGGAATGAGGTCGAGCTGCAGACCAAAGGTGCCCTGCTTGGCGGCGGCCGCAGGCGCCTCGATGGCGGCGACGGGCGCGGGCGCGGCGGGCGCCTCGGTCTCGGCGGCGGGAGCTTCGCTCGCCTGGGCAGCGGCGGCGGGCGCGGGCGCCTCGCCTTCCTGGGCGAACCCGGGCGAAGCGGCGAGGGTACCGAAAAGAGCGGCAGCGAGCGCGAGAGCGGACTTCATGGCGAGTTGATCCTCATCGGAATGGCGTTGATGTCTTGTCGACGGCGACGCGACCTGCGTCCCATCGAACAACGCTCCCTAGAGCAACGTCCGTGCCGCGCTCGGACCGACGCAAGCGCGCAGATACGCGTCCGCGCCGCGCGTGCGAAGGTCACGCGTGTTCCCGCCTGTGCCGACGCACTGAAGCAGCCTGTGTCGAAGTGTTGCAAAGTGTCGTAATCTTCCCCGGCATGTCTACCGACGAGCCACTGCAGCTGATCTCCAAGGAGCTCGCTCAGGTCGCCGCGACGCTGCGAGCGCATGACGCACATCACGGTCGGAGGTCGCGCATCGCCGACGAGCTGGACGAGCACCAGAAGGAGCTCGGCGCTGCGCCCGACGAGGCCAAGATGGAGCAGGTGGCCGGTGAGCTGAAGAAGCTGGCCAAGGAGCTCGTGCCCGACGACGCGGTCTCGGCGCGCAACCTTGCCGAAGCTTGCCTGCGCCTGCATGCGCTGGCCGGCAAGCACGCGTGAAATTGGCAGCTGGAGAAGGGAAGTAGGAGAAAGGCTAACTAGGCTAAAACGGTAGCTCGTTCTCGTCGTACGCACGCAGCTCGAGCAGAGCGGCGCGCACCGGGATGTTGGTCGCCATCCAGCCGTTCATCCAGTCGACGAAGGCCCAGAACTGCGGGCTGTTGCGGCCCACCTTGTACTGGTTGGAGAAGGTGTTCCACGAGGCCAGGTTGTTGACCGCGCCCAGCTCGGTCAGGAACGCCGAGGCCCGGTCGAAGGGCAGGTCGACGAACATGTGCGCCTCGTAGGCGGCGAAGCCGGGCACCGCCACGATGTAGTCGTTCTCACGCGCCCGGCCGGCGGCCTCGGCGACGCCGATCTTGTCGCCCTTCCAGCCACGCACGGCGAGGAGCGTATAGAGGTACTGGCCGCCCAGGCGCACGTGCACGACGTTGGGGAAGAACTGCCCGAACGCCACCGGTCGGTTGGTCAGGGTGCGCAGGCCGGCCTCGAAGCCGGCGGTGTCGGCGATCGCGGGTAAGATGGTGCGGGGCAGGTTGCCGTTGGGCCAGTTGTTGAGCCGGTCCGCGGGGCCGAGCACCGCCGACATCGCGGTCATGAGCGCGCGCGCCAGCTGGTCCTCGTTGGAGTACTGCGGGCTGGCCGAGGGCCGGCCGGCCGCGTAGTCGGTGAACAGCTTGTTGTACATCTTGCCCTTGAAGCTGGTGTAGCGGTCACGCAGCGTCTGGCGGTAGCTCTGGTCGGGGAACAGCGAGGCCCACAGGTCCTCGGCCTCGGTGCGGGTGTAGATCTGCCAGTTGAAGGTGTCGTTCTGGTGCAGCAGGCTGCCCCAGTACTTGTACTCGTCGACGGCGTTGTAATACATGCGCTCGAAGTTGGCGTAGGTCATGAGCCACACGCTCTTGGGCAGGCCGGTGATGGGCCGGTCGAGCGTGGTGTGCACGTCGACGGCGATCTGGTGGCGGTGCACGGTCAGCCAGGAGTTGGCGTTGTTGCCGTCACCGGTCCACACGTCCTGCGCGCCCAGGCCCTGCGGGCGCAGGTGGCGCAGCGTGCGCTCGAAGGCGTCGCGGTAGATGGGCTCGCCGTACTTGTCGCCCAGCACGGGCACGCCCGAGACCAGGTTGCCGTCCTTGGTGAAGAACGCGTCGTACGAGCTCAGGCCCAGCTTGGGCACCTGCACCGAGGGATCCGACTCGGGCTTGATGAAGAGGATCCAGAAGTACTCGTCGACGGCGTAGCTGGCCGCCTGCACCAGGCAGATGGGGCCGCGCGCGAACTGCGCGTACAGCATGCGCGAGTTCTCGAGCATGAACTGCGAGCGTGCCGCCGCCGGGATGGGCTCGAAGACCTTGAAGGGGTTGCGGCTGGAGTAGCTGGGCAGCTGCGCCACCGACCAGCTGCTCGAGAAGAACAGGCTGCGCAGGTGGTCGATGTCGCCCACCGAGATCTCCCAGGGCACGTGCACCTTGCCCTCGATCACGCGGTCGATCTTCTCCATGCGGTAGAACACGCGGCCCGCGCCCGGGTCGTCCATGGGCATGTTGGTGCGGATGGCGTCGATGGCCTGGGGCGCGCGCGTGTGCGAGCGGACCATGCGGTAGAACTCGCCCGGGTTCTCGTTCAGCTGGATGTTGGCCGAGTAGGTGTGCTCGTAGATGTAGCGGGCGACCAGCTGCGAGCGCAGGTCGTCGGCATTGAAGAAGCCTTCCCAGGCCGCGATGACCGCGTTGGGGTCCATGGTGGTGAGCGGCGTGATCTGCGGCTGCGAGACGATCGCCTGCGCCGCCGCCGACGGACCGGGCGCGCCGTCGAGCACCCAGGCCTCGAGCGTGGCGTGCACCTCGGGGTCGTTGGGAAGCGCCCAGGGCATGCCGCCCATGGGGTAGCGCGAGACCAGGTTGTTGAACTCGGCGCCGGTGGCCGGGCACACGTAGTCACCGTTGTCGTGCGCCTGCGCGAGCGGCCGGACCACGCTCAAGTTGAGCGGGCCGTCGCTGGGCGTCGCGCCGGGCAGGTTCTTCTCGCCCAGGTCGAGCGCCTTGAAGAACACCGACTCGAGCGCGTCGGCGGCGCTGAGCGGCAGCACCGAGCGGAAGCCGCGCCCGCGCCACTCGGCGAGCGGACGGTTGTCGGCCACGCGCGTGGGCTCGCCGTCGAACAGGCCCCACTTGTACGGGTTGGTCGAGGACACGCCGCGCGTGAGCGCCGCGTACGAGGTCATGTTGAGCTGGCAGGGGCCGTTGGTGCAGGAGTGGCAAACCGCACAGCGCTGCGCCAGCGCCGGCTGCACCTCGTCGAGGTAGCGATCGCCGACGGCGCTCGCGTAGCGGTTGCCCGGACGCAGCACCGACAGCTGCGGCGGCGGCGTCTCGGCGACCTGCGCCTGCGCGCCGTTCTGGCCACCGCTCGACGACAGGCTGCCCGGGTCGCAACCCAGGGCCGACGCCACGAGCACAGCGCTCACGAAGAAGAAGGAGAGGCGCTTCAGTGTTTGCTTCATGCGTAGGTGCGTATTGCATGACGCGGCGCGCCACTGCAAGCGTCGTAGTGAGTGAAAGCCCAGCCACATTCACGAGATGCGGGCGTTGGGTGGGTCACCGGGAGCGGTCAGGACCTGCCAATGAGGCGTAAGTTTGCGTACGGCAAGGCTTGTGCGAGCATCGCGCATGGTTCGCGCCGCCCTCGCCTTGCTCCTCACAGGATCTCTCCTCCTTTGTACGGCCCAGGCCGCGCGCGCGGACGAGAAGGATGGCTGCCCCGATGCCGACGCGCGCATCGCGTTCGTGGGCGAACGCCTCGATGCCGATGCGCACGGAGCGCGCGTGTGGATGTGGGGCTGGGGCCTGGGCTACACCGGGCTGGCGCTCGGACAGGCCGGGCTGGCGCTGACCCGAGACGACGAGGGTGAGCGCGTCGAGCTGTACGTGGGCGCGGCCAAGAGCGTGCTCGGCCTGGTGCCCGTGCTGCTGGTGCGCTCGCCCGCGCTGCACGACGCCGGCACATTGAAGGTGAGGGCGGCGGGCGGGGGCAGCGATCGCTGCGCGGTCGCGGCGGAGGCGGGCGAGATGCTCGAGCGCAGCGCCGCCGACGAGGCCTTCGCCCGCAGCTTCCTCGCCCACACGGCCAACGTGCTGGTGAACGGCGGCGGCATGCTCATCGTCGGTCTCGGCTACGATCGCTGGGTCACCGGCGCGCTCGGCGCCGCCGTGGGCATCGCCATCGGCGAGGTCAACATCTTCACCCGGCCGACCGCCGCGCTGCGCGGCCGCGCCGACTACGCCGCGCGCTGGACCGTCGCGCCGGTGGTCACGGGCGACGCGACCGGCATTCTGCTCATCGGCACCTTCTGAATCGAGCGTGGAGCCCGTCGAGTGGACCCGTGCAGCAGCACGATAGTCGATCATGTGGGCCGCATTGGCTGTCTGGTATGCACATCAGGATGCAATTCAGATAGGGCAGCTCACGTATGCGCGCGCGAACCCTGCATTGACGATACCCGCCAATGCAGGTCATGCGGTGGAAGAGGGCAGATCGGTATTGCGCTATTGAATGACGGGACCGTCGTCACGGCAGCGTAGATCCGGCGGACAGCCGCCGCCGGGTTGACATGCGGCACCCATCAGGTAGCTCTGCCCGCACGCCGCGGTCGCCGCGTCGTCGACGCTGGCCGTGGTCGGTAGCGCGTCGACGAGGAAGCGCAGCAGGCAGCGGATCTGGTCGCGGAACGAGATGGTCTCGTCGCTGCCGCGGATGAAATCGAAGCCATGCCGCAGTGCGGCAGTGACGCTGGCGTCGTCGGCGTCGGGGTAGAGCGGGCGCAGCCGCTGCCAGTAGGCCAGCACGTCGTCCCAGCTGACCCGCGCGTCGAAGACCGCGGCCTGCTCCAGGCCCACGGTGTAATCGACGATGGCGTGCACGTAGTCGATGGCGACGCCGGGATCGAAGCAATCGACGACGTCGTGATTTGCGCAGTTGTTAAAGATGTAGGCCAGCGCATTCCACCAGAGGCCGCGGTTGTAGGCACCTAACAGGATCTTTTGCGCGGTATGCGGGTCAGGGTGATCTATGCAGAACTTCTCCGGACAGGTGGAGTACTTACGGAACATCGCCGTGCTAAAAAGCATGTAATGGACCATGGCCACTGCCGACGTCTCGAAATGGTCATTGGCAATGACGTCGAGGTGGGTGGGCACGAATCGATTCGGGAACATTCTCTGTAATTCGACATACGCAGAAGTTGATTCAATCTGGAAGCACCCGTCGGTGTTGGCGAGCGAGCCCGGCTGTCCGCAGGTGAGCCGCGACTCCTTGAGCGCCATCGACAGCACCGCGTCGGGGCTCAGGTTGATGCACCGGCTGCGCAGCAGCATCGACGCGTGCACCGTGGCGATGGCCCAGGACAGGGGGTAATCGGCCATATGGAAGTCCATGGGCTGGTTCCACACCCCGCCCATGTGCACGCTGTCGTCGATGAGCAGGTGCGCCGCCGGACCGTCTACAGGGTCATGGCACGTGACCCCCGGGGCCGCATCGGGAAAGTCGAGTGGAGGCGGGGCAGCGTCGAAGTCGCCAGTGCCCATGTCGTCACCTGGGGGCGGTTGGCCAGCGGAACTGCTCGCGCAACTGGTATTCACGCACACGCCCAGGCCGACGCAGACGAGCAGGCCAATCGACAGGATCTTCGAGAGCTCCATGGCGCGACCCTCCTCGTAGCCATCGTTGTGCCGCTACCGACGGTCAGCGTGGCCCATTTCGCTACTTCGAGTGGCCGGTTCAGATGCCCTCTCCCGTCGAGGATTGACCCTCGAGAGGCCTGACACTGGCTGTGTCACTGCCTGTGTCATGCGGCCGAATGCGTGGAACACAGGCAGGATAATGCACAGCGCGACTACGATGTTCCATATCGTGAATCGCCTCAAACGTGAATCGGACAGTTCACACTATGCAGTACGCATTTCTCTTGTATGCCAATGCGAGCCTGGATAAGGATGCAGGCAACTCGAGGCTTCAAAGTTTGGAGCCGATTGTTCAACTGCGTATTGCTGAGGAGATCACCATGAAGAAGTTCGCTGCTATCGCTACTGCCGCATCCGCCCTCGTGTTCGGCCTCGTGCTCGGCATCGGCAACTCGTTCGCCGACGCTCCGGACCCGGGCACCATCTTCATCAAGAAGCTCACGTACGGCGGCACGGGCTGCCCCGCCGGCACCGCGGCGGTGAACCTCTCCACCGACGCCACCGCGTTCACGCTCATCTTCGACAACTTCCTGGCTCAGAAGGGCCCGGGCATCCCGCTCGCCGAGTCGCGCAAGAACTGCCAGGTCAACCTGCTCCTCCACGTCCCCGCCGGCTTCCCCTACGCCGTCGCGTCGGTCGACTACCGTGGCTACGCGGACCTGGCGGCCGGCGCCAAGGGCATGCAGAAGAGCACCTACTACTTCCAGGGCCAGGCCCCGACCGCGTCGGCTTGGACCACGTGGACCGGTCCCTACGCCAACAACTGGCAGACCCGTGACGAGGTCGCCACGGCCTCGCTGGTGTGGGCGCCCTGCGGCGTCGAGCGCTCGGTGAACATCAACGCGCAGCTGCAGCTCCAGCCGGGCAGCTCGTCCGCGTCGTCGCAGTCGATCATGTCGATGGACTCCGAGGACGGCCAGTTCACGACCATCTACCACCTGGTGTGGCAGCACTGCTCGAACCCCTAATTCGGGGCTTCGCGCTCTCATCAGATGCACCTGACTCGGCCTAACAGCTGAGTTAGAGAAACAGCATTCATGCAGCATGCATGAATGCTGTTTTTGTTTTTCGGCGATCGCACAGATGGGCAGTTGAACTGCCTCTCTCCTCCTCCGGCGATCGCACAACGCCCCTCCGCACGACTGCATTCAAATGGCATTTCAAGTATTTGCGTCGCAATTTCGTCGCAGGCGGAATCACGAACGTTGCTTGAGTCGCTGAGTCCAGTCGACTACCTACGAATCGCGCAAAGGCTCCGGAGGCCGTTTCTCGCGCTTGCTTCTCATCTCGTAATGGTTCGTAGGAGGACCGCATGAAGACTCTCGCTATTGCTGCAATCATTGCTGGCTCGACCCTCGCCGCCGGCGCGGCCATCACCGCCCAGGCCGCGACCGGCCCGGCGCAGCTGCGTGGTTCGGATACGCTCTTCGGCGCCGTCACCGACGCCGTCAATCAGTCGGGCCTGTCGACGGAGATCCAGTACCTGGGCGGCGGCTCGGGCCTGGGCGAGGCCGGTCTGCGCGCCGGTACGCAGGGCATCGCGCCGATGTCGCGCGCGCTGTCCTCGGCGGCCATCGAGGACCTGCAGAACCAGGGCGTGACCCCGGTCCAGAACGTCATCGGCCTCGACGGCGTGGCGGTGTTCGTCAAGGCCACCGACGCGTCGGTGACCCACATCGACATCCCGACCCTGAAGGCCATCTTCACCTGCACCATCACCGACTGGAGCGGCGTCCCGGGCTCGGGCAAGACCGGCCCCATCGCCGTCTACCGTCGTAACGACGACTCGGGCACCACCGACACGTTCAAGTCCCTGGTCGGCATCACGGCGTTCGGCGCCTGCGCCACCCCGCTCGCGACCACCGCTGACATCGCCGCCACCACCTCGACCGACCCCAACGCCATCGCCTACGCCGGCCTGTCGGCCGAGCGCCCCGAGAACAAGGCGCTGGCGGTTGCCAAGAGCGCCGGCAGCCCGTTCGTGGCCCCCGGCATCGCCACCATCCGCAACTTCTCCTACCCGCTGGCGCGCCGCCTCTACGTCAACTCGGTCGCCGACGGCCGCACGCCCTCGGCGTCGGAGCAGGCGCTGCTCGACCTCATCCTCGACCGCAGCTTCATGGACCCGATCCTCATCGCCAACGAGTTCGTGACCTGCCCGGCCGTCGCCGACGGCGGCTGCCCGTAAGCCATGCCTATGCGGCGGGGGAGCGTCGGTGCCTGCTGGCCGACGCCCCCCCGTCGTTTTTTTCTGCTCGGTCCGCCCGTCCCTGAAGGAGGCACCATGAAGCGACTCCCTGGCACCACCGCGGCGCTCTGGCTCTCGTTCGCCTCGCTCGCCTCGCTGGCCGGTTGCGCCGACGTCGATGCCGACGCGACCGCGGCCAGCGCGGCCACGAGCCACGCGCTCGAGGCCACCGATCCCGACCCGAGTGGCGGACAGCTCCGCCTGGTCCACGCGTCGGCCGCGTCGGGCGCCTTCGACGTCTACGCCGGCACGAGCAGCACGCCGCTGTGGACGGGCGTGTCGTTCGGCTCGGCCACGGCGTACGCCGCGCTGCCCGCCGGGGACGTACAGCTGGTCTTCCGCAGCGCCGGCGCGTCTGCCGACGCCGCACCCCTTTACACCTCCGAGATCATCGCCGTGCATGGTGGCGATGTCGTCACCACCGTCGCCGGTGGCCTGCTCGGCACCAGCGTGGCCAGCGCCCGCTTCCGCGTCCAGGCCTTCGCCGAGAGCTTCGCCGCCGCCAATCCGGGCACGCGCCGTGTCCGCTTCGTGCAGGAGTCGCATGCGCTGGCCTCGACCTCCTTCGACCTGGGCGCCGACGGCTCGAGCGAGATCGTCGGCCTGGGCTCGTTCGGCGGTTCCGACGCCGCGGGGGTCGAGCTGCGTGCGACGGCTCGGCCGCTGCAGCTGGTGGTGTCCACCGGCACGCCCGCGCGCAAGCTGACCGCATTCACGCTGCCGCCCGAGCTGCTCGCCGCCGACGACTCGCTCTTCCTGGTCCTGGTCGGCGTGCCGACCTTCCTGCCGCGCGATACCCGCGGCCTGGCCCTGCTCGCGGTCGGTCACGGCCATGCGACGCTCGTCCGGCAGAACCCCACCGTCTACGTGTTGCCCGCCATCCCCGATGCGGCCGGCATCGATCTCTACGCCTTCGGGCGCGGCATCGGCGCCGGGCGCGTGGCCGAGAACGCGCCCATGGGCGCCCTGGTCGCGCCGCTGCAGGTGCCGCCCAGCGCGAGCGGCTACGGTTTCCTGATCACCGAGGCCGACGCCAACCCTGGCGATGGCCTGTCCGGCCAGCCGCTGGGCCTCGCCAGCACCGGTCCGCTGCTCGCGGGCGAGCGCTACCTCGCGGTGGCCAGCGGCTTCGCCCACGGCGACGCCGCAGTGCGGCCGCACGTGACCCTGAGCGTGACCCGCGACGGCTTCGCCACCCAGATCGGCAAGGGCCGCGTGCGCGCGCTCGCCGCCGCCGCTGACGCCCCTTCTGTGGACGTCGGGCAGTTCGCTCCGGGCGAGAACACCGCATTCACCGTCCTGGCGGGCGCGGCCGGCCTGACCTACGGCGCCACGTCGGCGGAGCCGGGCGTCGAGGTCGATGCGGTGCCGCTCAACCCGGGCGTGCGCCCGAGCGGCGCCAGCGATGCGTGGCGCTTCCGCTTCGGCGCCCTGTCCAGCGTCGAGCGCGCCTTCGCCGTGGTCGCGGGAGCGTTCGCGCCCCTGCCCGGCGACGTGGGCGTGCGCGTCATCGTGGTCAAGACGATCGCCTCGGGTAACTGGACCGCGCAAGTGCTGTCACCGCAGTAGCGGCTCTCGAGCCGGCAGGAGGAATTGAGATGAAGAAGTGGCTAGTGCTCGTGGTGTGCATGCTCGGCGCGGCCGGCTTGTCGGCCGGTTGTCACGACGGCGGCGGTGCGGCCGCCGGTGATCCCGACGCGTCGGATCCGATGCCCGACGGCGGGCCGCTGCCGCCCGATGCGGCGCCCAGCGACCAGCGGGCCAAGTTCTGCCCGCCCGCGCAGGTGGCGGACAAGATCCCGCAGCGGCTGGCGTCGACGGCCGAGAACGCGAGCATGAGCTTCGAGCAGCTGCGCCTCGCTATCCATTCCACCTGCGCCGGCTGTCACCAGGCGCCCATGATCACGGGTGGCCTCACCTACCAGGACGCCTACCGGGGCGGCGACATGCTCATCGACGGCCAGCACAAGTATGTGCCCGGCCTGTCAGAGGTCGCGCCGCGCATGGCCATGGCCCTGCTCACCCAGAAGATGCCGCCCATCGAGATCCGCCAGGGCGACCCGCCCGGCTACCTGCGCCTGGGCTCACGCCTCGAGGCCTGGGTGGCCGCCGGTCTGCCCGAGCACGCCGAGTTTCCCTTGCCCGGCGAGACCGTGGGCGGCGGCCAGCAGCTGCCACCCGCCATCGCCGCGGGCATGACCGACCTGGGCGACTGCGTGCCCGTGCCCGAGATCATCGGCACCGACGCGCCGCTCGACGCCCGCTTCGCCGGCCTCGCCGCGCTGCCCGAAACGCTCGCCGACACCGACCTGGTCTCGCTCGACGCCTACGAGCTGGCGCGCCGCGGCACCGTCGCCTTCGACGTCGAGTACCCGCTGTGGGCCGACAACGCCCACAAGGGTCGCTGGGTGCACGTGCCCAGCGCGCCCGACGCCATGGGCGTGACCCGGAAGACGCCCATCCGCTTCGACGCCAGCACGGGTCACTTCGTCATTCCCGAGAACACCCGCTTCTACAAGACCTTCTTCAAGCAGGTGAAGGAGGCCGACGGCGTGGTCCGCTACCGCAAGGTCGAGACCCGCCTCATCGTGGTGCGCTACGCGCCGCGCCAGCCGCTCTTCGGCACCTACCTCTGGGACGACGCCGAGAAGGGCGCGACCCTGCACAAGAAGCCCTACCGCAGCGGCGAGCCGTTCAAGGACGACCTGCTCTCGCTCGAGGTCGACGCGACCACGCACGCGCGCCGCACCTACGCCGTGCCCGCCGCGCACCGCTGCAACGAGTGTCACCAGGGCTCGGAGTCTGACAGCTTCATCCTCGGCTTCACGCCGCTGCAGATCCACCGCCGCGCCCTGGGCGAGGCCGGCCGGCAGAACGAGAGCATGGCCGACGAGATGAACCAGCTGGCGCGCCTGGGCACGTACGGCGTCATCGCCGAGCTCGCGCCCGATGCCGCGCCCGGGCTCGAGCATTCCAACGCCAGCGTGCAGCCGCGCAACGACTACGAGCTGCGCTTCCAGGCCTACACCACCGGCAACTGCGCGCATTGCCACAACCCCAAGGGCTTCGCCACGCGGCAGAACCCGCAGCTGACCATGAACCTGGCGCCGGGCGGCAACGTGTTCCAGTTCCCGCCCAGCCTGGCGTCGATCTACCCGCAGAGCGGCAACTACATCAAGCCGGGCTTCCCCGATCGCAGCCTCATCTTCCAGCGCATGTCCAAGAACACGCACCTCGAGGGCGTGGTGCCGCTCATGCACATGCCGCTGCACACGCCCGGCATCGACTGCGACGCGGTCAACCTGGTGGGCAAGTGGATCACCAGCATCCCGGCCACCGGCTCGGCGGCGACGCCCGAGCAGATCGCCGCGGCCATGGCGGCGGCGGCCGCGTTCATGTCGGATTGCCAGACCCAGCCCGACATCACCTGGCTCGAGGAGGACTTCACCGAGCCGCCCGTGTACGTGCCCCGGCGCGCCGACTGGAACGACGCGCAAAATGGCATTCCCGCCGATCTGCGCGCGCTCATCTTCACCGACGCGCTGCAGGAAGTGGCGCGCACGCCCATCGCCTCGGGCTACTGGATCAAGAAGCCGACCTGCCATTTCCCTGACCTGGCCGCGCCCGAGGGCGGCGTGCGCCCGTGGATGCTCAGGCCCGACGGCACGCCCAAGCGGCCCTTCGGCGAGGTCTACTACCAGACTCCCGGCGCGGCCTACTTCACCAACGTGTGCCAGAAGTGTCACGGGCCGCGCGCCAACGGCGAGACCGGCATTGCCAGGACCATCCTGTTCGCGACCGGTGGCCAGACGCGCGTGGCCAACCTGCGCGACGGTCTGTTCGGCCACGGCGGCGCCAACCTGGCCCTGTTCGACATCCTCGATCCGACCGGGACCATGCGCAACATCGCGGGCAACTACCTCATCTGGATGGCCTCGGGCGGCACGCACGCTTACTTCCCGCCCGAGCTCGAGCCCATCGTGGGCCCGAACGGCGGCAACATGCTCAACCTGGTGCGCCAGACCTGCGCGCAGCTGCTCGCCGGCCATCCCAACCAGCTGCTGCCCAGCTACCAGGTCTACGAGATCTATTCCAAGGTCTGCGCCTTCGAGAATCCCATCACACCCGAGCTCGGCTTCCAGCCGGGCACCAATGTGCCGCTCGACGCCGCCCTGCAGAAGGTCTGGCTGGACCGCGCGGCCCGCAATGCCGGCTGGATGATCTTCCGCTTCCTCAAGGAGGACGCGGCCACCGGCCACTGGCCGCTCTCGCCCAACGAATGCGAAGTCCCGTTTCCTGCCAACTAGTCGATGACTCGAAGTGAAGTGGAAGGTGACAGTATGAAATCCAGATTCGTAGCCTTGCTGGTGATCGCGGTCGTGAGCGCGCTGGGCCTGGTTGGATGCGGTGACGACGGCGCCGGCGGCGAGACTCCCGACGCGGCCGCGCCCGTGGTGATCGACGCCAGCGTCGACGCGTCGCTGCCGCCCATCGACGCCGCCGTGATCGACGCGGCGATGGTGGACGCGGCCGTCGATGCCTTCGTCGCCCCGCCCGACGCGTTCATCCCCCCCATGCCCGACGCCGATCCGCCCGATGCCCAGGTGCCCACCGGCAAGCTGCGTCTGGTGCACGCCTCGCCGGTCGCCAGCGCGGTCGACGTCTACATCGAGGGCAGCATGACGCCGCTCTTCGCCAGCGTCGCCTACGGCCAGGCCACCGCGTATGCCTTCCTGCCCGTGGCCAGCTACCGGCTGGTCGTGCGCGAGGCGGGCGCGCCGGTCAGCAACGCGCCGCTCTACACGTCGGAGCCCATCGACGTGACCGTGAACAGCTCGATCACGACCATCGCCGCGGGTCTGCTCGGCTCGATGGCGCCCGCCTCGCAGTTCCGCATCAGCGCCATCGTCGATCAGTTCGCGCCCGCGCAGCCGGGCAAGGCGCGCCTGCGCGTGGTCCACGATTCGTACTCGGTGCCCACGGTGAGCGTGGACGTCGGCGACGACGGCTCGCTCGAGCAGGCCGCGCTCGAGCGCTTCGCCACCAGCGACGCGGCCGGCTTCGAGGTCGCGGCCGGCGCCGAGCTGGGCCTCGGCGTGGTCGGCGTCGACGCGCAGCACACGCGCATCGGCAACTTCGTCGTGCCGCCCGCCATCATCGCCGACGGTGGCGAGGTCTACGCCGTGCTCACCGGCCTGTCCAACGTGCGGCCGCGCGACCCGCGTGGCCTGGTGCTGCTGCTGGTCTCGACGCACTCGGTCGAGCTGACCATCCGGCAGAACCCGACCATCTACGTGCTGGCGGCGTCGCCCGACGCGGCCGGCCTGGATGCGTTCCTGGGTCCGGGCAAGGTGGTCGAGAACCTGGCCTTCGGCAAGCTGGGCACGCGGCGCGTGCCGCCGACCACGAGCGGCCACACCCTGGTCTTCCAGGCCACCAGCAGCGATACCATGCCGTCGGGCACGCCGCTGGCCTCGCTGTCGTCCGGGCCGCTGGCCGCGGGTGAGCAGTACCTGGTCGTGCTCTCCGGCCTGGTCGCGCCCACGGGCAGCGACGACGCGCTCGCCCTGCATGTGTATCGCGACGAGCTGCCCCTGACGCTCGACGGCAACGGCCGCTTGCGCGTGGTGCACGCGGCGCTGGGCGTGGGCATGGTCGACATCGGTCGCTACAGCATCGGCGCCGCGCCGGCGTGGAACGACATCAGCGACTTCGCCTCGCTGCTGCCCGCCGCGGCCTCGGCGCCCGCGGGCACCGCCATCGTCGACGGTGCGACGCCCCTGCCCATCAACCCGGGCGTGCGCGTCACGGGCGACCCGAGCGCGCCCACGCTGCGCTTCGCCTCGGGATCGCTCATGAACACCGACCGCGTGTTCGGCGTGCTCGCGGGCGCGTGGACCCCGGCGGGCACGCAGAAGCCGCCCCGTTACCTGCTGGTCAAGACCGGGGCGAGCAGCTGGACGGCCACGGTGCTGTCGCCGCTGTGACCCTGGCGGCGCCGTGACGCCTGTCAGCGCCGTATAGCCCCGCCCGCGCCGCTATACTCGCGGCGAATGTACCGAAGTGCCCTGCTTTTCCTGCTCGTCGTCGCGTCCTGCGGCGGTGACGACGCGAAGCTGCCCCCCGATTCTCCCCACAGCCTGGATCTGACGCGCGTCTGGCGCAGCGTCGATCTGCCCGGCTGCGCCATGGCCTCGCCGCTGCTGGTCAGCTCGCAGGGGCAGCCGCTCTTGCTCACGGCGCTGAGCTCGGGCGTGCTGGTGGCGACCTCGCCGGTCGACGGCACGGAGGTCTTTCGCGTGACCCTGCCGGCGCCCGCAGGCCAGGAGGCGCACATCGCGGCCACGCCCGGCCTGCTCGACGGACGGGTCGTGCTCGCCTACATGCTGCGCGACGCCGGCGGCGGCGAGCGGCGCAGCCACCACATCGCCGTGCTCGACCTGGAGACGCGCGCGCTCGACAGCCGCTTCCCGGTGCAGCGGCTGAGCGCCAGCCTGCCCGATGTCGACGGCCTGGCCCAGGTGGTCTTCAACGACCCCACCGCCTACTCGCGCTCGACCATCCGCACCACGCGTCCCGCCGGCATGACCTACGGCCTGGCCTACGTCAGCTTCGGCAACATCCGCGACATCCAGCCCTGGCACGGCTGGCTGTTCGAGCTCGACCTCGACGTCTGGGCGCAGGGCGGCAGCGCCGTCTCGGCCACCTTGCTGACCACGCCCGAGAGCAACTGCGGACCGGCGGGTGCCTCGGGCTCCGACGACATGCGCTGCGGCGGCGGCATCTGGACGCCCTCGGGACCGACCCTGGTCGAGCACGCGGGCGGCTTCGAGATCTTCGTGCCCACCGGCAATGGCGAGCTGGATCTGGGCCGGCGCGACTACGCCAACAGCGTGCTGCGCCTGGGCCGCGGCCTGGTCTTCGATCCCGGCTGCGACGCGAGCGCGTGCACCGGCTTCGATCCGGTCAAGCCGGCGCCCGCGTGCATGGCGTCGTGCCAGCACCTGTTCATCCCGCGCCTCGAGGACGGCGATCCGCCCTTCGCGCCGCCCGACGGCCGCTGCGCCGGCAAGACCTTCTTCGAGTGCTACGCGCTGCTCGACTGGGACCTGGGCGCCAACGCGCCCGCGCGCGTGGCCGTGCCCGGCGGCAGCGACGTGCTGGTCATCCCGGCCAAGGACGGCGGCGTCTACCTGGCCGACGCCGAGCACATGGGCACCATGCACGACCGCATCCAGCTGACCAGCATCTGCGGCGCCCACGGCGCCACCTGCGGGGCCAACTGGGCCGGCACCATGGTGACCGTGCCGGCGGTGACCCAGGTGGGCGGCGTGGCCACCGTGCTCGTGCCCACCTTCATCTTCGACGACAAGAATCCCGCCGGGCTGGTCGCGCTGCAGATCGTGCGCGACATGACCGGCACGCCGCGCTGGCAGAAGCTGTGGGAGGCGCCCCCGTTCACCAGCCGCGAGGCGGTCGAGCGCTTCCGCGAGCACGTCGGGCGCGTCGCGCTGCTGACCATCGCGGGCGTGGAGTACGCGGCGCTCATCGATCCGGGCAACGAGCACTCGAAGGACGGCCTGCTCTACCTGGTGCGCGTCGCCGATGGCGAGATCGTGGACCGCGCGGCCCTCGATGGACCGGGACGCAAGTACACCCTGCCTGCGGTGGGCGGCGAGCAGCTCTTCGTGGCCTCGTGCGACGCCGAGGTGGGCCCGAGCCACCTCGAGGCCTGGCAGCCGGCGACGCCCTGACGAGAGGGTGTCGTGAAAGTGCCCGCCGGGTCGTGACCTGTTACGGTCGACGGGCATGGCCTCCGAACAGCCGGTCCCGCGCTTCTTCCTCGTGCTCATGTACGCGACCATCCTGCTGCTCGGGGTGGTGCTCGCGCCGGTGGCCACGGATCTGCTGCTCGCGGCGGTGCTGGCGGCGGTGCTGTGGCCGCTGCAGCTGTGGCTGACGGGCAAGCTGCGCGGCAAGAGCGGCTTCGCGGCCGGCATCACCACCGCGCTGGTGGTCGTGGTCCTGCTCGGCCCGCTGGCCGCGCTGGTCACGGTCATCCTGCGCGACGGCTCGAGCGGCGTGCAGTTCGTCTCCGACACCCTGCGCGGCCAGCGCCTGGCCGAGCTCCTCGATCAGCTACCCAGCGATGCGCGCGACTTCGCCAGGGACGCCATCGAGCGCCTGCCCCACAACCTCGAGGAGGCCATGGGCCAGGTGGGCAAGCACGGCGATCAGGCGGCCGCCGCGGTGAGCACGGCGGTGGCCAAGACCAGCTCGCTCCTGTTCCACGCCGCCATGATGCTGATCGCGCTGTTCTTCTTCCTCGCTCGTGGCGACGCCCTCATCAACTGGGTCGACCAGGCCTCGCCCTTGCCCGTCGGGCAGACGCGCGAGCTGCTGGGCGCGTTCAAGCGCGTCTCCTACGCGGTCATCTTCTCGACCGTGGTCACGTCGGCGGCGCAGGCGGTGGCGGCGCTCATCGGCTACCTGATCGCGCGCGTGCCCAGCCCGGTGTTCTTCGCCGCGGTGACCTTCTTCGTCGCCTTCATCCCCGCCATCGGCGCGGCCTCGGTGTGCCTGGTCGCGGCGCTCCTGCTGTTCGTGACCGGGCATCCGTACATGGCCCTCTTCCTGGCCATCTGGGGCCTGGTCGTGGTCGGCCTGGTCGACAACGTGATCAAGCCGCTGCTCATCCGCAAGGGCATGGAGATCCATGGCGCGGTGGTCTTCTTCTCGCTCGTGGGCGGCCTGGCCGCGTTCGGCGCCATCGGCCTGCTGGTGGGGCCGCTGGTGGTCGCGATGTTCCTGGCCCTGCTGCGCATGTACCACCGTGACTTCTCTCCGGGCGAGAACCGGGTGCCGACGGTGCCGGGCTTGCCCGGGTCGCCCGCGCCGCCGTCCGCTCCTGCGACGCAGCCATCCGACCCATGACGCAGCGCGCATTCACTGCCGGATTGAGGTAACTTACGCGCCATGAGTACGCAGTACCGGCCGGAACATCGGCTGCGCCTTTGGTTCGCGCTTCTCTGCCTGTCATTCCTGGCCTGCGGCAACGAGTTGCCCGGCACGCCCGTGGACATGGATGGTGGCCCGCCGGTGGCCGGGGACTGGAATCGCCTCATCGACGTGACCTGGACGCTGCAGCCGGGTGAGGAGAAGTACATCTGCTCCACGCGCACGGTCACCAGCGACGTCTTCGTGTCGGGCTTCCGCCCCGTGCCCACGCCGTTCGTGCACCACTCGCAGTTGAGCTACGACGACGCGCAAGGCCCCGACGAGGCGGCCTACCCCTGCCACGGTAACGGCGATCGCTTCTACGCCTTCGCCACCGGCGCGGGCACCAACGAGTTCGTGTTCCCCAACGCAGCCGGCATCCGCGTGCGCGCCGGCCAGCAGCTGCGCCTGACCACGCACCTGTTCAACACCGGCGACGCGGTCCAGACCGTGACCGCGGGCGTCGATGGCTTCGTGGTCGCGGGCGGGACGGTCGAGAACGAGGCCGAGATGTACGTCACCGGCCCGGTCGACTTCACCGATGCGCCCGCGACCCTGGCCAGCGACTGTGTGCTCGACCGCGATCAGACGCTGGTCTCCATCTTGCCGCACATGCACGGCCGCGGCCGCCACTTCAAGGCTGAGCTGATCGCCGTCGATGGCACCACCACGGTGCTCTTCGACGACGCCTTCACCTTCGATCACCAGGCGATCGTGCCCCTGCTCAACGTGGCCCAGGCCGGCGACAAGGTGCGCACGACCTGCACGTGGGACACGACCACGGGCGCGATCAAGTTCGGCAGCTCGACCAACGACGAGATGTGTTACTCGTTCCTCACCCGCTACCCGGCGGTGGGGTCGAGCGACCATTTCTGCAAGCACTAGCCGCTCTCCGGCCGCGTCAGCGCGCCACCGTCACGTTGAGCAGGAGCGACCGGCCCAGCTGCGGCATGGTCACGCTCTTGTACGGCTCGGCGGGCAGGGCGTACTTCCAGTCGAACAGGTTGTAGACGCCCGCCGACCAGCGCACGCCTTGCCGGCCCAGCGTGCCCGATAGCACCAGGTCGGCGATGACCGCCGCGTCGGTCACGTCGGTGGCGTCGAGGGCAATGCGGCGCGGGCCCTCGAGGGTCATGCGCGCCGCGCCGCTCAGGCCGCTGCCCACCAGGGGCACGACCGCGCGCACCGAGGCCAGGTGCGCGGGCTGGTTGGGCACGCGCCGCTCGGGCAGGTAGGCGTCCGAGTTCTCGCGCGGCGAGCGGGTGTAGCGCGAGCTCTGGAAGCCGTACTGCGCCGACAGCATGGTGCCGCCGCGCCACTCGCGTCGCACCTCGACGTCGCCGCCCAGCACGCGCTGACCCACGTCGCTGTTGCCGTAGTAGAAGATGCCCTCGTCCCAGCCGTTAGCATCACGCACCTCCTTGGGCACCGGCAAGGTCTCGATGATGTCCTGGGCATAGATGCCGTAGATCGACGCGATGAGCGCCCAGTCCTGATCGAAGCGGTAGATGTTCTCCAGCTCGGCGGAGTAGACGGTCTCGGGCTTGAGCGGCGTGGTCGAGCAGCAGTCGCTGGTCGCCTGGGTGTAGAAGCCGTCGGTGTAGAAGTACTCGTACGTCGAGGGCGCGCGGAAGGCGCGTCCGGCCATCAGCTTGACGATGTCGCTGGAGCTGGCGTGCAGCACCAGGGCCACGCGCGGGTTGATCGAGGTGAAGTCGGCGGTCAGCTCCTGGCCGGTGAAGCCGAGCTGCTCCTGCGACAGGTCCCAGCGGTCGAGGCGCACGCCCGCGACCAGCTTGAGCCGCGGCACGATGCGCCAGTCGAGGTTGGCGTAGGCGGCCAGCACGGTGTAGGGCGCATTCACCTCGAGCAGCTTGGTCTGCGTGTCGTCGGACTCGCTCTGTTGGGAGTGCAGCTCGATCTTGAAGTGCTGCGCGACCTCGCCGCCCACTGACAGACGCAAGGGTCCGGCGTCGGCGATGACGCGCAGCTCGGCGCCCTCCCACTGGCCCTGGTAGACCTCGTGGATGACCTGGTCGAAGGGCATGACCGGGTTACCGTCGGGATCCACGCTGCCCTGGTAGAGGAAGTCGGAGCTGAAGGTCGAGGCATTGAGGTAGGCACGGCCGAGCAGCTGCACATGCTTGCTCAGGTGCGGCTCGTAGCGCAGCTCGAGCAGGCCGCGCTCGTCGGTGTAAGTGTTCTCCTTGCGATCGAACTCGGACTGGTAGCCGCCCGTGGGGATGCGCAGGTGGCGCCAGCTGTAGAACCACTGCAGGGTCAGGTCGTGGTGCCAGACGCGCCCGGCGGCGGTCCAGGCGTCGAAGCGATCGAAGTCGTGGGCCGGGTGCGGCTCGACCCGACCGTCGCCGTCCTCGTCGAAGAAGAGATCCACGGTGCGGCCCTGCGAGCGCGCGCCCGCCAGGCTGGCCCAGGCCCCCGAGTCGCGGCCGAAGCGCAGGCGCACGTCGGCGCGCGCGCGCGCCACCGCGTCGTCGGCGGTCGAGGCGGCCAGCTCGACGCCGGTGGGCTCGTCGCGCCCGCGCGTCACCAGGTTGATGACGCCCGACACGGCGCCCGTGCCGTAGAGCACCGACCCGGGGCCGCGCACGATCTCGATGCGCTCGACGTCGCCCAGATCGACGCGGCCGTCGTAGTGGATGAACGGCTGGTAGAGGATGTCCTCGTTGAGCACCGCGCCGTCGCCGAGCACGAGCAGCCGGTTGGAGAAGTCGTTGGCGCGACCCAGCCCGCGCACCGAGGCGTTGCCGTAGGTCGAGTCGTAGGACAGGGCGAAGCCGCGCACGCCGCGCAGGGCCTCGAGCAGGGTGGGGTAGCCGAAGGCCTCCAGCTCCTGCGCGGTGATCACCGTGACCGACGCGGGCGCGTCGTCGACCGACTCGACCGCGCGCGAGGCCGCGGCGATCTCGCGCACGGGCGGGAGCACGACGTCGCGCAGGTCGACCTGGCGGTTGGCCTCGACCAGCACGTCGCGCTCGACCGGCTGGTAGCCGCGCAGGCTGACGCGCACGTGCCGGCGACCCACGGCCACGTTGGCCACGACCGTGGGCGCGAAGCCGACCGGCTTGCCGTCGATCTCGATGAGCGCGTTGGGCTCGTCGGCGGTGACCAGGACCGCGCCGGTGAGCGGCGCCAGGCTGGCGCGCACGACCACGCTCTGGCGGGCGACCACGTTGACGGTGCGCGGCTGCGAGGCGTAGCCCGAGCGGCCGAAGAAGAGCGTGTGCGCCCCGGGCGGCAGCTCCAGCTTGCACGGGCTCTGGCAGGCGCGCGCGGCCGTCTCGTCGTCGACGCGCACGTCGGTGCCCGGCTCGCCCTCGATGACCACCTGGCCAACGATGCGCCGCAGGGACAGGCTGACCTTGCTGGTCGAGCCGACCTTGACGTCGAGCGGCTGCGACGAGGCCGGCTCGTAGCCGGCCAGCTCGACCAGGATGGTGTAGCGGCCGGCGGGCAGGCCCAGGCGCGAGGGCGTCGTGCCCACCGAGCCGAGATCCTTGCGATCGATGTACACGGTGGCGCCGGGCGGCGTGGTCTCGACCGCGATGACCGCGACCATGGGCGTGATGCGCGCGATGGCGCCCTCGACGGTCTTGCGGGTGGCCTGATCGTCCTCGCCCTCGAGCGCGTCGACGTAGTAGCGGTAGGCGTCGGCGTAGCGGCCCAGCTGCTCGTAGGCGCGCGCGATGTTGAACATCACGTTGCGGTTGCGCACCAGGCGGTTGGAGGCCAGGAAGTGCTCGAGCGCGCCGGTGAAGTCGCCCCTGCGGTAGGCGTCGGCGCCGCGCTGGAACTGCAGCTCGGCTTCGTCAGCGACGCCGTCGGCGTGCGCGGCGCGCGGATGGTAGACGAGGGTGGAACTGCCGCCGACAGCGAGGACGAGCGCGAGCGCGCTCACGGCTCTCGGGATGCGTGGCATGTGCTCCTCGGGGCAAGAGGCACTGCAACTGCAACTGCGGAGGCGGCGACGGCCGCGGCACTAGCGCCGCCCTCGGATCTCGAGATCCTGCGGCGGCGGAGTCGGCGTGGTGGGGTTCGGATGCGACGGCTTGGGCCTGGGCGTGGCCACCGGACGCGTCGGCCGGTGATCCTTGGGCGACTCCAGGCTGACGTCGAGCTCGACGTCGTGGTCGAGCGCGACCTCGCGCAAGGTGCGCCAGCGGCCCTGGTCACGCAGCTCGAGCGGCGCGCTGCCCGAAGCGGCGTCGATCTCGACGTCGAGCGGCGTGCTGCCCAGCTCCTTGCCGGCCAGACGAACCTGAGCGCCGGGCGGCGTCGAGGTGACCCGGATGTGCACGCGCGGCGTCGCGACCGGTGTTTGCGTCGGCGTCGACGTCGGCGCTTGCGTCGGCGTCATGGTCGGCATCGTGCTGCTCGGCTGCGCCGGCGGCACCGCGGTGCGCACGGCGGCGGGACGCGACTTCGACCACACCAGCGCCAATACGATGCCAGCCGCGGCCAGCGCGCAGCTCACGATCAGCACCAGGCCACGCCGCGGCCGCGCCGCACGCGTCGAGATGGTTTCCTCGGGCCGCACCGTGCCGGGCACGGGCATCGCCAGCACGGAGGGCGAGCTGGGGGCGGCCATCAGCGTCGGGCCGCCCTCGAGCCTGGCGTGCTGCGCCGCCGCGCCCAGCTTCATGCCTCCCGAGGCCACGCTCACCGTCGAGCTGGAGGGTACGTTCACGCTCGAAGTCCCCTGCGGGACCACGGTGACGCTACCCAAGGGCGGGCCGCTGCTCATGGGCGTGCGCTGCGGCGTCGGCGTGCGGGTCAAGCCCCCGGTCGTACCCGGCAAGGGCGTGCGCGTCGGTGGCGGCGCCATCACCGGAGCGCGCAGCAGCGCGTCGGCGCCGGGAGGCAGTGCCTCGAGCAGCGCGTGCGCCAGCTCCTCGACGCTCTGGAAGCGCACCTCGCGGTCCTTCTCGAGCGCGCGCAGCACCACCGCCTCGATCTCCTCGCTGATGTCGGGGTTGAGCTTGCGCGGCGAGGGCACCGGCTTGGACGTGTGCAGCTGCAGGAGGCGCAGCATGTTGGTGTCTTCGAAGGGCAGGTGGCCGGTGGTGAGCTGGTAGAGCAGCACGCCCAGCGAGTAGATGTCGGCGCGTGCGTCGACGTCCTCGCCCTTGCAGGCCTCGGGCGCCATGTAGAGCGGGCTGCCCAGCACCTGGCCGAGCTTGGTCACGCGCGGCGTGTCCATGGTCGCCTTGGCGATGCCGAAGTCGAGCACCTTGACGTGGAAGCGCCCGCCCGGGCGCTGCACCAGGAAGACGTTCTCCGGCTTGATGTCGCGGTGCACGATGCCGGCCTCGTGCGCGGCGGCCAGCGCGTTGCACACCGGCACGATCACCGCCACGGTCTCGGCCAGCGACAGGGGTCCCTCGGTCAGGCGCGAGTACAGCGTGCGCCCGCGCAGGAGCTCCATGACCAGGAAGGGCCGGCCATCGCTGGCGATGCCGTAGTCGGTGACATTGACGATGTTCTCGTGGTCGAGTTGCGAGGCCGAGCGGGCCTCGATCTCGAAGCGCGCGCGCGCCTCGGTGTTCTCGGTCAGCTCACGGTTGAGGATCTTGGCGGCGAACTGCTTCTTCAGACCGCGATGCTCGACCAGATAGACCACACCCATGCCGCCGTCGCCGATGCGATCGACGACCCAGTACTCCTTGCCCAGGTGTGCTCCACTGAGCGGATCCGTACCTGCCGCTGCCATCCCCTCCCCCAGGCGAGACCACACGAAACCGTCCGCGAGCAGCCAGGATAACAGGCGGACGGGGCGTCCGCCTAGGGGAAGGCGAGCACGTAGCGACCGTGCGCGAGCGACTCGGGCGGGGCGGGATCACCTGCGCGTGGGAGGAATGTGGCGTCGCTGGCCAGCTCGAGCTCGCCGTCGGGAGCGAAGACGGCCTGCAGCGTGGCGGAGCTGATGGATCGCAAGCAGCTGGGCTTCTTCGACCCACCGATCCCGCATACGACCAGGAGGCCGGCGGGGTGGGTGTTGTTGCTGGCCACGACCCGTCCGCGCACCAGCAAGGGGGCCATTCCCCCGACGCTGCCGTCGACCGGGTTTTCGAGCTCCACCGAGTCGATGACCGTGCGCGCTGGCGGCGCGGCGAGCGCGTCGGCGCCGACGAACCAGCCGGAAGAGGTCGCGATGGCCACATGGTGCGCGACGGTCCCGTCCTTGGCGGTCACGCGCAGCACCTGGGCGCCGATGTAGGGCGCGGTGATCCTCTTCGCGGCACGCTCCAGGGCGCACGTGCGCAGTGTGATCTTCGACTCGGTGCAGAAGCCGTCCGCGCGCACGAACGGACCCGTGAGCGGCGTGGCGTGCAGGGTCTTCGCGGCGGGCGGTGGCGGCGGTGGTGGCGCGGGCGCGGCGTCGGGTGGATGCGCGGCGGGCGCGGCGTCCGGCGCGTGCGCCGGCGGCGGCGGGCCCGAGCTCGACGAGCATGCGCACGCGAGCGCGACCGGCAGCAAGCAGGCGAGGGCGCGCGTCATGGTCATGGCGCGGCATGGTCGCGCGGCCGCGCGCCGCGTGCAACGCCTGCGCGGCTCACCTGCATCACATCGCGACCATGGAGTTCACGGGCTGGGTCACACAGCTGGCGCGCGCACACGCGCAGGGCCTGGCCGCCATCGCACGTCACGAGGGCCTGGACACCGCCGACGCGCTCGATGCCGTGCAGGAGGCCTTCCACACCTTCCTCGAGCTGCCGCAGGCGCGCCAGCTGGTCGACTCCGCCGACGAGAGTCGCGCGCTGCTCGTCGCCATCGTGCGCAATGCCGCGCGCAACATGCGCCGGCGCCACCACCGCGCCCAGCCGCACCTCGAGCTCGACGACGCGGCGGCCGAGCTCGAGCTGGCCGATGCCGCGCCCACGGTCGAGGACGCGCTCGCCTCGCTCGAGGACCAGCTGCACCTGCGCGGCTGCCTCGGCCAGCTCGACGAGATGCAGCGCCGGGTCGTGACCCTGCGCATGCTCGAGGAGCTGAGCGGTGCCGACGTGGCCGCGCGGCTCGAGCTCACGCCCGGGCACGTGGCGGTGCTGCTGCACCGGGCCAAGAAGGATCTGCTCCGCTGCATCACCTCGCTGTAATGCCGGGCGGGCTGGCGACCTTCTCTTGTATGAGCCCTTCGATGCCCAACCTGACCCTGGCCGACTTCGACGGCATCACGCTGCGCAAGCCGGGCGTGTGGCTGGTCGATTTCTCCACCGCCTGGTGCCCACCCTGTCGCGTGCTGACACCCGTGCTCGTCGCGCTCGCCGTCACGCTCGCCGGTCAGGTCGGCTTCGCCGCCGTCGATGCCGACGAGCAAGCCGAGCTGGCGACCTGCTTCGGCGTGGTGGCCATGCCGACCATGTTGCTGTTCCGTGACGGTCGCGTGATCGGCCAGAAGGTGGGCGCGATGCCGCGCGCGAAGATCGTCGCCTGGTTGGCCTCGGCAGGCGTCGAGGCACGCGCTGCGATCTGAGCGGTCATTCACGGCGCAGAGCGTCATTCTGGTGGACGCGCTGCGTCACCTCATCTTCTTGCGAGCGCGCGGGTGGATCTCTAGCATCGCTGCCATGGTTCTCGTCGAGACGATCTTGAAGCAGGCGCTCGAGCTGCCCACGGAGCTGCGCGCGGAGCTGGTCGGTGAGCTGCAGCGCAGCTTGCCCGCGCCCGTGCCGCAGCCAGCGCGTGAATCGCGGCCGGACGAGGACACGCACATCACCTGGGAAGGCGCGCAGGGCTTTCTGGAGGACTGATCGTGCGAGTCCGGCCGGGCGTGGTGTGACCTCGGTCCTGGTGATCTCCCCACCGAATTGCAGACCAAGGCCGGCGGGTGGTATATGGCCATGCCATGAAGATCGGCGGCTGTGCGTGCGGCGCAGTTCGGTACGAAGTCAGCCTCGAGCTGACACCTGTCACGTTCTGCCACTGCTCGAAGTGCCGTCGCTGGCATGGCCACGTCGGGGCCTACACGGCCGTGGACAGACCCGGATTTCGACTCACCGAGCAGCGCAGTCTCCGGTGGCACAGGGTATCTCCCACGGTGCAGCGTGGGTTTTGCGGCGAGTGTGGGTCGAGCTTGCTATGGGACGAAGAGGGAGTCCCGAAGATCGGGATCTGTGCGGGAACCCTCGATGCACCGACCGGGCTCAGGTCCAAGGCGCACATCTACCTCGGCAGCAAGGGCGACTATTACGAGGTGCCCGAGGACGGCCTCCTGCGGAGGGAAGAGTTCACCCGTTGAGCGCTCCAGCACGAGCACGAAGGCAGCCAGGCTGCGCGCGACCCGCGTGACATTCATCTCGCCGGCGAGGCTAGCCGAGGCGCGAGCCTGGTGATTGCAACAACTGCGATCGATAATCCCGGCATGCACAAGTCGTGGCTCGCCGTGCTGGTGCTGACCCTGGGTGTGGCCGGCTGCGAGGGCAGCAGCAGCTCGCCCGACGCGGGCCGCGACACTCCCGACGGCCACGTCATCGATGGCGGCAGCGGCATCGTCCCCGACGCGCGTCCGCAGTCCGGCCCGTTGACCATCACCGTCTTCGGTGACGACGGCCTGCCCATCCAGGGCGCCGACGTGGTCGTGCAGCGCTTCGACAGCTTCGACGCGCCGCTCAGGACCGACGCCACCGGCACGGCCAGCCCGATGGTCATGTCGGGCGACACGCTCACCGCCGCCTTCTCCTTCCAGAGCAAGGGTAGCGAGCGCCGCATCATGACCTGGGTGGGCGTCGAGCCGGGCGATGTGCTGCACATGGGCGACCCGCGCCGCGTCGGCGCCGTCATCGGCACCATGACGGTGAGCCCGCCCGATAGCTTCGCCGGCGCGGTGCGCTACCAGGCCACGAGCGGCTGCTTCGACGCGACCAGCCAGGTCGAGCCGGTGCCGCTCGCCTACGACCTGCACGCGGGCTGCCATCGCGACGCGGCCAAGATCCCGGTGTGGCTGCAGGCCTTCGACGGCAACAACCAGTCGATCGCCTACGCGACCCAGGCGCAGACGCCGCTCGAGAGCATGGCGGCGAGCGCGACCTTCGCCACCTGGCGCACCGACGCGCAGCCGTTCAGCAGCACCATCAGCCACCTGCCCGCATCCGCGCCGGGCGTGGCCCGCCACCTGGCCCTGCTGGCGCCGGGCGGCGAGCTGTTCGAGATCGGCCTGGCCTCGCCGCCGGGGACGCCCGGCAGCGCCACGGCCCGGGTGCCGCTCGAGCTGGCGCCCACCTGGATCTACGCCGATCAGCTGATCGACAGCGGCAGCGTCTCGCGCTGGCGCGTGGTCGGCGGAACCACGCCGGTCCCGGCCAGCGTGTCGCTCGACTACGCGACCGGCCTGCTGGCCACCGTCAGCCCGCCCCAGTACGACGCCAGCGACGTGGCGCGCTTCTTCTGCTCGTGGACCTACGGCGGCGACGGTTCGATCCACACCAGCGCGGTGCTGGTCTCGCACCACCTGGCGCAAGATGGCTTCACCACCTGGACGTTGCTCTTGCCCGCCGGCAGCACGTCGATACGCCTGCCGCAGCTGCCCGACTCCATGGCCGCCTTCCGGCCGACGGCGCTGCCCAGCGACACGCGCATCGTCGTCATCGACAGCAACAACGCCGACTACCGCCAGATCCGTCGCGTCATCAGCGGCGCGGCCACCGACGGTGAGCAGCTGTGGCCGGTGGCGACCTCGCCGCTCGGCTCGGGCAACGTGCGTCTGTCCGAGCGGGTGTTCTTCAGCGGCCCGTAGGCGCATGCTGGAGGGATGCGCAGCATCCGACCCGTCCTTCACGTCGGAATCCTGACCCTGTGGGCCGCCGGCTGCGGCGATGCGCAGGCCACGCCGCCCGATGCCGCGGTCATGTTCGACGCCGCGGCGCCCGCGCCGCCCTGTGGGCCCGCCACCGGCGCGGGCACGCAGCACACCACGGCCATCGACGCCGACGAGACCTGGACCGCGGCGGCCAGCCCGCACGTCCTGCCCTTCGACCTGCAGATCCGCCAGGGCACCTTGACCATCGAAGCCTGCGCCGAGGTGCGCACCGCGTCCGGGCACCAGATCCAGGTGGGCGTGACCAGCGGCCCGACCACGGCGGCGCTGGTGGCCCACGGCGAGCGGCTGGCCAACCCCGACGGCAGCGTGACCACGCACCTGGTCACCTTCGTGCCCGATCAGGCGGGCACGCACTGGGGCTCGATCCGAGTCTTCCCCACCGGCCGCGTCGACCTGGAGCAGGTCCGGCTGGAGAGCGCCGGCGAGCAGGCCACGGCGCAGAGCCTGGGCGGCACCATCGTCGCCGTCGGTGCGGGTGGACCGACCTTGCAACCGATGGTGCGGCTGCGCTCGGTGACCATCCTGGGCTCGGGCGGCCTGGGTGTGAACCTGCAAGGCTTCGCCGCCTTCAGCGACGATTCCACCGATCTGGTCATCCATGGCTCGGGCGCGCAGCCGTCGAGCCCGGGGCAGGACACCAGCTTCCCGCTGTTCGTGACCACACCCGCCCTGCACACCATCCCGCCCGGCGACTACACCGGCAACGCCACCGACGAGATCCAGGTCAACAGCCCGTTCCCGCTCATCGTCGACGAGACCTTCCGCGATCGCGGCTTGCCCTACCGGATCCGCGCCTCCTTCTCCATGGCGCCGCTCATGACGCTGGCCCAGGGCGGCCTGGTCACGCTCACCATCGAGCCGGGTGTGACCATCCGCATCAACAAGCGCGGCCCGCCGCAGTCCTTCAACCTGGGCGTCGCCAGCGGCGACCTGCCCGCCGAGATCCGGGCCACCCGGGTCATCGCCGCGGGCACCGCAGCGCGGCCCATCGTGTTCACCTCGGCGGAGGCCAGCCCCGCCGCGGGCGACTGGGGCGGCATCGAGTGGGCGGGCGGGCCGCCCACGGGCAACGTGGTCAGCCACGTGCGCATCGAGTACGGCGGCGGCGATTCGGGCACGGTCGGCTTCGGCTGCGGTCCGGGCGACAACGATGCCCTGCTCATCATCACCAACTGGCGTCCCGACACCGCCTTCATCCAGGACTCGATCTTCGCCGACTCGCTCGGCGGCGGCATCGTGAGCGGCTGGCGCTCCGACCAGGACGGCCCGATCCTGCGCGCCGGCAACAGCTTCAGCAACATCGGCAGCGGCTGCGAGGTGGCCCGCTGGGCCAACCGGACCGCACCCTGCCCGGGCAACGACAGCGTTCCCGACTGCTTGTAGCCGGCGCTGCCTACGTGGTGACGCCGAGCGCGGGCACCAGCATGTGCACGATGCGCTCGGGGCGCTTGATGCCCAGGGCGACGATCTCGCGGGTCGACGATGCGGCCAGCGCGCTGCCCTCGCTGCCGCCGATGACGTCGGCGGCCACGCGCCCGGCCGCCGCGGCGTAGAGCACGAGCGACGAGGCGTGCGCGCGCTTCTGCGCCTCGGCGAGCTGGCGCCAGGCCTGCTCGCGTGCGCCCGTGCGCACCGCCACACCGGCGTCGAGCAGGCGCGACCAGATGGGCGCGAACGGGTGCTGCTCGTGGGCCAGCTTGCGCGCCATGCGCCGGGCCACGGCCACCTGGCGCGATGGGTCGGCGCCGCCGATGGCCTGCGACAGCGCCAGCCGGCCGATCAGCCAGCAGCACTCCATGCGCACGTTCTGCACCCGCCACAGGAGCGACTTCTCGAGCGCGGCCACGGTCGACTCGACGTCGGGCACGAGATCGCGCGGCCGGTCACGGTAGAGCGCGATCTCGGCGCGCGCGCGCCAGTCGTACCAGTTCTGCATGTGGAAGCGCCCGGCGGGCGGCGTCCAGTTGCTGCGCGCCAGCTCGGCCTCGGCGCCGGCGGGGTCGTCCTCGGCCAGCTGCACCAGGGTGGCGACGCGGCGCAGGGTCGCCTCGCTGTAGCGATCGCCGCGCCGGGCGGCCTCGGTGACGTGCTGCTCGGTCAGCGAGCGCAGCTCGGCCACGCGCCCCATGTAGCGCAGCGACAGGGCCTGGAACACGCGCGTCGTGGCCAGCTCCCAGCTGGTGCCGGTGGTCTCGTCGCGGAAGCTGGCCTCGATGCCGGGCAAGAGCTGGAGCGCGCGCACGACGTCGCCGCACAGGTAGGCGTGGATGCCGTCGCCGGCCTCGCCCCACAGGCGCGAGAGCGGGCCGCCGCCTGCGCCCAGCTTGTGCGCCAGGTCGATGAACTGGCGCGCGCGCGCGCGTCCGCGCGGGCCGGTCGCGCCGTGCGCGGTGGCGTCGGAGACCAGCGCGCGCACCACGCGCTCGCGGTCGCCCGCCTGCAGCGCGCGGAAGGACGAGCGCGCGGTGAAGTCGGAGCCGCGCACGGTGTCGGTCATGCCCAGGGGCGCGGCCATGGCGCGGTAGGCGTCGATGCGCAGGAGATCGCGCGGGCGGATCTCGGCGCTGTCGCGCAGCTCGACCTTGAGCCCGCGCAGGCGCAAGCGCGCGCGGTACCAGAGCATGGACAGGAGCGCGCGCCGCGGCGTGGCCGGGAAGGGCTCGTCCAGCTCGGCCAGCACGTGCGAGAGAGCGCGCTCGCCCTCGTCGAAGTGGCCGGTGCCGACCAGGTACTCGGCGGCGCGCGACAGGCAGGTCAGGCGGGTCACGCCATCGGCGCCCTCGGCGGCCTCGAGGTAGACGGTGGCCGACTCGACCACGTGGCCGGCGTGGCCGAGCGACTCGGCCAGGGCGATGAGCAGCTTGCGCCGCTCGTCGGCCTCGTGGTGGCCCAGGCGCAGGGCCGAGCGGTACAGCTCGGCGGCGCGATCGAAGGCCAGGTTCTCGGCCGCGCCGCGCGCGGCGCGCGAGGCCTGCGAGGCGGCGCGCAGCGGATCGCCGGCGGCCTCGAGGTGGCGCACCAGCGCCAGGGGCGCCCAGCCGGCCGCCCCCGAGGCCTCGAGCGCGCCCGCGAGCGCCTCGTGGTGGTGACGCATGGTCTCGGCGTCGAGGCGCGCGGTCACCGCCTCGCGCACGCGGTCGTGGTAGCACTCGACGCGCTCGCCGGCCAGGCCGCTGGCGTCGAGGCGGCTCGACGAGCGCACCAGGAAGCCGGCGCGCAGCACCGCCAGGTAGCGCAGGCCCTCGCCGTTCTCCAGCCCGGTCGCCTCGACCACCAGGGCCGCGGCGAGCGGCTCGCCCGCGACCGCGAGCACCTCGAGCAGGCGGCGCGCGCCCGGCTCGAGCGCGGCCACGCGCTCCTGCAGCGCGTCGTCGAGGCGGACCACGGGGCGGCGCGCGCCCGACTCGACGTGGCGCACCAGCTCGTGCAGGAACAGCGGATGCCCGGCCGACTCGCTGACGATGGCGGCGATGTCCTCGCGCGAGCCCTGCATCAGCTCGGCGACCAGCTCGTTGGCCTCGACCACGTCGAGGCCGGTGAGCTCGAGCCTGGCGGTCTCGGGCGCCAGCCTGGACAGCAGCTCGGGCAGGCCGCCGTCCATGGGGCGCGTGGTCACCAGCACGCACAGAGGTGGCGCGGTGGCGCCGCCCATGACCTGCTCGAGCAGGGCCAGACTGTCGGCGTCGGCCCACTGGAAGTCGTCGATGTACAGCACCGTCGGGGTCTTCTCGGCGATGCGGGTGAGCAGCTCGCGCAGCGCGGCGAAGGCGCGGATGCGCAGCTCGTGTGGGCTCTGCACCCTGACCGGCTTGACCTGGGCCAGCGCGGGCACGCGGCGCAGCACCGGGAACAGCCGCGCGATCAGCGCGGCGTCGAAGGGCAGGAGCGCGTGCGCCTCCGAGGCCAGGAGCGGCGCCAGGTAGCGCGACAGCCCGTCGACGATGCCGTCGAAGGCCTTGAAGGGCACCGCCTCGCGCTCGTAGCAGCGCGCCGAGAACACCAGCGGCACCGGCTTCTCCAGCGCCAGCTCGTCGAGGAACTGGCGCACCAGCGCGCTCTTGCCGATGCCCGACTCGCCCTCGATGACCACCGCGACCGCGCGTGCCTCGACGTCGCGCGCCGACTGCCAGGCCCGCCGCAGCGTGTCGAGCTCGCGCTCGCGGCCGACGAAGGAGGCGTGCCGCGTCATCGTGCCGGTGGCGAAGCTGTGGCTCTTGTCGCCCTGCAGCACGCCCAGACGCTCGAGCGCGCGCGTGCCCGACAGCCGCTGGTTGGGGTCGAGGCGCAGGAGCTCCACGCACAGGTCGGAGAGATCCTCGGGCACCGAGGCGAACAGATCGCGGGGTGGGACGGGCTCGCGCCGCTGCTTCTCCATCAGCATGCCCAGGGTCGAGCCGACGAAGGGCGTGCGTCCGGTCAGCGCCTCGTAGAGCATGGTGCCCACGCCGTACCAGTCGGCCGCGGGGCCGACCCGCTGCGAGGCCGCCTGCTCGGGCGCCATGTACTGCACCGTGCCGACCACGGTGTGCTCGGAGTCGGCGCGCGCGCGGCCCAGGTCGGTGACCAGGCCGAAGTCGAGCAGCACCACCCGGCCCTCGTCGGTGACCAGGACGTTGGACGGCTTGACGTCGCGGTGCACCTTGCCCGCCGCGTGCAGCGCGTCGAGGCCCTGGCCCAGCTGGCGCATGGCCGCCCACAGGCGCGACTCGTCGAGTGGCGGCCGGTGCAGCGGCACGCCCCGGGTCGAGCCGGGCGCGGTGACGTCCTCGCCGAACTGCAGCTTGGTGGCGCTGGTGCCGGCGACCCAGCTGAGGAAGTCGCGCCCCTTGATCAGCTCCATGGTGAAGAACCACTCGCCGTCGGCGGCGAAGAGCTCGCCCAGGCGCACCAGGTTCTCGTGCTGCAGATCCGCGAGCGAGCGGAACTCCTGCTTGAAGTGCGACAGTCCGCGTGGCTCGAGCGCGCGCAGCAGCTTGAGCGCCACGGCGCTGCGGTTGACACGATCCCAGGCCTCGAAGACGACACCCATGCCGCCTTGCCCGAGGACACGTCTCACTTCGAAGCGATCACCTTTGAGGGGAGGATTCAGACGAAACTGCGCTCCAAGCCGCACCTTCATTTTAGGCGGAGCCGTATCGCAGCGTCCACGTTTCCTCTGGAAAATTGCACGTGCGCGGAGGTGGGCGGAGGTGGCGCGCGGCGCACAGGAGAGAAACGCAGAGGCGCAGAGCAGCTCTGATCTGGTCGGATCGGACCGTGGCCCGGCCCCGATCTAGCGGACACAGAAACTAGCCGACCTGGAGCCGTTCATACTCGTTCGGAGAGACTTGGCCAAGCGCCGAGTGCCGGCGCCGGGAGTTGTAATAGGCCTCCACGTAGGCGAAGACGCTGCGTTCGA
>OBEQ011550068.1_pt1 | contig 43369 bp, 43 predicted proteins | sample 1670901 | NCBI WGS metagenome assembly OBEQ01 (sample SAMEA104232315, study PRJEB22302) | groundwater metagenome | biome: forest; feature: aquifer; material: groundwater | place: USA | collected 2011-08-07 | depth 5.4 m
GCCGCTTCTGTTTCCCGTGCCTTCGAGACGGAGGCAAAAGGTGAAATGAAAATTCCCTCTTCCCCTTTACCCCTTCTTCCTTTTCATTTCGCCTTTTGCCTAGTGCTGATTTCAATGGCTAAGGCGGTTTAGCCGTTGGAAGTACCCATATAGTATATCACAGGATATTCGAAGTTTGGATATTGTTTTTTCGAATATAACCTGTATAGTATATGGGTAAGACAATACGAACCAAGGAATACGGAGTAATCATTGAGAAATTAAGGCAAGCACGCCTTGATTCTGGTTTAACGCAAACACAGGTCGCGAAGAAGTTCAAACGTCCTCAGTCGTATGTTTCAAAATGCGAAGCAGGGGAACAGCGAGTAGATATTTTGGAGCTAAAAAAGTTTGCAGAATTATATAAGAAGGACATAGATTACTTTATCAACTAATATGAAGCGTGCCATTATACCAATTGTTGGTTTCGTCTTTGCTCTGATTATTTCGGGAGGTTCTTTTCTTTTTGTTAAAGCTGAGCAATCAACTTTACCTCAGGGGCTCATTGGCTATTGGAATTTTGATGAAGGGAGCGGAAATACAGCAGGCGATTCTTCTGGTAGCAATAATCCAGGAACTCTTACGAACTCTCCTGTGTGGGTTGGTGGAAAACTGGGTAAGGCCTTAAGTTTTGATGGGGTTGACGATTATGTTGAGATTGGAGATAAACAATCTCTGGATGGTCCTAGTAATCTCTCCATATCGCTATGGTTACAAACAAACACCAGTCACACAGGGGCCTTGGTGAATAAGTATGAGAATGGACAAAATAATGGTTATTATTTAGCGGTTGGAAGTAAGTTTTCATCATCAGATAAAATAACTTTCTTTGTTGATGGTACCTCTGAAGATATAGTTATTACCAACAATAGCATTACTGATGGGCAGTGGCATAACCTTGTTGCTGTTTATCAAAGTGGCGTTGGCCCCAAGATATTCATTGATGGGGTCGAGCAAGCGGGAGCGCGGACGGGTACACCGCAAGATTCAGTTGGCACTACTCCTGGTAGAAGTTTCAGAATTGGTCAGTATTCACCTGGTGGGCATAGTTTTTATTATAAGGGCTTGATGGACGAGGTTAGAGTCTATAACAGAGTATTGAGCAATTCAGAAGTTAATGAGCTATATACTTCAACAATTGCCACAGCACCACCTAGTAATCCAACACCGTCAGCATGTACGTCGTGGGCATATTCTGATTGGAGCAATTGTTCAGTAAATGGTCAGCAGACGAGAAGTGTAACATCATCTTCGCCAAATGGATGCCAAGGTGGGAGCCCTGTATTAACGCAAGCATGCACGTATAGTCAAACATGCACATCATGGACGTACTCTGAATGGAATGCATGCTCCCCGAATGGGTTGCAGACACGAACTATCGTAAACAAATCACCAGCAGGGTGCTCAGGCGGTAGTCCAACGGTGAGTCAGTCGTGCACTTATAATCCACCTCCTCAGCAAACTCCTATACTACCACAGGGACTTCTTGGGGGTTGGAATTTTGATGAAGGTGCAGGAGATACTGCAAGCGACTCATCGGGTTATAATAATTCCGGAGCTTTGGTAGGCAATCCAACTTGGGTTGATGGGAAATCTGGTAAAGCATTAAGTTTTGATGGTGTAGACGACTATGTTGAGGTTGGCGATAGGTCAAATTTAAATATTAGAAAAGAAATTTCTTTTTCGTTATGGTTCAAGGCTAATGCGAGTCAAGTCGGGCCGCTGGTCAATAAATATGATGTTCGCAGTCCAGATAATGGATATTATGTCGGACTTTCTAAGCGACTGAGTTCTGGTGGCACGATAAGTTCTATTTTTGCTAATAAAGATTCAACGAATGAATTTGTAACACATCAATCATTTCTTGATTATCAATGGCATCACCTGGTAGTAATATATAGACCTGATGGCGTTTCCCAACCAAAAATCTATCTCGATAGGATTGAGCAATCGGGAACAAATATTGGTCCAACACTTACGACTATTGGTGAACCGGTAGGTTCTAATTTTCGTATAGGTAGATATTCAGACGATGCTCACTCATTCTATTTTAAAGGTCTCATTGACGATGTTAGGATTTATAACAAAATTTTAACTGCTGATGAGATCGGTGCACTTTATGGCGAGTCAACCCCAATTTGTTATGCAGATAAGTGGACTTGTGCCGAATGGAATCAGTGTGCAATTGATGGGCGACAGTCGAGGAGTTGTACGAAGGTTTTTGATTGCGCAGCTGTAGACACTCCATCTCCGGATACAACGCAAAGCTGTGCACCGCCGCCGAAAGAATCAATTCCAGAAAAACCCAAGCAATTATGTTCTGAAGATAAATGGGAGTGTGCAAACTGGGGGCAATGTTCGCTCGATGGTGTACAACGCAGATCATGTCGAAAGGTTTTTAACTGTGCTGATGTTGAATCGGATATCCCAGATACATCCCAATCTTGCACTCCGCCGATCACATCAAGACCACCACCTGAACAGCCGCCTATTTCTGACTCAATCAACAGGGAGCAAATTCTCAAAGCAACCGTTAAGTTATTTTGCCCAATAAACAAGACTACTGGCAAACAAGGATCAGGGACAGTAATTGATCAATTTGGATCTATTCTAACTAATAGGCATGTCGTGGAGGGCACGATTGGCTCATGCCTCGTTGGAGTTATAGAAAATGAAGACGATACACCCATTTATACAGAGGTAGCGGATGTAAAAAACGTATCTCGAGATGCAAGTCTTAATGGTGATATGGCAATTGTTAAAATTAGAAATGTCGACCAGAAGACATTTCCCTTTATTGATATATCAAAGGGAAATAGCTCAACATTACGATCAGGTGATACAATACTACCATTTGGTTATCCACGAGAAGATGATTTTGGCGAAACCATTACCTTTACAGAAGGTCCGTATAGCGGTAAAGGTACAACTATTACTGTAGACCGTCGTAAATTCAATGTTAGTGGATTCTTTAAAACGACTGCGACGATTGAGCATGGAAATTCCGGTGGTGGTGCATATCAAAAGAAAACGGGTAACTTTATGGGCATCCCAACATTAGGTGTCAATAAAGTGAATTACATACTTTCAGTCAATAATATAAAATCATGGCTAAATTCATTTAGTAGGGCATACTCTCCGCTAAATAACAACTTTAGTCAGATTGCGAACTACTATAGTGCACCGGTATCGATCGACAGTATTAGTTTGAGTGATTTGCGTACTATCGATTCGTCAAAACCCGTAGTTGTCATTTACTCCAACCGAGATAAGCGGAAAATACTTGTGTCGACGAACAATATTTTCAGTGTTGCAGCACCGATGTTTCATATTGCAAGTGATCAACCTGCCTCAGGTTTTTATGTCTACTTTGGGACAAATAAAAATACTGATCCTGTCAAAAATGGAAAATTTATCGCTAGTCCTGATTACAGTCCTACGATAAAAAAGCAGGGAGTATATTATCTTATTGTTAAGGCAAAAACAGAAGAGGGAGGGGTTGGGCAAAGAATGACTACCGAGTATCGCTTCAAAAAATAGAGTCAAAGCTCTTGACAAAAAACGTCCAGTTACGACTGGGCGTTTGTGTTAAAATATGTAAATAATTCATCAATAAATTTCTCCTATGCCATTCGATAGAAGAGTATTTTGCGGGTTTTGTGGAACACTGGCTTTAGTGATTTTTATAAACGCGACGCCAATTTGCGAGAAATGCCATACGGAAGACCATCACCACTTGCCTGAAAGTCACCATTCATCCCCCTCTATGAGGACATTATCTTTCTATTCAATTTCAGGATGGTCAGACACATCATTTGCAAGTACATATCCAGTCTTCTCTGACAGTGGTAATGTATAATACATGAGCAATATATTATCATTCATTCTAGGGATAATTTTTGGTGGTGTTGTTGTATATCTTATAATACACACAAAAGAGCAGATGCGACCATGGAGTGGCATTGCATATTCTGTTGAAAAACAGCACGACGAGAAAGAAGCTCGAAAAGAGAAGATTATAGAAGTCCTGCGAACAAAAGAAAAAATCAAAAATAAAGATGTTGAGGCACTGCTTGGAGTTGCAGATGCCACAGCTACGAATTACCTCCAAGAGCTTGAACGAGAAGGAAAAATTAAACAAGTTGGGGAGCGTGGAAGATTTGTGTCGTATCGATTAAAAAAATGATAGACGAAGAGAAACATGTTTCAAAAAAAGAAAAAAAAGAGTAACAAGGGTAAGCATTACAATTGGGTTGTGACCCCAGACACATATTTGGCAACCGCTTTGTTGCTTTGCAAAAAAATTCCCCGTAGTTTGCCGTATGACAATGTTGTCTGTGAGAGTGTGATCTGTTCTGAGCTGGCATTTGAATCTTCGCATCCCGATTATGAATTTATTTATTCGATTGTGTACAACTTCAAGCATGGCATTGAGCTGTATCTGAAAGGATTAGGGTGTTGTAGTCATGAGGAATATTCCGTGATACATGATCTGCGAGAATTATTTGATAATCTCATCGGAAACGCTCGGACAAAGAAGAATCAACTCTTGTTCCAAGGACTTAAAGAGGATACATGGCCGACAATAAAAAAATATTATTTTGGTACATACATTCCTCATATTGAAACAGAGGGGAGGCCAGATACATTGAACGAGGCTGAGAGATACCCCGAGACAGAATTTGCGTACGATCCCAAGGACCCGTATCTCTGGGTAAAAAATAATGTTATTGATCAACTTGAAGTAGATATCAAATTAGTGGAAATAAAGTTTGCAAAAGTGCTGAGAGAAATTGATATAGTATCTTAAATCTAAATCATGACTATGGACCAAACACTATTATACCCCGTTCTTTTCGGCGCTCTTGGCGGCTTAGTTCGTGCGCTCGTCGGTATCGCTAAATACTTCGAGAAGAACAAGAAAGAACAGAAGATAAGGGCTGGCTATGTGCTTTATAGCATTTTCCTTGCTGCTCTCGTGGGAGGTATCGCTGGTGTTTTCGCCAATGGCGACTGGAAACTCGCCCTTATTGTTGGGTATGCAGGCTCTGACTTCCTCGAGGGGCTCTACAAAATCAAGAAAGCCCAAGGATTTGAAATCTAAGGAATATCTCGCAGGAAAACTATTGACAATAGCACGAGATTCAGCCAATCTATATTCATAATCCATTATCGATTTAATATGTCTGATTCATTATTATCTATAGCTTCAGATGGAGTGAAAGGTAAAATCGAGATAAGTACTCAACCCGGAGGGTCTATTAGTACGCACTCCTCAAAAATTTACATGAAAAATGTAGATCAGGAATCATTAGGTGGAGAAATCGCTCACAATGCAGCGGATCTTACTCAGGTTGGTGGCAGTCAAAACGCTAACAGTGGTGGGAAAATTATAAACCGCGCTGATGGCGGCACTCTTCATCAGGAGAATCTCACTCAATCTGCCAATGATAAAGGAGAGATAGTCAACGAAGTAAAAAAAAATTAAAAATTGCATTTGCTATCACTGCAATTTCCTTTGTGGCTGCTCTGTTGGCATACCCTTCCTTCTTCATTCAACTTTGGGAAGTATTCTCAAATTATAAGGAATAAAGGGGAGTAACATTACCTTATTCTCTTGCCCGCGCACGGGTGGGCGGGGTAAGGGCAAGACATAACAATAATCCCCAACGGCTAAACCGCCTTAGCCATTGAAATCAGCACTAGGCAAAAGGCGAAATGAAAAGGAAGAAGGGGTAAAGGGGAAGAGGGAATTTTCATTTCACCTTTTGCCTCCGTCTCGAAGGCACGGGAAACAGAAGCGGCGGTTCTGATCTTTTCGCCCATTCATTAAAGGGGAAGAGATGGTGGGGCGAAATGAGCAGAACAACAAAATTCCTAAAATTTTCCCTACCTATTGGATTTCCGCCTCCGGCGGATTAAAATAGGGCGCGCGCAAAAGATTAAGAAAAAATAAAGGGGAAAACTTTAGGGGTTTTGTACCGAGCGTGAGCGAGGCGCCGCTGGGGAGTTACGGGCTGGGAGTTAGATCTCGACGTCAGGATTTTCTTTGAAAAAGGTTCGGATTTTATCCAAGAGGGGCAGGAAAAATGCATTTTGTGCAAAAATCTCCTCTCCAAGGAGATTTTTGGTATCCGGATTCCCCCGCCTGAATTCAAAGTTTTTCTTACAATCAAAAACAAAATCCCATGGTTTTTTAAAATCCATCCGAGCCCTTCGCTCCGCGAGGAGGCGGTTCGAGCCGTGTTTTTTTAGAAAATCTTTTTTTGCGAAAAGATTTTCTTCCAAAGCGCTTGAATTGACATTTTATTGAGTAAGACTCTAGAATACAGAGTATGCATAGTGTTGTAGGATGTGTAGTTCCTGGTTGTGCCAAGCATACTGATTCGGGAAAATGGCAAAGAGATAAACAGACTCAAGAACAGGCCCGTCAAACAGCTCGGGAATATGCCCTAGAGCTTAGGGGAGAATTTGAGATAATGCTTGAGCCATTTCGAGCTGAATTTACAGACCTTCTACGTTCTTTCCAATGCGGAGCACTTCACCTTGCACCCCCTCAGTCCGATCTAATAGAAAGGATGCCTGAAATATTTCTGTCATTTCATATTCAACTCACAGGCATTACATTTGGAACCATTAATACGGTGGATGCGCTTATGGCTGAACATACAGTATGTGAAAAAACAAAAGACTTCATGGATGAAGTGTTTCAAACTGATGTGGGAAGAGCAATCAGTGGAAATGATATCGGCTATGAATTATGTTCAGAACTTTTTGATTATGCGCTTGGGCGCGATTGGCATGGAGCGCTCTTTGCAGAGAAACGGCTTTCATCACTTCACTTTAATGGCGGACTGAATCGACTGGGCCGTTTTATGGGAATGAGAGTGCGCGATCTTGTGACCGCATATCTGTACCTTCGAGTTGTTCGATCATTGGAATTTGAGAGGAGAGTGAAAGCGCTTCTTGGATGCTACATGGCAGGAAATTATCCTGTACATGTCTTGCAAAACAAAACACTTCTCATCTTAACCGCCTGACGTAGTAAGGCGGCTTTTATTTTTTAAAAAACCGCTCATTGCAGAGAGCGGATCTGCACTTGAATCAGGCACTGAAACAAAGTCGTTGAGTTCAAATTCTTTGGTCGTGAATCCTATCATGCTTTTATCTTTATATTAATGCTCTATTACTCCTGTCATGGCAATAATTTTTAATACACACTTCATTGCTGTGAGGTTGCCTGTGGTTGTTTTTTGAACCACCGCGCAATGATTTCTTTGGAAAAAGGAGAGATTTTTACATTCTCAATTTCTTTAATAGGCACCCACTGTATCGCCCTGACATCCTTATTACTTGCGTTCACTTCCTTTGTATTCAGCTCCACAACAAAACAATAAATTCTGTCTCTGCGGCATTGGAATCTGCAAAAAACATATCCGATATACTGTAAGACTTTTGTCTTAATGGAAAACTCCGCCATCAGTTCGCGATGTGCCGCTTCCTGAGGGCTTTCATTTTCTATCTGAATGAGTCCTGTGGGGAAATTCCATCCACTGCCATACTTATAGTCAACAAGTAGTATTTCACTGCCACAACGAACAATGCATGATGTACCCTGAAGCTTAGGTCTTGTAAAAAACCACACAAGCGCTCTGAATGGTGATGCTTTTAGCGGCATAGTAGGATCACTATACCATGTAAATCTAAAAGAACAAGATAACCATAAGGAAAAATGTCAATTTATCACTTGTCAAAAAATTTCACCCATGCTACTATTCTGCCACTATGTTCAAGGATTCACAACCCGTACTCACTGTAAGCAATCTTACAAAAATCTATGGCGCCTATACGGCCGTAGATGGTATTTCTTTTACGGTGCCCAAAGGATGTATTATCGGTCTCTTGGGTCCAAACGGAGCTGGGAAAACGACAACCATTCAGATGCTTATCGGTATCACTCGACCAAATGGCGGAACGATTACGTATTTCGATATGGATTTTGCACATCATAAACACGAATGCCTTCAGCGGATTAATTTTGCGTCTTCGTTTAATACATTGCAGGGGCGTATAGCAGTGGAGGAAAACTTGCGCGTCTTTTCTGATCTGTATGGCGTACGGAATGCTACGTCAAAAATTGCAGAACTATCTGAGCTTCTTGAAATAACCAACCTGTTGAAAATGAAGTACTGGGATCTTTCCAAGGGGCAACAAACAAGAGTGAATATCGTCAAAGCGCTCCTCAACGACCCCGAACTTCTGCTTTTTGACGAGCCGACCGCATCGCTTGATCCTGACATTGCCGATAAGCTTCTTTCTCTTATTGAACGCATGAGAACGGAGCGCAAGCTTTCAATACTCTACACAAGCCATGATATGGCAGAAGTCACGCGCATTTGCGATGAGGTTATTTTTTTGGATCATGGCACGATCGCGGCGCAAGACAGCCCATTGAACCTTACGCAAAAAATAGAACACGCGAGATTGAGCATTTCGTTTGGAGGAGAGCGAAAAAAAATCGAAGCCATTCTGCAAAAGTACTCCGAACGCATATCCTTCCCATTTTCGCATACCGTACATGCGGAAGTGAAACAAAAAGAAATCCCCGCAATACTGGCATGCATCAATACCGCAGGCGCTTTGATCGAAGATATTTCAATCGAGAAGCCGACGCTCGATGATGTCTTCATGCATATTGCGCGTGGTACGTATTTTTAACCATCTATGATTTCACTTCAGAGAATGAGAGGAGTATTACGGCAGGAATGGCATATTACAAGGCGTTCGCTTGAGGTTATTATTGACATACCCTTTTTTGCGCTGATCGGAGTCGTGCTGTTCGGATATGTGTCGCAAGCGCTTCTTGGGACACTCAATGAGGCAAATGGCAAATACCTGATTATGGGAGCGCTTCTCTGGGAGTTTATGCGTATCAGTCAATATTCAATGACGGTCAGCTCGTTTTGGAATGTGTGGTCGCGTAATTTAAGCAATATGTTTGTTTCTCCTCTTTCGTTGACGGAATTCATACTGGCGCAGATGGCATCGGGTATTTTTAAGGCTGGGGGAGTGTTGTTTTTTCTCGTACCGCTTGCAAGTGTACTTTTCAACTTCAACCTGCTTTCTCTCGGTTGGGGGGTTCTAGTAATGATTTGTATTAATCTATTGCTTTTTGCTTGGGCAGTCGGGCTTATGTTGTTGGGCTGCGTGTTTCGCTTTGGTTTGCGTATCCAAGCACTTGGTTGGGGGCTTATTTTTATCCTCCAACCTCTTTGTGGAGTATTCTATCCCATGGCAATCATTCCCGAACCATTGCATTCAGTCGCATTTCTTTTTCCACTGACCTATATTTTTGAAGGAGCGCGCGAGACCTTGATGACGGGTAGCCCTGCATGGCATTGGCAATTTCCCGCCTTTGTGTTGAGCGCAGCCTATTTTATTATAGGACTTGCACTTTTTAGATATTTACTCAAACGAGCGCAGGATAGCGGGCAATTTGCACGTAATGAGAGTTAATATGGTCGAAATTGCCGCTATAGGCTATACTGATCATATGACAGAATATTTAAAAAAATGTGACAAGTATTTTATCAGCGAGATGCATCACTGGGGCATTCCCGTTTTGCGATATGCGCTTGCCGTTGTATTTATATGGTTTGGACTTCTTAAGGTGATGAATGCAAGTCCCGCAGCTCCAATTATTTCCGCAACCTATTGGTTTTTTCCGCAAGCGGCGTTTATGGCCGTTTTGGGTATCTGGGAATGCCTTATCGGGATTTTACTAATGGCACATCGGGGTTTACGTTTTGCGCTTCTATTGCTCTGGCTTCAAATGCTTGGCATTGTTGCCGCTCTTCTTATATATCCCCCCATGTTTTTTGCAGGTAATCCATTTTTACTTACATTTGAAGGAGAATTTGTTGTGAAAAATATTGTCCTCATAGCCGCAAGTCTTGTGGTTGGCGGTTATGAATTAACAACAGGAAAAAAACGCAGATAATCATATTTTTAAACCTATGCCGGAACTTTTTCAATTAACAAATTTTGAAGATGTGGCGCTTTTGGCGCTTCGTCTTACATTGGCTGCCGTGTTTCTTTTTCATGGGGATCAAAAATTGCATTACTGGAAAATGCATCATAATGCAAAGCTGAGCATTGCGTGGCTTGCGCTTTGGAGAACACTCTCTGTCGTTGAGATCCTTGCCGGTGCGAGTATGCTGACAGGAGCTTTTACAAAGATAGGCGCATTATGTATTATGGCAGTTATGCTTGGGGCGCTGTATTTCAAGGTAAAAGTATGGAAAAAGGGATTTAGTGGCGACAATGGTTGGGAATTTGATCTTATTCTTTTTGCATCAGCGTTAGCGGTGTTTATTATGGGAGGCGGCGCGTATTCAATCGATTGGCAGATATTTGGGCTATAGGTTTTACGGCACTACACTATGAAGATATGAAAAAAATTGCAGTATGTTATCACAAGGGGTGCCTAGATGGATTTGCTGGAGCCTATGCGGCATGGAAGGCATTGGGTGTGAAAGCGGATTACATCGGGCTCGAACATCAGGAACCCGTTCCAAAGTCGCTTAAAAACCGCACGCTCTATTTCATTGATTTTTGTTATCCAAAGCCTGTCATGAAGAAGGTCATCGCCGCAAATGATAAAGTCATTGTATTGGACCATCATGAGAGTCAAGTCGAAGCAATCAAGCTAGCTTGGGAGTATCGTTATACAACCGATCATTCCGGATGCGTCATTGCCTGGAAGTATTTTCATCCAAAAAAAAATCCCCCTGCACTTTTGCATATTATCGAAGATAATGATCTCTTCCGATTTCGCAAACCCGAAACTAAACGAATTATCGCTGCTTTGCAATACTGTAAACAACATTTTGCAGAGTATGATCGCATTGCGAAATCTCTCGAGGGCACATCGGGCAAAAAAAGCATGTTGCGTGATGGCAGTCTTCTTTTGAATGCGGAGCAGGCAATGATTGATCGCCTCGTTGAGAGGGCCGAGAAGGTGATATTTGAAGGATATGCCGTCTACGCGGTCAATACGCCGCTTTTTTATTCTCAGATTGCAAACGTTATTTCCATAGTGAAAAAAGTGCCATTTGGCATAACCTGGTATTATCGAGAGGGCAAGCTGCAAGTATCTTTGCGCACGTCAAAGAGCAATGTAGATGTCTCGGAACTGGCCAAGAAATACGGAGGAGGCGGACACCGGGGGGCGGCCGGGTTTAGTTATGAATACAAAGGAATGTTCCCATGGAAACAATAGTTATGGAATTGAAGCATCAATCGTCGCGCGCAACACCAAAGGATTTTTTCTTGAATCTCTTGGCGATCGTCACTCTCTACATGAGTGCGGCGAGCTTTCTTACTATCGTATTTCAAATCGTTAATACAGTATTGCCGGATGTTATCGAAAGAGCGTCGGGGATGCATGGCGCAAACAGCGGAGCATTGCGCTTTGCCCTCTCCTCGATTATCATCGTATTTCCCGTGTATGTAGCAGCCAGTATATACACCATTCGAATCAATACAAATAGTCCTGAAAAATGGCAGCTTGGGATTCGCAAATGGCTGATCTGGTTTACGCTGTTTGCAGCAAGCCTTATTATTATCGGCGACTTGGTCGCACTTGTGAACGATCTTTTGTCGGGTGAAACAACCATCAGATTTGTATTGAAGGCACTATCAATCCTCTTTGTCATGGCGAGTATTTTCTTCTATTATTTTTGGGATCTTCGCGTTCATAACTCTGATGCAAAAAAATGAACTATTTTATTGGAATCATTTGCGGAGTGGTTGGGGCAGCGGTACTAACGGGGTTTTTTCTTGTTGGTTCACCTCAGAAAGCCCGCCTTGCAAAGCTCGACGAAATCCGTCTTGGGCATTTGCAGCAGATTCAATACGAAATCATTACCTATTGGCAAAGTAAAGGAACGTTACCCGCAAACCTTGATAATCTGAGTGATGCTACGCGCGGTATTATCATTCAACGCGATCCTCAAAGCGGAGCGCCTTACGAATATATATCAACCGGTGAACTGTCTTTTGATCTCTGCGCTGAATTTTCTCGCGAAGGGGATAGCGAATTTTCTTCACCAATGCCTATGCGCCCCATGATGTATCCATCAAAAGGAATGGATACTCAAAATAGTATTTGGCAGCATTCAGACGGAAGGCATTGTTTTTCACGAACAATTGATAAGGATTTTTATCCTCCTTTTCCAAAACCAGAGCTCAAAAAATAGCTATTTTGGCGATTTTTCACTAATACACATTTTTGACATTTTGTCAAGGGGATAGTACTGTTTGTGATATATTGTTAAGCAAAGTATGGCTCATCAAAGCGGAGTTGATACATTCGAAACGCCGGAAGCTCGCAATGAGCGTTTTAGCCGTGGAGAGATTACGGAAAATGAAATACAGAAGTATTTAAAGCAGCCCGAAGGGCCGCTTTTTACAACAGAAAAGCCATTTCCAGTATCAGTTGCAGCGCTCACGAGTAAGAATTATGGGGCTGTATTGCAAGCGGTTAAAGAATCATGGGAATATGAGTCTGATTTTGAGGCAATGAAGAGTACATTTAATGCTCTTTTTGAGCAAGAAAAGTCAGGCATGCCAGGACTTCTTAATCCTGAATATTATCTTGCGATGAATAGTGGGGGAGAGATTATCGCGATTACGGGTATTTATTCAGTCGATATACAGGGGGGAAGAGGTTTTGCAACTCGAGATAAACTCAAGGCAATGCACCATCTTAATGCACGCATTGGTTGGACATCGGTGCGGGGAGATATGCAGGGTAAGGGGCTTGCCGGCCTTCTTATTGATTGGATTGAGGGTATGGCAAAGACGCGAGGCGCAACACATGTGTTGGCAGAAGTTGATGACCTGCCATCAAATGAGAAAATGCGGCAGCGATATGAGCGGCATGGCTATGTATCAGGATTTCAAATTGATAACTATTTTGGTCCAGAGAGGCACTTGAGGACATATGTACTTGATATGTCAGGGCGGACACCTGAGTTGAGTGTAGGAACTGTATTTCGAGAGATTCAAGTAAACAACAGTGATAGTCTGAGGTCACTTGCAAGTCAATTATATTCATCTGAGCGGCTTGATGAGTTTAACGTTTGTCTCGATCTTTTTTTACAACAAAAAAATAATAAAGGAATTTTACAACCCCACAGTATTGATATTAGAAATAATACAGGACAGACTGAAGCCTTCGCTCTCGTGACAGAAAGCATTATTTATCCTAATATTCTGGAAGTGCATTGGTATGGCGCTCAGAAAGGAAATAAAGATGCTACTGATAAGTTATTTGCAGCATTAACACAATTGGCTAATCAGCAAAAGCGAGAAATAGTCGTTTTCTATTCCGATGGTGATGATACATTGCTTCAGAATCAAGGATGTGATCTCTTGAAAGGTGGAATACCAAGAGTATGGCGAGATCATACGGAACAACTACTCTACTCAAAAAGGATTAACTAATTAATTTTGAAATGTTATGCCGGAACCAACGTTTGAAGTTTCACAACGTGATTGGCAGGGCAGCTGTCCGCATGGAGTACCGATCGTTTCTTTTTGCCAGCCCTGTACGGTAGAATCACAAGGCAATCAGCCTGCATGGAAAGATATTAATAAACTTCGCAGTCAAAGTAAGTTCACCAGATCAAATAATGATTCGCCATCATGCACGCTAGATTTTGAAGGAAAAAAGTACAAGATAGAGCATGTAGAATCAGGTGAAAGCCCCACGCTTTCAGAGGTGCAGGAATTGTTTATAAAAACATTTGGCGAAGAAGAGGTTGATCCTGAGGAAATATTACGCCAAGCTGTTACGGGGGTGGAATTCGGTGTGCCAAGCGAAGTGAAGTATAAAGTATTTGCCGTGCGTGATCCCGAAGGCAAGGTTGTGTGCACTGTTGCTGGCGGTAATCTCGACTTACGCGATGAGAGTGGAACTCCCACGGGGGAAACAATGCTGATGATCGCCTATGCAGTCACGGATAAAGATGTAAAGCAGTCGGGACTTGCGCGAGAAGCATATATTTCAGCGTTGATGGATTGTGCAGCCGAAGCCGAAAAAACGGGAAAGAAATTTGCCATGGCTGCGGGCGAATGCACCTACACTTCGGAAAAGTTTTGGAATAAGCTCGGGTGGAAACGGCCCTATATCGAAGGCGGTGATAAGAAAACATATACTGAGTTGAAATACGTGCAGCCTGCACTCGATTTCGTTAAAAAGACGGGATTACCCAAAAAAGGAGCTGGAGAAGTTGCGGAACATCTGATGGTGCGCCCAATGGATGGCAAGACACCTTCGAAAGAAAGAGTGATGAGTACAGTCAATGCATTCTATAAGTGGTGTAATCGTTGGGGTGAAGAAGCTTTTTCTAGCAAGAAAGCACATAGAACAAATCAAGAATATGTTGACGGCATTGCGAACACTTTCAAAAAAGAGCTTGATGCGGGTGGTCAGCTTATTTTTCTTGATCAAACAAATAGAGAAAAAGCAAAAGTACGAGGTGTAAAAATTAAGGAATATAAGGAAGCCGAACATGGAGATGCAGGAAAAGAAGATTTCTAGAGAGCGAGCGCAGAAAATCTATCGTCTACTCTCGAAACTCTTTCCCAAGGCCGGAATGATATTGAAATACTCCAACAATTGGGAGCTTTTGGTTGCAGTGATATTGTCGGCTCAGTGTACTGATAAAAAAGTGAATGAAGTGACGGCTAGGCTGTTTGGGAAATATAAAACTCTTAACGATTATGTCTGCGCAAAGCCTAAAAATTTTGAAAAAGATATTTTTTCAACGGGTTTTTATCGTGCAAAGACAAAAAATATTCTTGCAGCGGCAAGAATGGTGCAAAAACAGTTTGGTGGCAAACTTCCTCGGGCTATGCGCGAGATGCTCACAATCCCCGGTGTTGCGAGAAAAACAGCAAATGTTGTTCTTGGCAACGCATATGGTATTGTCGAAGGAATTGCCGTTGACACACATGTCAGGCGCTTGGCAAATCGCATGGGCTTGTCAAAACATCATGATCCGCGTAAGATTGAACAAGAACTCATGGCGCTTTTTCCAAAACGCCAATGGTTTAAACTTACATACCTTTTAATAGAATATGGCAGGAAGTACTGTATTGCAAAGAAGCATACTCATTCCGCCTGTCCATTAAAGAAATACGATTATGTCCCTTTTTGATAAAATGAAAGACATGTACGAAATGCGCAAGCAAGCAACTCAACTTCAAGGAATGCTTGCAAAAGAGCGTGTGAGTGGAGCATCGGGAAATAACGCCTTTAAAGTGTCACTCGATGGGAATCAAAATATACTCAGTGTTGAAATAGACCAATCAATTGTCGGAGACAAGGGTCAGCTGGAAAAATGCGCGCGTGAGGCATTCTCAAAAAGTCTCGATGCGCTCAAAAAACTTATGGTATCAAAATTTTCCAGTTACTTACGTTAACATAACTGTATTATTTCCATGAAGTATCTTTGGCTGCTTCTCATAAGTGGATTGCTTCTTGCGCTGCAGCTTACTCTTGCACCATCCGTTGATATGCTCCTGATAGGGCTTATTGTGGTTGCTTTTTTCTTCGACGAACGGACATGTGTTGCGTATGTGCTGATGAGCGGTGTACTCCGCGGAATTTTTTATCCTATATTCGGGTTTCATTTGGTATTGTACGGAATTGAAGCATTGCTTGCAATTATCCTTATCAATACCATTATTACGCATAGGTCGTTTTTGGGTTTTACCGGAATTGCATGGAGTATACTACTTACGCATTTCTTGCTGACGCCCATTTTTCTTTTTATCATTAGCTATTTTTTCCCTCCGTACGCATTTCTATCGGCATCCTTAGTTGATAGCTTAGAGTCAGTGATAAGTGTATGCATCGTATATGTACTTTCATCAGCAGGATATCTTATAGTGAGTAGAATGCAGTATACCCGGCGCTACGGCATGATTATCGAGCGCGTATGAAAAAAGTGCAATTACCATTCACACCTTCATTGGATGAAAGGGAAGTGCTAACGGTGAAATATGGCAATCCCTATGAATGGATTGAATCCTCCTTTCTTGAGGGACAACAGCAAAGAGTCGAATTCATGGGCAGAACAATTACCGATCGGCGTATCAATACTCTCTATATTGGACTGATATCGATTATTGTTCTATTTGCAGCTCGAAGCATGTATATTCAGCTTTTCAGAGGGAATGATTATGCAGTTCTTGCAGAACGCAACAAAACGCGAATCATATCAACGCCTGCCCATAGGGGCATTCTTCTTGATTTGAAAGGAAGAGTTCTTGTAAGAAATGTACCCGACTTTGCTCTTGCCCTCACTCCGATCGATTTTACTTTAGATACGGTAAACCGCTCAGCGCATCTCGCAAGCCTTTCCGCATTCTTACAAAGGCCCGTACAAGATCTTGAGAATGAAATAGCCAGACATGATCGTTATCAGCCATTTCTCATCGCAGACCATATACCATATGAAACAGCATTGAAACTTGAGGCTTCTTTGCAAGGTGCACAAGGCATAGTTCTCGCGGTGTCCGAGCGAAGACTCTATGAAATGACTGCAGAAAAAAGCTTATCACATATCATGGGTTATACGGGTAGAATCAGCGAGCAAGAATTGAGCGAAAAAAAAGATGTCTATATTCTTACGGATACGATTGGCAAAAGCGGCCTCGAACTTTCCTATGAAGGCGTATTAAGGGGGGTTGCGGGAAAAAAAGAAGTAGAAGTGGATGCGCTTGGACATGAAAAAGGAATACTCTCTGAGAGGGCTGGTGTTCAAGGGCGTAATCTGACACTTACATTTGATTTGGATGTCCAAAAAAAAGCCGAAGAATTTCTTGCCGCAACACTAAAAAAATTCAATAAAAAACGAGGTGTTGTTATTGCGACAGATCCATCGAATGGTGAGGTACGAGCCTACGTGAGCTTGCCCTCATATGACAGTAATGCATTTGCAAACGGCATTGGAACAAAAGAGTATCAAGCTCTTCTCACAGATAAAGAGAAGCCGTTATTGAATAGAGGGACAAGTGGTGAGTACCCTTCAGGTTCAACTATAAAAATACTTGTAGCGGCAGCAGCCCTTCAGGAAAAAATAGTAACAAAAACCACGTCAGTTCTCAGTAGCGGAGGCATCCGATATGGCGAGTGGTTTTTCCCGGACTGGAAAGCTGGTGGGCATGGGAAAACAAACGTTACAAAAGCTTTGGCAGAATCGGTTAATACTTATTTTTATACTATTGGCGGTGGATATAAAAATCAAAAAGGGCTAGGTGTTGATAGGCTTGTTGAGTATTTCAAAAAATTCGGTATTGGCGAGGAACTACATATTGATTTTCAAAAAGAGCGAAGTGGCTTTCTTCCAACTCCGAAATGGAAAAATGAAGAGCGTAACGAACCGTGGTATATAGGAGACACCTATCATATTTCAATAGGTCAAGGAGACATATTGGTTACGCCAATGCAAGTAAATGCATATACTGCTTATTTCGCACAGAAAGGAATTAATTTCCAGCCTCATATTGTGCAGTCAATCGTGCGATCTTCTGTAGATAAGCACCAAGAGCTGATTCAGCCCATCGTATATAAAAAAGATGTTGTCGGGTCAGATGTGATAGAAACCGTCCGAGAAGGTTTGCGCGCAGGAGTTCTGAAGGGAAGCTCGCGAAGACTTCTTTCGTTGCCCGTTGAAGCTGCGGGAAAAACAGGGACTGCGCAATGGTCATCCTCCAAGGCACCTCACGCATGGTTTACGGGTTGGGCACCTTATGATAAACCTCAAGTTGTACTAACGGTGCTTATCGAGGAGGGGGAAGAAGGAAGTCGGACGGCAATGTCTGTTGCAAGTGATTTCTTACACTGGTATTTTAAGGACTATAAAAAACACCAATAATAATTGTTACCTTGCCTGTTGACAAAAGTGGCATTGACAAAAAGTTTCTTGCAAGGTAAACTAGTGTTCATATTCGTAATGCCAAGCGGCTTTGAAAGGGATATGTTCTATGCCACATTTCGTCACTGAAGAAGGATTAAAAAAAATAAAGGAAGAAGTCGAATATTTAGAGACGGTTGCAATGCAGCAATGTATTGAGCGTATTGCGGCTGCACGAGAATTGGGAGATTTGAAAGAAAATTCAGAGTATTCTTCTGCAAAGGAAGAGCAAGGACTTCTTGCGGCTCGCATAGGGACATTGAAGATGCGATTAAAGGATATTGCGGTAGTCGAGCAGTCCAAAGACCATTCTCATGTAAGTATCGGTTCTACTGTTACTATTGAATCGCAAGACAAAAAGACATTTGAATACATGATTGTTGGAACTGAAGAAGCAAATCCAAGTTTGGCAAAAATTTCCTATGAGTCGCCCATGGGTAGAGCCTTTCTGGAAAAGCAAAAAGGGGATAAAGTATCAGTTGGCACTCCCAGAGGTCAAGTAGAGTATAGGATCGTAGAAATCAAGTAGCATCATTTCGCCGCTACTTTCTGTAATAACTAAAGCCCACGACGATTGCCTAACAATCCCGAGGGCTTTACGTTATGGAATTTTTCGACTATTCTCATAGGTATTAAGAATTGAGTAGTTAAGGCATATGCAAGATATTGATGAAAGAAGCGTCCGTATAAAAAAAGCACAGACTCTGCGCTCATCTGGCATTGATCCCTACCCTTCCACTGTTTCCAGAACTAAAACCTGCCATGAAGTGCGCTCTTTGTTTGATGAACTTTCTGAATCGCAGGAGCATGTATTCATTGTTGGCAGAATACGTGCTTTTAGAAGGCATGGAGGATCAACTTTTGTGATAGTGGAAGATGAAACTGATCGCATGCAAGTATATGTGAAAAAGGACGATGTTGGGGATAAGTCCTATATGATTGTAAAAGACTTGCTGGACATCGGCGATCATTTGAATATAGAAGGGACTGTTTTTTTGACAAAAACTGCCGAGAAAACAATTCATGCAACATCAATACGTATTATTTCAAAAGCACTACTACCCCTACCTGAGCAGTGGCACGGACTTAGTGATGTTGAAATACGGTATCGTCAGAGATACCTGGATTTAATTGCAAATTCTGATGTCAAAAGCATTTTTATAAAGCGAAGCCTCATTGTCAGTGCTATTCGCTCTTATTTCGAGGATAATGGGTTTACTGAAGTGGAAACACCGATTTTACAGCAGATAGCAGGTGGAGCTGCTGCCAAGCCATTTATTACGCACCACAATGCACTCGAGACTGATATGTATCTTCGAGTTGCGCCCGAGTTATATCTTAAGCGTTTGATTATCGGTGGATTTGAGCGAATATTTGAGTTTGCTCGCTGTTTTCGAAATGAAGGCATCGACCATTCGCATAATCCCGAATTTACTCAGATCGAGGCATATATTGCATATGAAAATTATGAATTTTTAATGTCCTTTGTGGAAGGCTTGCTACTTGCTCCCATTCGTGCAGTACACGATTCAGATTCATTTACATATAAAGGTACACAGCTTTCATTCAGGCGTCCATTCGAAAGGCTCTCTTTTCGGGATGCCCTCCTTACACACGCAAATCTTGATATCTTCGTTCACACACATTTTGATGATCTGAAACGTCAGGCGTCTGATAGGGGTATCGACTGTGTATCCCACCCTACAAAAGCAAGTATTCTCGATGAACTTTTTAAGACATTTGTTCGCAGCTCCATAGTACAGCCGACATTCATAGTTGATTATCCCATTGAGCTTTCTCCACTTTCAAAAAGAAAAGCGGATAATCAGGATCTTACAGAACGGTTCCAACTTGTTGTTGCGGGTATGGAAGTGGTGAATGCATTTAGTGAGCTCAATGATCCTCTTGACCAACGTGAGCGTTTTGAGGCGCAAGCACAGCTCAAAGAGCTGGGTGATGAAGAAACGCATGGAACAGATTATGATTTCGTGCATGCGTTAGAATATGGGATGCCACCTACAGCAGGATTGGGGATGGGCATCGACCGCCTGTGCGCACTTTTGACGGATTCCCATAGTTTGAAGGAAGTCATCCTTTTTCCTACTCTTCGCCCAAAGCCCTAATGACTAAGAAAAACGACACCTCAACTAATGGTACGGTGATGGCATTTGGAACATTTGATATTGTTCATCCCGGACACCTTTCCTATTTGTTGCAAGCAAAGCGTCTTGGTAAAAAACTGATAGTTGTTATCGCTCGCGACGCAACGGTTAGAGCTCTTAAAGGACATTTGCCATTCTTCAATGAACGAGAACGACTTGCTCTTGTGTCTTCATTAAAAATTGTCGATCGTGCAGTGCTTGGTGATAAAATCCATCATTGCAGGATTATTGACAGAGTCCGCCCTGATATCATTTGTCTTGGGTATGATCAGAATATTTCAAAGCAGCATTTATCCGAACAGCTTAAACGCATGCATATTCCACTACATTCCATTGTGCGGGCGAAGGCCCACCGCAAGGTTCGATATAAGTCATCTCTCATAAAAAAAGCATTCCATGGCTCGTGATCCCATACATTCTACTCATCAGAGGCTTATTCGAAGAAGGCATGGCGCACTGCAGATGTTTCTCAAAAGGGTCCGGATATTCGGCTCTATAGTATGCATACCGATTGTAATAGGCGCTGTTATCTATGGGGTTTTTTTTTCTCAGTACTTTTCCATACAAACAATTGAAATTCAAGCGCCAAATTCGCTTTCTGTGGATGAATTGCGTTCGAAGTTATATCATCAGCTTGATAATACTGTTTTTGCAGTGCTTCCCATGCGTAATATTTTTTTGTTTGATGAGAAGAAAGCTTCAAAGATCATTTCTGAAAATATTCTCATTGAAAACCTACACATACAGAAGTCTTATCCGAGAACAATCCGTATTTCCGTAGAAGGTAAGAAATTCGAATTACTCTGGTATACCAAAAATGGCGTTTGGATGCTTGGTGCTAATGGAATGCTTATTAGCCAAGCTGATCAGGGAGACATTGCCTCCTTGCCACTCGATCTACTCAGACGGCGATATGGAAATGAAATTCTTATGGTTGATGAGTATATTAAGAAGCGTCCAGCCGTTGCGCCACTTATTGTTGATGCTTTGGAACAAGATGCTGCCGTAGGACTTTCTGTTATTGATCCACAGCATCTTGAAATACTCATGACACTCCGCGATCTTTCTAAGAAAAATGGGATTGAGACTGCATATGTACTCTATACACGAACAGACCAAACCATTACTCTTGTGACTCGCGAAGGGTGGGAACTTATAATGATGTTGGATGCGGACATTTCAAAGCAGCTGAAAAATGCATCGACGCTCCTTTCTCGCTCAATTAAAAAAAAGCGATCAAAGCTGAAAAGCATCGATGTTCGTTTTGATAATCGTCTCTACTATACTCTTCAGTAATGATGTAATCCTATGATTATTGCTATCGATGGCAGATCACTGCAGGGCGCTCAGGGTGGAGTTGATATCTATGTATATCAGCTGTTAACTCATTTTTTCACACATCATGCAAATCATTCCTATATCCTGTTTTTTAACGGCAGTAAAAGAATTGTAAATCCCTTTAAAAGCTATCAATGTCTCCAGGTTATTCACACAGGCATTCCGTCAAAATTGTTTAATGCTTCACTTGCTCTTGTTCATAGGCCAAAATTAGATGTGCTTCTAGAGCGCGTAAGTGGGAAGCGCATTGATCTTTTTTTTCTACCAAATCTTAATTTTGCCGCCTTTTCTCAACATGTAAAAATAGTTCTTACGATTCATGATTTGAGTTTTGTTCATTATAGATTGCAGCAGTCGCGAAAAAGCAGATGGTGGCATGCATCATTGAGGCCTGAGACTCTCATACATCGCAGTCAGCATATTATTGCCGTTTCTGAAAATACAAAAAAGGATGTGGTATCGACATTCGGCATTGATTCGTCAAAAATAAGCACAATCCATCTTGGTGTGGAAAATACGAATCTGCCCGACAGGGGTTCAACTGGCGAATTGCCGATGATACTTGCCTTTTGTCCTCAGGAAAAAAGAAAAAATATTGAAGCTCTGATTGAGGCATTTTCTTGTGCGCGTTTGAGTGACGAACGCTTAGATAACGCATACCTTGTTTTGGCTGGCGTTTCTACATTGCCGCCGAGCATTAAGAATACCATTCGAAAACTACGACTTACAAAGTGGGTTCATATTGTGCGCGCCGTATCTCGAGACCACAGACTTGCTTTACTTCGTTCTGCGCGCATATGTGCATATCCAAGCATATATGAGGGATTTGGATTTCCTCCGCTTGAAGCGAATCTAATGGGTGTCCCCGTGATTGCCGGAGCTCACTCATGCTTACCTGAGATAAGCGGTTCTACCGCATGGCTTTGTGATCCTTATAATATCACCGAGCTTTCCCATGCAATGATTACGCTCTATACAGATGAAGGTATTCGAGGTTCACTCATACGTGGATCGGCTACAATTACCCAGAAATACCAATGGAGCGAGACAGCTCGTCAGACTATACAACTATTTGAAAAGGTATGCGAATAGGAATCGACGCGCGATTATTCAAGGCAGGATTGGGAATAGGTAGATATATCGAACAACTTCTCCTGCATCTGGAAAAAAGTGACAACAGTGATGAGTATATTATTTTTTTACGTAAAGAGATGATGGATGTATATCTCCCCGCTAATGTACGATTCAAAAAAGTATGTCTTGATATTCCTTGGTACTCGCTTTCAGAACAGCTTATAGCACCGATTGTTTTTATGATTCACAATGTCGATATCATGCATTTCCCTCATTTTAATGTACCGTTATTGTATCCAAAAAAATATATTTTAACGATTCATGACCTTATCATGATAAAGCATGCAGGATCTTCGAAAAGCGCGGCATCTACCCTCCATCCACTCATTCATGCTTTCAAATATAAAGCATATAGATTTGTATTGAAGACGGCATGCAAGAGGGCGAAAGCAATTATCGCGGTGTCCACTTCGGTAAAGCAAGATATGGTTACTTTGTTGAATATTCAAAAAGATCGCATTCATGTTATATATGAGGGATGTCAGCTGACAGAATATCAAGCGATACTTCCATTGCCATCAGGCGTACGAAAGCCCTATTTTATTAATGTGGGGAATGCCTATCCACATAAAAATCTCAACTATCTTCTCAACGTTTTTGAGGAATTAAGAAATGAAGGAGCGCAATTCCAGCTTGTGTTATGCGGACAACAAGACGCTTTTCGACAGAGAGTTATAAATGAAATTGAGAATAGAAATCTTGGAGGAACTGTTATTCACTTAGGATATGTGCCGGATTTACAACTCGCATCGCTCTATCGACAGGCCGAAGCGGCGCTTTTCCCCTCCATTGAAGAGGGCTTTGGTTTTGGCGCATTGGAAGCAGCTCTTTTAGGAATACCCGTGATTGCTTCGCGTATCAGAGTATTTGAAGAAATTCTCCAAGGTGCGGCAATGTATATTGACCCTTTCAATCCGCATGATATGATTGAGTCGATCAAAAAATTAGATTCTGACGAACAGTTGCGGCAAAGCTTTATCCGCAAAGGCCTCAATCTCAAAGGTATTTACTCATGGGATCAAAATGCCAAAGTAACAACAGAACTCTATCATGTATGAATATAGTCAGAGGGGCTCTTCCTTTTTTACTTCCACTCATTGAAACACTTTTTTTAAAAGTTGGGCTTGTATTTCCCGGACAGTATCTAGTCATCGTATTGGGAGGGGTAGTTGTTTCAGATGCATTCCTTACAATTCTTTTTAAAAAGAATATTCCAAGAATGAAAATCATATGGTATGCTCTTCCTTCACTTCTTCTCTATTGCAGTTCTGCTGCATCGCTCTTTATTGTTGAAGAATCCTATCTTCGTAATACCATTGTTATAACAAATGCCGTATTTCAATGCCTCTATTTGCTTAATTTGTATTTTTTACTTTACAAACGAGAGCGTTATCAGGAGAGATCGTTTTGGCATATTACAGCAACATTAAACGTAGTTTCCTTTCTGAATAGTTCTATTGTAATCTACGGACTTATTCATTTTGTGGAATATAAATTAATGCTACTAATCATTCCATTAGTACTTCTCACTGCTCTTTTTCATATGCAGCAACTCGTATCGCAGGGCTTCGACATTCGGCAACACTGGAGATTTATATGTATACAAACACTCATCATTATCGAATGCGCATTTGCCATCCACTGGCTTCCTAATCATTTTATTCCAAAAAGTTTTTTTCTCACGATTCCTTTTTTTATGGCAAATCAGATCGGGTATTCTGCGCTTCGAAAAGAGCAGTCAAGGCGGTCTGTTCTTTCCATTATAGCAATTGCGGCAAGTATGCTACTATTAGTATTACTGACCAGTAGATGGAGATAATTATGCGATTATTGACATTCATTCTTTTAGTCGGTTGTTCATTGCTTGCAGGCTATGTTGGCGGGATGATAGCTCAACAACCCATGTTATTTGACGATACTCTTTCTCGACCGTTTATCATTGAACAGCCCATTTCAAAGAAGAGTGAAGGCACCCTTGAATCGCTGCATAAGCGAACGCAATCGCTTATCGTATCGATTGCAGTTGGTGATGAGAAGCAGAGGATTACCGATTCGCTGATGCGATCATACGGAACTCTACTTACCAGTGATGGTTGGGTTGTTACGTCTAACCTCGAGCAACTACCAATGGATACATTATTCGGTGTTCGATCAGATGGTACGAGCTCGCGTATTGTGCGAAGGGTTTCCGATCCTTCATTGGGAATAGAGTACCTTAAAATGGAGGGGTCCGGGATGGGTTCGGTTGATTTTCTTCCAAAGGAGCAGTCATTTGAGGCAAGGTATGCATATGTTATTATGCCCAAAAAAACAATTTCCCGTATTCTGACCACTCGCCGATCCTATCCTCAAAGTAAAAAAGATTCATTTGTGCGCCATTCTGATACATTGGAGAAAGGGTATTTCGCGCCTGACGGTGTTTATCCGAATGGTTCACCGGTATTTACGGAAGATAGTCAGTTTTTTGGTATCATCAATGATTCAACTGTCATACCCGGCTTTTATATTCAGGATGGTTTGAAGCGTCTTCTGAGAACAGGTAGTATTAAACGCGCTTCGTTAAACCTCTCCTATGTAGATCTTGCAATAAACCCTTTGCTTTTGGAAAGACCTCAAATGGGAGCACTGATTGTGGCGGATAAAAATGGTATCGCAATCAAGAATAAAAACAGCAAAACGATCCTTATGAATGGAGACATCATTACAAAAATAAATACTGAAGAAATAAATGAAAATCAAAGTTTATCGGAATTACTTTCACAATACTCTACTTCTGATACGATATCGCTTACGTATAAGGAGACTAATGGTAAGGAACATATGTTTGAAGCAGTCTCTCAGTAGACTTGTAATTCCAATTCATTCATAATAGATATTTTTATGACAAGTACTGATCTATACGCATACCTTACAACACTCTCAATCGTTATAGTCTCATGTTTTGTATGTTGGGCGCTCTATTATCTCATCCAAATTTTGAAACGAATGTATGCATTAATGGATGCAATTGAGGATTCATTTAAAAACATGTCTAGCGGTTGGGAATCGTTCATGCATCGCTTTTCAACAATGAGAGAAACACTCCAAATGCTTGCACAGGGCATTCGAACTGCAGGCAGTATGTATGAAAAAATAAAAAAGCCGTCTAAGAAGAAAAAATCAATAGAAGACACCGACGGGATCCAGGAATAATGGGTATGAATTTTGTTCAACTTCATGTCCATAGCCATTATAGCTTACTAGATGGCCTTGCTCGGATAGGCGAACTTGTTGCTCGCGCAAAAGAGTTTGGCATGGGGTCGTTGGCACTGACAGACCATGGATCGCTGTATGGCGCCATTGAATTTTATCAAGCATGCAAAAAGGCAAGCATCAAGCCGATCATCGGCGTAGAGACATATATCACGTCTCGCGGCAGATTTAAGAAACAAGGTAAAGAAGATGATGAGCGCTTTCATCTCATTCTCCTTGCAAAAAATCACGCAGGTTACAAAAATCTCCTAAAGCTTGTTACTCTCTCTCATTTAGAGGGATTTTATTATAAACCGCGTATTGATTTTGAATTACTGGAAAAGCATTCGGAGGGCATTATAGCTACAAGTGCATGTATCAATAGTCAAATAGGACAGGCATTACTTGCAGGCAAAGATGGTAAAGCAGAGCTTCAAAGGTACGTGGATATTTTTGGAGATGATTTTTATCTTGAATTGCAACACCATCAAAATCTCCCGGAACAACACACAGTGAATGCGGGCTTGAAGTCACTTTCCCTGCAGACAGGTGCTAGGCTTATAGCCACAACAGACTCACACTATCTTGTGCCCGAAGATGCAACGGCACATGATGTGTTGCTCTGCCTCCAGACCAAGAAGGAACGCAGTGACAAAAACCGTCTCTGCATGCTTGGAGAGGATTTTTCTTTTACTGACGGTTCTTCAACAATTGAAGCATTTAAGGACACCCCTGAAGCTATTAGCAATACAGTCCTCATTGCCGAACAAGTGGATTTGGAAATTCCATTAGGAAAAATTATATTACCAACCTATTCATTGCCTGAGTCCATTACACCAGAACAAGAACTTCGACACATGTGCGAAGAAGGATTGGTTAGTAGATTTGGAGCAGAAATCAATGATATATTGCGAGATCGGCTCAAATATGAACTTGCCGTTATATTAAAAGCAGGATATGCCGCTTATTTTCTGATAGTGCAAGATTTTGTGAACTGGGCGAAAAAACAAGGTATTGTTGTCGGACCTGGTCGCGGAAGTGCTGCCGGCAGTTTGGTGGCATATCTTTTAAGGATAACAAATGTTGATCCAATACAATACGATCTTCTCTTTGAGCGCTTTTTGAATCCTGAGCGAGTTTCCATGCCCGACATAGATCTTGATTTTGCCGATAGTAGAAGAGATGAAGTGCTCGGGTATATTGAAGAAAAATACGGCCATGATCACGTTGCTCAAATTATAACATTTGGAACCATGGCAGCTCGCGTTTCTATTCGTGACGTCGGGCGCGTTATTGGGGCACCATACTCATTCTGTGACCAATTGGCAAAATTAATTCCCCAGAATATGACACTTGACGCTGCCACTAAGGCAGTTCCAGAACTGAGAGATTTTATAGCATCAAACGATCAGGCAAAGGAAATTATGGGGATTGCCCATCGTTTGGAGGGTGTTGCGCGCCATAGTTCGGTTCATGCATGCGGGGTTGTTATTACCCCGGAACCGCTGACAGAATATGCGCCATGCCAATATGCTGCTCCTGACGATAAGACAATCATAACTCAATATTCACTTCATCCTATCGAAGATCTTGGCTTGCTGAAGTTTGATTTTTTGGGATTAAGCAACCTTACCATATTGGAAAATGCAAAAAATGTAGTATTGCGCACAAAAGGAGTATCAATTGATTATGATGCATTGCCTCTCAATGACAAGGCGACCTATCGTCTTCTTCAACAGGGGAAGACCACGGGAGTGTTTCAACTTGAAAGTGCAGGAATGAAAAGATATCTCAAACAACTTAAACCCACACATATCGAAGACGTTATTGCAATGGTTGCGCTCTACCGCCCAGGTCCTATGGAGCTGATCCCGGACTACATTGCCGGAAAACATGGAAGGAAAATCCCAGAATATCTTCATCCAAAGCTCAAGCCTATTCTTGAGCAGACATATGGCGTTGCAGTATATCAAGAACAGCTTATGAAAATAGCTCAGGATTTGGCGGGTTTTACTCTTGGTGAGGCTGATGTGCTCCGAAAGGCTGTTGGAAAAAAAATTGTAAAGCTTCTTATTGAACAAAAAGAGAAATTTGTTGCAGGCTGCGTACGTAATAATGTACCCAAAAACATGGCTGAAAAAGTTTTTGATTTTATCGAACCGTTTGCGGGGTATGGATTCAATAGGTCGCACGCTGCATGCTATGCAATCATTGCATACCAAACGGCATATATGAAAGCGCATTTTCCGGCAGAGTTTATGGCAGCTCTCTTGACGGCAGATCAGCAGAATACCGACAGAATCTCGATTGAGATCGAAGAATGCCGCCAAATGGATATTCCTGTCATGTTGCCGGACATTAATGAAAGTTTTGCGACGTTTACTGTTGTGGAAGCGAGTGATGGATCTAAGGAATCAATTAGATTCGGATTACGGGCAATCAAAAATGTCGGTGAGCATATCGCCGATGTTATTGTTGCAGAGCGTAAAAAAGGTGGACCCTTTGATACATTGGAAGATTTTCTTGAGCGGGTTACTGATAAGGATTTGAATAAAAAATCACTTGAAAGCCTTATTCGAAGCGGTGCACTTGATAGATTTGGCGATAGGGGACAATTGATGTATAATTGTGATAAGCTCCTTTCATTTGCAAAAAGCATGACGCAAGAGCGCAAAGGCAATCAAGCAAGCCTGTTTGGAGATGCATTTACAAAAAAGTCGCTCGTACTTTCGCCTTGTGAGAAACTTGACCCCAAAATACCGCTTTCTTGGGAGAAAGAATTATTGGGTTTATACCTCAGTGATCATCCGCTTCATGGCATTATGGATGTCATGCAGCGATTTGTAATGCCTTGCGAGCAAGTAAAACAGCAGCGAGAGAGCAGCAATGTCCGTATTTGCGGGATCATAACATCCCTCAAAAAAATTCTTACAAAGAAAAATGAGCAAATGCTTTTTGTAAAACTTGAAGATCTCACAGATACACTTGAAGTAATTGTATTTCCCAGCATCTTAAAGGATTCAGTTTCACTCTGGCGAGAAGACGCTATTTTGGCGATAGAGGGTAGGGTTTCTCGAAAGGATTCAGAAAGTAAGTTGATTTGCGGCAAGGTTCAGGAAGTGACCAATTCGATGATTGATGCGCTTTCTCAAAGAATCAATAGTAACAAGTAATAATATGTTTTTTCCTCATAAAGAACAGCCACGAACGCAATTTTACAATACTATCGCAATGAGTTTTATTGTTATTTCTCTTATTCTTGTCGCTGCTGTTTTTTACGTCACATTTAGCTGGGCAACTATTATTCTTACCCAAGAAAAACAGATTTCTCAACGCACTATTACCATTCAGGTCGCTGATACTACCAATAACGAACAAGGAGTGCTTCAAGGTAAGGTTCTTACCGAGGAAATGGATGCGCAAGGCACCTTTACCCCCGAGGAGTCTTCATCGCTCATCCAAAAGGCTCAAGGAATCATCACTGTTGTAAATTCAACCTCAAAAAAACAACCCTTGCGCGAGACAACGCGGCTTCTATCGTCGGATACTATTCTTTTTAGAACTACGGAATATGTTGTTGTTCCTGCAAAAGGAAGTGTTCGAGTGCCTGTGATTGCCGATGAAGAGGGCGATGTCGGCTCTTCGTTGAGTAATGCCCGCTTTACCTTACCGGGTCTCTGGCCCGGACTACAAACAAGTATTTATGGTCAGGGCTTTGAAATATCTTCAGGTGGTTTGAAACGTGTGTACACTCTTTCACAGAATGATATTGAGAGGGCTTCACACGAACTTGACGTACAGCTTCAAGAAAAATTTTCTACAGTATCCCAATCACAATTGGCAGTTAAGCCTCAATCGCTCAAATCGATCATATCTTCTAAAGTTCTCTCAGGATCATCCGATAAGCCTCTGGGAAGTACTACAGATTCGTTTACCTATGCAATTAAGGAGCAGTTAACGGGCATCTTTTTTGATGAGTATGCTGCAAAAGCATATATCGAAGAGGTTTTGAAAAAGGAACTTTCAAGTGGCTATCAACTTGTTCCCCTTGACATGAATTCTCTAGAGTATAGTCTTGAAGATATTGATCGCCCACGTTCCAAGGCTACATTAAGCGTACGCCTTCTTGCGGGTCAAATGAAAAGTACCGAATATCTTTCTCTAGAAAAACGTTCACTGACAGGTAAGTCAATCAATCAAGTCGTATCGTATTTTCAGGATATGCCAAGCATCAAAAATGTTCATGTGCGTTTCTATCCTTTCTGGGTGACACGCACGCCGTTGTTGCATGACCATATCAATATTATTGTCGAGAATGAAGATCAACAACAATGAGCACTTCATCATCACATGACTATTCACTTGATACGATGCGCCATTCAACGGCGCATCTTCTTGCTGCCGCATTGCTAAAAATGTATAAAGGTGCAAAGCTTGGAGTAGGGCCTGTAGTTGAGAATGGTTTCTATTATGACATTGAAAGTCCTATTCCCATTAGTGCTGCTGATTTCAAGAAAATTGAGAAGGAAATGAAGGAGTTGGTAAAAAAAAATCTCTTGTTTATTCGTGAAGAAGTGGAAATTTCCGAAGCAAAAAAACTATTCAAAGATCTCAAGCAGGATTATAAAGTTGAGTTGCTTGAGGATATTGAAAAATTCGGAAGTACTGTGATTGATGACCAAAGAGAGGAAATTCTCACAACAACTGCGGAAAAAAAAGTTGTTTCCCTCTATCGCACAGGTGATTTTATCGATCTGTGTAGGGGGCCGCATGTTGCTACCACAAAAGATATCGGAGTGTTTAAGCTCCATAAGATTGCAGGAGCGTATTGGAGAGGTAAGGAGCAAAATCCTCAACTCACACGTATTTATGGCCTGGCATTTGGCACGCAAGATGAACTAGACTCTTATTGCGCACTCCTTGAAGATGCGGCAAAGCGAGATCATCGAAAATTGGGTAAGGAGTTAGAGTTGTTTACTATTATAGACGACATCGGACCCGGATTACCACTTTTTTATCCAAAGGGGGCTCTTCTTCGTAGGTATATTGAAAATCTTATCATTGAAGAACAGGAAAAAAGGGGATATGTTCCGATTTGGATTCCACATATCACAAAAGATCAACTCTATAAAACATCAGGGCATCTGGAGAAGTATGACGCTTTGTACCCACCGATGCATTGCGAGGAGGCTGACTATTATCTCAAGCCCATGAACTGTCCTCATTTCATGATGCTCTATAATACAATCCCACACAGTTATAGGGATTTGCCTATTCGTTATACGTGCACGACCACAAATTATCGCTATGAGAAATCAGGAGAATTATCTGGACTCACAAGAGTGAGAGCTCTTACACAGGATGATTGCCATGTTTTTTGCACACCTGAGCAGATTGAAGGGGAAATCTCGCTTATGCTCGATATGATACAGCATATCTATTCCATTTTCGATTTTAAAGACTATTCTGTAAGTATTTCCGTAAGAGATCCAAATAACAAAGAAAAATATATTGGCTCTGAAGAGTACTGGAATACGGCTGAGAGTGCTCTTCAAAAAGTAGTTAGCGAGAGGAATATGCGTGCCATTGTATGCGAGGGTGAGGCGGCATTCTATGGACCAAAACTTGATTTTATTTTCAAAGATGCGCTTTCGAGGCCCTGGCAACTTTCAACAATACAACTTGATTATAATTTACCCGAGCGTTTTGAGTGCGAATATGCGGATTCCGACGGATCAAAGAAGCGCCCCATAGTCATTCACAGAGCAATTCTTGGATCAACAGAGCGATTTTTGGGTATACTGATTGAGCATTTTGCCGGACGATTTCCATTGTGGTTGTCGCCGGTTCAAGTGGCACTTATACCTGTTGGATTAGCGCACCATGAACCGTGTAAAAAACTTCATACTCAACTTACTGAAGCAGGAATGAGATGCGAAATTAACGAGTCAAATGAATCAGTTGGTAAAAAAATCAGGGAAGCAGAAAAAATGAAAACGCCTTATATGATTGTCATTGGTGATAAAGAAAAGGATTTGAAAGAACTGACAATTCGTGTGAGGGGGATGGAGTTGCCGTTAACCATGCAATTTCAAGCATTTATTAAAATGGCGCAGGAATATATTTTGCATAAGACTCTAAATCTGACAAAAGAATAACTCGCTATTGATTCCCAAAAATGAAGGAAATGACTGATATGGCGGGGATGTATAAAATCACGACATTCGGATGTCAGATGAATAAATCCGATTCGGAAAGAATAAAAGGAATGCTTAGCCGCATCGGTATGGTTGAAACACTTACCGATGATCAGGCTGATCTTTTGATATTCAATACCTGTTCGGTACGTCAGAAATCAGAAGACAGGATCTATGGACTTCAGGCGCAGTTTGAAGAACTTAAGAAAAAAAATCCGAATATCATAGTAGTTGTCACGGGGTGTATGCCCGGACGAGATAAAGATGGAGTACTGCGTGAGCGGCTTCCCTATGTTGACCTCTTCTTTCCGACAGAAGAACTTGTGTTATTGCCAAAAAGAATAAGCGAGCTGCGTAGTGATCTTGTAGATCCAAATAGCGTTTCTGACTATGAGTATAAGCATTACTTGGATATTCAACCGTCATATCAGTCGCAGTGCTCGGCGTTTATTCCCATAAGTAATGGTTGCAATAAATTTTGTACGTATTGTGTGGTGCCTTATTCTCGTGGCAGGCAAAAAGACCGCCCTCTTAAGGATATTCTCACTGAAGCTCGATTGCTGCAGGAGCATGGCTGCAAGGAGATCACATTATTGGGCCAGACTGTTAATCTGTATAACCCTTCCGACAAAGAGCATTTTTCATCCTCAAATCCCTTTGATCATGTAAAAAACGCATTTGCCGCTCTTATGTGGGAATTAAATGAACTTGAGGGCATTGAGCGCATACATTTTACAGCTCCGCATCCTCAATATATGGATAATGACACATTGGATGCACTTTGCTTGCCAAAGCAAATGAATTACCTTCATCTGCCAGTACAGTCAGGCAGCAATGTCGTTCTGAAGAGGATGAATCGGCCCTATACGGCTGAGTATTATTGTGAACGTATAACTGAGTTGAGAAAAAGAAAACCTGATTGCGCTTTGGGAACCGATATTATTGTTGGATTCTGTGGTGAAACAGAAGAAGATTTTAGAAAAACAGTCGAGCTTTATATCCAATGCGACTTTGATATTGCATACCTTGCAATGTATTCCGTCCGCTCCGGTACAGCTGCGAGTAAAATGTATAAAGATGATGTTTTGCAGACAGTAAAGAAAGAGAGATGGGATGTACTGCAGAAATTAATGGAAGAAACAGTACTAAGAAAAAATCAGAGTTATATCGGAAAAACTGTTTCTGTTCTTATTGACTCATGTGATAAGGGGAAGTGTAGCGGCAATTCGAGAGAGATGAAACGAGTGCAATTCAGCGGCGGTAAAGAATTGATTGGTACCGTTGTTCAGGTGAGAGTTAATAAAGCATTAGAGTGGGTACTCTATGGTGAAAAAATCTGATATACCCCTTGTTGTTATCTTGGGACCAACAGCAAGTGGCAAATCATCATGGGGAGTAGAGCTTGCAATTGAATATTGTGGAGAAATCATATCTGCCGATTCTCGTCAGGTCTTTAAAGGTTTGGATATTGGCAGTGGTAAAATTACGAAAGAGGAAATGAAGAATGTGCCGCATCATTTAATCGATGTATGCGCTGCGGGATTGAGATTCACTGTTGCGCAATACAAAGTGCTCGCTGATGCCGTAATTGAAGAAATAATTAAAAATGGACACGTACCATTTTTGGTTGGTGGTTCTGCGCTATATGTGGATGTAGTTGTTGAAAATTATCTCATTCCTGATGTCGATCAGGATGTAAATTATCGGCAACTTCTTGAGCGTCAATCTGTTGGGCAATTGTGCCATCAACTTGAACGCGTAGATCCGGTGCTTTTTTCTACAATCGATACATTGAATAAAAGGCGACTGATCCGCGCACTCGAAGTGTTTCATCTGACCGGCAAGCCCCTGTCGGAACTGAAAAAAAAGGGTACTGACGTATATGAATCGACAGTTTTTGGAATAGATATGCCCAGAGAACAATTGTATGACAGAATTGACGCAAGGGTTGATAGCCGAATAAAAGAGGGGATGATCGAAGAGGTTGAAGCGTTGCTGGCATCGGGAATTTCAAGTGAATGGCTTGATACTCTTGGACTGGAATACCGTTTTATTTCTCACTATATTCTTAAAACAGATAGGAGTGAGCCTTCAAAAAAAGAAATGATTCAAAGATTGAAATTCGCTATTCATGATTTTGCTCGAAGGCAACTCATTTGGTTTCGAGCGAAAAAAAACATTATTTGGTGCGAAAAGTTTGACCAAATGCGGCACTTCCTTAACTCTTCAAAAGATTTTCCAAAACAGACTTAACAATATCGGGTTGTGCCTTTCCTTTCATTTCCTTCATTACTTGTCCAACAAGAAACATGATTGCCGTTGATTTTCCATTTTTGTAGTTTACAACAGCATCTTGATTGTTTGCAACAATGCCCTTAGCAGCACTTTCAATGAGCGATGTATCGCTTACTTGATGTAGCTGCTCGTCTTGTACGATTATACGAGGGCTTTCGTTTGAATCAATAATCCTATCAAGAATTGTTTGTGCCACAGAGCTGTTAATGGTATTTTGAGCAATGAGTGAGATAAGTTCAGCGAAATTTTCCGGTGAAAGTTGTATCAAATCAATCGATGATGAGCGATCTGTGATGCGAGCGCAAAGCTTATTGATAAGCCATGAGGAAAGAAGTCTATAATCCGCGATGGTTGTGGGTTGTGCACTTGATAGCCATTCTGAAAATTCTGAAGCACATTTTTCAAAATAATCTCCTAAGGCTTTATCCTCAACAAGAATTTTACTGTCAGATTCAGATATTTCGTATTCCTCACAAAAACGCAGTCGTCTACGCGCAGGAAGTTCTGGAATGGATGCCATGAATTCAACTCTGAGTTCGTCAGTAAAACGAATAGGTGGTAGATCAGGCTCAGGAAAATATTTATAATCGTGGGCCTCTTCCTTGCCGCGCTGAAGGACAGTTGTTCCCGAGTCATCATCCCATCCAACAGTGATTTTGTTTGTACGATTTCGTGTTTCACCGCCATCCATCCAGTCGTTATAGAGCCGCTTTGCTTCAAATTGAAGGGCGTGCTCTACTGATCTGAATGAATTAAGATTTTTTATTTCAGAAATAGGTGTTGACAGCTCTACTCCATCAACATCAAACTGCACGGAAACATTTGCATCACATCGCAGATGCCCCTTTTCCATATCCGCATGGGACACTCCCAAATAGCGTGCTAGAAGCCTGAGTTCATGTAAAAAGATTTTAGCCTCAAGTGGTGTTTTGATATCTGGCTCGGTAACCACTTCCATGAGTGGAGTAGAGCAACGGTTGAAATCAACGAGACTTGCTCCAAGCTCTGCAGCATGCAGAAGCTTTGCCGCATCTTCCTCAAGATGCAGTCTATTAATCCGTACCCTCATTTCCGTTCTGCCATTCTCACTTGGTAATTGGACATCAACGTATCCCGCAACTCCGATTGGCTGATCATATTGTGAAATCTGATACCCCTTTGGTAAATCAGGATAGTAGTAATTTTTTCGATCGAATTTACTTATATCACGAATGGTGCACTGCAGTGCCAACGCCATCCTGGCAGATGAAATAATCGCCTGCTTGTTTGCGACAGGTAACGTTCCCGGATGCCCCATGCATACAGGGCATATGGTTGTATTTGGCGGTTTGTTCTCTCCGTCATTTGAGCATCTGCAAAACATTTTTGACTTCGTATTGAGCTGAATGTGAATTTCCAGCCCGATCGTCGTGCGATACATACGAGTAAATTATGCTGCTGGATTGATGTGTATTCCCGGTCCCATGGTTGATGAGACACTGACAGCTACTATAAATGTCCCCTTCGCGGTAGATGGCTTTGATTTTCGTAGGCTCTCGATAAACGCCTGGTAGTTTTCTGCAAGCTTTGCAGCATCAAGTGATCTCTTGCCAATGATCTGATGAACATTTCCCGTATCGTCGTTTTTGAAGTTAATTTTTCCCTTGGTGATTTCTTCGAGTGTTTTTGTAATATGTGTTGTTACCGTTTCGTTCTTTGGAGAGGGCATAAGGCCTTTAGGGCCGAGAATTTTTGCAATTTGAGCAAGATGTTTCATCATGTCGGGAGTTGCAACCGCAACGTCAAAATCTATTTTTTGGGATTGTTTGATTTCTTGAATAAGCTCAACTCCTCCGACGCGCACTGCCCCTGCTTTAGTGGCTTCCTGCGCATTGACACCTTCCGCAAATACAATGACACGTTTTGTTTTTCCCGTGCCATTCGGAAGTAAGATCGATCCGCGGATTGTTTGATCGCTTTTTCGCGGATCGATGCCTGTTCGCACATGCACTTCTACAGTTGCATCGAACTCCTCATAGGAACACTTTTTCACAAGTTCAAGCGCTTCAAGCGGAGAATATGCCTTTTCGAGATCAATATCCGCAATGCAGGCTTGGAATTTTTTTGATTGTTTTCTCATAAATGTTTGTGGTAGTAACGCCCTGTATATTCTGGGCTCCCACTGTTAGCTAAGAATAAATATTAAGGTTTTATTTCAACTCCCATTTGTCGTGCCGTACCTTCAACCATTCTCATACCTGCTTCGATGGTTTTGGCCGTCAGATCACACATCTTTTTTTCTGCAATATCTCTCACTTGCGCCTTTGTGATTGATCCAACTTTATCTGTAAGGGGTTTTCCTGATCCTTTTGGTATACCGGCGGCCTTCTTGATTAATTCAGCCGTGGGCGGCGTTTTTAGGATGAATGCATAGGTCCTGTCCTCATAGACAGTGATAACGACGGGGGTGATATCATCTCCCATTTTTACGGTTGCTGCATTGAATTTTTGACAAAACTCAGCGATATTCAGACCATGCTGTCCTAATGCCGGACCAATCGGAGGCGCGGGATTTGCTTTACCTGCCGGAATTTGTAATTTGATGAGTGCTTTTATTTTTTTTACTGCTGCCATAGAGTTCGTTAATAGGTTTTAGTCAAGAACGGCAATGAGGCTTTGCCTGTATTAAATCTTTTTAATTTGAAGGAAATCAAGCTCCACAGGTGTTTCACGCCCGAATATCGTCACCAGTACCTTAATCTTTCCTCGTTCTTCATCAACCTCAGTAATTTTTCCCTCAAAATTCTTAAAGGGGCCATCAACGATACGAACGGGAGTAGAAATTGTAAGATCAATTTTATATTTGGGTTCTTCAAGGCCCATGCGCTTTTGAAGAAACTCCATTTCTTCATCTGAAATCGGATTAGGAGTGGTTCCGCTTCCGATAAAACCCGTTACATTCGGCGTATTGCGCACAACATACCATGATTCATCTGTCACTATCATTCGAACAAGTACATAGCCGGGAAATATTTTTTCGGTGATGACTTTTCGCTTGCCATTTTTAATCTTAATTCTTTTTTCGGTTGGAATAAGGACATCAAAAATATAATCTTCCATGTCCATGGATTCAATGCGTTGCTTCAAATTGCGCACGACATTTTCTTCGTATCCGGAATAGGTGTGGATGGCGTACCATCTGGGTAATTGGTCTGAAACTTGTTTTGGCATACGTAGTTGGATGAATACAAAAAAGCTTATTTAAGGAGGAGCTTCTGTATACCGAAGTTAAATAGTATATCCAATGCTCCCAAAAATACCGCCACACCAATGCTGAAAAATATGACAATAAGCGTATGATTAATGGTCTGTGATCGTGTTGGCCAGACGACACGCTTAAGTTCTTGATAGGATTCAAGGAAGTATTGTTTTGTCTTTTGAACAGCTTGATTCATAAGGATGTCGATACTATTTTTTGTAATTTAAAAAGGCCCCTGGCCTTTGATAATCAGGATATCAGATCTGCAAGACCTGTCAAGTGGACGGAATTCATCTATCATTATGGGCCAAGATTTTCATCCTCAGCCTTTGTGCGCTTTTTGTCGTAGGGGACGGTGTACGTCTGTAGTTTTATAGGATTTTTAAGTTTGAGTTTAAGGCCGGTACCTGTGATGCCGTTGATTCCACTGACGCTAAACGTATCGGAAAAAGCTTTTGCATCCTTTGGGTTGATAATACTCGCTTTAATTTCTATGAGGTGCTTTCCGGGCATTACTGTTTCAAAAAGTCCATAATCCCCCAATCCCGTCCAGTGAAGTGTTTTTTTTTCACTAAACACATCTTTTGAGTCCGGCTGCTTGCCATCCAGTGTAATACTGAGATGTTTGAGTACACCGGATTTTACAAACCATTTAGGGCTTGAGAGGGTAATAGCTTTAATGCGCATTTTTTTCTTCGCATCAACAACAAATGCTGCTACAAGGGCCTTCTTTGCTCCGGGGATAAGCTTATTGGTCGTTTTGCCCCCTGCTTTGGCGATGGAAACAAATTCATCTGTAACGGGTTTAGTGGTTTTTACTTGTTTGTTATTTTTGATGTCGCTAAGTTGAGCAGAGCGTCGAACACTTCCTTGATTAAGTGACTTAAACTCCTTGTTGTAAATGTTGCTTGGCCAATCTCGAGGAGTGACTTCAATCATTCTTTGGAACCAACCACACAGAAGAGTATAGCGCATTTGTGTAGGCCTCAGAGTGATGCGGACCTGCCCTTGCGCATAACCATTTTCATCTTCATCCGGCATGCTTAGTCTGCCGCTAAATTCGTCATTCACTTCCTCAATAAATGTTTTCCTGTCAGTATCGTAAAAGTGCGTTCTGCCATAGCATTTTATGTTAAACTTTTCCTTTTCCATTTCATATTCGGAATAAATGTGCTGTAATTTCCACTCCAAGTATCCGCTTCTGAATCTGAAATAATCCAATCCGCTCTCTGTGCGAACCGGCTTTTGCGGCGGAGGAGTAATAGTGGATATTTCTGAAGAAGTCGTTAATGCAACATCTGCTTCGGTAGCGGCATTACTCATACCATAGACAGCTCCCAGAGAAGTTGTAATCACAAGTGCCCATGCAAGTGGATGTTTAACCATAGAAAAAAATTATGTCATATTTTTAATAGTATGACATAATTCGGATATAATTGAAATTAATCCTCTAAATATCTATATTTTTTACTGATTTTGCATGGACTTGGATAAAATGCTTGCGCTGTTCCACGGATGATCCCATAAGTACTTCAAAAACATTATCAGCCTTTACAGCATCTTCGACGGTTACTTTCTTCATAACGCGGGTTTTGGGGTCCATGGTTGTTTCCCAAAGCTGCTCAGGATTCATCTCACCCAAGCCTTTATAGCGTTGTACTGTTATTTTGGGGCCACTCTCTACTGCTATTTGAACTTCGCCATCCTCCTCCTGCTCTTCGGGAACAACTTCCACCTGCTTTGCTTTTATATTTTTCTTTCTATTTTCGGCAATAGCTATAAATTCAACCTTCGCCTTTTCAAGCTCGTCATCACTGAATACATATTTAAAATCTCTGCCATACTGAACGCGGTAGAGTGGAGGCTGTGCGATATAAATATGTCCCTGAGTGATGAGAGCAGGAAAATAGCGGTAGAAGAGTGTAAGGAGAAGAGTTCTGATATGCGCTCCATCGACATCGGCATCCGTCATAATGATAATGCGGTCATAGCGCAAGCCCTCCATATTAAACTGATCTCCAATGTTTGTGCCAAGCGCTATGACAAGAGCGCGAATTTCATTAAAAGCAAGTATCTTGTCAATTCGTGATTTCTCAACATTTAAAATTTTCCCCTTTAATGGCAGAATCGCCTGGAATTCACGATTTCGCCCCTGCTTTGCGCTACCCCCGGCACTGTCTCCCTCAACCAAAAATAACTCTGAAATACTTGCATCTTTGGATGAGCAATCTGCAAGTTTACCCGGTAATGTAAGCCCCTCAAGAACACCTTTTCTCAACACTGATTCACGAGCAGACCTTGCGGCAATGCGCGCTCTCGATGCCAGGAGACATTTACTAATGATGGCGTCCGCAACTCTGGGATGTTCCTCTAGGTAGATGGCAAAAGAATCAGAAAAAACCGTATCCACGGCAGTGCGAGCCTCAATATTACCAAGCTTTGATTTTGTTTGCCCTTCAAATTGGGGTTCTGGAATTTTGATGCTGATAACGGCTGTCAGTCCTTCGCGCACATCATCACCCGTGAGATTATCATCTTTTTCCTTCAGAAACCCCTTAGTGCGTGCAAAGGAATTAATTGTACGCGTCAGTGCCGTACGGAATCCCACAACATGCATGCCGCCTTCTGGATTGAGTATGTTATTGGTAAAGGCAAAGACATTTTCTTTAAAATCGTCTACATATTGGACAGACAGCTCTACATTGATATCACCTTCGTATTTTTTTTCGACATAAAACACATCTTCATGCTTCACTTCCTTTGCTTTGTTAAGGTAGCGAACAAATGATGCAACTCCTCCTTCGAAGTAGAATACTGTCGGCAATGAGTCCTTTGAAAGGCGGTGGTCCGCAATTTCGATAGTAATACCCTTTGTGAGGTATGCTTGCTGCCGCATTCTATCTGTAAGTGTTTTGAGGTCGAACTCCGTTGCGCTGAAAATAGTCGCATCCGGTTTGAAAATAATGGTTGTACCTTGTCCTCGAGCAGAACCAATCACCTTAATGTTATGTAAGGGTTTGCCAATCTTATATTCCTGAGACCATAATTTGCCATCACGCTTAATTTTAGCCAGCAAGTAAGTTGAAAGGGCATTAACAACAGACACGCCGACTCCATGAAGGCCTCCGGAAACCTTATATCCGCCTTGTCCAAACTTTCCTCCTGCATGAAGTCTTGTGAGGACAGTCTCAAGTGTTGAAACACCGGTTTGTTTATGAACCTCAACGGGAATGCCTCTGCCGTTATCTTCAACGCTTGCCATGCCGTCGGGCAGAAGCGTAATAGTGATATGAGTGCACGTTCCAGCCATTGCTTCGTCGATAGCATTATCTATAACCTCCCAAAGCATGTGGTGGAGGCCATAAATATCTGTATTCCCGATATACATTCCAGGCCTTTTACGTACTGCTTCCAGTCCTTCTAGCACTGTTATTTGTTGGGCGCCGTATTCCTGGTTTTTTTGTTGTTTTTTTTGCATAAACTAAACTACAACGTTAATAAAACGCTTTACTTCAGTATATCACTTTTTTGAACTATGGTAAAGCTGCACTGCAAACCTAATGTTTCTCTAGTTCAATCGTGAAGTTTCCAATACTGGAGGTATGATTCAGAGGAGTCTTAGTGATGGCATCTATTCCTACAAATGATACTTCCTTAAAAATATCATGACTACTTATTTTTTTATTTGAAAGGGGAGTGAAATCAATCTCAATAGCTATGCCCACTTGTTCTTCCTGATGTCCTAAGGTGGGAGTAAGTGTCCTGATATTCCATACAAGAGCGTTAGAATCAGAATCAAGAGAAGTTTCGCCATAGGAGTGGGGTAGTATTTTGGAAAAGCGAGCATCTGGTGTCAGGAGTATTTTAATCACAGCATTCTCAACGGGATGAATAGAGGATGAGGGGTTGATAAATGTAATATAGCGCGTGGTTTTGCCGTAAATCGGTGGCAGAGGCCCTCTTCCAATCTGATCTCCTTCAGGAGAAAAATATCTTACCGATCCTTTGACGGCAAGAGATGTTTCGATCGGAATATGAAGCGAGTCATCGGTGATAATATAGACTGTGCCATTGCTTTCATAGGAAGCAAATGGCCTCAACGTCGTCTCCAATTGAGAATCTGCGGATATGCCGGTGATATCATGCATGGCAGATGGTTTAATAGTAAATTCAAGAGAATGGCTTTCGCTGGGTGCAAGCGTTGCCAGTGATGATTCTTGATTTCTTGTCCAGAGAAGTGTGAGAGGCTTTGTCTTGATGGCAGTCGCACTTATTAATGATGCGTCTGTTATTCCAAAACCGCTTGCATCAATTCCAAGTCGCATGTTTGTTAAAGCACTATCAGAACTATTTTTCCATGACAGCACTGCCGTGGCCGGTTTACCAGGAGCAAGTGATTTAAGCGAATCTTTTAATGTAAGGGTAAGATCGAGTTCTTTTTTTTGCGCTGTAAGTGATAGTTCAGTCTGGCGTTGAATAATAGTGGTTCCTGCTTTTTTGGAGAAAAGTGTAATAGCGACAATTCCACTTGAAGAGCTTCTTTTTAAGGTGCCCTTAATGGGTAGGCGATAGGTATCATGGGGCTCGATTCTTTCTATTTGAATATCCTTTTTATATTCATTTGCTTCTGTCGCTACAAAATCACTAGGCATTTCTACTGACAGAATTAAGTCCTGCTGCTGTCTGGAAGACCTGTTAGTGATCTCAATTGCTCCTTCGAAGGGGCTTGAGGCAATAATATGTTCTGGGAATAACCCGTTAACCTCAAGGGCACTGTCCTCTATCTCGTAAGAAAAAAGTTTGGAATTAGATTCAGCGGCAGAACCATCCTCAAACTCTCCCCTTACAGTTGCTGTAAGGTTTTGGTGTTCCTGTATGGCGCCAACTACCAGTCCCTTTACGTGAATAGTAAGAGTTTCATTCTTTCGGAATTGTTTTTCAAGCGGAATTGCTATGGCTGAAGAAATAGTTGCACTGTGCGGCTCGATAAGCTCGAATGCTTTGGGAAGATGAAGTGAGAGAACAGGATTTTTAATGTGCTTTCCACTCTTATTCTTAATATTAATGATAAATGACGCACTCTCTCCGCTTACGACTTTTTGGCTTTCTTGTGTAATTGTAAGGTCAATTTGCCTAAAATTAAAGGGTCCTGCAAATTGGATATATGCAATAAAACCCACTAGTGCGATCACTAGGAGTGGTAAGGCTGTGTCAATAATACGGTGAAGGATGAACTGCTTTCTTTCCGGGTGATAGTAGGCTTCGTAACGCTCTTTAATCAAGTCTGCAAATGTTCTGGCTGTTCTGCCGTCGATAGAAAGATCCTTTATTGAAATAGCTGGAGTAACGCGGGATGCTTCAGTGACTTGGAAAGAGGAGTCAGTATCATTTTGTGTACGTTGCGTGCAAGTAAGATGATCCGGATCATTTGGATCATGCGAGCAGCTATAGTCGATGGTAGAGTCTTGCATAGTATTACTTTATGACATAGGTAAATACTTTTGTTGTTGTTGCCAGAATTTCGTCAATACCATCGCCATCAACATCTGTTGCGAGAACTCTGACACCTCCTTTGTTTGCAGTTGAGAAAGCCATGAATCCTGGATGGAGAAGGCGAGCCTTTCCATCGAACATTCGTATGAGAGGAGATCCTCCCTGCCCAGGAGATGTAAGTATTTTGCCATAGCCGCTCTTGTCGAAATGAGCAATTGAAACAAATACACCACCCTTAAAAGATGGCTGATA
>OBEQ011084659.1_pt1 | contig 43359 bp, 41 predicted proteins | sample 1670901 | NCBI WGS metagenome assembly OBEQ01 (sample SAMEA104232315, study PRJEB22302) | groundwater metagenome | biome: forest; feature: aquifer; material: groundwater | place: USA | collected 2011-08-07 | depth 5.4 m
AGGCGGGTGAAGATATAGTCTATGCCATTAGAAACAATGGATATCATGGAGACAGTTCGGTCTCCTATCTACCATGGACGTTGAAGATTGAGGGGGCGCTTCCCTAGTACGAGAGGACCGGGAAGCAGGAACCTCTCGTGTGCCGGTTGTCCTGCCAAGGGCATCGCCGGGTAGCGATGTTCAGTTCGGATAAGCGCTGAAAGCATCTAAGCGCGAAGCCGACCCCAAGATAAGTCTTCGTATGAGACTCCTGCGAGACCAGCAGGTTGATAGGCCGCAGATGGAAGCGCGGTAACGCGTGTAGTCGAGCGGTACTAATCGGTCGAGCTCTACAACCACGGTGAGGTTATGATCTTCTCAAGATACATTCCAACAAAAAGGGGCGCAAAGTCTCGGTGCCATTTCCCGGCGGGTCACACCCGTTCCCATCCCGAACACGGAAGTTAAGCCGCCCGGGGCCGATGGTAGTCCGATTGGGCGAGAGTAGGTAGGCGCCGGGACCTTGTTCCTCTTTTTTGGAAGAGAGCGAAAGCGGCAGCTCAGGCTGCCGCTTTTGTGTTTGCGTCTGTTTCGTGCGGAACGGACGCGCTCCACAGGCCGTTAAAGATCGCGCTCATGAATCGGTGGTGTTCTGGAGAATGAACGAGCAATGCGTACGCGTTTTGCCGCGAAGAAATGTATAAGGTGCGGTCATCGTAGAGAAACATCGTCGTTTCGAATGTTCCTTGCATGACGGACGGCAGGACGCGCACATCCGCATGGCCCTCGTACAGTGTTTGAAACACAGATGCGTCGATGCGACGTTCCCAGAGATTGCGCGTACGAATAGCGCGATGATTTCGTTCATTCACGTATTCCGCCACGAACGCGTTGCCAAGTTCTTTGAAAAAATTATTTTCGGGCGCGAGCGAATCGATATGGGCCGATTTCGCATAAAGCGTATCGCGGATGACTTGCCGTACGGCCGCTTCGCCTTCGTAAAAGGAAACCGATGGCTTTTCCGCGACGGATAAGCGTTGATGCGTAAGAATTCGTTCGGTCCAGGCGTTCAAGGATTCGGTGACGGCTGCGGCTTTTCGGACCTGATCTTCCGAGATGGAAAGTAAGGCATTTGGATCGAATGCGAATCGGCCGCGTTCTTTTCCCGTTTTAAACACGATACCCCGTTCGGCTAGCCTTTGCAGGGCATAGTAGACCGTCGGTCGTTTTAATCCCGTGCGCTTCTGAATTTCAGAAACACGAACACCACCTTCGCTCATACACAAACAAATAGCCGTTTCCGCATCCGAAAGACCGAGTTTATTGAGCAATTCTTTTGGATTTTGCATATTGTATAGTTGTTATTATACATACTATGCAAATAAAAGCCAACCGGCTAATGTGCAGTCAGTTCTTTCATAGCAGGCGTTTCAACCCGTTCAAGGAGGCAGTCATGGAATCTCGTGTGCTGATCCCGGGCTCGTACGATCCGCCCACCAAGGGCCACGAACATGTCTGGCGCACGATGGGCGCGATGGGACACACGGTCGTTGTCGGCATCGGTCGGAACGCGGCGAAGGCATCCGCCTTGCTGCGTCCGGAAACGCGCGCTGAACTGGCGCGTCGCGTGCTGGCGACTCACGCATGCAAGAGTGAAGTCGTCTTGTACGACGGCCTCATCGACCAGACGGTTCGGGAGAGCCGGACGTCCGCCGTCATCCGCGGCTTGCGCGGTGGGGAAGATTTGAGCACCGAGTTCGCCATGGGCGACTACTTGGGCCGTCAGGGTTCGGTTCCGGTGCTCTGCGTCCTCACGCCGCCGGAAATGCGCACGTTCAGCAGTTCATTCGTCCGTCAGCTCCTGCCGTTCGAGGGAACGGACGTCGATCTCAAGCGCCTGCTCCCCGACGCCGTGTTCCGCTGTCTGTGCGGCGGAGCGCTCGCCCTGCGCAGGCCTTTTCACGACCTGTGGAAGGCCATGGGCGCGTCTGGAAATCCGGATAACGTCTTTGAAGATCTTTTGCTCCGTTATGGCGCGAACGGGCGCGAATATCACACGTTCGTCCACATCAAGTGGGTCTGGAAACGGATCGCAGAAATCCGCGCGGCCGTATCAGACGGTCCAGCATTTGCCCGCACGGATTGGAACGCGATCCTATGGGCCGCCATCTTCCACGACGCCGTCATGGAAGGGAAAAAGGACGATGAGATTCGTTCGGCGGATCTTGCCGCCGTGACGGCCGGGGATGCGGGAATGGATGCCGCGTTCAGCGAGAACGTACATCGTTTCGTTCTTGCCACGGCGCACGAAGCGGTATCCGACGACCCAGAAACCCAGGTGCTGCCCGACGCGGATTTGGCCATTCTCGGCGCGCCCGAGACGGAGTTCGACGCCTACGAGGCGCGCGTGCGGGAAGAGTGGAATTTCGTTCCGGATGCCGCATTCCGTGAGGGCCGCGCGAACATTCTGAGCCGTTTTCTTACGCGACCGATCTATCAGACGGCCTATGCCCGCGCGCGTTGGGAAGACACGGCCCGCGCCAATCTGGCGCGCTCCATCGCCCGCCTGCGCGGCGACGCGCCTTATCCCGGCGCTCCGCGATTGCCGGTCGAAGCATGACTCCGCCTATGCGGAGTTTTTTCTATCAAGAAAAAAGCCGTTTCGAAGTTCGAAACGGCGGCATGAGACCGTGTGTTACGCGCGAGCCCCTCTTCCAAAGCGAGAATGGCAAACGGCATGGATGCTTCATCATGAGGCCACCCTTTTTGTCAAGCGTCTTTTCCCGTATCATGCCTTGGTATGTCCGCGCCCTCTCCTTGCTATTTCTGCTATGCCTTAAAATTTGGTCTCGTTTTTGCTGTGGCGTTCGTTGCGGGCATCATTTGGATCGTGCGATTTACGTCTTGAATATCCAAAGGGTTCTGCTACGCTGGAGCGCACTATGGATATGAAATCTCAACGCTCGGTTCGCGTTGTCATTCTCGCGGGTGGGAAGGGAACGCGGATGAAATCGGAGCGACCCAAGGTATTGACCTTGGTGGGGGGCAAACCCATCTTGGCCCATCTTCTGGCATCCGTACGGGCCTCCGGCATTGATCCGCATCCCGTTCTCATTATCGGCTATCGCGGAGATGACATTCGCGCGGCGATGGGAGACGCATGTGCGTACGCGGTGCAGACGGAACAGCTCGGCACGGGGCATGCTGTCTCCGTCGCGCGCAGCGCCGTGGGCGCGGCCGATGCAGTCGTCGTCTTGTACGGCGATCATCCATTCGTGTCCGCGCAAACCATGCGGCGTCTCGTCTCACGACACAAGGAAAGAAAAAACACGCTGACGCTCATGACGACGACCATTCCGTCATTTGATGGATGGTACAAAGCCTTCGAGCGTTGGGGCCGCATTTTGCGCGGAGTGGATGGCCACATAACGAATATTCGGCAATTTAAAGATGCGTCCGAAGCGGAAAAGGAAATTCGCGAAGTGGATCCAGCTCTCTTTTGCTTTGACGCCGCGTGGCTGTGGCCGAATGTCGCCGCACTGCGCAATGAAAATGCGCAGAAGGAATATTATCTGACCGACCTTATTGCGACAGCCATTGCGCAAGGCCGCATGATCTCGTCCATTCCCGTTCAGCCGGAAGAAGTTGTCGGCATCAATACACCGGAAGAGCGGGAAATTGCGGAGCAAATTCTTCGAAAACAGTCCTAAACACAAAAACTCCCGACGCGTCATCGGGAGCTTTTGAATTTTTCTTAGCGGCGGCGCTTCGCCGCCTTACGCTTCTTCGCATGCTTCTTCATTTTCTTCGCCGGTTTTCGTTTTGTCGCCTTTTTCTTTTTAGCCATAGAAATAATTCCTCCTTAGGAGATCCGAACGGATCTCTTCAAGCGTGCGTGCGCTTGTGCACAAGGACACGCGTCGCCATCGCATGACGCGAATGCAGCTGACGATTGCAAATAGTATAACACGAAATGCAAGAGATGGGCTGTGGATGAAAAATAAAATATTGCTTCTCGTGATGAGAACAGAAAAAAAGAAACGTAAAAAATAATTTTGGTACATCAGTTGACGCTTCAAACGAAAACCGTTATGTTTATCCCGCTTCCGCGTCAGATCGGGGGCCATTCACTCAGTTGGTTCCCGCCGTCCAAGCGTTTAAGCGAATGATTCGGTAAAAAATGATGGGCTGTTAGCTCAGTTGGTACCCGCCGTCCATCGGATGCCTTATGACGGGCGGGCCCGGCCGTCCTCCCGCATGTATCACATAGCGGGTGGACGTCGGGGAGCACCGCGTTTGCAAGAAAAGCTTATGTATTTCACGTATGTCTTGCTCTGTAGGGACGAAAAACTTTATATTGGCTTCAGTGGGGATCTAAAGGAAAGAATACATGAGCATGAGGGTGGAAATGTGGCAGCAACTCAACACAGGAGACCCGTGACGCTTATCTATTACGAAGCGTGTTTATCTAAAGAGGCTGCCATGCAAAGGGAACGGTATTTTAAAACAGGATTTGGAAGGCAGTTTCTTAAAAAGCGTCTCAACGTGTGATTCGGTAAAAAATGATGGGCTGTTAGCTCAGTTGGTAGAGCACCGCGTTTGCAACGCGGGGGTCGTCGGTTCAAATCCGACACAGTCCACCACTTGGGGCAGAAATTACGTCTGATGATAGAGCTATGTCTGTGAAACAGGTAAAGATGAAACAAGACAAGTTTCGTCATGCGCGCGGCGGGTGGTCGCGCTTGCTTGAGATCCGGTGCGAACATTGCGAAACAGTCGTCGCCTCTATCAAAAAGACGGTCCAGGCCCCCTGAAGCGGATGTACTTGGATAGAATCTTTGCACCGGAAAAGATGGTCGGTTTGCAATATACGCCGTTCAAGAATCTCAAGGACTTCATTTGTATGAATTGTGAGCGCGTACTCGCGGTGCCGTTCGTCTATCAGAAAGAACGGAGACCGTCCTTTCGTTTGTTCGAAGGAAGCGTAAGAAAAAGAATTACAAAGAATTCAGATAAAAAATCCGCCTCATGAAGAGACGGATTTTTCGTTCACGTCTTTACCGCATTCGGCGGTTTCTTTCCTGCGACGAATGCGAGAATGTTCTGGGCGGCGGTACGCGACATGGCTTGGCGGGTTTCTTCGGTGGCGGAGGCGGTGTGCGGCGTGAGGACGACGTTTTGCAAATGAATGAGCGCCGTCGCATCGCTTGCGCTGCAGGCGACATTCGGTTCGCATTCGTATACGTCGAGACCGGCGCCGGCGATTTGTTTTTTCTTCAAAGCCTTGATGAGAGCGACTTCGTCAATGATGGGGCCGCGCGACGTGTTGATGAGAAACGCGGACTTTTTCATCATGCCAAGCTCTTTTGCGCCGATCAAATGATGGGTCGAAGGTAAAAGCGGTACGTGAAGCGAAATGAAATCCGCTGTTTTTAGCAGTACTTCTTTTGAAAGGAATTTCGCGCCCGTATTCGTCTCAAGATCCTTGTTTCGTTTAATATCGCTGTACACGATATTGACCCCGAAGCCGTCGTGCAAACGACGGACAACGGAAGTGCCGATGGCGCCCGTGCCGATGATGCCAACGGTTTTTCCGACGATGTCGGTGCCAAGCAAAAGTTTCGGTCCCCATGCACGGTATTTGCCATCGCGCGTAAACTGATCGGTTTCCACAATGCGATGCGCCAAAGCGAACATAAGCGCGATGGCATGCTCAGCCACAGATTCCGTTACGCTCGGATGCGCGGCATTGGTCACGACGATGCCGCGGCGTTTTGCTTCCACGATGTCTATATTGTCGAAGCCGACGGCATAATTTGCAATCATTTTGAGTTGCGGTCCCGCGGCGTCGAACACTTCGGCGTCCAGGCATTCCGTCAAAATCGACAAAATGATGTCTTTTCCCCGTACGCGCTTGAGCAATTCTTTCCGCGAGATGGCCCGGTCCTTTTCATAGACTTCTACCTTAAGCGACCGGTTCTTTCGCAAGAGCCTCAACCCCTGGTCGGGAATGTCGCGGGTGATGAAGACGGAGAAGAATTTCATAGGATGAGCGATTTCACCGGCACCCTTGCGAGCATCGGCGGCGTGGGCCATTTTTTCAAAATGCCGTGTTTCGCTCCGATATGGCCGACAACGGATTCGGCATTAAGGGTGCCAAGAGCCAAAGCTTGCGGCAAAGAAAATCCTTTGAACAAACCAGCGACCAAAGCGGAACCAAAGGCATCGCCCGCACCCGCGCGCGATAGGGAAGGAGCGTCGGTTGTTCCGGAATGCCAGGCTTGCTTGCCGGAAAAGGCATCGCTTCCTTTTTCCCCATTCGTGATAACGACATGACCGCGCGCTCCGGCGACATATAATTTGTGATAGGCATCGGCGGGTTCGGAAGAGCCGGTCAGTTTTTCGGCCTCTTCTCGATTAAGCAATAACAAGGAAATCGACGGGAGAATTTGCCGCCATGCGGAAAGGCCCGTATCCATTTCCTTGCCGCCAGGATTCCATGCAAGCAAGGTGCCGTGTCGCGCCGCCTGTTTTGCGATGCGCGCCGCAAGCGCATGATTGCCGCCAAGCGATGTCAGATAAATCCAATGCGCATTCAGGGCATCCCAAGGGATATCCGCCGCTTTGAACTCGCCGGACACGCCTCGATAGGTGAGAATGCTGCGTTCCCCGCCTTTGGCCGTAAGTAAAACAGAATAGGCCGTTTCGCCATTGCGCACGTGGCGCATGAGAGTCGTATCCACCTTCTCGCGGCCCAAGTCCACGACGATTTCGCGTCCCGACGCATCGTCTCCCACGCGACAGATCGCGGCCGTTTTGAAACCAAGCCGCGCAAACGTAACCGCGGCATTCGTCGCCCCGCCGCCGGTCGTTTCCACTTTTTGATCAATGTCTATTTTGCTTCCGAGCGGCACGCATTCGCCGACACCGTTTTCAAATTTCTCGGAACGGATCAATTGGAAGCGATCCGAAAGAAGAAAAACATCGCGGGTTGCCGCACCAATCGTGATGATATCGCGCATAGTTTTTGCATTGTACCTTGTATTGACTTTTGGCCCAAAAGGTAGTATAAATGTTCCTTCCAGAACGCGGCCGAAAGCCCGCAAAACTGGGAGAAACGGCAATCCTGGGGCCCCGGCAATAGAGCTTGGGTGAGAGGAAGGCCCACCCGGAGTTGCAGAAGAAATAGTGGATCGTCGCTCTCGGCTCGTTCGCGCTCAGCGACGGCAACCGGTACGTCGCGGTGCTCAACTCGAACGACGGCCAGTCGGTCCTCGTCGGCGGCTGGTTCGACCGCGGGTGGGATGCCGGCCGCCGCTTCCTATTCGTCCGCAAGTAGCACTCGGACCCTCGGTTTCTTGGCTCTCCGTGTCGGTCCTCGAAACCCTTGGTCCCTTGGCCCTTGCTCTCACGTGGAGGCTCTGCACGAACTTGTGCGGAGCCCCCATTTCTTTTTGTCCGCGTTTTCGGTAATTTGGTGTCAGGTGAGGCGCATATGCAAAAGGTCACAGCCTTTTCATACGCTCGAAAGTCTTGGCTCCGTGCGTATTGAAGGCAACAACACTACGCTGGCTGATGTGGTGGAAAAAACAATTGATGGATCGCTCAAAACCTCGAAAGAGGAACAGATCAAAGAGCTGATGAACAATCAGAGGACTTTGGTGTATTTTATCTTTCAATGTTAGTTTATAGCAGAATTCACATTTCAAGACCTGACCCCATTCACGACGACGTCGCATTCTGAATCAAGCCTGTTTTTCCGTTTTAAATGTCGGCATGCGGCGCAAATGACTTTTTATGTGCGCCAGAGAGAGCAATCCTGCCGTGGGGCCGATTTTTCCCACCACGGAAGCGGCATTTGCCGCGCCCCATTTCATCGCTTCTTCCGCTGTGAGCCCGGACATCATGGCGCCAAGAAATCCCGTGGCATAGGCATCGCCGGCCCCGGTCATTTCCACGGCTTTTCCAGGGTAAATGGGGCAAAAACGAATCGTTTTTCCGTCGAAATGGTAGGAGCCGTTTTTCCCGTCCGTGATGACGACATGATGGCAACCGAGTTTGAACAAAGCGGGCGCCAAGTGATGCGCTTCCACCGACGTTTCTTGGGTCAAAGTTTGAGCTTCTTCTTTGTTTACAAAAAGGATTTCCGTTTCGTGTATAAGGTCGAATAGATGCGGACGGCGTTCGCGTATTTGCACGCTGCCGGGATTAAAACCGACCTTCACCTCATGCTTGCGGGCATGGGCTGACACGCTCCGATAGAGTTTTTCATATCCTTCGCCCATTTCACCGACATAGAGCCATGAGCTTTTTGGAAGATCCGACGGCAGGCGATAGGCATGCTTGATGTGGGACGTGAGGATGGTGCGGTCCCCTTTGAAATTCAACACGACGGAAGAACTGCTCATTTCTCCGGGCACGGTGCGGATGAATTTTGTGTTTACCCGTTCTTTTGCCAGATGTTCCAAAGCCATTTGGCGCGTGCCATCTCCTCCCATATTGCTGATAATGCCCGTTTTGAATCCCATGCGCGAAAGGCCGGTGGCGACATTGGGCCCCGAGCCGGCGATTTGGGCATCCACGACGCTCACGGAAATTTTCGCCCCATATTCAAGACACAATAAACATTCCGGCATTTTGAGCTGGCATTGCAAGGACGCTTGATCCAGCAAGACGAAGGTATCGAGTTTTATATCGCCGATGGAGAAGAGGTCGAACATAGGATTAGTTCCATTTCTTTGGTGTGCGGGCCAGCGCTTCCTTTATTTTCGCTTTTTGTATGTCTGCCAGACGAGCTTTTGCTTCCGTTACATACCCTGGTTCTGCGGCGACGCTTTCGCCGTACTTGCGGGCGATGGCGCGCAAAACGGCCTTGACGACGAAGGGGGCGGAAAGGCCGAAGGCTTCCATCAATTCATTCGGTTCGCCGCTTTCACCGAAACGATCCTGCATGCCCATGCGTTCGATGGGGACGGGAAGGGTGGCGCCGAGCAATTCACTCACGGCCCCGCCGAGACCTCCCGCCGCCTGCGCTTCTTCGATCGTGACAATCGCACCCGTTTCTTTTGCGGCCGCCACTATGGTTTTTTCATCCAGCGGCTTGATTGAATGCGCATTGATCACCCGCGTTTCCACGCCGTGTTCGCGCGAAAGGATTTCCGCGGCGACAAGGGCTTGGTAGATCAATGGACCCGCGCCGATGATCGCGGCATCGTCGCCGAAGCGGAAAACTTCAGCTCGTCCGATGCGAAACGGCGTCTTTGGCGTGGTGAACATGGGCGTTTTTTCACGGGCGAAACGAAGATAAGACGGACCTTGTTGTTTGGCGATGGCCATGGTTGCCTTTTTCGTCTCGACGAAGTCGCACGGCACTTCCACGCGCATGTTCGGCATGACGCGCATGAGGGCGATGTCTTCGGTCATTTGATGGGTGGCGCCGTCGGGGCCCACCGAGACGCCTGCATGCGCTCCGGCGATTTTCACATTTGCTTGGTTGAGGGCGATCGTGGTGCGTATTTGTTCCCAATTTCGGCCGGGGGAAAAGCATGCATAGCTGGCGATAAACGGGATTTTCCCTGCCAAAGCCATGCCCGCGGCAATGGAGGCGAGCGACTGTTCGGAAACGCCGAGCTGTACGAAGCGTTCCGGAAATGCTTTTTTGAACCCAAGCGTGCGCGTCGATTCGGACAGATCCGCGCACAAGGCCACCACGCGCCCATCCTCCGCGCCGGCTTGAACCAAGCCCTCTCCATAGCCGTCGCGGGTGGGGACGCGCTTCACTTTTTCGGGAGACAAAATGTCTCGGACCAAGTGAGCGGCTTTATTGAGGCCGCGGAGAATTGCCGCCATAGATTATTGATGTTCGCTTTTAATACGGCCGCCCAAGGTTCGCAATTGTTCGAGGGCCAGCCGCGATTCATCGCCAGTTTTGGGCGGAATCCCGTGCCAGGCATAATCGTATTCCATGAAATCCACGCCATAGCCGGGAATGGTTTCCGCGAGAATCACCGTCGGTTTTTCCGTCACGGCTTGCGCCCGAGCTATCGCCGCGACGAAATCGCGTATGTCATTTCCCGCGCAGGTTTCCACATTCATGCCAAAGGCTTCGAATTTTGCCGCAAGCGGTTCAAGCGGCATGACCTCGTCCGTCGTGCCGTCGATTTGGATATTATTTCTATCAATGATGAAGGTGCAATTGTGCAATTTGTTGCGCGCGGCAAAGAGCATGGCTTCCCATGTTTGTCCGGCCTGCAATTCGCCGTCCGACATCACGCAATACACGCGCCACGGGGCGTGGTCCATGAGACCCACATAAGCGAGGCCCGCCGCCTGCGAAGAACCGGAACCAAGCGGGCCGGATGTCGTTTCGACGCCGGGGAGTTTGAGACGTTCCGGATGGCCTTGCAAGGCCGAACCGAGTTTGCGCAAGGTCATGAGCCACGACTTTGGGAAATAGCCGGCATGGGCCATGGCGACATAACGCACGGGACAAATGTGGCCATTGCTCAAAATGAGCCGGTCGCGATCCGGCCAATCTGGTTTTTTTGGATCATGCGCCAGGACGTGGAAATAGAGCGCGGTAAAAATGTCCGCCATGCCAAGCGGCCCAGCCGAATGTCCGGAACCCGCTTCCACCAGCATGTCGATGATGTCCTCGCGGATTTGAAACGACAATTCTTCCAGCCGCATCGTCTCCTTGTCGTGAAGATGAAGCGGCATGCGAACTTTTGGTCCGCGAATGTCGAGGGGCATACGGGGTGCTTTTTCTTACTGCACGATGATTTTCGCCTTCATGTTCGGATGCAAACTGCAAAAATACGTAAACGTGCCTGGGGTTTTGAAATAGCGCGAGAAGGATTCGCCCGGCTTCAATGTGCCGGTGCCCCACAGGAGATCGTCGGCGGTGGCCGTGTGGTTCATCGTTCCCTTATTGGTAAATTTAACCGCTGTGTTTGGAGCAATGGTCAAGTCCCCGCTGAAACTGCCATCAGCAATATCGACATGCTTTGGGAAATCAAGACGCTTGTCATGGTTCACATCAGTCGCATCTGCCATGATGCCAGATCTCGTGAAATCGCCCGATTGTTCAATATTTGCTCCGCCGCTTTTGTAATTCTTAAAGAAAGCGTCCGGCACATCATCGACCATCTTATTCCAATTACTGCCATAAAGGCCGACAGCCGCCGCTTCACTCGTGATCCAACGCAAAGTGCCGCCCGCATCCACGGCATACGTTTTCGGATCCGTGTTTATTTTCAGCATTTTGACCCCCGGCTTATACGTAACATTTCCGCCGATTTGAATGGTCGCGAGATCCGTATCCGAAATGAATTTCACCGTGCGGAAATCCGCATACCAAGTGAAATACGTTTTATCATTCGGGAACACATAGCGGAATCCGTCACGGCCATAATAATACACTGCCGAGAAGGAAGCTCCGCGTATTAAGTCGCCTGATTGTATCGCGGCAAAGGGAACAGCTGCCTGGGCGGCGAGGGGCGCCGCAGACAGACTCATCGCGACAGCGACACTGCTTGCAATGGCAAAAATTTTCTTCATAGAGGTTCGTGAGTCATTAAGTGAGGAATTTCCGGCAGTATATCATTTTTTTGGGATATTCTGCGAGAGAGCGTTCTGTGCATGGCAGAGGACCTGGGCAGGATCAGATGCGCGAAAAATCATAGATGCCGCGCACAGGCGGGTGCAGCCAGCCTTGAGAAGGGGGCCAAACAGTTCTGGACGGACACCGCCGTCTATTTCAATGGGAAGTTCCGCCCGCTTCGCTCGGGCGGAACGGATTTTTTCCAAAACAGAAGCGCCAAGAAAATCTTGATTGGAAGCGCCCGGATGCACGCCCATGATGGTTAATTGATCCATACGCGAAAAAACCGCGTGTATTTCTTCCATCGGGCTTTCGGGATTGAGGGCAACACCCGCCTCCAGCTTCAAGAAATCCTGTATATGCTCGATGACGGTGCCGAGCGGCCTTTGCATTTCCGCGTGAACGATGGCGCGCAGAAGGCCTGGGACTTCGCGCTTCCACGTTTCGATGATGGGCAGGGGATTCTCGACCATCAGATGTATTTCGTATCGGATCTTGGTACGCATGGCGCCGACGGCGGCCGCATCGAACCAATTCGTGACGGGAAAAAGCGAGCCATCCAAGATGTCGACGTGTACCGTTTCGCACCCGTGTTCGACGATACGCAAGCGTCGCTCGAATTCCTGCCGCGAGTCGACGAGGATAGAAGGAATGAGTTCGGCCATAGTATTATCCCCGTTCCTGGTTTTCTATTTCCTCCAGTCTTTTTAAGCGGCGCACATGACGGTCGGACATGGAAGGGGATGCCTCAAGCCAACTGTCCACGATCAGTTGAGCTTCAGCGGGCTTCAAGAAGCGGCCAGGGAGGCAGAGGATATTACTGTGATCGTCCGCGCGGCTCGTTTTCGCCTCTTCCGGGCTGAAGCCGGTTGCCGCCCGCACGCCTTTCACCTTATTTGCGACCATGCAAATGCCTTGCGCATTGCCGCACAAGACGATGCCGCGGGCATGCGGATCCGTCATGACGCGCTTGGCAACAGCATAACCGAAATCCGGATAATCGTCGTCGTTTACCAAATGCTCATTGCCCATGTCCACGACCTCATAATCCTTTTTCTTCAGATAGGTCTTGATGTCTTCTTTTAGCGTCCAGCCCGCATGGTCGGCACCGATGTAAATAGTGGGGTTCATAGGAGGTACGTTTACTACGAATTACGAATGGGGGCTACGAATGTACGTATGAGGATCACGGGCTTCGTTTGTGATTTAGGCGAGCATAAAATGATAGCCGTGGGCCTCGGTGATTGTTTCCAGGGAAAGAATGACAGAAAGGTTTTTGCTTTTCTTTAAAACAAGCCGATCGGGAAAACGCGCCGAAAGTGGACCGAGAAATTCCGCGCCCCATGAGGGAGAAAACGTGATAACCCCTTCAAAATCTACAATGACTTGCTCATTGGGTGCAACCGCATCGAAGGTTGGGGAAAAAGCCAAATATGCCTCACGGCCCGCCGGTCGAGAGAGCAGGGTTGTCCCAAATTTTTTGAGTTGAATGGTCATACGCTTGGTTGTGGGGGAAACGCGAGAAAGGCGAGAGTGCCGCGCAGTGAGTGCGGGGAATGTCGCGGGACAAGATCGTTTGCGGCCGCGTCGTAAACGAGGGTGGCTTCGCCGCTTTGGAACGAAAAAGGGAAGCTGAATTTACGCACCACTTTGTTTCGGACGAATTTCAACCCGTTCCCACGTTCCTCCGGCGCGCGGCCGCTGATAACTTCATGGAATGCAGTATACAAGGCTTGCGCATCTGTGCGTATCATTGGCTTGACGCGCTGCAATGTCGCACGCAAGCCGTTTCCGCGATCCGCAAGAACGACATATCGTTTCTCCATATCATAGGCAAAAAAATGCCAGGCTCATCCGGCCAATTACCGATATTGTGGTCGAATGAATTATTACCGATTTCGCCGACGGCGGCCAGATTTTGTCAAATAGCGTTATTTGCTTAAATAATTGCCTCGCTGTTCCCATTTTGTTAGGATGCTTTTACTCTGTTATGAGCGAAAAGTAGAATCGCTCCCCTTCAACTCTCCCGATGCGGGGTTGCTCAGGGTCGCTCTATGCCTTCTACGTTTTCTACCATTCTTATGCCCGACGAGAAAAAACCTTCCCATGCGGCCCAAGAAGAACATGTTCTCGACTATTGGGAAAAACACGACGTATTTCAGAAATCCATCGACAGCCGTCCGGCCGACAAGTCGTACGTGTTTTATGACGGTCCGCCTTTTGCGACCGGCTTGCCGCATTATGGGCATATCGTCGGGAATGTCATGAAGGATTTGGCTCCGCGTTTTTGGACCATGAAGGGCTATCGCGTGAATCGCACGTGGGGTTGGGATTGCCACGGCTTGCCTATCGAAAACATCATCGAAAAGGAATTCAATCTCGGGTCGCGCAAGGCCATTGAAGAGTTCGGCGTGAAAAAATTCAACGAGGCTTGTCACAATACCGTCCTCACCTACGCGGAGGAGTGGAAAAAGGTCATTCGCCGCTTGGGCCGCTGGGTGGACATGGAGAACTCGTACAAAACCATGGACATGCTGTACATGGAATCCATTTGGTGGGTATTCAAGACGCTGTGGGAGAAAAAGCTCATCTACGAGGGCTACAAACCGATGCACGTGTGTCCGCGTTGTGAAACAGCCTTGTCGAATTTCGAAGTAAATGAGAATTATCAGAATGCGACGGACCTTTCCGTATTCGTCGGATTTACGCTGAAAACCGGGCCGTATGCAGGCGCGAAGCTCGTCGCGTGGACCACGACGCCGTGGACATTGCCGGGCAATGCATTGCTTGCGGTCCATGAGGGAATTAGCTATGCGGTCCTTACCAGCGAGACGGCTGACGGCAAAGAGGAGCGGCTCATCGTGGCGAAGGACTATGTGGAAAAGAACGCGGAACCGTTCGGCCGCAAGGTGCAAGGAGCGGCAGAATTCATTTCTGGCAAAGACCTTGTGGGCGCCGCATATGAGCCCGCTTTCCCGTTCTTTCAGGATCATCCGAATGCATTCCGCGTGGTCCACGGTGATTTTGTTGCCACGGAAGAGGGAACGGGAATCGTACATATCGCGCCCGGCTTTGGTGAAGATGACATGAATCTTGGCAAGGCGGAAAATGTCGGTCCGATCATGCATGTACGCATGGACGGTCATTTTGTACCGGAAGTCGTGGCTGGACTGGGCGTGGAAGATCGGCCCGTTCGCGCGGCTGACGACAAGGATCGCGTCGTGGACGTGGACATCATCAAAGCGCTCGCAAAAACAGGCTCGCTCATCGGCAAAAAGAAAATCACGCACAGCTATCCGCATTGCTGGCGTTGTGACACGCCGCTTCTCAATTACGCCACCACGTCCTGGTTCGTGCGCATTACGCAAATTAAAGATGAACTTGTCAAAAATAATCGGGAAATAAACTGGGTGCCGGACAACATGAAAGAAGGCCGTTTTGGCAAATGGCTGGAAGGCGCGCGTGACTGGGCGATTTCCCGTTCGCGTTATTGGGGCACGCCGCTTCCGATTTGGCGCGCGGAAGATGGCGACATGATTTGCGTCGGGTCGAAAAACGAGCTTGAACAGCTTTCAGGCACCAAGGTGACGGACTTGCACAAGCACGTTCTGGACATAATCGAGATCACGCGCGAAGGCAAGACCTATCACCGCATTCCGGAAGTGCTTGATTGCTGGTTTGAATCGGGTTCCATGCCATATTCGCAGTTGCATTATCCATTCGAAAACGTCGAGGAGTTCAAGGCCGGTTTTCCGGCCGAATTCATCGCGGAAGGGCAGGACCAAACCCGCGGCTGGTTTTACACGCTTCACGTACTCGCCACGGCGCTGTACGGCAAACCCGCATTCAAGAACGTGGTCGTGAACGGCATTGTCCTTGCGGAAGACGGCAAAAAAATGAGCAAGCGGTGGAATAATTATCCGGATCCCATGGAAGTGATTGCCAAATACGGGGCGGATGCCGTGCGGTTCTATCTGATGTCTGGCCCGGTAGTCCGGGCGGAGAATTTGCGTTTCAGCGAGGCGGGCGTGGACGAAGTAGCGAAGAAATTCATCGCCATTTTGCGCAATGTTTTTTCGTTCTATCATTTGTATCGTGCCGCGGATGACGGCCTCCGTCCCTTGTCCGCGCACGCATTGGACCTTTGGGTACTTGCGCGTTTGCATGAGACGCTGAAGGAAGAAACTAAAGCCATGGAAGCGTACGATTTTGCTGGCGCCGCGCGCACCCTTCAACTCTTCGTCACCGACCTCTCCACTTGGTATGTCCGTCGCAGCCGCGAGCGCATGAAGGGAAGCGATGAAGATGCCAAGAAAGCCGTCGCCACGCTTCGCAATGTCCTCGAAACATTCGCGAAGATGCTTGCGCCGTTCATGCCTTTCCTCGCGGAAATGATCTATCAGGAATTGGATGGCCATTGGTCGGGCAAAAGTGATCGTCTCTCGGTGCATTTGGAAGATTGGCCGGCCTTCAACGAGGACTTGATCCGCACGGGCGGCCTGGCCGAAATGGGCCGCGTCCGCTCCGTCGTTTCTCGCGCGCTTGAACGCCGGGCCGAAGCGGGAAAAAACGTGCGCCAAGTTCTCGCCGGCATGGTCATTACCTTGCCGCCAGACGCGGCATTCGATCCCGAACTCGTCGGCATCATTAAGGACGAAGTGAATGTGAAAACCATCACGTTCAAAGAGGGCGCATACGCGGTTGAACTGGATTTGACGCTTACGCCGGTTCTCGTGCGTGAAGGTACGGCCCGTGAGCTCGTGCGCAAAGTGAACGCGATGCGCAAGGAATCCGGCCTCACGATCGCGGACCGCATCACCCTGTTTATCTCGACAGCGGACACAGAAGGGAAGAAAGCGTTGGAGGAGCATGGGAGATCGATTGCCGCTGATACGCTTTCATCCGTCTTGCGCGTCGATGGCCCCGCGCCCAAAAATGCCCAGCCGTTCCGGACAAATGAAATCGACTTCATTGTGGGGTTTGAGAAGAACTGACGAAAAACAGGGTCTTGTGCCCTTTTTTTCTATTCGTTGGCCTGTTACAATCTCTTCATCCTTATTTATCCCACTAATCTCTCGTCATTGCGAAGCCCGCATCGAGCTGAAGCAATCTTGCAGCCCATCGGGCAAGATTGCTTCGTCGGATGCCTCCTCGCAATGACGGGTTGAACACGATATGGCCACCGACGTCCTCAAGCTCTTCAGCTCCCTCGGCCTCACGCCGACCGAATCCAAAATTTACTTGGCGAGTTTGGGTCTTGGTCCAAATAGCGTTCAAGAAATCGCCAAAAAGGCCAAGCTGTCGCGCACGGCCACCTATGCGGCCATCGAAGTTCTGCAAAAGCGCGGGCTCATGTCCACATTCGAGCGCGGCAAGAAAAAGTTTTTCGCCGCCGAGGAACCGGAAAACGCCTTGGCGCATTTCCGCGGGCATGTGAAACAAATGGAACAGCAAATCGATGTTCTTCAACGCGCCCTGCCGGAAGTGAAACTGATGGCCGGCGGCGAACGCCCATCTGTGCGTTTTTACGAAGGTACCGAGGCCTTACAAGCTTTGTTCACTGATGCGGAACGCAGCGGTTCGCCCTTCATGTATGAAGTGAGTAATTATGAGGATATATACAATTTTCTTGATTCCAATGTTCTTTCAAAGGCCCGCCAATTAGTGGATCCGAAAAAGGCAACCGTCCGTATTTTGCATAATGGCACTTCTCGTTTTCCGAAGTCAGGCGTTGAATATGCGCGGCTTCCGGAAGGGATTGCAGACTTCCACGGAGATATTTGGATTTATGCAAACCGTGTGGCCTTTGTGACCTTTGTCGGGAAAATTATGTGCGTCATTATGGAAAATCAAGCGTTTGCCGATACGGCTCGCGCGCTTTTCGAAGCGGCCTGGAAGATAAGTAAGGTCGGAAAATGAAAAACCCCCGCCGGCACGCAGAGCGTGGGCGGGGTCGAGCTGTGGTCAGCCGTTCATGGCAGACCTCCTCTGTGAGGGTTGACAGACTATTTGAGATCGAGAATAGAGTACATTCCCGATCTTTCGCATGCACGACACGGACCAAGTAGCAATTCGCCACTCGATCATGATCCGTCGGCTATGCGACGGACAGATGGGCAAAATTCGCCCTGTGCTGCCGTTCTTCTGTCTTCCCCAGAGGTCTTTCTTCTTCGCCACCCATTCGATGATGGGGGTGAAGAACGTGGTTACCGCACTAGTTTATCCTCTCATGCGAGAGGATAAGGCACGGTTGGTCGAGTTCGCGACGACTTTCTTTCAGTTATCGCGATTCGACCGGCTCAGGTGCCCCACATGGCTTTTCCTTTCTGCGCCGGAAGCGGCGCATATTCCGCGAAACGGATGTTTTCCGCTACGGAACAATGGTTTTCTAACACATCCATCACTTTCTGTCAAGAACAATCATGCGGCTTATGTTTTTTATATTTTTTTATTTGTGCACGTTTATGAGCTAAATTTAGCTAAATAATCAAGTCTTGTACGCCAAGACTTGACAGTATTTTAAGCCTGTGTTAGATTATTTTGTCAAGCGGTGCAGTACACCGTCGGACATGAGGGACCCATGCCTCTCATTGCTGGAATGACCGCGGCCGAACCTTCACAGATTCGGTTGCAAGCCCTCTTAAAAAGGGTTGGTGACGCGGCGGCATTTTGGCCCTTGGAGGAAAAAATTTCCGTTTCGGAAGCCGGTTTCGCTCACAAGAGCGTGGCCGCATTCCGGAACGGAGTCCAGGTGCAAACTTGGACACGTTCCGTCACATCAAGGAAGCCGGATCATGACCCGGGCAGGGTTACCGGTTTTCCCGCGCTTTGGCAGCGCGGCCCGCAAGGGGAAGATAACCCTGGTGACAGGGATAAACGGGCGCTGGCAAAGCGTTCGGATGCCGAAAGGCATTCATGAGCCACGCGTTTTCCCCGGGTGACTGGGGAGGGCGTGCCGCGGATGACTCCGGCAAGAGGAGTCTGCGGAATCAGCGTGAGGGTCTTGCTGGGCCCGATCGCCTCAGGGGTTGCCCGCAGTGCGGGCCATAGTATCCGCCTCTGGCCTTCATGGTCAGATGACCAAGGATCCTTCCCAAAAGGGAGAATGCTTTGGCAAAAGGGATACTCGGCGCTCCCTGGACGCGCCTCGCCCGCAAGGGCTAAAGATCCAGGCCACGCTCGCCAAGGCGTGCGACCTGGACGCGGAAACGCGATTGGACTCCGGTAACGGGGGGCGCAACCAATTGCGGTACCGCAGAACGGGGAGTGTTTTGAGGAGAGTCGCTGCCCGGCGGCAATCCAATGGAAGTCCATCCACCCTTCGCGGGGGCACGGACAGGTGAAAGAACGGTTGGCGGGGGCACCCGCTGGGACTGAATCGGGGAAGCCCGCAAGGCTGATCCGAGAGAACCGTTCATGGGAGGCCGCACGGACGTCCTGGCCCTTCCACTTTTCTTGCTTGTTCTACTGTCCGTAGGTAGCTCTTGCTGGGTATCAGTTAACCAGGCGGGGGCGTAATATTGGTGGCTTGCGCGCATCGTGGCGCGCATGGACCATTCAGGTATGTCCTACGGAAAAACCGGAAAGACCGCCGGAAGCCAAGGGAAACCGGGCTTAAAAGGGTGATGGTTCACCAATCGTGTCGTTTTTCCTTCGGGAAGAGCGTAAGGGGCATGAACCCAAAGCCGTCGGTGCGTCTTGCCGATCGGAACCACGATGGTTAGTCCATTGAGGCAGTGGGTGGAGGCGCGAACACGCTTCTTTCGCCAAGCGGCTGGCTCTGGAATTCCAGGGTGAAGCCGCAAAACCCATGCTCTACTCGATGCGCATCACGCTTGCGCATCGAGGTTCGACTGAGCCGACGAGACGAAATGTCTCGGAGGTTCTGAGAAATGAAATATTCCTGCCGTCCGCGACAGGAAGGCAGGTGCCCACGGCACCGAGCTGGTCCCTTCGCGCCGGTCAATTCGGGCCAAATAGGCTTGAACCGAATTCCACGCATGTTCTTGGACGTGGATGACTGTCGTAATGGAAGCAGGGGATCAAGGCACCCAGAATCCCGTCGCCGAGGCGGGTAGGTCGGGTCTTGGCGGATTCGACCAGAATGGGAGGCTGTCGGAACGCGCGCCAAAGCGAGTCCGGACCGTGGATTCTTTCGCTGTCCGTAGGGAGTCCATGCGTGCATCGCGGCGCATGGGTTATCTATATCCTACGGAAGGACGTGATGAAATTCTTCAACGGGCTTGGTCATGCCCACGATCTTTCTTAAAAGCGCTAGAAACGGAATGTACCGATGGAATCCCCCAGTATGATACACAGGCGGCAATCTCTCATAGTCCTGAATAAACAGATTCGGCAGGAATGAGAAACCGCGCTTGCACAGCTGGTATAGGCGGCGAATCAGGCACCCTGGGCGAAGCCCGGCAGTTGCCATGAGTAACCGCGCTTGCAAGGTACATTTTGACCCCCGGCGCAAACAAAAAATGGGGGTGATACGACTTCAGTATCCGTGGATGCTGAATGTTGGCCGGACAGCGCGCAAACGCGAGCCCGGCCACGTGGATGTCTGCTCTACCCGATCTGCTTTTTCTCACAGATCGGGGTTCTATCGAATGTCTGACAATTCCGTCGGACATTCCGAGAACAAAATCATAGCCGTAACGCGGCCCTTGAGAAAAGGAGTTCGCCGTGATGAAAAGAAAAGTCGGTCATGACGAAGATACCGGATTTCGTCACGAAGAGGGCATCGAGGCGCCGCCCAAGTCTTCATCGGTTCTCGATGATTTTTGGCCGGCGATTGATCGTCAGAGGGTTTTGGGGTATACCACGTCTCTCTCGCCAAAGACCCTGGCGGAGAAGCGGAAAGCGGCTCGCGCATCCGAGCGCGCCCGACGTGACCCCGCTTTCGACCGGTTTTATTGCCGGATGTGCGGAGGCCTCGTGCAGCGCCCGCCCCAGATGGATTTGTACGATTGGGAGCGTCTGCGTTGTTGCGAGAGGTGCAAACGGGACGACGTGCATCTTCCGAAAGGCAAATGTTACTGTCGGAAGTGTAGCCACTTGTTCAAGCAGAAAGGTTGTGAGGTTATTTGCCCTCATTGCCGAAAAAAATAGTTTTCTCGATCTACACAGCGCACTCCACCGCGCTGTGTTTTCTTTTGCTATACTGTCGTCATCTATGGTCCGTACCGTTCTCATCATCCCCCCGAATGATCCGGAAGCCGTCATGATTCTTGAAATTGCCCGAGCCATCGGTTTGCAAATGATCCGTTCCGCGCAACCGCATGGAGCAACGATCGACACGGAACCGGACATCGTGCCGCTCATCCGTGCGGGCGAATGGCAACGCATCGTGATCGTGGAAATGCCCGGGCCAAAAACCGAGGCGAAAATACGCAAGCTCGGCGCCGAGCTTATCCTCATCGACCATCACCGCTATCCGGGCATGGACCGCGCCCAACATCCAAAAACAGGCCGACTTCTGCCGTCTTCTTTGGAACAGTTTTTGAAATTATTCCGCGTGAATGATGCCAAGCTTACGACACTGGGCTTTGATCCGTATTTGGTGCGAGGCATTGCGATGATGGATCGGGGATTTGTCTGGGAATTGTTCCGTCAAGGGTATCCTCTGCGCGACGTGAAAAAAGTTTTGGCCTATCAGCGCGAGCTGATGGCGACCGTGCGCGACCAGGGCGGGGAAGACCGCAAGGAACGGCTCGCACAGGCCGCGTGGAAGAAGCGGAAAGCATGGCGTGGATTCCAGGTCGTCGTGGACGGACACGACATGGGGCTGCGCGGGCGCATTTCGCTCATCATTGCCCTGACGCTCAAAAAACCGACCCCGCTTATTCTCGTAGAAAAGAGACGCGGCTTCATGTATGTACAAGAATCCGACTTCGCTCTCGCGCTTTTCAAGAAATTTGGCGGATTTACCTTCGGCGGGGATCGGAATTGGGGCTATCACAATAGTCCTGGGGTTCGCTATGTCACCCTAAAAGATATTCAGAATGCTCTTGAATCTTGGGCCGAATCTTAGGTATTGTATTCAAAAGTAGTGCAGTAATAATGGCTTATATAAGCCATTATTTTGTTGTCTTACCATTAGTGTCTTGACAAGAGTCCTTTTTTGAGGTATGATTGATCCTTAGTTTTTTTGAATGGTTCCCGCTTCCAGACAGCAGGCCCATCGGCCTTTTGTCCGGGATCAGGAGCGCGCAAGTCAACAGCTCCTACGAGGAGGTCCCTCCATGATCTACTACGTCGATCGGAACGGCGTCGTGCACTTTCTGCCCCCGCGGAGGAAGTAGCAGACGCGCGTTGCGCCGGCACGAAAAAAGCCGGGCGGAACAGTGGGGCAGGGGTGCGCGAAGTCCCCAGAACCCACTCCGGGGAAACCTGGAACAAAAAGGGTTTACATCGCCCAGGTGCTTTGGGAGAACGCGTTTGCGGGACCCCAAGCCAAATCCAAACCGTCGTCCGCCTCAGGGCGCCTGACGGAGGAAGATGATGATTCCGCAGTCTACCCGATGTCGCGCAACATCGGGGGCTCTATCGAACATCTCGGTCCAGAATTGTCGTGGATCGAGGGTTCTGAGAGTTGCACCTCACATTTTATAAGGGCGGATGCAAGACAGTTTAAAGTCCGGGTTCGAGGGACATGACGTTCCTCACCCACCGCGACTCGAGAGTCGCGAGGAGACACAATGACCCGTTCAGAGCGCAAGGCGTTCGAGCTCGAGACCGCGTTCAACCGGTACCTCGAGCGCGTGAAGGCGGCTGCCCGTATGAGAGGGGAGGGCATGTACGACCGGCGCATGCCGGCGCGCAAGGCGCTGATAGACGCTTTCGTGACCGCCGCGGTGAACAGCGCCAAGGCGACGGAGCACGCCCGCCGGGCGGCCATCGTGGCTCAGAAGACCACGAAGCCCGTCGTCATCCTGGCGACGGCGGCCCCCGCGGCCAAGCCCACGGCGACGAAGTGCGTCGTCCTGGGCCGCCTCGCGATCCCCGTGGCCGTCTCGCCTCGTCGCCCGCCGCCAATCAAGAGCCGGCAGCCCACGCGCCCGAAGCCGGTGGCGGCCAAGCCCGCGCCGGTCGCGCCGCCTCCGCCCTCGAACATGATTTATGTCGCGCGGGTGGGCATGGTCGGCGCTCGGACCATCGTGCGCAACAGCCTGCGCGCGGTGACATTCGAGGAGGCGGCCCTCGTCGAGTACGAGTCGCCTCTGCGCTATCACCCGGCCATGCGCGCGGCCTAGGAGTAAGGAATGGAATACGTTTTCATCGTCCTTGGCCTCGCCCCTTTCGTGGTGGCCGTCATCGTCGGCACTATCGAAATCGGCGACTAGGGACGAAAAAATTCTGACGCGGTGACCAACGCGAAAAACTGGCTGCCATCGAGGGAAGGCATGAATCCTCGCGCGTGGGGGCCGGTCCGCAACTTGGACCGGCCCCCGAAACTAAACCCCAGCAAACGTGTTGGGGCTTTCGACTGAATAGCCGGCCATCGTGGCCGGACGTTCTCAGAAAGCGGCCGCGAGGCCATTGGTGCGAAACGAGTTTCCCATTCCGGGGGGCTCGTACCAATACGCTCATCACAGAGTGGGCAGGCCTTAAGGAGGCCATTATGAACTCAATCACGTGGTCGGATGAGATGGGCTCGCGCAGCCGTAAGGCATGGCTGCTCCTGATTAAGGGGGAGAACATCCACGTCTTCCGTGGGGAGAACATCCCCAGCGTCGCTGCAATCCGCGGCAGCGACTTTCACAAGAACGGGAAGTGGTCGCACAACACTTACCGGGTCGAGCTCGCGGACGGTGTGCGCGCCATCGCTGGCAAGGAGGGCTGGGAGACCGGCACCTTCCTCGAGGGGCTGCGCGCGGCAGTTCGCTTCGAGCGGGCAATCGACCGTTGGCCCGACGTGTCGGAAGCGCTCGGTGTCTCCGTCGCGGCGGCCATGACGTTGCTCCGGATGTGGAAGCCGGTCGCCGCCGACAAGCTCGACGTCATCGACGTTCAGCTCGAGGCGCTCGAGGAGAAGGCGCCCGGAAGCGAGAGCGAGACGATCATTGTCTCCTTCGGGGGGCCGACGAACGCGAGCATCGCTTCGGGGTTCTGGAAGACTCCGAAAGGAATTCCCGGCCACGACGGTGCCGAGATCCGCCTCCTCGACCCTGAGAAGGGTTGGGTCAAGGAGAACGTCACGGTCGTTGGCATGACCGGCACCGTGCTCTCCGCGGTTCACGCCGCGGGCTACCACGGCGGGTACGTCACGGTGACCGTCGCCGTGATCCCCGGAACCGAGGTTCCCAAGGTCGCGGCCGAGCCGCCGTCGGCGACGATCGTCGTCAACCCAGCCACCTCGGAGCCCACCCCGCTGCAGACCCCGGCCACTCTGGCCGACCTGCAGGCCAAGTTCAGCCGGCAGTAGCGGGGAAGCAAAGCGTGGGGGCCGGTCCGCAACTTGGACCGGTCCCCGAAACTAAACCCCAGCAAATGTGTTGGGGCTTTCGACTGAACAGCCGGCCATCGTGGCCGGACGTTCTCAGAAAGCGGCCGCGAGGCCATTGAGTAAACGGGTGTCCATTCCGGCCCCGTCCAAACTTCCGTCCGCTTCACGCGGACAGTCATGAGGAAAGAAAAATGCGCATCAAAAAGTTCTTCGGCCGCCGAGTTGTTCTCGGGGCGGCAGACCCCGAGATGTCTTTGATCGAGGCGGCCGCCCGAGCCGCCGACCTGGAGGTGGTCTATGCGACCGCCCCCGGCCGCGACGGTCAGCCCGCACGGGTGGGCGGACCGAGCACGTACAAGGCGACCGCACCGGCCGTGGGGCCGGACGACGTGTGGGTCGAAACGGCTCCCGCCGTCGGCGGAAAGGCCGCGATCAAGGCGGCCGGCGCCGTCCTGGTCGATCACCACGAGGTGGGCGACCCGGGCTACGGCGCCGCACCGACGGAGGCACTCGCGGCCTCCAGTCTCGGTCAGTTCATGGCCTTGCTCGGTCGCGAGCTGACGCACGCGGAGGCCATTGCGGCCGCCTGCGATCACTGCCTCACGGCGGCGGTCAAGGGCCTCGTTCCGGGCATCAGCGGGGAGGAAGTCATCACAGTCCGCGTCGCGACGGCCGCGCAGTTCGAGAAGCGGACCGTCGAAGCCCTCGAGGCGGAAATCCGAAGCGCGCTCGAGGCCATCGCCAAGGCTCCCCGCCAGACCATCGGCGGCGTGGAGGTGGCCGATTTGCGGGCATTCACTCCGCCCGCCGAAGCCGATCCCAAGTCGGATCGCGGCGGTGTCGCCAGCCTGCATCATGCGGGCCCGATGACCGGCCAGGCATACATCAGCCTCGTCCGCGAAAAGAGCGGCAGACTGAAGTGCGTGCTCGGCGGCGACGGCCCCGGGACGGCGACCGAGGGCAAGGCGGCCTCCGGCTTCGCGGCCTGGGCGATTGCGAATGGATACGTCGATGCCTACGGCGGCGATCCGGCCCGCGGTTTCGCGGGTGCATACGCGCCGTAAAACCACCCAAGCCCTTCGGCGTCTCGAGACGTCAGCCGAAGCCAAGCGCACATGACGTCTCATCTCGACGGCCCTGCACTCTGGGGCCGTCTTGTTTTTGTGCGATCCCCATCTTGCGATACCCAAAAAACGAAAAATCATTTGGGCGGAGTCATCATATTCGCTCTGCATTCGCGCTCATGATAGGATAAAGGAAATTCATCACTCTATTTTTATGAGCATTTGGCCAACATGGGAAAAGAACAAGCCGTTTACTCTCGCCTTCATTGTCGTCTTTACTTTTCTTACGGTTTTTCTTTGGGCAAAAACGGATCAGGCCATCAAACAAACAGGCCGTCTCGGGAAACCGGATCCGTTTGAGCATGCGTTTACCGTGGATGGCGAAGCAAAGGTAAGCGGCGCGCCGGATTTGGCGACGGTGATGTTCAGCGTTGAATCAAAAGGAAAAACCATGCCCGAGACGCAAACAAAAAATGCCGAGACAGCAAATACGTTATTGGCAAAAGTGAAGGCTTTGGGGATTGCCACGGCCGACATGCAAACATCGCATTATAATTCCTATCAAAATTTCACGTACGATGCGAATAAAAAGGCAAATGTGCCGGATGGCTGGGTTGTCACGCAACAAGTCACCGTGAAGGTGCGTAATACGTCTATGGTTTCCAAGGTGCTCGAGACGGTTGGCCAGAACGGAGCCACCAATATTTCCGGCCCGAATTTTACCTTGGACGATCAAAGCGGCTTGAAGGCAAAAGCCCGCATGAAAGCCATTGAAGATGCAAATAACAAAGCGAAGGAATTGGCGCAAACCCTTGGCGTTCGCTTTGAGCAAATTATCGGGTATAACGAATATGTCGATCAGCCAGGATCACCCATCATGTATGCCAAAGCGATGGATGTGGGAGGGTCTGGGTCAACGACGCCGGAAGTGGCCAGCGGTTCGACGGAATTAACCTTGCATGTAACCATCACGTATAAGCTGGCGGATTAGCGCAAGAGATCTCTCACGCATTATGTGGCGCGAACGGGCGGCGAGCAGGCAAGGAGAAAGCGCGTATTTAGAGCAAGCGCTTGAAAGCGTCTTGCATGATATTCGTTTTGTCCAAAACGCGGAACAAACATTGGCCGCCTCTGCCGCCGCCGAGCCTCTCATTGCGGAATCTCTTCTCACGCCACAATCTCTGCCGTATCACGCAGAAGGTCCCTTTCTGTCCGCGCATCTGCGTCGCATGCTCACCGTTTTGTATGCCGTGTCCGCAGGGGCATGGCCTTTGCGAAATATCGAGGAGTTCCGCAGATTGCGAGGATATGAAGGGGAGATCGATGAGTTAGAAGAAACCATACGCGAACGCGCCGCTTTTTTTGAAGTGTTTATTCTGTGCCACGATGCGGCAAAACGCGCATCAGCCATGTGCGTGGCGGATCCCGGGACTCCAGGAATTGAACACGGATTTGTCTTGCCGATTTTTCAAGCGGGAGATGATGCCCTTGCCGCCGCACAAGCCACATTGCGTGAGCGTTATCTTGTTTTTTATCGAGAATTTGCCAAACTTCATTCGGGAAAAAAACCAGAAGAAATTCAAGCGATTTTTTTTGAAACGTATGGCATTAAGGTGCATTATCATGGCCATGAACGCATGATACATGCGCCGGTATACCGTTCGCTTCTTGCGCGTTTATCCGCTTCCCGACGCCTGCCGGAATCAGACATAGCCTTGCTCGAGGATCTCATCGCGCACCATCTTCAGCCACTGACGGATTTTGATGCCGTGCGGCCAGAACGCCTCGGCCGCTATCTCGCCATCGCGGAGGACCGCGGGTATGATGCCGACGATTTCATCGATCTATTTCAGGCGGCGCTCTTTCTTGATGTGGTGACAGGGTCCAGGCGACGAGAAGGCAAACATAGCTGGCAGGACCCTTCTTCCCTTATCTTTTTTCTCCAGTCGGAACATGCCCATGCGCCGTGGAAACGCGAAGCAAAGGAGGTGAAACGAAAGGAAAAAGACAAGCGCGAACGCCATAAGCGTTTTCGCGATGTCGGGCTCGATGGAGTGGCTTTGCTTGATCTTCTTCACCTGACACCCGGCCCGACATTTGGCGCCTTGTTGAAGAAAATCCATGCGGCCATTGGAGGGAAAGGACCCATGCCGGTTTTTCCGGCGCCTATTGCAAAAGAACTCACCCGTCGGGTGGAAGCCTATGATCGCTTTGCTCAAAGGAACAATTGAAGCGCGTGGGGAGGGCTATCTTATTGTTTTGTGCCAAGGGGTTGGGTATAAGGTTTATGTGGTTGATGCTGAATCGTTCAAGCCGTCTTCCGCCATCGTGTTGTACACGCATGAAGCCCAGCGGGAAGACGGCCGGGAATTATTTGGATTTGCGTCGCTTGACCAGCTTGAATTTTTTTGGCGCTTGATTGCCGTTTCCGGCATTGGTCCGCGCGGAGCGCAGAAAATCATTTCGTCAGGCCCCGTATCTAAAATCAAAAACAGTATCATGACGGGTGATTTGGTATTTTTAACGGCCATCTCCGGCATTGGTAAAAAAACGGCGCAGAAAATCATTTTGGAACTCAAAGGCGTGCTGGCGGAAGAACCAAGCGGCGGGGCGGTGGACGAAGAAGCCTTGCAAGGGCTCGTTGGTTTGGGCTATCCGCGTCGAATGGCGGAAGAAGCTCTCGCGTCCGTCGAGGGGACGGGCACGGAGGCGCGCATTCGCGGGGCGCTTAAAATATTGGCGCGGGGATAATATGGAATTGCGTCTGATTTACAATCAAGAGGCCTGGGATCTTTTTGTGTCCAAGCACGGACCACGTTCCGGGGCTTTTTTGCAATCATGGGCTTGGGGAGAATTCCAGGTTGCCGCGGGCCGCCAGGTGCGCCGCTTCGGTTGGGAAGAAGAAGGCCGTCTGGTCGCCGCCGCCCAAACGGTCGTTCACCGATTGCCGACCTATGCGTATATTCCTCGCGGCCCCGTCACCTTGCGCGCTTGGAGCAATGAAGAAACAATGGCGCGCTTGCGGGATTTGGGCGGCTTGCTTCGCGCCGTTTTTGTCCGATTCGAACCGCCCTGGCCGCAATATCCCATGCGCAAACGTTTCGTAAAGACCATTGATATGCAACCGGCGCACACGCTCATCATGGATTTAGGTGTGTCATCGGAAGCGCGACGAACGGTCATGCACCCGAAGACGCGTTACAATATTCGCCTTGCGGAGCGCAAAGGGGTGGAAATAGAAGTGAGGGCTTCCGCAGCTTTTGAGGAGGTTTGGTCTTTATTTGAAACAACTGCCGCGCGCGGCAAATTTCATCTGCATCCGAAACGCTATTACGAAACCATGTTGTCCATGCTCGCCGACGGACCATGCCGCGCCTTTTTGGCCGTCGCCAGATTTGATGGCAAAATCATCGCGGCGAATTTAATGGTGGACGAAGGGAAAACGCGCACGTATTTACACGGCGCTTCCGGCGACGATGATCGCGAAGTCATGGCGCCCTATCTGCTCCATGGGAAGCTCATGGAAGACGCCGCCGAGCGCGGGCTGGAAGCTTATGACTGGTGGGGCATTGCTCCGGAAGGCGCGGAGGACCATCCCTGGGCCGGCGTCACGCGGTTCAAACTTGGATTCGGCGGAGAACGCGTGTCCTATCCGGGCGCATTTGATGCGGTGATTCATCCGACGAGATACGGGATTTACGTCTTGGCCCGGCGCGTGAGGCGGTTGGCGTGAGTTTATTTCAATACATCGTCCAGATTACAAGAGAGGAGATTTGAAGGGTATTTTTGGTGCGCCCAAGACGATTCGAACGTCTGGCCTCTTCCTTCGGAGGGAAGCGCTCTATCCAGCTGAGCTATGGGCGCAAGTGAGCTGTTTATACCCTCAACCCTGGTCCCGGGTCAACGCGCGATAGAAAAACGCCTCGGGATCAGCGAGGCGCGCGTTTCCGAGGCGACAGGGGCGGGGCTTTCCAGGAAATTGTGGGGGCGGTGATCTTCTGCACGGCCTTCCGTACGGCCGCGGACATCGGCGCACCTTCTTCCCAGCCATGCGCCTGGAGGCCGTACAGCAAACCGCGGAACTGATGCAGGGTGTCCAGCAGCATTCGTTCGATACGGCCGATAGCCGCTTCGTCGCAGTAGAAGCTGATACGGGGGCCGTCTTTTTCGTAGTAGCGGCGCAGATGCGGGCGGAACGCCGGCATCAGGGTGCCGAGGACGAGATCGAGCGTGCTTCCGTACAAGATTTTGGTACGGTTCAGACGCTGAACTAATTCCAGCACTTCCTGATCATTTTTCAGCCATGTGCACAAGATCGGGAACAAAGCCTCGTCAAATTCGTCTTCCAACGCGAGTTCCAGGCTGTTGCCGACAGCCATTCCCGATTCCATGTCATCCTCCGTCGTGTCCGATGCGGACCGGGGACTTTAGCGGTTTTCGGTCCGAGTGTCAATGGCTGGGCTGGGAGATCCTTCGGCCTGCTGGCCTCAGGATGACATCGCCTCCGATTGGGGTCGGCTGGGAGATCCTTCGGCCTGCTGGCCTCAGGATGACATCGCCTCCGATTGGGGTCGGCGATGTCATTTCACCACCACGCCCTTGTCGCGCGCTCCCGGATCATTTGGTAATTCCGTTGTGAGCTCCGGCAGACTGCGCGCAAGTTTTTCCTGTGTGGAAATATCCAAGGCCTCTCCCGTCATCGCATTGGTCAGTTTAAAAAAAGACCCGAGGTCACGCATGGTTGGCGTGATCGAGACCGTAAAAAAAGCAGAAGGAGATTTGGCGGCGCGAGACAAGGTATCCACTTTCCAAGTGACGAATCGCGTCGCGGGATCAAATGTCATCGTGCCGGCCGTGGCGTTTGCTTTTCCCGTCCACGCCACAGCATTCGGGAGAATCGTGGAAAGAGAGAATCCGGTTAAGTCATGCATGGAATTCGTCATGGTCCAAACAAGGCGATAGCTTGTCGTGCTACCCACCCGAGGAGGAAGCGGCCCCGTTCCCACCACTTCGCCCTCCGGCGTGTAATAAAGCCCTTCAGCCGCAAGAGAAAAATCCGAATTTATGCCGACGGCAATGGGAGACGTTTCCATCGCGCGAGCGCTTGCGATGGAACCGATTTTTGCCGTTGTGGCGGAGAGATTAAAAACCAATCGATCCGTCATTTTCATGATGTCGATGTGTGGAAGCACCGGGAAAAGCAAATCGATCACCCCGTTTGCGCGCGGCGGAAGTTTTCCAAGACCTGATTCGGTTCTTGCGTCCCAGGTGAATGTATTTCCTTCATGCACCGCTTTGCCAATATCCGCCTTCGCCCAATCTATAGGCAATGGTTTGCCATTTGTGCTTTGCGCGGTCAATGTAAGTTTGGTTCCTTCCACGGTTTCCGTTCCATTGTTCCCATACGACACGGATAATCGAATCGTGTGTCCTGGATCCGCCGTCTGGTTTTTCCCCGACCCATTTATCGTCAGATTCAGCGCAAGCGCTCCCTTGATGATGTGTGTCTTTGCGCTTCCCGTCGCTTGGCGCAACAAGGCATTGCCATCCATAAAACCAATATCAGCTGTCATGCTCTGCTCGTCTGCCGCGGAAGCATTGTAGTGGCCGCGCATCGTGAGAGTCCAAAGAGCGCCCGGCCCAAGTTTATTGATATCCCATTTCGGCTGATCGGGCGCTGTTGGTTTTGGGTCAATGAAATTCACCGTGAATCCAGGCGGAATCGCCAGAGCAAGACGCAGGGGAAACAAGGCAAGAGAACTCGTATTTTGCACGTTCACGACATAGACAGCATCATCGCCTTCCATAACTTTCTCCGGCCCCGTCACTGTGAGCGTGGCCGCTGAGCTGTCCACCGCGACAGAAAAAGTTCGAATGTCTTGAAATTCCGAGCTAAAATTTGCGGGCTTATAGGTGAAAAAAGCCTGTAGTGTTTGCGGAGCGGGAGCATCTTGCCCTTGGGAGGGAATGACTTCCGAATGGAAAATGCCGGAAACGACAATGGCGCCGTCCGAATCTGTATGAAGCGAACCGATCGTCCAGGTATTCGTTGTCGCATCCGTCGGTTGCGGGGTGAGCGTGCGAACCGTGAAATTCGAAGGAAGATTTAATTTCATTTCAAGGGAAGCAAGGGGAACACGCCCGTGATTCGCATAGCGTACGGTATAAAAGACTTCTTCTCCCGCGCGCGCTTGGGCCGGACCTTCTATCACGATCGTGAGCGGATCGCCCGTTTGAAACCATCCCCGGCTCCACAGAAAGAAGCCGGCCCAGGATGCCGCGGAAAGAAGAACAAGAATGCCAAGCGTGCGCAAGAGAAAACGGGTGAGACGGGAACCGTCTTGCCGTTCCAGACGGGTGAGATTCGGCAAAGAACCGTCGCGGTCGGCATAAATGACGCGTAAGGCGTCATTCAGACGTTTTCCGAGTTTCGGATTCTTGCGAGAAGAGCTTTGCATGGGCATAGCGAAAAACAGTTTAGCACAAAACAATGTCTCCTCATTTAGCGCGCGCGCAATTCAAGCAGGGCGGCGAAGAATCCATCCTGTTCATTGTCGAAAACGAGATGCGAAGGATTATCCGTGGACCACAAAGGCTCGAAGGCGTCGGGAAGCTCTATGCGGACACGCGTTGTTCGATCGAGGATGCCGGACTGTTTCTGCACCGTCAGCGTCTCATGTGCCGTTGCGGGCATGCCGGAAATTTTCTTGGCCAATTGAGCAAGCGATCCGCTTGACGGAGGGAGAATTTTAAAGGGAAGTCGATAAGTAAAGGTAATACTTGAACGCGAGCCTGGCTTGGTTTGCAGCCAATTTCCAAACACGGTTTTCCCGGATTCTTCATAGATATCCGTGCCGCTTTCCGCATCTTTGCTGCGCGTTTGATCGGCATAAAGGGTTTCATCGTCAATCTTCCATCCCTCCTCCGGCAATTCAAATAAATCTGGCGCAGGGGGCATAAACCCGGAAGCGCGCAAGAGCTGACTGCCCTTCGGGACATAGACGCGCACATAATCCACATTGTTTTTGCCTGTGAAAAGATCATCCGCATTGCCGGTATGCATGCGTGTAAGGGTAACGGTATTGGTGACGGAACCATCCGAGGCAATATTGGAAAGCATGTCGATATTTTCCTTGATCACCTGGTCCGTTTTTCCGCCGCCGAGATTGGTGTCGACGAGCATGAAATAGTCGCCATCCGTCCATTTCACGCCACCGCTCCACCCCAAGTCCACCATGGTTTTTTCCAATGCATTGTCCGTGAAATAGAGCTGAATGTCTTTACGCGCGAGGCCCTGGTTTATCTGTTCAAGCAATCCAAGAAAATCGCTCCCGGACATCGCGGTTGCCCGATCCAGCAATTTTGGCGCCAAATCACCGATAAAAGCCTTTGGACGATTTTTTGTTTTGTCATATTCCAGCTCCACGATTTTCTGTATGGAAGGAATAAAATTTTCTTTGTTCATCGTTCGTCCGTATGCCGGCATCGCAATGTCGCCCAGCAAGGAAAGGAGGTCGGCGACATAGCTTGCATTCACGGAGACAATGCCATCAACCGTCGGTTCCCCCGCTTTTTGGTAAAAGGAAAGAATACTGCGGGCCGAGGTGGGAAAATCCGGGAACCAATTCGCGTCTTGAAATTCCCAACGAGCAGACAAGAGGCGCAAGGGGTCGGGCGCCGCAATATACTCGCGCAAACTCCCGCGTAAATCGTAGGTGCCTCCCCCCGGTATACGCATGTCCACTATTTTTCCATCACGAACGGTCATCTCCGCGAAACTTCCCATGAATCCGCCCGTGGCCCGCATCTCGGTATTATTTTGGAAAATCACCAAGTATCGACGCATGCCATTTCCGCCGAGGATTTCATGCAAGGCGTCGCTGAAGGAAAGAAATTTTCGCACGATTGAAATGACAAGCGGCAAACGATGTTGAAGCGTATGAAATTGTTCTTGCTGGGGAGCGGGGACATCGCGTTCTTGTACATCGGCAAGGGCTCGATGGGCTTCCTCCAAAAACGGGAGAGCCGATGAGGCATAGTCATTGAGCAATACCAGACGTGCGGTAGGAGCAGAGACGCTGTGTTGTACGGCCGCATAACCATCCGACAAACGCGAACCCGCCTGGGCCAATGCTTCGCCCGCGGCAATCAAACGAGTGCTCGCGCGCAAAGGCCGGCTTGTTTTTGATACGGCCGACAACACAAAAGATACCGAAGCGCCCAAGGCATCGACAGAATGTTGGGCGGCGCCAAAACCTTCAGCGGCGCGACGAAAAGAGAGATGCGCGCGGTCCGGGTCTTGGGCCGCCACGGCTTCCGTCGCCTCTTTCAAATGTGCCAATGCTTCCACGCTGGCGCTCGTCACGGCCGAACGGGTGTCTTGCAATCCTCCAACCAAGGTCATAGCATGCAGGGGCAAAACGAAAGCAAATGAAAGAAGAACGAAGGCCCCAAGCGCTCGATGCCAATCGGGAGAAAGAGGAGGGAAAGAAGGGAAGGACCAGGAGGCCCAAAACGGTTCACGCGGGGCGCGCGGCTTGGCTTGCGTTTCCTCCAACACAAAACCGGCATGCTCAACATGAACGATATCAGCTTCTGCCTCATCCTCAACTTCAGGAAGATCAAGCTTTGCAAGAATTGCTTCCGCCGTTTTGATGGCGGGGGTCCAGGTCGTATCTTCGGCCAATTGAGCCGCGACTTCATGCGAGGCAAGGGCCAAATCGTTTGCGGAAGACTCCGTTTGCGGAAACAGGGTCGTTTCCGCCCGCAGGAAATTCAATAAAACCGAGGCCGATTCTTGTTTTGAAAGAAATTCTTGCGGAGAAGGTAAACGTTCAAGATGCAGAATGAAAGGCGAGAGACACGCGTGGTCTTCGACCTGGTGAATGCGCGGGTTCACTCCTGTTTGTTTGGGCTGATTCCGTGTCAACCACATCAAGGGGACTGAATGATCGAAGACGGGCGCGTCTGTTTGCGCGATGCGCCGCAAGGAAGTCCGAAGCGCCCCTTCGGTCACCGTGCTGGTGATGGAGGTTTTGAGGCGGGGGATTCCTTTCTTTTTTGCACGCGCTTGCTTCATAGATTAGGGTTTCCTGTGTCCTGCTTGTTCATAGACAGATTCCGTGGCTTGCGCCATCGCCCGCCAGGAAAAACGCTCCACGTTTTTTTGGCCCCGCGCGATAAGATCTGCGCGCAAGGCGGGGTCTTCGATGAGGCGAATCACCGCGCGCGCCAATGCTTCTTCCTGATGCGGGTCAAAAAACAGCGCGGCGTCTTTGAGCACCTCCGGCATGGGTCCCGCGTTTGAGCTTGCTACCGGCACGCCTGCTTTCATTGCTTCCAGCGGGGGAAGCCCAAACCCCTCGATGCGCGAGGGAAAAACCGAAGCCGTTGCGTATTTATACAAAGCGGCGAGGTCGGTATCCGATGGTTCGGGGATAAAGAGGAAGGATTCGCCAAGAACATGCGCTTCTGCGCTGTGTACGAGACGTCTTGAAAACACATCATCGCGACCCGCAAGCACCAGGCGCATGTGTGGATGAACGGCCTTCACCAAGCGGAAGGCGCGCAACAAGAGGGCCAGATTTTTATGCGGATATGCATTGCCCACCGTAAGCACATACGGTTGTGGAATGAAAAGAGCTGTATCGGTCGCAGGGAGATCGGACACGCCTTCGTAAATCACCACAATCTTTTCTGGAGGGATATGCGGAAAATGGAACAGAATAGATTGCTTGGTGTATTGCGACACCGCGATGATTTTCCGTGAGGCAGTGAGCGCATGGCGCAACACCTGTAGGAATCCGAGCCGCTTCAGCGCATACAAGGGAGCCGGCAATGTTGTCGCGCGGGCCGAACGTGGTTCCTCGAGAAGGATAAGATCGTGCACCGTGACGACAAAAGGCGTATGCAAGCCAAGCGGAACATTCCAGTGAGGAAAATGGACGAGATCCAGCTTCTCCTTGTCAATAAAACCTGGCAAAACCACTTGTTCACCTAGGGTATACCAATGCACATCCACGACGCGCTTTTGTGCGTGGGGGAGAAGCACGCGGCAGGCGTCGGCATTCTCCGGTTTGACGAAGAATGTGTAAGTCGGTGGATGGGCGAGAGCTTGAAGATGCGATACGAGCTCCTGCACGTATCTGCCGAGACCGCCACCTCCCACGGCAGGTCCATACATGCGAGCGTCTATGCCGATCTTCATGCGGTGATTATAGCAGAAAATCAAGCAAGAGAGCGACCCATGCTTTTAAATTGTGCGAAAACCGCCTGCGCCGTCTTGTCCCACGTGAAAGAGGCAGCACGTTTTAGTCCAGCCGCTTTTAATTCTGCCGCAAGAGCGGGAGAAGAAAGAATTTCCCGCAAAGCCGCTTTTAATTCTCCGGCATCATAGGGGTTTACCTGGAGGGCGGCGGTTCCGGTGAGTTCCGGCAGGGAAGAGGTATGGGTGGTAATCACGGGCGTCCCGCAAGCCATCGCTTCAAGCACCGGAAGTCCAAACCCCTCATAGATGGATGGCCAGACAAAGACGGCGGCATTTCGGTATAAGGCGGGTTTGTCCGCCGCAGGCACATAGCCGAGATCATGTATCCAGGTTCGGAAACTTGCTGTGCGCAATCGGTCATGCAGATCGCGCACATTCCAGCCGCGGCCGCCGCAAAGCACGAGATGCACATCGTCTCCCGTTTCTTGGCGATAGACGGACAAAGCGTCAAGCACTGCATGGATATTTTTGCGCGGCTCATGCGTTCCCGCAAACAAAGCGAAACGTTTCGGAAGCCGATGACGCGAGCGGACGCCATGGTCCGTTGCCTGCGGATGCGCGCCAAACTCTTTCGACACGCCCAGAGGAATTGCGCGGACATGATCGGCGGAAAGTTGGAGAAAACGCATCACATCGCGCCGCGCATGCGAGGAAGGCGTGAACACGCACCTGGCTTTTTGTATGAGATTTTTTGGATGGATAAGGACATGCCATACACGCATGCGCAGGCCGTAAAATTGTGGGAACAATTTCCAAGAAAGATCGTGGAGCGTGACGGCATAGGGCAGTTTTGGGGAAACGCGACCGATCGCAAGATTTGGCAGGAAGGCCATATCGAATATTCCTCCCGCAAGCGTGTCCAGATATGGTCGTCCCGTAAAGGCCATGGCAAGCGTGAGCAAACGGTTTGGCAGAGAAACATGACGAACGGAAACAGTTGGCGGCAATGGCCCAAGACCGTTTTCGGGCATCGGCAACCAACCCGTGGTGAGAATCGTATACGTATTCTCGTGATCCAAACGAAAAAGAGCGCGCAGGAGTTGCGCGGTGTACTCCCCCACGCCGCTTGGTTGCAATTGAGTCAATTGCCGGCCGTCAATGAGAATGCGCATAGGGGGGCCTTACGGGTTTCTGCTTCCTGCTGATTCTACAAAATCTTTTAATTCTTTCTGAAACCGTTCTTTGGCGAATTGCTCGGTATGAGCCCGTATCATCTGCGGGTCACAGGTCATTTTTTCAAAACGCAACATCGTATCGGCCAGGGTTTCCCAATCCTGGCGGTCAAACAGCATGCCGGTTTTTCCTTCGACAATCGTTTCTAAAGCCCCGCCTTTTCCATAGGCGATGACCGGACGTCCCGAGGCCATGGATTCAACGGCCGTAATGCCGAAATCTTCTTCTTGCGGATGGATAAAGGCCTTTGCTTCGGCATACAAGGCGGGCAAGTCGGTCTCGGGCACAAAACCAAGGAATTCAATATGTTCCTTTGCTTGGGCGCGCAGGGCAGATTCCATGGGACCCGTGCCAAATATTTTAAGCGGCAGGCCAAGGCGATTGCAGGCTTCAATGACCATATCGAAACGCTTGTATGAAACCAAACGCCCGCCCGCGAGAAAATACGTTTTCGGCGCATGGGAAATTTTAAAGCGATTCGTTTCGACCGGCGGGAAAATCACGGTACTTTCGCGTCCATAATAGGTGCGGATGCGATTTTGCACCGTGCGCGAGTTTGTCAAAAACGTATGGACGCGGTCCGCCGCCTGACGGTCGAACATGCGCAGATAAGTGAGAAGGGGCGGAAGCAAGCTTTTGACGAATCCGGGCGCGTTTAATTCCTGCACATAACTATGCGTGTCGCTCCACAAATAGCGCGTAGGCGTATGGCAATAACAGATGTTCAAAGCGCCGGGCCGCACGATGACGCCCTTACTGAAGGCCGCGCTCGCATTGGTCAGGACGATGTCGAATTCGGACAAATCAAAAGATTCCGCGGCCGTGGGCATGAGCCCGACATACCATTGGTACTTGGAACGGATGCCCGGCGCATGCTGGAGAAAAGACGTGCGTATGTCCTTGCCCTTGAAGACGGGAAGGCGATCATCATCGTAAAACAAGGCATAGGTGGGCGCCTCCGGCCAAATTTCCTGCATGGCCTGCAATACCTTTTCCGCCCCGCCATTTTGCGATAAATAATCGTGAACGATAGCTATTTTCATGCTTCGACACCTTACCGAAAACCGTGGACAGGCACAACTCTCTGGGCATCATCGGTGCTTGATGATCTTGTTGGCTCTAGACGAGCAAGCTCCATGATAAAATGTAGTTATGCCAGTCCAGAGTCTGTGTTAATACGCCCCCTTTCTAAACAAAACCACGCTTGGCGTTTTCAGCAAAATGTATAAATCAAGCCATGGCGTCCAGTGTTCGATGTATCGCATGTCTAAGTGCACTTCTTCGTCGAAATCTAAATTCGCGCGGCCGCTGATTTGTGCGAGGCCCGTGATACCCGGTTTTACCGTAAGCACTTTGCGCTGATGCGGTTCATATTTATCCACTTCTTCCGGCAAATGTGGTCGCGGGCCGACGAGGGACATAGAGCCCAAAAGCACGAGATAAAATTCCGGCAATTCGTCCAGACTATATGTGCGTAGGAAACGGCCGACGCGCGTAATGCGCGGGTCGTCTTTAATCTTCACGAGCGGGCCTTGTCGCGTATCCAAATGAGCCAATAAATCATATCGTTCAAAATGGCGATTCGGTTGCATGGTGCGAAATTTGAAATAAGGGAATGGCTCGGCGCCCTGTCCGATGCGTACCGTAGGTAAGCCGCCCGGCAGACGCGAAAAAAAGATGCCGCCACGCGAATCGAGGACGATCGCGAGAGCGATCAGGAGTTGAAGCGGCAAGGTGATGAAGATGAACAGCAGGGAAAAGACGATGTCGAAGGCGCGCTTGTAAATGGCACCCCAGCCATCCAGCGGCGTTTTGCGCACTTCGATGACGGGAATGCCCGCATAGGTATGCAAGACCGAACGGCCGACGGCGGAAGAAAAGAAATCCGCCGTATAGGTGAACCCAAGATGTTCCGTATCGGTAAATGCAAGCAAATCCAAAGCTGTTTCGCGGCTGGCATCCGGATCCGCAAGCCATATTTCATCAATATGTTCCGCCCGTTTTATTTTTCGCATGCGATCGGCGACGGCTTTTGTAAATGCAGGAAAAGAGCCGACCACACGCAGGCCAAGCGGCGGTTGATGCAAAAATAAATCGGTAAGAATCCTTGCGCTTTTGCTGTCGCCGATCACGATCACGCGATGCTCGCCAATGCCCATGCGCAACAAAAGACCTTGCAAGAGGCGCACAAGCATACGCCCCGCGCCGACAAAGGCAATGGCTAAAATCCACGCCGCCACGGCGATGAAGCGCGATTCGAAAAACGTGCGGGAAAAAAAGAGCAAGGCGAATACCGAAGCCATGGCCGCCGAGCAGGCAAGGATGACGCGCGTTAATTCCTGCGCAAGCGATCGGCGTCGCGTCGCGTATAAGCCGGCGAGAGCGAACACGGCCAGCCATACGATGGCGATGGGCGCGACAACGGAAAGATACGGCGCGAATGCGAGACTGAATGAGACGGGGCGAACGTTCGTGAACACCGGATGGAAACGCGCGAAATACGCCACCGTGGCGGCGAGGACAAGCATCAGAAAATCAACCGGTACGAGCAGGAGGGTAAAAAACAGTTCGGCGCGTTTCATAGGAGGGACATGTATCGTGTAATGTCGAACAGAGAGAAGCAAGCAAATGCTACACGTTTCACGTTACACCCTAACAAAAATACTCGCGTTGCGCGAGTATTTTTGTGTCTGCGGAGATGCCTATAAGCCGAATTTTGTCTTTCTCACCGTTTTGCAAAACGGTGAGGAGACGGCCATCTCTCTGGTTCCGGCATTGCTACCGGACTCTAGCGAACTACCAAATTTGTTCTTGCACCGAAATGGGTTTGCCACGTCACCATGTCACCATGGGACGAACATCGTAGCCCCGTACGGGCATCGACGCACTTTTCACCTTTGTCCCGCCATGACCGAAGTTTTAGGCGGTTCGTATTGTCTCTGTGGCGTCTGCATCCGGTTTTCACCGGCTTAGGACATCCTCTTTACGAGGACACTTTCCCTAGGTTTTTGCTCAAGTGTCATGGCGCAGATTGCTCCAACGCCACGAACCTTGAACGGTATACCTGGTCGTCGTTAACGACATTTCTTTTCGTCTCCGCCTTGCGACGGAACGGGTGTTCGGACTTTCCTCCCCGCCAAAGGCGGGGCGGCCGCCCAGCATTCCGAGGACTTTCGGAAGATAACAGAATGAAAGCCGATTGTCAATTATTTCTAATCGTTTATTCGCTAAGACAAAAGAAAAACCCGCCGTTCAGCCATGAGAGGCAGAATGGGCGGGCGAGCTTCAATCATTGGCCTCGCGCTTGCCTCGGGCGACAAGAGCAGTGGCGACTTCTTTGTCGCGTATCGTTGGAATTGACCCCGTGTTTTCCGCGAAGAGCAGGAGAAAATTGCTCCGTTTCGGGTGGCGCATCTTGCGCAGGGCCTTGGCCTCGATCTGTCGGATGCGCATGCATGTGACTTCGAAATCTTGCCCGATCTCTTCCAATGTATGGTCGGACCTTTCGCCAATGCCAAAGCGCATACGCAGAACTTTCTCTTCTCGCGGGGTGAGGGTGGCGAGCATGTTGCACACGGCACGGTATTGTTCTGCCGCGAGAACGGCCTCCTCGGGGCTAAGCTCGGGGGAATGCCAGGCTTGTTCAAGCGGGTGGGAGCGGCCGGCCTTTTCCACCTGGTCCACAAGCTCGATGTCCGGACTGCGTGTCCATGAAAGCGCCACGCGCAGGGCGTCTTCGGCGAAAGCGACGGTTCTTGCGGAGTCATGTTGATGGGCCCGAAGAATTCTCCGCGCTCGGCCGACCGTGACACCGAGTTGATCTGAGATCTTGTAGATCATCTCGATGTCGTCCATGGAGATGGCATCGAGTTCCTCTTTGCTCAAGGCCACAGCCCTTTGCGTCTTGAAATCGGGCGGCGGGTTCAGGAAGTCCCACATGAGCATCGCCTGCTTGATGCCGAAGTAGATGTGACGCAATGCGTGAGCGGAAAAAGACATGTCCCGATTCTCGTCGCCTTTGTCTTCCGGCTCATAGAGTCCGATGGCACCAGCCAGACAGCCCGCTCCGCACTCGACGAGGAAGGAGAGTTCATGCCGACTGCGAGTGAGCTGGCAGGCGATGCGCGGCACCAGATAGAGAAAGCCGCGATACAAGGAAAAGACCGCGTCCTCACTGCCGCCGCGTACGGCGAAAGCCAGGGTACGGGCTTGCTCGGTGCTGGGTTCCGGTTCCAGCGGCAACCGGCTTTTTATGCGCGCTTCCTTCATCACGCGCCAAAAACGCGAGAGATTCTCCATTGTGTCCTTTCAATTGGGAAGGTGCCGTTCCCGCTTGGGACGGGACGCTCGAATCTATCCCATTTTTCGCTTCCTGTCAATCGCCAGGTCCATGCACATATCGCGGGAAAGAAAAACCCGCCGTCCAGATGCAGGACAAGCGGGGAGATTATCGGCGAGAAACGGCCTTGGCGTTCAGGTGAGTTCGGCGATGGCCATTTCGGCTTCCCGCACGTCAGCGAGGGCCTTGGCGTGACGATCGATATAGGGTCTTGCCTCTTCCTCCACGACATCGAGTGTCCTTCGCCGTATTGCGAGCAGCTCCTTCAGCAAGGCGAGGGCCGTTTCGGCCTTCGGCGGAGGAGGTCGCGCGGAAGTCACAGGTTCCGCCTTCGCAGCCGACGGAGCCATGGGTGCTAGTGACTGCGGCGGTTCCACGGGCGCCGGTGGAGGAGCGGACGGTTTCGGCTCTGCCGAAACTTGAATGGGCGCCATGGTTTTGCCACCAAGGAGGTCGAGCTGCCACCGCAAGTCGGTGAGCCATGCGCCCTTGGGGCGCGGGTTTTGCTCCTCGAGCGGGATGTCTGCCCATCGTCTCTCTTTGAACTTCCTCTTCGGATTGACGTAGAAGGTGATGAGGTCGAACTTGTCCCAGTCGGGATGGAATTGAGAACCCCTTGCCCATCCCGTGCTGATGACAAGCCCGTCGGCTTTGAAAAGGGATGACAATGCCAGGCCGAAACGGGTGGGCGTGCCGATCGGGAATTCTTCCGGCAGAACGTCGTTAGGGCAGACGCGCAGAAGCTCTTCGGCTTCCTTTATGGAAATGCAGAGGATACGCGTGGGCGTAACCGTCTGTATGTCCGACGAGGCTTCGGTTTTCATGGATGCTGCTCCGGTTGCAGGTGGAAGATCGGGGGCGGGTTTTGCGGCCGCTTCCGCCTTCTTCAGCTTGGAAGCTTCCTCCACCAGCAATGCGGTCAATTCCGCCTTCAGCTGGTTGGGAACGATGCGGAAGCCGCTCTTTCCTCCCGGCACGGGCTCGATCAGCCCATTGATGTAATCCCGCACCTGGTTCTTTTCCGCTCCCGACAACCTGGTTTTTCCCATCGCCGTATAGACGACCTCCATGAGGTCGGGGAAGGTCTTGCCATCGTAGCGTACAAGCTCGCGCAAGACGGGCGCCCACTTCGCCCGGCGCCGCATTTTCTTTCCCTGCCTTTCCTTTTGGCCTCTGGCCATTCGTTTCCTCCTTTATTCATTGTTGCGGTCCGTTTCTGTGCCCCTTGCAGGGCTTTCGAATCTACGCGAGCATCGTCGGCTTGTCAACCGAAAAGCCGCCTCATTGGAGGCGGCTTGTTTCCTATGACAGCGCGACGCCGATCTTGCGTCGCACGATTTTCATCTTGGCTTCCGCACGTTCGCGGGCTTGGGCGGCGCCTTCTTCCAGGATTTTGATCAGTCCCGCTTCGTCTTTCAAGTATGTGTTGATTTTCGCTTGAAGCGGAACAAGCCAGACATTCACCGCATGGGCCAAATCCTCTTTGAATGTGCCGTAGTTCTTATCGATATATTCCGTTTCAATCTCGGCGACCTTCTTGCCCGTCACGAGGGAGAAAATCGAGAGCAAATTCGTGAGAGCCGGGCGATCGGGCGAGGATTTCACTTCGGTGCCCGAATCGGTGACGGCGGCTTTTATTTTCTTCACGACTGTTTCCGCGTCGTCCATGAGCGAAATATAGTTCTTGGGGCTCGAAGCCGACTTGGACATTTTCTTTTCCGCATTGTCGAGGCCCATGATGCGGGCGCCTTGTTTGCGTATCATCGGTTCTGGCACGACGAATGTTTCGCCAAATGTTTTATTAAAGCGCAGGGCCAAGTCGCGCGCCAATTCCACATGTTGTTTTTGATCCGCGCCGACGGGGACGAGCAGGGTGTCGTAGAGCAAGATATCCGCGGCCATGAGGATGGGATAAGCAAAAAGTCCGACGGAAACCGCTTCGCCTTTTCCCGTTGATTTGTCCTTGAATTGCGTCATGCGTTCTAATTCGCCCATGTGCGCGATGCAATTCAGAATCCATCCAAGCTCCGTGTGCTGGGGAACCATGGATTGCGGGAAAAGCAGGGTTTTCTTCGGATCGATGCCTGCCGCCAAATACACAGCCGTGGCGAATAAGATGTTGCGCCGCAGCTCATCCGGGCGTTGAGGAACGGTGATGGCGTGGTAATCCGGGATGAACATCAACATCTCACTCGTCGCCTGGAGCTGTATCATGGGCTCAATGGCGCCGAAGTAATTGCCGATGTGGAGAATGCCGGAGGGTTGGAGGCCAGTGAGGACGCGGGTCATATGAACCTATCCTAGCGGTCGGGTTCGGTTAAGGCAAACATCGCCTTTGAGAGGCGGGGAAATGCGCGGAGATCCTTCGGTCTGCTGGCCTCAGGATGTAGCCGCCTCCGGTTGGAGCCGACGGGATCCTTCGGCCTGCTGGCCTCAGGATGTAGCCGCCTCCGGTTGGAGCCGACGGGATCCTTCGGCCTGCTG
>OBEQ012240193.1_pt1 | contig 43331 bp, 36 predicted proteins | sample 1670901 | NCBI WGS metagenome assembly OBEQ01 (sample SAMEA104232315, study PRJEB22302) | groundwater metagenome | biome: forest; feature: aquifer; material: groundwater | place: USA | collected 2011-08-07 | depth 5.4 m
CTCGAAAGAACCGTTCACCCTGTTCCTGAATCCATTGACTCTGAGATTGCCCGCTTGAAGCTCAGAGCCATGGGAGTTCCAATCGATGGTCTTACCCCCCAGCAGAAATCCTATCTCAGTTCATGGGAAATGGGGACCTGAACTACTGGAGGGCAACGGCTTTTTTTTAATCGTTAGCTCGATCCAGAAAGAATATTGAACCTACCGAGAAGAAGAAATTATTGCTCCAGGCACTTAAGAAGGGTGGAAGTGTGCCTGCTTTACCTAGAGCGAGTGATAACGCTCCTAGGACGTGGAACGAAAAAACCAAAACCAAACAATAGAGTATATTAATGGCTATGACCTTTTTCTTTCTTGATACCGTAAGGAAAAGGATGGCGATCAGCATCATGATTAGACTGTTCCAAGGCGCTGAGAGCTTATATTGAAGCTCGACCATCTCCTGGTAGGCTTGCAGGCCATTTTCTCTCATTTGTCTTATATAATGCTTGAGTTCCCGATAGCTAAGAAGTGTCCCTTCACTTGAGGCACTCAAGAATTCTTTCGGCGTTTCTTTGATTTCTTCATAGACTTTTTCGGAATGGACGTGAGGTTCTCCAAGTATTTTACCCTCGGCGTTTGTCTCGTAATCAGTGATGTTTCGCAGTCTCCAGCCGTTACCTTCCCAATGGGCATCTTTCGCGAATAATTTTCGTTTGACCCTCTTTTTTTGGTCAAAGAACAAGACGATCAAACCTTCCAGATTGCCTTTTTTGATATCGAATTGCCTGGCATAGTAGAGTCGATTGTCCAGACTGAAATAGGTAAAATTCTGGACCAGAGGATGAGATTCTGCGTTTGAGTTGGAAGTATGTTCAATACGTTCGTCCAAAATAGCCTGCGCTTTTCTGAAAGTGGAAGGGACCAGCCGGTCATTTACCAAGAAGCAGACAATGCCGATTAAAAAGCCAACATAGAGAATGGGCAGAATGATTTTCGAGATACTCAGGCCAGCAACTTTCATAGCCAGGATTTCGTTGTGAGCATTGAAATCTACAAGAAGAAAAATCGTTCCCAGCAGGGTGGCCCATGGGATGGTGCGGACGAAAGCAAAGGGGATTAGATTGAGGTAGTATTGCGTAAGAAAGGAAATCGCCGTTTTGTTTTTCATCAGATCACTCAAATGATCAAAAAGGTCCGCAATGATGACCAGAAAAATCAGAGTGAATGAACAAAAGATAATAGGAATGATAAGATGTTTGATGAGATAACGGTCTAGGATCCTCATGGGTAGGCTAATTCCAATTCGAGCCAGCTCGTGCTACGGTGAATACGGAAACGGTGCAGGCGCCATTCCCCTTTAAGATGCGGGCGCATTCATTAACGGTGGTGCCTGTGGTATAGATATCATCCACAAGCAAAACATTTTTTCCATCCAGACGATTAGAGTGGGCAACGCGGAAACTGTTCAGGAGGTTTCTTTCCCGATCTCTCTTGGCAAGAAGGCTCTGCGCAGGCGTCGCCTTTCTTTTTTTGAGCCATTCTTGGATTGGACAGTTCAAGAAACTTTTCAGAAAGGATGCCAGGATGTTTGATTGATTGAACCCTCTTTCCCATTTCTTCTTCCAATCGAGTGGAATAGGGATGAGACAGTCAAAGCTTGGAAGGGAGGTCTCCTCAGCAAAGCGCTTGATTTCCTGCTCAAAAATATGAAGCAAGGTACGTTTCCGTTTGAATTTGATCAAATGAAAAAGTTTCTTCATAGAGTCATTGTAGGCATAGAGGGACCAGGTTTGATTCACGTAGTGTTTTGTTCTCCGGCAATTTTGACACATCCTTAAATTAGAAAACGGAGGAAGCTCGCAGGCGCACAAACGGCACAACGGTTTTCGGAGTTCGCATAAAGTCTGACGGCAAGATTCGCACATTTTGCTTTCCCATGATCGCAACGGCTCGGAACAGATAGGACAAGATTCCGGATAGACCATTCGTGTTAGAACTCTGGCATAGATAGGAAGGGATGACACTATCATAATTATAAAAATTGATCATATATGAATTGATAGGAGGTGTCAACGCTGTAAGTGGTTGACTTTACAGGTCTCTTGCGTTGACAACCCAAGGTCGTTTCGTATAATAATACCAATTTCTTTTTCCAAATATCAGTTGAAAGAAAGAACTTGCCTGAAGCACCAAGGGTTTTAATCAGTGCGAATGAATCCCTTGAAAAGGTCTTGCGCCACTCAAGAAAAATCGAACAGGAAGAAATTCTTTCAATTTTGAAGGGTCGAGAGCACTACGACGAATCCCGCTGAATAGAAAACGCAAGCGGAATTTCGTCTGCAAAGAAAATCTTTTAGGAGTCTCAACTGTCCCAGCCTGTGACTGTTCGCTCGCCTCACGTAGCCGGTTATTTCTACCCTGCGGAAAAAGAAGCCCTTTTTAATTTTTTAAGTCGTAGTATCATTCCCGGTCTGAAGAAAAAACCTGCCGTTGCTATCCTTGTTCCTCATGCCGGTTACATTTACTCGGGTGAGACCGCGGCAAAAATATATGCACAAATAGAATTGACCCAGACCGTACTCATTCTTGGACCGAATCACACGGGCCGGGGGACAGCTTTTTCTCTGATGAAAGAAGGTGTGTGGGAGACCCCCTTAGGTAGATGTCCTATTGATCAAAATCTAGCCGGTCTTTTACTCAAAGGGCCGTTGCTTTCGGAGGATTTGGAAGCCCATTTATCGGAACACTCCATTGAAGTACAGATTCCTTTTCTTCAATACCTGCATTCCGATATTCAGTTTGTCCCTTTGACCATTGGGACTCGAGATCTCGATAAACTTCGCCAGGCAGGGCAGTTTATTGGGGAGGTGCTTTCCGAATTGGAGAAACGGGTTTTGGTAGTGATTTCAAGCGATCTGAATCATTATGAAGATGAGAAGACAACTCGTGAAAAAGATCAGAAGGCCATCTCGGCTATGCTCGAACTTGATGAAACTAAGCTTGCCGGTATGGTGAAGAAATACGATGTTTCCATGTGTGGTTTCGCACCAGCGTATGTCGGATTGGTAGCGATAAAACTTTTGGGAGCAAAAAGCGCTGATCTAATGGATCATACGACCAGTGCGTTAGTGTCAGGCGACTATGATCGTGTTGTGGGTTATGCAGGGATGATATTCGAGTAGGTTTCAATGTCCGGGTAGGATTGCAGTTTTTTCTCTCCTATGTTAACATGCTCTCTTAAGTTACGAAGATTTTGACAGCTTTTCCTTGCGTTATGATGGAGTTTTATGCCGAAATATCAAGCTTTAAAAGGGATGCGCGACATATTGCCAGGAGAAGTCGAAAGCTGGCAAGAGTTGGAATCCCAATCTCGGCACTTCTTTGAGGCTCACGGCTTTGAGGAAATAAGAACCCCCCTTCTGGAACCTACCGAGCTTTTCTCCCGTTCTATTGGTGAAGGATCTGATATTGTTCACAAGCAAATGTATACCTTTGAAGATCGCGGCGGAAGAATGGTTACATTGAGACCGGAGATGACTGCATCCGTGCTGCGAGCCGCCATCGAAAACGGTATCTTGCGTACTTCCAAAACTTCCCGATTTTATTATCTCGGTCCTATGTTCCGGGCAGAACGGCCGCAAAAGGGCAGGCAAAGGCAGTTTTATCAGCTGGGGGCTGAAATTCTAAGTGCGAAAAAAATCGAAGGTGATATTGAAATTGTTTCTCTGACTCAGGGTCTGTTTGAATTTTTGGATATCCCCGATTTTTGTCTCAAGCATAATTATCTCGGAGGCCAAAGCGAACGTGAGGCTTACACGCAGATTCTGAAGGATTATTTTTCCAGCGCTAAAGGGAAGCTTTGTGAAGACTGCCACTTCAGGATTGAGAAAAACGTCCTGCGTGTTTTGGATTGCAAGGTACCCGAATGCCAGCCCGTTATTGAATCGGCTCCTGCCATGAAACTCAGCCAGGAATCCATGGAGGTGTATGCGGAAATCCAAAATGGAATGAGAAGGCTCAAGATCAAAACTAAACATGATCCAAGATTAGTAAGAGGCTTGGATTACTACACGGGTTTGGTTTTTGAAGTGGTTGCTGGAGGAGAACTGGGTGCTCAAGATGCTATTGCCGCGGGAGGGCGGTACGATCATTTGATCGCCTTGCTGGGCGGATCTCAGATGGGCGCCACCGGCTTTGCCGCGGGAATGGAGAGAATTTTGCTTGCTAGAAAGACTTCTGCCTCCATGGCCGATCACACGGTTTATGTGGCGACTCTTGATTCGACAACTGAAACGAGGAATTATTTTGAGCGTGTTGTCAGGAGACTTTATGAGATTGGAAAAAAGGTCAGGCATGAGCCCGATATTCGTACCTTAACGGATCATTTGAAGAAGGCAAACAAAATGGGGATTAAATGTGTTGTGATTATCGGAGAAAATGAAATCAGAAATCAAAAGCTTACTGTAAAAAACCTAGAAACAAAAGTTCAGGAAGAAGTATCTCTAGAAGAACTGACTTCCCATCTCTTTGAAAAGTGACGTTGTATCATTCCAATGACATTCTATTTTATTCGGCTTTTTATGAAAACGCCATGTGGGCGCTTGCGTTAAGGAGGACCTGTGTTAAGAACACATCATTGTGGTGAGTTGAGAAGGGAAGATATAGGGAAAGAAGTAACTCTGTGCGGGTGGGTTGACACACGCCGCGATCATGGAGGACTGATTTTCATTGATATGAGGGATCGCTGGGGAATGACTCAGATTGTTTTCAATCCGAGTCTGAATAAAACATTGCATAAAAAGGCCGAAGAGCTTCGATCCGAATTTGTGGTTCGCGTTCAGGGAAAGGTAAGTGAGCGTCCGAAAGGTACGGAGAATCTCAAACTTCCGACCGGTCAGATTGAGGTTCTGGCCGCTCAGCTTGAAGTTCTGAATTCCTGTCCGACGCCTCCTTTTGAAATTTCAGGAAGTCAGATTCTTTCCGAAGATATAAGGCTCAAATACCGTTTTCTTGATATTCGCCGGCCGGCCATGATGAAAAACTTGACGACGCGCCATCTGGTGACAAAAATTGCCAGGGAATATTTTTCAAGTCTAGGATTTCTTGAGGTGGAAACGCCCTATCTTACCAAAAGCACTCCTGAGGGCGCCCGTGACTTTCTTGTGCCCGCTCGTTTTTCCCCGGGAGAATTTTACGCCCTTCCTCAGTCTCCCCAGCTTTTCAAACAGATTTTGATGGTGGCGGGTATCGACCGTTATTTTCAAATCGTCCGCTGTTTCCGCGATGAAGACTTGAGGGCCGACCGCCAGCCGGAACACACTCAGATTGACGTGGAGATGTCCTTTGTGGAGGAAGAGGATGTTTTCGAGGTGATTGAAAATCTGATGGTTCAGGTGATTCATGGCGTGTTGGGCCGTGAAATGAAAAGGCCCTTCCTCAGGATGCCCTATAATGAAGCGATGAATCGATATGGTTCAGACAAACCGGATCTTCGTTTCGCAATGGAACTTCATGATGTGACCGATATTCTAAAAGGTTCTCAGTCGAAGATTTTCGAGCAAACCTTCCAACAAGGCGGCATTGCGAAAGCCATTCATGTCCCCGAGGGAGCAAGTTACTCAAGAAAAGACCTGGATGAATGGACTCAATATGTGAAAGATTTCGGAGCTCAGGGACTGGCTTGGTTTAAAATTCAGGATGAAATAGAATCGCCGATCAGAAAATTCTTCTCAGACCAGCAAATGACGAAACTCATTTCAGAGTTCAAAGCAACGAAGGGCAGTTTGATTCTTTGTGTTGCCGCGCCTTGGCATACGGCTTGTGTGGCCCTGGGCGCTCTTAGACTTCATCTCGCTGACAAACTTAAGCTGATTCCTCGCGATGAAATTTCACTTCACTGGGTGGTTGATTTCCCTCTTTTTGAATGGAATGAAGAAGACAAAAGAATTCAGGCTTGTCATCATCCCTTCACATCTCCCAAAATAGAAGATCTTGATCTTCTGAATCAGGAACCTCTCAAGGCTCACGCCCGCGCTTATGATCTTATTTTCAACGGGTCAGAGGCTGGAGGGGGAAGCATTCGTATTCACAAAAGAGAGGTCCAGAAAAAGGTGTTTGAAATTCTTGGTATTCATGACAAAGAAGCAGAAGATAAATTTGGATTTCTCCTGAAAGCCCTTGAATATGGAGCCCCACCTCACGGAGGGATAGCTTTGGGATTGGATCGTTTGACAGCTCTTTTGCTGGGATTGGACTCTATTCGAGAAGTTATTGCCTTCCCCAAAACCCAGAAAGGAATTTGCCCTCTTTCCCAGGCACCTTCCGCTGTAAGTGAAAGACAAATGAAAGAACTTCATATCATCGTGAAGCCGTGAGATTCCTATAACTTAAATATTTAGAATAGGTTGAAATATTTTTCGAAAGGTTTCCTAGTACCTCGACTCATTTGATTTTGTCTGTTCGCTCGGTACTGTGGTGAGCTTGTCGAAGGGCACCCCGACCCCTCAACTATGGTATAATTTCAATTGTAAGTATATGAGACAAAAAGTAACACAGATTCCCAGTTATTTAAATGTTGCAGGAATGGGCTATGACTTTCTGCGGAAGTATAAGATAAACCCTGCATTTAAAAAAGGAGGATGATCGTTCTTTGGAGAAACTTATAAAGTTGGACACGGATGAAGAAGCCATTAAGCTGTATGGAAGTTTGGATGAGAATCTGAGATACGCTGAAGAGAATTTTAATGTCAAAATTTATGCCAGGAATCATAAGCTCACTATCTCTGGCGATGAGGAAGGTGTAACGCAAGCATCCGAGTTTTTCAAGGACCATTTGGTTCAAATCCGAAAGGGTGGGAAAACTGATACCCGTTCTTCCAGGCCGCATTCATCAGGAGCGGAACGCCACACAGGTGTTCACCATGCTTCTGGGGCGGCTGTGAAAATTTCTTCACAAGATGATACCCGAACCACCGACCACGATTTTTTCCATAAGGGGAAAATTATCCATCCTAAGAGTAAAAATCAGGAAGAATATATTGCCGCTGTCAAGGCAAACGATATTGTTTTCAGCATCGGGCCGGCAGGTACCGGTAAGACTTATCTAGCAGTGGCCATCGCTCTTGATTATCTTAAGAAGAAAAAAGTCAATCGGATTATTCTTACCCGTCCTGCTGTTGAGGCAGGCGAATCTTTAGGATTTCTTCCGGGAGATCTTTTCGCCAAAATCAACCCCTATCTTCGGCCTCTTTATGATGCCCTTTACGATATGATGGAAATGGAGGAAGTAAGCCGTGCCATTCAAAAAGGATTGATTGAAATTGCTCCTTTGGCGTATATGAGAGGCAGAACCCTTAATGATGCTTTTGTGATCCTGGATGAAGGTCAAAACACAAGCCCCGAACAGATGAAGATGTTTCTGACACGTCTGGGACTTTCTTCCAAAGCAATGATTACAGGAGATATCACACAAATCGATCTGCCGAGCGGCAAACGTTCCGGCCTTGTTGAATGCCAAAAAGTTTTGAAGGGTATTGAAGGAATTGGTTTTGTTTATCTCACCGAGCAGGATGTGGTGAGACATCGTTTGGTAAAGGATATTGTCAAAGCCTATGAGAAACATACTCGACAAATGGAAAAGCTGGAAAGCTAATAAAGTTCAAAAAGACAGGCTGGGAACGTCTCTTCTTTTTGTTCTTTCCTTTGCTTTTGTTCTCCTCATTATTTGTTTCGAGCGAGGACCTGTGAGATGGTCCCTGGTGTTTCCCGAAGGGGAACCGGCTCCCAGGAGCTTTTTTGCACCTTTCAGCGTTTCCATCCTGAACGAAAAGACAACGAACATTCAACGAGAGGCTGCGAGCCGTGCCGTTCCTGATGTTTACGACATCGATACCAAGCTGAATGATTCCCTTTTCTCGAGCCTCGACGAGACCTTTTCTTTCTTCAAGCAGAACAAAACATCGCCTTCCGAAAGCCTTTCTTGGGATCGTCTGAAAGTTAATGTTTCAGAATCAAACATTAGGATTTTTTTAGGCGAAGATCTTGAGTACCTTCATCAATGGACAAAGAATCACATCAGGCGTTTTCTTGAACAAGGGGTGATGGATTTTGCTAGAAAAATGGAGCTCTTAAACGAGGGCAAAAAGACGATCATCGCCAGAGGATTCCCAAAAAGTGAAAAGGAAAGGGTTTTTTCTCTCAAGCAAGTCATCACCCCTTCTGAAATTCTTTCGGAGACGGAGAAAATTGTCGGAGAACAATTCTCCAAGAATCGAAAACTCCGATCTGCTTTGACGGCCTTCACAAGCCAGTTTCTAAAACCCAATCTGATTTTTAATGAGGTGGAAACGCAGTTGAGGCAGAGACGCGCTTCTTCAGAAGTTCCCGAAGTTTTCGAAGACGTGAAGAAAAATCAAATGATTATTCAGAAGGGAACCATCGTAACTTCCGATATATCGCGGAAACTTGATGCGATCGAGACCAGGATGGTTTTCAAGAAGGTTCAGAAGAGGGTCTTGGGCACGGGTTTGATTGTATGTCTTTCGTTTTTGGTTTTGGGTTGTTTCCTTTTTTACTTTGAAAAGGAAACCTTCAGGGACTGGAAGAAAATGGTGCTGATTCATGCACTTCTTATTTTTGTGCTCTTGATCGAACGTTTGGCATTGAATATTCCTTATCCTTTTGTTTTTTATCTGTTGCCTGCAAGCGTTTTTCCTCTGGCTTTAAGTTTGCTGTTGAATCGAAGAATCGGTTTCTTAAGTGCTGCCGTGATATCCATTTTGAATGTTCTTCTTACGAACTTCAGTATGGAGGTTTTTCTTTATTCTTTTCTCGGAGGGATGGTGGCTACTTATACCGCCATAGGTCTTCGGAAGAGGAGTCAGTTTCTTAAGGTGGGTTCGGCCATGGGGCTGACTCATTTTTTTGCGATATTTGGTTACAATATTCTGCAAGAAGTACCTCTTGAAGAAGCCATGCATCTGGGGGTGTTGGGTATTGTGAACGGCTTCCTGATAGCCATTCCCATGCTTTTCATTGTTCTTCCAATCTTGGAACATATCTTTGGACTGGTTACGGATATCACGCTTCTTGAGCTTTCGGATCTCAATCATCCGCTTCTAAGACGTCTGGTGATGGAAGCTCCAGGAACGTATCACCACAGCTTAGTAGTGAGTTCTCTTGCAGAGGCTGCTTGTGAAGCGATTGGAGCCAACAGTCTTCTTGCGCGGGTAGGGGGATATTTCCATGACATCGGCAAACTTGAGAAGCCCGAATATTTCACAGAGAATCAGACTGACAAGCAAGATGATCGTCATGGCAAGCTGAGCCCTTCCATGAGTTATTTGGTGATTGCGAGTCATGTCAAGGATGGAATTGAATTAGCCAAGAAATACAATCTTAAGGAAGTCATCGCTGATTTTATCCCGCAACATCAGGGCACTTGCCCAGTCTATTACTTCTATAAGAAGGCTTCTAATTCCTCCAGCCCGGAGGATATCAAGATCAATATCGACGATTATCGTTATCCAGGTCCCAAGCCTCAGTTGAGGGAAACGGCTGTGGTGCTGCTTGCTGATTCTGTGGAGGCAGCTTCCCGCTCCCTGACCAATGTCACACCTTTGAGTATTGAAGACCTGGTGAAGGACGTCATCAACAACAAATTTATTGATGGTCAGCTGGATGAGTGTGATCTGACCTTGCAGGATGTCCGAAGGATTCAAGAAAGTTTTGTGCATAACTTGATAGGGATCTTTCATACCCGTATTCAATACCCCAAATCGGATGCCGAACCATTGTGGCAAAAAATCGTTAGTCGTAAGACTGAGTAACGAGCAAAATCAAATTCGTCTGTCCCTCGCCCGACTTGAAGCGATTGGGAAGTTAATTCTTGCATCGATCCCTCTGAAAAATACAGAAGCCAGTTTTCTATTCGTTACCGATAAGCGAATGAAAACCTTCAACCATCAGTTCAAAGGCCTGGACTGCGCGACCGACGTATTAGCTTTCAGCCAGCTGGAAGGCAAACCAAGTCCTGATGTTGGGACCAAACTTCTTGGTGATGTGATCATTTCAGTCGAGACAACAAAACGGCAAGCTCCTCTGTATGGCCATTCTTTTGACCGGGAGCTTATCCTTTATATGATTCACGGGGTTCTTCACCTTCTTGGTTACGATGATCAATTGCCTCAAGAACGCAGGGTCATGCAAAGAGAAGAAGCAAGGATCTTAAGTAAAATCGTAGGACATTTCCCGAGTCTCAAAACATGACCATTCAAAAGTCAGAAGCCCTGGTTCTAAAATCCGTTAAATTTCGGGACACCTCGCTCATCACCTCTTTTTTTACAGCTGATTTTGGGAAGATCAAAGCCTTGTCCAAAGGAGTACGGAAGGAACGTAGTTCGATTCTCTCCCACTACGAACCTTTCAGCTATGTTGACATCACTTTCTATGAGAAAACGAAGTCTGATATACACTTTCTATCCGAGTGTTCGCTACGCTGCTTTTTTCCGAAGGTTCGTTCGGATTTCGAGAAAATAAGCTGGGCAAGTTATTTGGTCGAGCTTGTTGAGGTTGTTTTGCCACCCCATGAGGAGAATCGCTATCTCTTCAAACTTATGCTTGATCTTATTCGAATTATGGAAGAAGAACCGCCTTCACATCTTGTGGCCATTTTCGAGGTCAAACTTCTTCTCGAAAGCGGTTTTTTCCCGAACTTGTCTGGGTGCACAAAATGCGGCAAAACTGATATTGAAAGTTATCTAAGTTTTTCGGAAGGGGGTCTTTTGTGCCGGACCTGCTGGCACCATGCGTCAAACAGTTTGTTTGTCTCGAAAGGGTTGATTCGGACTATACAATTTCTTGCTGACAATGAGCTTCTTAAAAACCTTCAATTGCGGATGACCAGGGAAATGGAGGAAGAGATTCACCGTTTTACGTATCAATGGATTTATTATCGGTATGAAAAGAGTCTGGCAGTGGTTCATTTTCTGCGTGAAGTAGACATGATTCGTTCTCAATGAAGGCAAGCTATTAAGAGCCAATTTGATGCCTAGTGAAGGATCTTTGATTTGGTCTGACAAGGTTAATTTTCAGAAGTTATGCTGCCAGAAACGAGGTTTTTATCGCCCTCGGTCCCACCTGATCTTATGATCAGTCCACGTAACTTAGAATCACGAGGACAATGATCATAAGCGTAATCTGACTTAATTCGAAAAGATACATCTATTTTTCTACCCTTAGATTTTGAACGGCTCATAAGGCTAAAAACTTGACCCATTTTTTAGCAATAAGTTGATAAGTTTTAATATCCCCTGATATAGCAATAAGTTAAACACGCCTCCCCAACCCTAATTAGGGCAATTTGACATAGCCGTATCTTGATGTTAATCTTTAACTTGAGCAGTTTATTAAAGATCTTATAAAGTTATAAAATTTGGCTCGATGGAGGGAAGATCGTAATGAAAGAGGGAGAAGACGTTTACTTTGATTTTTCGAAGGAGGAAAAAGATCACGCCATCCGGTTTCTCTTGGATGCGGTGATCCGATCCAGAGGGCATTGCGGGTTTCCTTCAAACCAGGAAAGCTATGATGAGGACGTCAATATCTACCTGGCTCATTTGCTATTTGCTATCTCGACATCTGCTTACCAAAAGCTGGTACAAAAGTATTTAGTTGTTTATCCGAGCGATTTAGTTAATTTTGTGGACGCAGCGGACGATAATTATATCAAATACTTTGTTTACAAGATCAACGCAGACAATCTTCTGATTCACCTAGGGGTTTTCGATGATCTTGTGCAAAAGATATCTCAAAATAAATCCATTTGTAAAACGTCTGAGAATCAGTTCGGTGAAACGGCACGGTCCTATTATGAGCAAGCGGCAAGATACAATCAGAGAATTTATCGCAAGAGAACAGCTGTGGGTGATGTTCTTGATAAGCTGGCTCGTCACTTTGATAAGTACCGTGCGGTCCTTCAAGTCACGCGGAAGGATTTTTTTCATTTCACCAATCAATTTAAGAACCGGGAATTTTCGGAGTTTGTGCAGTTCATGAATAGCTATGAGCAGGAAACTACTTTGAAGGAAAAGCAAGACGCATTTCTCGATCTTTATCTGGAGTGGTCTAAAAACAGGGAGAATATGGAATTGAAAACACGACTCAATCAGATGGGAGAAGAACTAAGCCGATTGGATCCGAATTTTCAATTCCGTCCCATTTAGTTTTCTCAAAACATCTTGGGGGTCCCTTTCATTTGATTGAGGGTGCCCTTGGGATCAGGGAGGGTGAACATGGAAGAAGTGATCACTAAAGTTAAAGAAAAAGATAAAAAGGAATTGCAAATCGAGCTTAAGAAAAAGCAGGATGAATTTCTCGATGTCTATTCTCTCTACTTGAGAACAGGCCTTCAGTGGATCAAAGAGGAAGTTCTGCTTAAGGCTTATGAGTTGCACATGCTGGATAGGGATTTTTCTCTTGAGATTTAGCTGATTTCACTTTGCGAGTGATTTTACAATGCTTCTCCGGCTTTGATGCGCTCCCTTTCTTGACACTCTCCAGACCCTTTGTTATAATCCCGCCTCATTCTTAAGACATTGCATTCCCTTCATTTATCGTGCATCTTGCCAAGGAAGACACAATGTCCATGAAAATCCAGACAGCAGAAAGATTGTCCAAGCTTCCCCCCTATCTTTTTGCCGAGATCGATAAGCTGAAACGTGAAGCGCGTGCTCAGGGAAGAGATGTGATTGATCTTGGCGTGGGGGATCCGGATCTTCCCACCCCTTCCTTTATTATTGATGAACTGGAACGCGCAAGCCGGGATCCTGCCAATCATCGTTACGCTTTGGATCAAGGTATGCCGGGGTTGAGACAGACCATCGCCGGCTGGTATCAGAAAAGATTTCATGTGACACTGGATCCGGAGAAGGAAATTCTTCCTCTCATTGGTTCCAAAGAGGGCCTTGCCCACATCCCACTTGCGGTTGTGAATCCGGGTGATACAGTTTTAATTCCGGATCCCTGTTATCCCCCTTATCGCTCCGGGACACTTTTTGCGGGCGGCAATCCTTATCTCATGCCTCTTTCAAAAGAGAACGATTTTCTCCCTGAACTTAATACGATTGAATCAGAGGCTCTGAATAAAGCCAAACTGATGTTTCTCAACTATCCGAATAATCCCACCGCGGCCTGTGCTCCCAAAGCTTTCTTCGAAGAAGTGATCCGTTTTGCCGAGAAATACGGTATTTTAATTTGCCACGACGCGGCTTACACCGAAGTCGCTTTTGATGGTTATCAACCTCAGAGCTTTCTCGAGATGAAAGGTTCTAAGGAGGTGGGCATTGAGTTTCATTCTCTGTCCAAGACTTTTAATATGACGGGCTGGAGAATAGGTTTCGCAGTTGGGAATCAAGAGGCTATCCGGCTTCTTGGAAAAGTGAAAGCCAATATTGATTCAGGAATCTTTCAGGCGATTCAATACGCTGGTATCAAGGCTCTGAAAGAAGGCGAATCTGAGGTTCTCAAGAACCATAAGGTTTATCAGGAAAGACGGGACATTTTTATAGACGGTTTGAGAAAATTGGGGTGGGAGATTACCTCGCCCAGGGCTACCTTTTATATATGGATCCCTGTTCCTCCCGGATACACTTCTCAAGAAATCGCTTTGGCTTTTCTTAAAGAGGCGGATTTGATCGTCACTCCGGGCAACGGCTTTGGGCCCAATGGGGAGGGATATTTCCGTGTGGCGATCACAGTTCCCAAGGAGAAAATCCGTGAGGCTCTTGACCGCATCAAAAAAATGCATGATCGGATGCGACGAAGCAAATGATCGTTTCTTACATCGGATTTGGATCGAACTTAGGGGATCGAGAGGCTGTGTTTGAAAAAGCTTTGGAGCGGCTTCATTCCAACCGTTTCGTTTCTTTAAAGAAAGTGTCCCCCGTTTATGAAACCGAGCCCGTCGGTTATCTCCCTCAGGGAAGGTTTTTGAATGCTGTCTGGGAATTTGAAACAGAACTTCCTCCTCAGGCTCTTTTTCAGGAACTCCTACGGGTTGAAAATTATTTTGGAAGGGAACGCCATGGTAAAAACGGCCCGCGGACCATTGACTTGGATTTACTTGCTTATGGGGATTTAGTGTTGAATGGTCATGAACTTATCGTTCCTCATCCGCGGCTTCATGAAAGGATTTTCGTTTTGAAACCTTTTTCCGATGTGAATCCCGCTTGGATTCATCCTCGTTTCCATCGGTCCATCAAAGATCTTCTTGCTAACGTCACCGACTGCCAGTAACTCTCGTGAGAATCGTTCGTTCTTGTGAAGAAATGCAGTCCTTGGTTTTTCCCTTAAAGAGAAGAGGAAGGACCCTTGGCTTTGTGCCGACGATGGGGTATCTTCATGAGGGGCATCTTTCTCTTTTCCGGAGGGCGCGCCGCGAGACAGACTTTGTGGTCGTCAGTATCTTTGTAAATCCTACCCAGTTTGGTCCGCGTGAAGATTTCAAAGAATACCCGCGTGATCTCAAACGTGACAAAGCTTTTTGCAGAAAAGAAAGGGTCGATATACTTTTTCTTCCCACAGCACGGGCTTTGTATCCGCTAGGTTACGATACTTTCGTTGAACCTGGAAAGCTTGCTTCTCGACTTTGCGGACGAAGCCGGCCAGGACACTTCCGCGGTGTGGCAACAGTAGTCGCCAAGCTTTTTCATCTGGTTCGACCTGACTTTGCCTATTTTGGTCAGAAAGATTATCAGCAGGCGCTTATCATAACGCAGATGGTCAGGGATCTGGATTTCCCAATCAAGGTTCGAATTTGTCCTACCGTTCGAGATCCGAATGGACTGGCATTAAGTTCCCGAAATGCTTATTTGGACGCTGCTGGAAGGCAAAATGCTTTGTGCCTGGTGAAAGCCCTTAGATGGGCTAAAAATCAAGCCAACCGTGGAGTTTCTGTGACCCGTTTTCTAAAAGCCGGTATGCAACGCATCCTTTCAGAAGGCAGGATTCGGGTCGACTATGCTGAAATTTTGAATGCCAGAGATCTTTTACCAGTCAGAAGACTTTCTGGTAAAATAGTAATCGCTTTGGCTGGTTTTGTTTCAGTGAAGCGCCGAGGCGGGTTAAGCCGAAAAATTCGTCTTATTGATAACTGCGTTTTGGACATCAGAAAACGGTAGGTAGCGTATTATGCCAGGGTTTTCTGAATGATAACGCTTCTATTGTTAAATTTTAAGAGATTAAGAGGAGAATGTTGCTAGTGGTCCGACTAGCCGCCAAGATTCGTGGCGGCTTCGCTCACCACAGTACCGAGCTTCCCCTAAAATCAATATTGTCGAGGTGCTAGCATGTTGCGTCAAATGCTGAAATCGAAGATTCACAGAGCTACGGTGACGGATGCCAATATCAATTATGAAGGAAGTATCACCATTGATCTTGACCTGATGGATGCAGCCGATATCCTGATGAATGAGAAAGTACTCATCGTCAATCTTAACAATGGAGCACGTGTTGAAAGTTATGCCATTCCTGGTGAAAGAGGTTCGGGTGCGATTTGCCTGAATGGAGGAGCTGCCAAGCACGGTGCCAAAGGGGATCTTCTGATCATTATGTGTTTCAGTGTCTTGGATGAAGGTGAGGTCAAAACCCACACGCCTAAAATCGTAAGAGTGGATAACAAAAACCGGGTTCTACAACCTGCCGCAAAGTCTTCCAAATCAACTCCGTGATGAAGAAAATTCGCGTCGGTATTCTCGGATGCGGAACGATTGGTTCTTATCTTGCGAGGATGATCGTTAGAAAATTTTCTTCCGCTTACCAGCTAACCTGCCTTGTGGATCTCCATCAGGAAAAAGCTCTTGCCCTTGCTAAATCTTTGAGGCCGGGGATTCGAGTTGTCAATCAGAATCAAATGGTACGACAATGCGACTTGGTGATTGAAGCAGCCTCTCACAAGGTAGTGGGGCCCTTGGTTCGAAAGGTTCTTCAGAAAGGGAAATCCATTTTGGTTATGAGTGTGGGTGGATTGCTTTCAGCACGAACTTTTGTAAACATTTCAGGAAGGCATCGCGGTAAACTTTTTGTTCCTTCAGGGGCTTTGTCAGGCATCGATGGACTTCTGGCTGCCAAGATGTCGAGAATGACGAGTGTTTCCCTCATTACGAAAAAACCTCCCCAAGCTTTTGCCGGTGCTCCCTTTTTGAAAAACCGGAGGATTGCATTGGAAAAGATCAGAAAAGAAACCCTTCTTTTCCAAGGTACGGCAAGGCAGGCTGTTAGGGCTTTCCCCCAAAATATTAATGTTGCGGCTCTGGTGAGTCTGGCTGGCATGGGGCCTGAGAAAACCAGAGTTAAGATCTATGCCTCGCCATCTCTTAAGAGAAATATTCATCGCCTCGAAATCAAGGGGGATTTTGGTCGTATTGTCACCGTCACGGAGAATGTGCCTTCACCCGTCAATCCGCGGACTAGTTTCTTGGCCGCCCTTTCGCCCGCCGCGCTTCTTCAGAAAATTTTTTCGACGTTGAAAATCGGAACTTGATTCAAAGGAAAAAAGCTCGATGGAAACTCAGATTGTGATCCGTGGAGCAAGAGAGAATAATCTCAAGAATATCAACCTTACTTTTCCGCGCAACCGCTTCATTGTGATCACAGGACTTTCAGGGTCCGGCAAGTCCTCTCTTGCTTTCAATACCCTTTACGCCGAGGGACAGCGCCGTTACATCGAAAGCCTTTCCTCTTATGCACGTCAATTCTTGGAGAAGCTCAAGAAGCCCGACGTGGATTATATTTCAGGACTTTCCCCAAGTATTTCTATCGAACAGAAACATTTCACTCACAATCCTCGTTCAACCGTTGCCACGGTGACGGAAATTTATGATTTTCTGCGTCTTCTTTATGCCAAGGTGGGCAAAGCCCATTGCTTTCAGTGCTCCGCTCGTCTCGGAAAGCAGACCGTTCAAGAGATGGTGGATCAGATTTTCTCCTTGAAGGAAGGGTCCGAATTTTTTATTTTATCCCCCCTTATAAGAGGAAGAAAGGGAGAATACAAAAAGCTTTTTGAAGATTTGAAGAAAAAGGGTTACAGCAAAGTGGTGGTGGATAAAAAAGTATACGATTTAACCAAAGTACCCAAGCTTCATAAAGGCAGGAGACATGATATCGAGCTGGTGGTGGATTATCTGAAGGTGGAATCCCGTTTCAAAAAGAGGATGGAAGAGTCTTTGCAAACCGCCCTAGAATTTTCTCAGGGAAGTTGTCTCATTCGCTACGGTAATCAGGAGCTGCTTTTTTCTGAAAAGCTCTATTGCCCGCGCTGCGATATAAATCTAGGAGATCTGGCCCCCAATATGTTTTCTTTCAACAGTCCTTACGGGGCTTGTCCGATCTGCCGTGGATTGGGATATGTTTCTCAGATAGCGTCTCATTTGGTGATCAAAGATAAAACCAAACCCCTGCTACGTGGTGCAGTGAATGAGGAGATTTATTTTTCCTTTAATCGCTATGTTATTGAAGACCTTGTCTATGAGCTTAAGGAATGTTATGGCTTTGATTTGAAAACCCCGTACCAGGATTTGCCTAATGAAGTCAAGGATGCTTTCCTTTGGGGGAATGATGAGATCACGGGGCTGATCGAGGAGTTGCGAGAACTTTTTTACGGAACCAGTTCGGAAAAGATCAAGAGCATGGTGGCTAGATTTCTGAGAGAAGATGTTTGCTCTGAATGCCGTGGTGGGAGGTTAAAGAAAGAAGTTCAGGGGGTACGTTTGAATGGAAAAAACATCATCGAACTGACTTCTCTTTCAATCGAGGCAGCATCAAAATTCTTTCAATCGCTTGTGCTGGAAGGAAACACCGCGAAAATCGCTTCCCCGATTTTGAAAGAGGTAACGGAAAGACTTCGTTTTCTTCTCAATGTTGGGCTTAGCTACTTGACTCTTAACAGAGCCGTCAATACTTTAGCGGGTGGGGAAATCCAGAGGATTCGTCTCGCCCGGCAGATTAGTGTGGGACTTACGGGGGTACTTTATATTCTGGATGAGCCGAGCATTGGCCTTCACCCTCGTGATAATGAGAAACTTCTTGGCACTCTCAGAAACCTTTGCGATCTTAAAAATACCGTTGTGGTTGTTGAGCATGATGAAGAGACCATCCGGAGGGCTGACTATGTGATTGATTTGGGGCCGGGGGCGGGAGATGAAGGAGGGGAAGTCGTTGCCCAGGGAGTTCTGGACCAATTGGGTTGTCCTGAAAAGTCCTCGACCATGAAATATCTTCGTGGGGAATTCAAGATAGAAGTTCCCACTGCCCGTAAGGATTACCGGAAAGCGAAGTGGCTTACCGTTCACGTTGCTGAAGAACACAATTTGAAGAAAATCAACGTGGCCTTTCCCTTGGGATTATTGACCTGCATCACTGGCGTTTCAGGGTCAGGAAAAAGCACGCTGGTCCACGATATTCTTTTCAAAGCGCTCCATAATAAGATTTGGAAAACATCCTACCGTGTCGGAAAGTACAGGTCTATGGAAGGAACGGAGCAGATCGATCAAGTGCTCGAAATCAATCAAGCCCCTATTGGTAGAACTCCAAGGTCGAATCCAGCGACTTATACGGATCTTTTTGTTCACGTGCGTCGTCTCTTTGCTCAAACGTATGAAGCCAAAATGAGAAATTTTACTCAGAGTCGTTTCAGCTTTAATTTAAAAGGAGGCCGCTGTGAAACCTGTCAGGGAGAAGGCGCGCAGAGACTTTCGATGAGTTTCCTCCCGGACCTTTATGTGATCTGTGATAGTTGCCGTGGGAAGCGTTACAATGAGCAAACTCTTGAGGTGAAGTATAAGGACAAGAGCATTGCCGATGTTCTCGAGATGTCTGTTAAGGAAGCTTTGGAACTTTTTCATTTCATTCCGGCTATTCGTGACAAACTTCAGGTGATGGATCAGATTGGCTTGGGTTATATCAAGCTTGGACAGTCTTCGACCACTTTGTCTGGGGGAGAAGCCCAACGCATCAAGCTTGCGAGTGAACTTGGTAAAAGAGCTACTGGGAAGACTCTTTATATTTTAGACGAACCGACCACGGGCCTTCATTTTGCCGACATAAAAAATCTTCTTAGGGCTTTATTTGCATTGCGCGACAACGGTAATACGGTTTTGGTCATAGAACACAATCTGGATGTAGTCAAAATGGCGGATTATCTCATCGATCTGGGGCCCGAGGGGGGAGAAGAGGGAGGATATTTAGTTGCAGCGGGGTCTCCTGAAGAAATAAGCCGAAATGCAAAGTCTTATACCGGTTTTTACCTCAAAAAATACCTTTCGAACTGAGTGATACGGCTCAAAAACTATTTAAGCCCGCGCGGATTCATTAAGTGAAGGTAAGAATTCTAATTCTATCCTCTGCTTCAGAATATTCAGGAAAGCTTGAAAGGGATTCTGATTGTTTCCAAAACGGCTCACTCATAAGCTGCCTCTCGCAAGGAAATCCAGCAACCTGCTAGAAAGATAAGTCCTGCTCCCCCAAAAGTATAGGCAGTGATGGGATCTTTCCATAGGAGAGATCCCATCAAGAATGAAAAGGCAGGTGTAAGATAAGAAAAAGGACTCACTAAATAGGCGGGCGCTCTTCTAAAGGCAATCGTCATCCAGAGTTGTCCGTAGAACGAGCCGATGGCGACGCCCAGCAATCCCCACCATTCTACAGCCTCTGGCCATTGGATACCTTTCAAAAGGAAAAAACTTGATCCGATGGTGGAAATAAAAGTGAAATAAAAAATAATAGTTAAAGGAGACTCGCCATGTTTGATAGCTCTTATGGATGTGTAAGCAACCGCCGCTGCGAGTCCTGAGAGTAAACCAAGCAAGACGTATTTAATTTCATAACCAACTTTTTCCTGATGAACCAGGGAATGGAGATTGGGGGGATTCCACGGTTGTTTAGGAGAGAAAGTCAGGAGATAGACACCTAAGAATGAAACTAAGATCATGCACCACAGGAAAAAACTTGGTTTCTCGTTGAGGAAAAAAAATCCCAAAAGGGCAGCATAAACCGGCGCGGTGTAATTGAGCAAAACAGCCATTCCTAACGGCAGTTTGGAAATGGTGTAGAAATGTAGTGACAGGGCTATAAAACCACTCAATCCTCTCAATATCAGTTTTCTTTTATCTTTGCCCCTGAAAGTGACTCCTTTCTTCAAGATCAAAAAGCTGATCAGCAAGGTGCCTGATAGGCTCCGGAAAAACACAACTTCAAAAATAGGAAGAGTACGAGCCGTGAGTTTGACGCAAACTGCCATCACAGCGAAGGCCAGGGAAGCAGCCGTCATATAGAGGATTCCTGAAAGGGCGTGTTTAGGTTTTGAAAGATGTCTTGGGTTTTTCATTGGGATGCTAAAGCACGGTAGGTTTGCACGATACCAGCCGTGACTCGTCGCATGAATTCAAGATTCAGAGTGTCAAGTGTGTCGCTCGGGAGATGATAGTGGGGATTCCGGAAAAAAGAAGTGTCCGTGACTAGGAGAGCGGGGTAACCTGCATCCCAAAAAGGTGAGTGATCACTCAGGCGCGCGGCTGGCAGGGACCATCCATTGAAAGGGATGATAAGTTCTTCAACAGGAAGAGAAGGGATCTCACGCATTTTTTGAGCAACCGTTTTGAGCAGCGGTTTGGAGTTTCCGTTACTTACTAAACCGATGAAATTTCCGGTGTTTGGGTAGCGGCTCGGCATTCCAGGGGGATATTGCTGAGAACCTGGTCTTGAATTGGTGTAACCAACCATTTCAAGAGAAATCATCCCGATCAATTTCTGTTTTTCCTGTTCGATCTTCTTGACATAATGGGAACTTCCGATCATCCCAAATTCTTCCAGATTGAAACTGGCGAATCGGATGGAATGGAAAAATTTTTCCTGCGATAAAATCCTGGCACTCTCAAGTAAGACTGCAATGCCGCTTGCGTTGTCGTCGGCTCCCGGACAGTTTTCTACGGCATCGAAATGGGCTCCGATGAGGAAGACGGATGATTTTTCTCCAGGAAGTTCGGCAATCAGATTGGTAAAAGTTTTCGACTCAAATTCAAAAAAGTTCTTTTCAACCTTTAAACCATAACTCTCAAATTCTTCCAATAAATATTGTTCGACAGCACTCAATTTTGATTCTGAGGAGAAAGGGTAGCGGTCCCCCACGATTTTTTCCAAATGTTGATGGATTCTCTTTTCTGATACGGTAGTTTCCATATTATGGAAGGAGAATTATAGCATAAGAAATAGTTCTCTTTTGATCTTGAATGAGCAAGTTATATTTTGTATTCTGCTTCGGTACACCATGGCGTTGCACGTGCTTGTATGATTTGAGTTTGAAAGGTAGCTCTATGAATAAATTTGATCAGATTGTGGTTGGAGGGGGCATTATTGGCTGCACCATTGCTTGTGAGCTTCGGAAAGCCAAGCAGAAAGTAGCTGTGGTGGAAAGAAGTGTCCCCGGCTCTGAGGCTTCAGTGGCCGCCGCGGGGATGCTTGCTCCCCATGCCGGTCCTCTCCTGCGGACTCCTTTTTTCAATTTGCTTCGTGAAAGTCTTGCCTTGTATCCCCAATTTGTGCAGGAAGTTGAAGGGGAGACAGGTTTGGAAACGGAGTTTAGGAATTCCGGACTTTTTTATCTTGCCTTTGACGAAGAGGATGAGAAGGCTCTTGCGGAAAAAATGGACTGGCAGGAAAAATCTGGCGTAGAAGCAGAATGGGTAGCGGGAGAACATATAAGAAAGAAGGAACCCTCCGTTGGTAGGAATGTGCGAAAGGGGCTTTATTTCCCGGAAGATTGTCAAATTGACAATATCAAACTGGTGAATGCAATAGGTCAATGGGCGAAAAAACTCGGTGTCGAATTCATTTTGGGTAGCCCTGCGACGAAGATTTGGATGGAGGAGGACCATCTTCGCGGAATTATTACCGGGAGAGAAAAAATTGAAAGTCCTGTGGTGATCAATGCCGCAGGTTCCTGGGCTGATTTCGACCGTAGTTTACCCTTTGAAATTCCTATCAAACCTGCTCGCGGACAAATTTTAGTTCTTAAGCATCATCACCCTCTTTTTAAGCATATGCTTTACACGAGAAGGATTTATGTTGTCAACCGCGAGGATGGGCGAATGATTGTAGGTTCAACGGTTGAGTCTGTTGGGTACGATAAAAATGTGACGGTGAAGGGTTTGTATAAACTGTTGAGAGGTTTGGTGGAGATAAATCCCGAGCTGGGTTTCTTATCGTTTCAACAATGCTGGGCGGGATTGAGGCCCCGTTCTAAAGACAATCTTCCCATCTTGAGCAAAAGCCCCATTGAAGGATTGTTTTTGGCGACCGGGCATTTTAGGAACGGCATTCTTCTTGCGCCGCTTACCGCCCGTCTTATATGCCAGCTTGTATTAGGAAAGAAACTTTCTTATGATCTTACCCGTTTCGAAATCGCACGCTTTTTAAACCAGAAGAAAGACAAAACTTATCCGTCTAAGAAAGTTGTTTGATGCGGTGTGAGAATATTTTGCAATTTGGTTTTGCTTTGTTATATAATTGCTTTGTGTGGAAGGAGGTTGTTTCATGATCACGGAGATTGGGATTACAGCTGGCCATATCTGGCATTATCTGGACGAGAAAAAAAAAGCCACATTGGATGAGTTGGTTCAGAATATTGGTGAAAAGCGTGAGATTATTCTGATGAGTTTAGGATGGCTTGCTCGTGAAGGGCATGTGAATCTCCGTGATGACAATGGCATCTACCGCGCTTCTCTCACCTCTCGATAAATTTCTTCAAGCGTGAAGTATTATCTTATTCTTTCCACAGTTCCCTCCCAGAAAATCGGCGAACGGATCGCTCGTTTGCTGGTTCGAAATCATATGGCTGCCTGCGTCAATGTGGTGGCCGGTGTCCGGTCTTATTTCTGGTGGGAAGGTAAGGTGAGTAAGGCGCGTGAATCGCTTTTGATCATCAAAACCACCCGCCGCCGTTTTCAAACCTTAAGCAAGTTCCTCAAAAAGATTCACCCCTATCATGTTCCGGAAATTATCGGGTTACCGATTGAGAAAGTAAACCCTTCTTATCTTCAATGGATGGAAAATGTCTTGGGCAGGTTATAAAGCAGACGGTGATACGGCACAGAAAACGCGGACTTTCTTAGCGTTTCTATTAATCAGCTGATGGGGTATCGATCCGTCAAAATAAAGCGTTTCCCCCTCCTTTAGAAGAAACTCTTTTTTATCAATCTTGGCAAGGATCTCTCCTTCGAGAACAAGGTAGAACTTTTCGGTTCCCCAAGCCAGTTTTTCTGTTTCCGTCTGACCTTTTGCTTCAAAAGTGAGAAGAAGCGGCGTGATTTTCTTTTTGGTCACTTCCTGAGTCAACAGCTCGCATCTCACTTTATTGCTTCTCAATGTTATGGGGAGTCTTTTAGAGTTTTCTTGGTGGGCAATTTTTTCGAAGCGTTCATCAAGACCACTGTAAAGTTCCGCAAGCGTCATGCCTAAAGCTTTTGCGATTTCCTGATGGCTGTCTACCGTACCCTTCATGGTACCTGTCTCGATTCTGGAAAGGGTAGCCTGGGCAACTCCAGTTGTTTGGGAGAGTTCCACTAGGGTGATTTTCTTTGCCTTGCGGAGGTCGCGTATTCTGGTTCCAATATGCATTGTGAGGTAAGAAGGCATCCTTTCTTTAGCTGAAGCGTAAAAACATTATAACCGGTAATTCTTGCGCCTTCAATTACTTTATAATTTTTCCGCATAGGGACGAGGTCGTGGATCTATTTTAAAATAAATTAAAAATATATTGACAAAAAATAATATTTAGGCTAGTATCACTCCAGTTTCGAATGATAGACAAGGAGGTGAGAAAAGTGGTGGCAAAAAGAAAGTCATGGATCGTACTGGCTTCTTTTTTAGTTTGCCTTTTCCTTTTGGGGGAAATAACCCCGGCTTTGAGTAAAGATACGAAGCCGACAGTTTCAGCTTCGGAGATGAAGCAAGTGGTGAGTGTTAATAAAGCTTCATTGGAAGAGCTTGAGATTGTCCGCGGAATTGGACCCGTTTTGGCAAAGAGAGTTATTGATTACCGGACGTCTAACGGGCCTTTCAAGTCTCTTGAGGATCTAGCTCAAGTCAGTGGAATTGGTAAGGCTAAGTACGAAAAAATGAAAGAACAACTGTCTCTGTAGAAGCAGTTTACAGCGATAGAACTTCTGAGGTAGGTAGGCAAAGGCAGTGGCTTTTAAGCCACTGCCTTTTTGTTTCCAGAAAAGATCGTTTCCTTGATTTAGCCCCTCCTTTTTGATAGAATCCTTCTCCATGTCGTTAACTAGAGTGTTCTTAGCCTACCATCTTAAAGTTTAAAATGCCCTCTAAGTCTATGACATTCCAAAACTTAGTTCAAAAACTGAACGCCTATTGGGCAAAACAAGGTTGTTTGATTGTCCAGCCTTATGATTTAGAGGTGGGAGCCGGTACTTTTTCTCCCCATACTTTTCTCCGCGCCTTAGGACCTGAACCCTGGAAGGCAGCCTATGTCGAACCTTCCAGGCGTCCCACGGATGGACGTTACGGAGAAAACCCTCTTAGGACCCAGCATTACTACCAATATCAAGTGATTCTCAAACCGTCTCCTGATGACGCGCAGGATCTGTATCTGAATAGTCTTCGTGAAGCGGGAATCAAGATTAATGATCATGACATACGCTTTGTTCAGGATGATTGGGAGTCGCCTACTCTTGGGGCCTGGGGCTTAGGTTGGGAAGTCTGGCTCGACAGTCTTGAAATTACCCAGTTTACTTATTTTCAACAATGCGGAGGAATCGACCTGGAGGTGGTTTCATGTGAAATTACCTACGGCTTGGAAAGAATCGCCATGTTTCTCCAGGGAAAAAATTCTATATTTGATCTCCAATGGAATGAAAGCGTGACCTATGGAGAGGTTCATCTTGAAGGGGAGAAGGAGTTTTCCCGCTATAATTTTGAAGAGGCCGATATTGAAATGCTGCTCAAACACTTTAGTGATTTTGAGAAAGAAGCCGAGCGGCTTCTTTCCAAGCATCTGATTCTGCCCGCCTATGATTTCTGCCTCAAAGCTTCTCACACTTTTAATCTTCTCGACGCCCGGGGGGCGATTAGCGTGACGGAACGGCCGCGTTATATCGGACGGGTTCGATCTCTGGCCCGGGCCTGCGCCGAAGGTTATCTCCAATTGAGAAAAGATTTGGAGCATCCGCTGATTAAGTCTAAGACCGCTGGGGTTTGAAGAAACTTATGAATAAGAATTTCCTGCTTGAAATCGGAACGGAGGAATTGCCTACAGACAGCCTGGATATTCTCGAAAGCCAGTTGAAGACCAAACTGGAGAATAAACTTCGCGATGCAAGACTTGCCTTCGAAGAATTATCTCTGACCACTACTCCCAGGAGGGCGGTTCTTTTTATCAAAGGTTTGTCAGATAGACAGGAATCGCAAACAGCAGAATGGGTTGGACCTGCTTGGGATCGAGCTTATGATGCTTCTGGAAAGCCGACGGAAGCGCTGGAAGGTTTTCTTCGCTCCAAGAAGTTGAAGGAAACAGATATTACGAAGAAAACGACCCCTCGAGGGAACTATGCTGCTGCAAGCATGACGGTGGAAGGAAAAAGCACCCAAGAAGTTCTTCCTCCGCTTCTTGTGGAGCTTTTCAGAACTTTTTCCTTTCCTAAAACCATGCGCTGGGACAATTCTCATTTTTCTTTTCCGAGGCCGATTCGGTGGATACTGAGCTTGCTAGGTTCCAAAGTTCTTTCCTTATCTATTGGGCAGGTGCGATCTGGCCGTTTTACCTACGGGCATCGATTTTTGTGTCCGAAGAAAATCATCGTGAAGGAAGCAAACAACCTTATATTCAGAAAAATTCTCCGCAAAGCTCATGTGGTTTTGGCCCTTGAAGAACGCAAAAAGATGATCCGGAAGCAATTTTCTGCCAGGGCTGGGGAGACTCCTTCCGATGAAGGACTGGTATCCATCACCTCTCAGCTTGTCGAGGAACCTTTCCTTATTCACGGGAAATTTCATTCGGACTTTCTGAAATTACCAGCGCAAATTCTCGCCACCTCTATGAAACGGCACCAAAAAATATTTGCTGTCTATGACAAACAGGGAAGACTGAAACCGGAATTTCTCGCTGTGATCAACGGCCGGAGGAAAAACCTCGCCAAGATCAGCCGGGATTATCAGGCGGTGCTTGAGGCAAAATTGCGTGATGCCCAGTTTTTTTACCTTGAAGATACAAAAGAACCGCTTGAGAAAAGAGTCTCAAGGCTTAAAGATATTATTTTTCTGGGGAAACTGGGAAATGTGCACGAGAAAGTTCAGAGATTGGTTCAACTTTCGGACTGGCTGGCCAATGTGATGAAGTTTTCTGGAGATGAAAAACGCAATTTGAGGCGAGCGGCCTTGCTTTGCAAAGCCGATCTTTTGACGCAAATGGTATACGAATTCCCTGAACTTCAAGGAATCATGGGAGGAGAATACGCCAAGGTGAACGGAGAACCTCGAGAAGTTTGTCAAGGTATCCAAGAACATTATCTCCCATACAGTCTGACTCAGAGTTATCAGGATCTTGCCAAAGAACAATCCCGCTTAGGTTCTTTTCTTGCTATTCTCGAAAAAATAGATACCTTAGTAGGAGCTTTTGGAGTCGGCCTAGAACCTACGGGCAGTCAGGATCCCTACGCTTTACGGAGGGCGGGTGGGGGTATTGTCAAGATCATAAGGGCTTTCAATCACCGTCTGGATTTGCAAGGTCTGATAAAAGAAAACATTCGATTGTACGGGAGCTCTCGCCTTTCTATGAAGGAAAGCGAGATTTTAGCTAGTCTGGGAGGCTTTTTAAAGGAACGCATTGCGTTTGAGATAGGGGTCCGAGCGGGTTCTAGGGAAGATCAAATTCTTAAAGCTGTCATGAAGACTTCGTGGAGTGATATCGCTGGCGTATTTCTTAGATTCAAAGTTTTAATGACGGTTTACGACAAGGATCGGAATGAATTTCAAAAGGCCCACAAGGTTATTGAAAGGACTCACAATATTCTTAAAGGTGCCAGTACGATTCAGCCTGAGATCAGAAAGGAACTGCTGCAGGATCCGCTCGAGCGTAAACTTTATGAGCTGGTTGAAGAAAAGAAATTGCAATTTAATCAGTTGGCTGATGAAGAAAAATTTGATGCGGCCACGCGTCTTTATGCCGAAATCTTTTACGGTCCTCTCCATGAGTTTTTTGACAAAGTGCTGGTGAATGTAGAGGATGCCTCCTTGAGAGAGAACCGTCGGGCACTGATGAAAGCTATCAATCGGCTTTATGTGGACCGTGTGGCTGATTTATCTGTGGTGAGTCAATCAGGTTAAAAAAAAGTTTTCTGTCGCAATCTTTGTTCATTCAAAGAAAATTAAAAAGAGTTTGGAAAAATCAAGAACCATGTTGATGTTTAGTTTGAAAGGAGAACAGAATGGCAGTTATGGCTACAAAAAAGTCTAACAAAAAAAGCAGTTCAAAAACCAAAAAACTGATCTACTTTTTTGGAAATGGTAAAGCCGAGGGAGATGCCTCGATGCGTCAACTCTTGGGAGGCAAGGGTGCCAATCTTGCCGAAATGACTAATCTCGGGATTCCCGTTCCTCCTGGTTTCACGATCACAACGGAGGTTTGTGATCTTTTTTACAAACTGGGGCGTAAGTATCCGCCTAGTTTGAAACGGGAAATGGATGCCAATCTTGCCGAACTGGAAAATGCTATGCAGGCCAAGTTTGGAGATAAGAATAATCCCCTTTTAGTGTCGGTTCGAAGTGGTGCCGCTGTTTCCATGCCGGGGATGATGGATACGGTTCTCAACTTGGGTTTGAATTCAGATACGGTTCAAGGTCTTATTATCAAAACGGAAAATGAAAGATTTGCTTGGGACTCTTACCGTCGCTTCATTCAGATGTTTGGAGATGTGGTGATGGAGGTTCCGCGTGAAGAGTTTGAAAAGATTTTGAGCGAGAAGAAAAAGCAACTGAATGTTGCCCATGACACGGGACTCAATGCGAATGATCTCAAAGATGTGGTTCGGCAATTCAAGAAGGTTTACAAAGATCACACGGGTCAGGAATTTCCCACAGATCCAAGAGAGCAGCTTGATAAGGCTATTGGTGCTGTTTTTGGTTCTTGGAATAACACCCGTGCTATCAAATACCGTCAGTTGAATGATATTCACGGTCTGTTGGGAACGGCGGTGAATGTTCAAGCCATGGTTTTTGGGAATATGGGTGAGAATTCCGGAACGGGCGTCTGTTTTACAAGAGATCCGGCAAACGGACAGAAAATTTTTTACGGCGAATATCTAGTAAATGCTCAAGGAGAAGATGTCGTGGCCGGGATAAGAACTCCTGAGCCTATCGCTCGTCTTAAAGAACGAATGCCTTCCATTTATAAAGAGCTTGTAAAGCTGAAGGATAAACTGGAGCGTCATTACCGGGATATGCAGGATATTGAGTTCACCACTCAGGAGGGCAGACTCTTTATTCTTCAGACCAGGTCGGGAAAACGTACAGCTCACGCTGCGGTTCAGATTGCCTGTGACCTCGTGAAAGAAAAGCTGATCAACTGGGATACAGCTCTTCTTCGTGTAGATGCCAAAAGTTTGGATCAGCTCCTCCATCCAACTTTCGATCCCAAAGCATCAAAAAAGGTGATTGCGAAGGGGCTTCCGGCTTCTCCTGGCGCGGCCTCAGGGAAAGTAGTCTTTTCAGCCGATGAAGCGGAGCGCAAGGCAAAGTCGGGGGAGAAAGTTATTCTAGTCCGTGTCGAGACTTCTCCTGAAGATGTAGGCGGCATGCATGCTGCTGAAGGTATTCTTACGGCGAGAGGAGGAATGACCTCTCACGCCGCAGTGGTGGCCCGTGGAATGGGTAAATGTTGTGTGGCAGGTTGCGGCACTCTACAGATTGACTACGAGAAAAAACTTTTAAGTGCGAACGGATACCAAGTTAAAGAGGGTGAATGTCTGTCACTTAATGGGACCACCGGAGAAGTTTATTTGGGTGAGGTAAGAACGGTGGAGTCTGAACTAAGCGGCAGCTTTGCCAAGCTGATCAGTTATGCGGACAAAGTCAGAAGACTTAAAGTTCGTACCAACGCGGACACGCCTCATGATGCGGAGGTGGCAAGAAAGTATGGCGCGGAGGGAATCGGTCTTTGCCGTACGGAACATATGTTTTTCGAGGGTGACCGTATTGTCGCCATGCGGGAAATGATTCTAGCTGACACACTTGAAGATCGTCAGAAAGCTTTGGCAAAGTTGCTTCCGATGCAGCGTCAGGATTTTGAAGGGATATTCAAGGCGATGGACGGATGTCCGGTAACCATTCGCCTTTTGGATCCTCCGCTTCACGAGTTCATTCCTCATGAAGAGCAGGCCCAGAGAGAAATGGCTCAAGTGATGAATATTTCGCTCGATAAAGTCAAAAACCGGGTTGAGAGTCTCTCCGAATTCAATCCCATGCTGGGACAGCGGGGATGCAGGTTGGGAATTATGTATCCGGAAATCTACGCCATGCAGGTTCAAGCCATTATTGAGGCGGCCTGCAATATCCGAAAGAAAGGCGTGAAGGTACTGCCGGAGATCATGATCCCGCTGGTGGGGATAAAATCCGAATTTTCGAAATTGAAAGATGTTTGCCTCAAGGTGATCCACAAAATTTTTGAGGACAGAGGTGAAAAGGTACCATTCATGCTGGGTACCATGATTGAAATTCCCCGTGCTGCAGTCATTGCCGACAAAATCGCTGAGGAAGCCGAGTTTTTCTCTTTTGGTACCAATGATTTGACGCAAATGACTTTTGGCTTCTCAAGAGATGATATTGGAATGTTTCTTGGAAGGTATCTGGAAGAAGGAATTCTTGAGCGAGATCCTTTCCAATCTTTGGATCAGGAGGGTGTTGGGTCACTGATACGTGTCGGGATTGAAAAGGGTCGCAGCGTGAGAAAAGATCTGAAAATAGGCATTTGCGGTGAGCACGGAGGGGATCCAGCTTCGGTGGATTTCTGTCATCGTGTCGGGATGAATTATGTGAGCTGTTCCCCCTATCGTGTCCCCATTGCAAGGCTTGCAGCGGCGCAGGCAATGGTTCGGGAAAGGAATTCCGGAAGAAAGAAAAAGTAGGCGAAATGGCACGGAAAAAGAAAGCCATTCCAAAGAAATCTTCCAAAGCGAAGCTAAAGTCCAAAAGAAAACTTTCTTTCTCCAAGGAATCAGATTTGCCTAAGCTGCCCCAAAATGGGGAAAAGGATGCGGTTGTTGTCCACCGCCGCCGAAAGACGGATGCGGAGGATGAAGGTGAGGGATCCGCAGCAGTTGATTCTGAAAGCCCGCGTGGTCAATCTCCCATTCAGATTTATCTCAAGCAAATTGAAAAAATTCCTCTCCTCACGCCTCAGGACGAGATCGATCTCTCCCGTAAAATCATATCGGCTAAGCGCGGTTCGAAGGAAGCACGCCACCGAATGATTCGGAGCAATTTACGTCTGGTGATCAGCATTGCAAAACGTTATGCCAATATGGGTCTTCCGTTTTCCGATCTCATTGAGGAAGGCAATATCGGCTTGATGCGTGCCGTGGACAAATTCAATTACAAGCGAGGTTATCGGTTTTCCACCTATGCCTCATGGTGGATCAAGCAGGCTATCATGCGGTCGCTTTCCAATCAGGGCAAGACCATTCGTATTCCGGTTTATATGTATGATTTGATTTCCCGCTGGAGAAAAGTCCGCGATCATCTGATGCAGAAATTGGACCGGATTCCCACTCGTAAAGAAATCTCCGATGTGATGAAGGTTCCCATAGGCAAAGTTCGAGATATTGAGAACCTTGTTACCAAACCAAGTTCCCTTAATATGCCAGTCAGTATTGACAGCACCGCAGAATTGATTGACCTTATCGAGGACGAATCTTTTGATGCACCCGAACAACTGGTGGACGAACTTTTCAAAAGTGAGAGAATCGATAAGATGCTTTCTTATGTGGATGAGCGCGAAAGAGAGATTTTGGTTTTGCGTTTTGGTCTAAAGGGAGGCGAGAGAAAAACATTGGAAGAAGTAGCCAAGTGTTTTGACATTACTCGTGAAAGAGTCCGTCAGATTGAACATGCAGCTTTAAAAAAAATCAGAGTCCGTGTAAAGTTAGAGCAAGACAAATTGGAGGATTATATCTACTGATGACTACTACATTGAATCAAACAAGCTTGAAAACATTCATTCGTGACGTTCCGGATTTCCCCAAGAAGGGAATCATTTTTAAAGATATCACACCCCTTCTGCAGAATCCGGAAGCTTTTCATACGGCCGTTTCCCTGCTGGCCAATTATTTTTCAAATCGCGGAGTTGAGCAAGTGGTTGGTATCGAATCGCGCGGTTTCATTTTTGCTTCGGTCATAGCTTATAAGCTTAAAGCAGGCTTTATTCCCGTTAGGAAGAAAGGAAAACTTCCTTCGGCTACGGAGAAGGTTTCCTACCAGCTGGAGTACGGTCAGGACAGTCTTGAAATACACCAGGATTCTCTACGGCAGGGGACCAAAGTCCTTCTGATTGATGATTTGCTGGCGACGGGAGGAACTGCTTCTGCGGTTTGCGAGCTGATTCACAAAATAGGCGGACGGATTTCTGGAATTGGGTTTTTGATTGAGCTAGCCTTCCTTAAAGGTCGTGAAAAGCTTAAGGATTTTGATGTTCATTGCTTGCTGCAATATTAAGGCTCAATAATCTTTAACTTTTTATACTGCAATGTCTTATGATTTTCTCCCAACGAATTCTTTACAAACTATAGGCCCTAAAGTATAATCCCTCCTGTTTATAGGACGTTGGAATAGTAGATTTCGTACGTTTCCTACTCATTAATACAAGGTTTTAAGACTAGTGCCGTACCAGAGGGCTAACAGCTATGATGGCTTTTTTCTCAAGTATTACCCCCAATTATGAGGTAACAAGCAGAGAAATCGGGCCGAATAGGATTTTATTCAATTAGGAGTTGGATAAGCCCGTTATATTGGATATCTGTAACGTGGAGTTTCTCAGGCATGGTAAGCAAAAGGTAAGGGACTATCAATGGGGAAGACAGCCAGCAGCAGGGTTACTGTACGGGTGAATGGAGAAAAAAGAGAAATAAGCATTCCGATGAATCTGTCGTGTCTTTTGAGTGAATGGGGTATCGATTCAAGTTCTTGTGTTTTGGAGCTAAACCGAAAAATTGTTGATAAAGAAAAGTATGATTCCATTTATCTTCAAGAGGAAGATTCTCTCGAAATCGTGCACTTCATAGGTGGGGGAGGGCGATGAGTAAAGCGCCTAAAAATCTAGTGATTGTAGAATCTCCGGCAAAGGCTAAAACCATCAATAAGTTTTTGGGTAAGAATTTTGTGGTCGAGGCTTCCATGGGTCATGTACGGGATCTTCCTCGGAGCAGGATGGGTATTGATATCGAAAATGATTTCAAACCTAAATACATCATACCTGCTAAAGCAAAAAAAACTGTGAGTAAGCTTAAAAAGATGGCTAAAGGTAAAGAGGCAATTTACTTGGCTCCTGATCCGGATCGAGAAGGGGAAGCCATCAGTTGGCATCTGGCCAGTATCTTTGAGGGAGAAGTAAAAAAGATCAAGCGGGTGGTTTTCAATGAGATCACTTCCGATGCTGTGCATCGGGCTTTTGAGCATCCGCGGGATATTGATCTTAATTTGGTCGATGCTCAACAGGCTAGGCGCGTGATGGATCGAATCGTCGGTTACAATTTGAGCCCGCTTTTGTGGTCAAAAGTCGGATCGGGTTTGAGTGCGGGACGCGTTCAATCTGTAGCGTTGCGGCTGGTCGTTGAAAGAGAAAAAGACATTCGGGCTTTCAAACCGGAAGAGTACTGGTCCATCCTGGCCTTGCTTTCGTCGAAGCGTAAAGAAGTTCAAAACGAGAAATTTCTGGCGAAACTTGAAAAAATCAATGGCAGCAAAGTCGAGATTCATAATCAGAAACAGGCCCATGAACTCAAAAGCATTCTCGAAAAAGAGATCTTTCAGGTTCAAGACATTGAACAAAAGGAAAGACGAAAAAAACCAACACCTCCTTTTACCACCAGCAAACTTCAACAGGAGGCTTTTAATAAGCTTGGTTTCACGGCAGCTAGAACCATGCAGATTGCCCAGAAACTTTATGAAGGAGTTGATCTTGGATCGGATGAGGGCAGCGTCGGGCTTATCACTTATATGAGAACCGATTCGGTAACTGTTTCCGATGGGGCTTTGCAGGAGGTCCGTAAGTTTATTGGGAAAGAATATGGCCCTAAATATTTGCCCGATTCTCCTAATCGGTACAAATCTAAAAAGGGAGCTCAAGAAGCTCATGAAGCTATCCGACCGAGTTCCGTGCTCCGTACTCCCGGAAAGGTTAAGGCCCATCTTGACAAGGATGAGTTCAAGCTTTATGAATTGATCTGGAAAAAATTCGTGGCTTCACAAATGCCTGAAGCTATTGATCAAATCACGACTGTTTTGATTGCTGCCGGAAAGAATTATCTTTTGAAGACGACCGGTACTCAGAATCTTTTCCCCGGTTTTCTTCTTGCCTACGGTTTTACAGAGGAAAAATCAGCAAAGAAGGAAAAAACAGAGGACGAGGCTGGGGAAGCGGAGGAAGAAAATCTCTCTCTGCCGGTATTGGTCAAAGGTGAGGGACTTTTCCAGCATGAAATTCGTTGCCTTCAGCATTTTACCAAACCTCCTGCTCGATTCAATGATGCTTCCCTAGTGAAAATTCTGGAGGAAAAAGGAATCGGTCGGCCCAGTACCTACGCGCCGACAATTTACACCCTTTTGTCCCGCGGTTACGCCGAAAGAAAATCAGGTGCTTTGCATCCCACCGAGCTGGGAGAAACGGTTGTGGATCTTTTAGTCAAACATTTCCCCCGTATTTTAGACTATGAGTTCACAGCCAGTATGGAGGAGGAGCTTGATAAGGTGGAGGAAGGGGAACTTCAATGGACAAAAGCCGTGCGGGATTTCTACGATCCTTTCTGCGTCCATCTTGAGGATGCCAAAAAGCAGATGCCGAATATGAAGGAGGAAGTGATTGAAACGGAGTACAAATGTGATATTTGCGGTAAGGTGATGGTGATACGTAGAGGCCGGTTTGGTCGATTCCTTGCCTGTGCGGGCTTTCCGAATTGTAAATACACGCGCTCTATTCCTACCGGTTTTCGTTGTCCCAATGATGATTGCAAAGGCGATGTTGTCAAAAGGCGATCCCGAAAGGGACGTTCCTTTTATGGATGCTCGAATTATCCTAAGTGTAATTATATTTCCAATGAACTCCCCAAAAAACCCGGTGAGAATGCGACGAATCAGTGAAAATTTTTCTAGAAGGGATTAAGAACTTCCGTGACTCTTGATCATTGCCGGGAACGGTTTCTTGTGCATCTTCAGGGCGAAAAAAACGCTTCTCCACACACGGTGAAAAATTATTCGATTGATCTTTACGAATTTCTCTCCCTCGTGCTCGGAAAAAAAATTCATGAAGTCGATCATTTAGACATAAGGAAGTTTCTTGCGCATTTGAAGGAGAAAGGATTTTCGAAAAGCACCATCTCAAGAAAGTTGGCATGCCTTCGTTCTTTTTTCAAATTCCTTACCCGCGAAAGTGTGGTTCCAGCCAATCCTGCTGCGGGCATTGCTACACCGAAACGGGAAAAAAAACTTCCGGTGTTTCTTGAGGTGCAGGAAGTTGAAAATCTCTTGGATGCCGTCTCGGGTACGAAGCTTGCCGAGAAACGTGATAGGGCACTGCTTGAAACTTTGTACAGTTCGGGGATCAGAGTGAGCGAACTGGTGGGGCTCAACATAGAAGATGCGGATACTTTGGGTGGAGTTCTCAAAATACGGGGCAAAGGTAAAAAAGAGAGAATGGTTCCGATAGGAAAGAAGGCTCAAGAAACGCTTCAGGATTATTTGGAAGGAAGAAATCATGAACTTCGAAAACCCAATGGTGCCCTTTTCTTGAACAAGAGTGGTACCAGATTAACAGATCGGAGTGTCAGGAGAGTTCTTCTTAAGTACGCGAGAAAGGCTTCTCTTACGAAGAGGCTCTCACCCCATATGCTGAGACACAGTTTTGCAACACATCTTCTTGATCGCGGAGCAGACTTGAGAAGCGTCCAGGAACTTTTAGGGCATGAGAGTCTTTCCACAACACAAATCTATACTCATGTCACAACGAAACGTCTGAAAGAAGTTTATGAAAAGGTGCATCCTAGAGCTTAAATGAGTCTGTGGAAAATTTTTTACAACTTGGCTTTTTTAGTTTTTGGCACGTTCTATTTCCCTTTTTTTATCTTACGATTGAGACAGGAAAAAGATAAGAAGCGGCTCCTTTTGCAGAGGCTGGGATTTTTTTCTGCTGATTTTCTCAAAGGGCTGAGAGGAAAAAGAGTAATTTGGATCCATGCCGTGAGTGTGGGTGAGGTTTTTGCCGCCCGGCCTTTGATCGATGCCCTCCCGGATGAGCTTCAGGATTGGACGCTTGCGGTTTCTACTGTGACGCCAACCGGGCAGGCTATTGCGAGAAAACTATTTCCTAAAATTCCAGTATTTTATTTTCCTTTTGACCTAAGCTGGGTGGTACGACGGACAATTTCTAAAATCAGTCCCTCAATGATTGTTCTGATGGAAACCGAGATATGGCCCAATCTTATCCTGGCAGCTTATGAAAAAGGAATCCCTGTTGGAGTTGTGAACGGTCGATTATCACCGAGGTCTTATGAGGGGTATAAACAGGTCCGCGCTCTGTTGAGAGGTATTTTAAGCAAGATTGCTTTCTTTCTTGTTCAGTTTCAATGGGACAGCGATCGGCTTCAGGAAATAGGAGTGAGTGCTTCAGCAATTCAAATCACGGGGAATATGAAATTTGATATCAATCCTGACGTTTCCGAGCAGGAAGTAAAACATTTAAGGGAGAAATTCTTTCCGCTGGGGAAGGAAAAGATCTTACTGGGTGGAAGCACCCACGAGGGGGAAGAAAAGATTTTGATCAATGTTTTTCGCAAACTTCGCTTTGAGTTTCCAGATCTCAAGCTTGTTCTTGCCCCAAGACACCTTCCGCGCACCACGAAGCTTGTGCAACAGGTTGAGAAAAAACATTTTCGCTGCCGGCTTGCTTCCTTAAATCAATCCGTCGACGATGTGTTGATTCTTGATAGCATGGGTGAACTGAAAAAATGGTACGCCCTTGCTGACATTATTTTTGTGGGGGGAAGTCTCGTCAAGCATGGGGGGCAGAATCCTATTGAGGCTGCTATTTTTAAGAAATCGATTTTCTTTGGACCCCATATTTTCAATTTCCAGATGGTTTACGACGCGTTCCTTCAAGGAAGAGGCGGTTTTCAAGTTTACAATGAAGTTGAGCTCTACGAGTTTGTCCGTCGCGTGCTTCTTGAACCTGGTTTTGGCAAACAGGCAGGTCTTCGCGCTTTTGAGTTGGTGAGCAAATGGCAGGGAGCTACCCGGAAAAATGTCCGGTTTATAAAACGATTTATTGAAGAAGCCCAAGAAGCTTCACCAAACCGGGAAGTGAGTCTGGCACGATGAGACGTTATTTTTTCTCTATTATTAGAGGAACAAAGCAGGATATTAGCTCTCAGTTTTTCAGAGCTTTCCTGTTTCTCTTAAGTTTTATCTACGGATGGATTCTTTCTGTGCGCCGCTTCCTTTACGCTACGCATGTGTTTTCGCCAAAACATCTACCTCTTCCTGTTATCAGCATTGGCAATCTAACCTGGGGTGGGACGGGAAAAACTCCTTTTGTGATGGAGCTTGCCAACAGGGTTCAATTTCTCGGAAAAAATCCCGCGGTGATTTCCAGAGGATATGGTTCTGATGAGTGGAAGGAGATTTCAGCCAATCTTCCCCAAGTCCGGGTCGGGATCGGTAAAAATAGAGGACGTGTGGCATCGTCCCTACTTGCCGGCGGGCCGGTCGATGTGATGATTTGCGATGATGCTTTTCAACATTGGGCTCTGTATCGCGACTGGGAAATTGTTTTGATCAATGCCGCAAGACCTTTTGGAAACGGGTTTTTAATCCCGCGTGGAGAACTTAGGGAGTTGCCCTCTGAGTTGGGAAAGGCACAAACAATTATTTTAACTCATGGGGATCAAGTTTCGTCAGATCAATTGGCAAGTCTGAGGGGAAAACTTTTAAGCCTTGCTCCAAAGGCGGATTTGATCGAGGCCATTCATGAGCCGCTTTTTTTCTATAGGGCGTCTTCAAAAGAAAAAAGATCTCTTGAATCCTTCCGCGGAGTTTCGGCCATTGCGCTCTCAGCTATAGGTTCGCCTGAATCATTTGTCGGAAATCTTAGGAATCTGGGACTTGATGTGAAGAAATCCTTTGAATTTCCAGACCATCACCTTTTTACTGAGAAAGATCTTGCCGATGTGAGGCATGACAGGGACAAATCGTCGATACAAATTACGGTAACGACCGAAAAGGATTTATACCGTGGGGCCGAGTCTTTAGTCCGCGTTCTTGATCCCTGGGTTCTAAAAGTGAAAATGAAAATAGTAAAGGGCGACGAAATTATTCTCAAACGTTTGAGATCCCTTTTGGGGATCCCTGTTCCTAAGGAGAGGGTCTATGCTTGATCTCCTTGCATACTTTTTGTTACGGGTTTTTGCTCTATTTGTTTCTCTTCTGCCTTTGGATACAGCTTTGAACTTTGGGATTTTACTTGCGCGCGTAGTTCATTTTTTCCGTACAGGGAAATCAATTGCATATCTCAATCTGAAAGCTGCTTTTGAAGGGGTTTATTCTCTCTCTGAAATAAAAGAGATTGCAAAACGTAGTTTGGAAAATTTTGGCCGTATGGCGGTCGAGGTCTTACGTATTCCACTCGTTGATGAGGTTTATTACCGCCGTTACTGCGAGATTCTCAACACTCCTAGAATCACTGAAGCTTTGGGAAAAGGAAAAGGGCTCATTTTTCTGACCCCTCATTTTGGGAACTGGGAGTTGCTGCATGTGATTTGCCGCTATTTGGGTCTGCCCATAAAAATTCTGATTCGAGACCAGAAGCCGAATCGACTAAGCGATTATTTTAATAAATTGAGAACCTCTCAAAATACAGAAGTTATCGGGCGTCAGTCGAGCATCAAAGGATTTATACGAGCTCTACAACAAGGTTCTGTGGTCGCTATCACAGCGGATCAGGGTTCAAAGAGCGGTCTGCCTGTTCAGTTTTTTGGCAGAACGACCTTGGCTCCTCAGGGTTTTATTGAAATTGCGCGACGGACCGGTGCCGCCATTTTGCCGGTTTTTGATGTCAGAGAAAATGGGAATTTCCACCGAGTGCATGTTCTGCCTGAAATTCCTATCGATCATGAAAATGGCAGCAAAGAAGAAACATGGAAAGATTTAAAAAATTATTATCGCATTTTGGAGGAATTCATCAGACGTTATCCGGAACAATGGTTGTGGGATCACAAACGCTGGAAGTACTGCTTTACCAAAACGGTTCTTGCCCTGAGTGACGGTAAACCGGGACATGAATCTCAATCCAAAGCAATTCTGGAAATTTTTTCTGACCTCCAAAGGGAAAATCCTTCTTACGAGTTTCGGACCCGACTGGTCCAGATTCGATTTAAAAGTGTGTGGCATCGTTATCTTTTGAATGCCCTTGCCTTTTTTATGCTTCCATGGATTCGTGGAAGAGTGGAATGGCTTCGTCCTTTTTTAACTGAGGAATGTTTCAAAACGGTTTCCCCCATTTATGCGGATTTTGTGATTTCCTGCGGTTCTTCACTCGTTCCTCTGAATCTTTTGCTGTCAAAGGAGAATAAGGCACGGAGCATTGTCTTGATGAAACCTTCTTTCCCCTTCCAGGGGTGTCGGTATGATTTGGTGATTGCACCGCGTCATGACGAACCGGTGAGTAATAGGGAAGTGATTTACACGGACATCACTCCCAATCTAGCGACGGAGGGCATGCTTAAAGAAGAAGCCGAAAAACTGAGCGCACGCCTTGGACTCAATGGGAAAAGGACCGTGAGCGTTTTTATCGGAGGAGATTCCAAAAAATACTCGATGGTGCAGACAAGTTTTGAACATGCCCTTGACCGTATTCTTGGGATTGTAAAAGATTCCAATGCGCAGGTATTGGTCACCACTTCCCGAAGAACCAGTGCCGAGCTTTCACAGCGGGTTAGACAGAAACTTTCAAGTGAGAAATGCTGCCGACTCATGGTGATTGCCAATGAATCCAATATCGAAAATGTGACTTATGGGATGATAGGAGTTTCTGATACCATTTTTGTTACCGAAGACAGTGTTTCCATGATCTCCGAGGCGGCAAGCTCCGGAAAAAAAGTTGTGATCCTTAAAGTCGGAAAAGGCAAACTTCCTTCTAAGTACGTTCGCTTTCAAAAGAATCTTGAGGAAAAGCAGCTGGCCCGCATTCTATCGCCTGATGAGATCACACCAGAGTGTCTTGAACAGTCAAGTTCGAATCTTAAGGGTCATCCCATCGAAGAGAGTAGGAAAGCCATCAAAGAGAAGCTTCAAAGGATGCTATGAGGATGGAAAGATGAGAATACTTCAAATGGTTCCCGCATTGGATTCGGGGGGTGTGGAAACAGGCACCATCGATCTTGCCAAAGCCTTGAAGAAAATGGGGCATGAGGTTTTTGTCATGTCAAGCGGCGGTGAGCTGGTGAAAGAGCTGGTGAAAGCTGGTATCGAACATGTTACCTATCCCATTCATGTCAAGTCCGTCTCTTCGCTTTTTCTGGTTAAGGCGGTTGCTGATTTTATCCGCAGGGAAAGAATTGAAATTGTTCACGCCCGGAGCCGTGTCCCCGCCTGGATAGGCTATCTTGCAACGTGCAAGCTTGATAGCGTGTTTCTCACGTCCTGTCACGGCTACTATTCCGAACACTTTTTGAGCCGCGTGATGGGTTGGGGAAAGGAAGTGATTGTGATCTCCAGAGTCATCGGGCGTCACATGATGGACGATTTTGGTGTTTCACCGGATCGAATCCATCTGATTTACCGCGGTGTGGATCTGGATCAATATCCGTTTGAGGCTGGCAAGTATTCTCCTGGAGTTAAAAAAGAAAAGTTCGTCGTTGCCCATATCGGCCGTATCACGCCCATCAAGGGGCATCCTAGTTTTATTAAGTCCTTTCTTCTGGCCCGCCAGCAAATCCCAGGTTTGGAAGGATGGATTATTGGATCTCCTGAAAAGGGGAAAGAAAATTATTTGTTCGAACTTGAAAACATGGTTCAAAAACTGGGGCTTGAAAAGCAAATTCGATTTTTAGGAAGGCGTGATGATATTTCCGAAATTCTTCGGCAGGCTGATGTCTTGGCTTTGACTACCAACGTGCAGGAAGCTTTCGGCCGGGTTTTGATCGAGGCGGGGGCGCGCGGAACCGCGGGAGTTGCCACTCAGGTAGGAGGTGCGGTGGAAATTGTAGAAGATCAAAAGACAGGACTTTTGGTACCGGTCGATGATGAAAAAGCCTTGGCGTGTTCTTTTGTGGATCTCTACAGGCATCCTGAAAAAGCTGGAAAGTTGGCTGCAGCTTTAAGGCAGAAGGTAGAAAGGGATTTCTCTCTCAACACCATGGCCACAAAAACTGTGGAGGTTTATCAGAAAGCCCTTCAGAGGAAGAAAATCCTCATCACAAAATTGGGTTCGCTGGGCGATCTGATTCTTGCGGTACCAAGTTTCAGGATGATGCGTAAAAAATTTCCTCATGCAATGGTTACTTTGCTGGTAGATACGCGTTGGTACGGGGTGATGAGACTTTGCCCTTACCTCGATGAAGTCTGGACCTATGATCGGACGAGAAAGAGAGGAAGATGGTTGAGGATGTTCAAGTTGGTTCAACGTTTGCGAAAGGAGCGATTTGATATTTCCGTTGATCTTCAGAACAATTCAAAGACCCATTTAATGGCCTTCTTGTCAGGCGTTCCCAAACGGTTCGGATATGTGCGCGGGTTATCGAGCCGGCTTCTGACCCATCGAGCCGCATCTTTTAAGAAAGCGCTTCCTCCGGTTGAGCATCAATTCCAGGTTCTCAGCCTTTTAGGAATCAAAGATTTCCAGGATCATCTTGAGCTTTGGTTAAAAAGTGAGGATAAGGCAAGAGTGAACGCAATGCTTCAAGAAGCTTGGGTGAATGACACTCAGAAATTGATCGGTTTTTCTCTTTCAGCCAGCCAGAATTGGCCGACAAAGAATTGGCCGGTTGATTACTTTATCCGCTTATCCAAAGAACTTGCAAGCCAACTCAATGCAAGGATCTTTCTTATAGGGGATGAACATGCGCTAGCTTTGGCTCAGAACTTCGACAGAGAAGAGTTTCCGTTCGTGACTAATCTCGTTGGAAAAACCAATCTTCAAGAACTTATGGCTTTGATTTCAAGATTGGATGTTTTAGTTACAGGTGACAGCGCTCCGATGCACATTGCAGCCGCTCTGGGGACTAAGTTTGTGGCCCTTTTTGGCCCGACCGATCCCGAAAGACATCTTCCTCCCGCCAAAGATGTGGTGATGCTTCACAAATCCATTCCTTGTTCACCCTGCTATTCCGGAAAGTGTAAGGCCAAAGAGTTTCTTTGTATGCCGGGAATTCAGGTCGAGGAAGTTTTTCGGGCTATCAAGCAAATGCTCGCCTTGGAGATGCGCGAAATTCAGGTCTCATGAAAATTCTGGTTTTCACCAAAAATTGGTTGGGAGACGTTATTTTCGAGACCCCAGCTATCAAAGCGTTGAAAAAGAATTACCCTGATTCCAAGATCATTTGTGCTACCACACCGCGTTGCGAGGAGATTTTGCGCAGGAATTCTTATGTGAGCGATGTCATCCTTTTTGATGAACGTTCTTTGCACCAGTCCCTAAAGTCCAAGTGGGAATTTGTGAAGTGGCTCAGGAAAGAAAAATTCGACAAGGCATTTATCTTGCACCGTTCTTTTACCAGAGCTTTCCTTACCCTCTTGGGAGGTGTCAAAGAACGTATTGGCTACGTCACGAAAGGAAGAAGATGGATCTTGACACGGGCCATTCCCAATAAGGAACAATCCAAACACCATGTTTATTACTTTCTGGAGCTTCTCAGTAAGACCGGTCTGGTAGTGGATGTGGAACCCTATTATGAATTTTATTTTTCCGAGCACGACGACAGACAAGCTGCGAACTTGCTGAGTGACAAAGGATTGAATTTGAGTCTTATGGTGGCTTTGAATCCGGGGGGGAATCGGGCAAATAAAAGATGGCCGGTCCATCATTTCGCGAAATTGTCAGACCTGCTTTGGGAACGCTACAGATGCTCTATTGTGATTACGGGACACACGTACGATGATCCATTGGCTTCCGAGATTATTCACGGGACTACCCATGCGAAGCCCGTTTCCCTGTGCGGGAACACCCGTCTTGGAGATCTTGGTGCCGTCTTTTCAAGATGCAAGCTTGTGATTTCCGGAGACAGTGGACCTCTTCACATTGCGGCGGGTGTGGGCACCAATGTGGTGGCACTTTTCGGTCCGACGGATTCTAAACTTACCGGTCCTTTTGGACGCGGCAAAAATGTGGTGATTCAAGCTGAAACGCGAGATGATCGGGCGATGACGACCATTGAGCCTTCTCGTGTGATGCAAGTGATTGAAAGGGAGCATCTCCTGTGAAGCGCTTTACTGTTAGACACAGGAGAAAGTGAGTTTCATGAGGGAAATTCGAAAAATTCTTTTTATCACCTTAAGCAATGTTGGGGATGCTATTCTCACTACGCCCGTTCTTTCTGTGCTTAAGGGCAACTTTCCTAGTGCGAAAATTGCCGTTCTTGTCGGACCACGTGCCTTCGAGATTTTCAACGGGAGTGCCATGGTGGATGAAATCATTATTTATGATAAGACCGCTTCGTGGCTCGATCAATGGGAATTTGTCAAAGAATTGCGCCACCATGCTTTTGATTTGGTAGTGGATCTTAAAAATTCCCTCATTCCTTATTTGCTACGGCCTTCTTATCAAACCTCTTTTGTTCGTCAGCACCTATCAAAAATCATTTCCAAAAGGGAACAGCATCTCGCTTGCCTCAAGCCTTTGGAGAAAAGTCTCGAGATTAAATATGATTGCCGCACTCCTTTTGACTTTTATTCTCAGCGAGATTTGGTTGCGGTCAAAGAGAAATTACGGCGGAAGAAGATAGAACCCGGAAATTTAGTCCTACTGGCCGCGGGCGCGAATAGCCATATCAAACGTTGGTATGTAGAAGGTTTTGCACACGTTGCCGATCATTTGA